>JAABUV010002775.1_pt1 | contig 23192 bp, 33 predicted proteins | sample 5559971 | NCBI WGS metagenome assembly JAABUV01 (sample SAMN10711881, study PRJNA513362) | rock metagenome | isolation source: Antarctica rocks | place: Antarctica: Victoria Land, Knobhead nord | collected 2015-12-19
GCAGCGGCGCCGCAAACTGCGCGAGGCTGTCCTCCAGGCGCAGGTGCGCGGTGGCCGGCAGCAGCGACAGCAGACGCGCGACGCGCAGCATCAGCGCAAAGTCGCACTGGATGGCCTGCCCGACGCCTGGATGCCGCACCTTCACAGCCACCACCGTGCCTGCAGAGCAGCATTCCTTGTCTATCTGATCATGAGCTTTATTCAGACATTCATGGAGACATTTCTGTGGTTGGCACCACTCTGGGTTTGTGCACATGGAGTGCAGGGCTAGCAGATTCAGCAACCTGACAGCCTACAGGCACCCACGGTCGGCACTCAAATGCAACCTGGCAGCCAACGAGGGCTCTCAGGGCGCGCACCAGGGTCTATGCCAGTATTGCGCGCCCCCTTGGCACTCAATTGCGCCTTGTACACCTGCGCGCGCGTCGCTGTAGGGTTTAGGCACATGCGAGCTGCCGGGCCAGTCTCTTGCTCAGCAGCGCATCTCTGCTTCGCGCGGCATCGCACAGCCCCTTGCACCACACACTTTGCGCCTCGGAGCTTGTGGTATCACCAGCACTTCGAGGACCTCTAGCTAGGCCTTGGCAGGCAAGAGAAGGGCGGTGAGCAAGGGAGCGCGCTTGCCAACAGCCCCGCTGCAAGCGCTCTTTGGCCTATGTCAGCCCGCGTATAAGTGCAGCCCTCGCGGCCAAGGCTTTGCCTGGACAGGCGTCACCTGTCCGATGCTGCCGCTGGCCACAGGCGTGGCGGGGAAGTCATCAAAGAGCTCATCTGAAGTTGCGCCAAAGGCGCGCTCCACGGCGGTCTTCGTGTACGCCAGCGAGTGCGCGGGCGCCTGCGTCGGCACTCAAAGTCACAGGCAGCCTCTGCTGTGACAACACAGCACCGAACTCCGTGCGGGCCGGCAGGGCGATCCACACCAACTCCATCGCGTGGAAATGCTGCTCCTCAAACAATTGCAAATCACGTTCTGCCATAAAATGAGCCAATGTCCGCATGTGCAGACGGCCCCAGCGCCGCAGAGACCTGAACACAGTATGTCGGGGCTGCACCACCAGAGTACACACTCCCTCCTTGAGCAGCGCATTTCTGCACACGCAGCTGCCCCAGGGCAGCGCAGAGTTCGGTGGAAATTGTCGCAGCGCAGCACCACATACCATAGGCCCTGACACAACACCTCGCTCGAGAGCAAGCACGCGCCTGCGTGTGCAGGTGCTCCAGGGCGGCGCAGAGGTCAGGCGGGAACAGGTCGTGGCGCGTGGCCGCCCACTGGCCCCACTTGATGAACGCCGGCCCCGCCAACTCCAGCGTGCGCCTGCCGCGCGGGCGCCACGGCCCTGGTCACTGGTTGTCGTGCGCACCGTGGACCGTAGGTGCGTGTAAGGGGCCTCCGTCCTGCTCTCCCTCCAACTCCCTCCAAATTGCAAAGTTGGCAGCGAACTACAGGACTGACTGCCGGATATGCACGCGAGTATGCTCAGGGCGACATCATCAGAATGTCAGAGTGCATCATCGTGCGCGGTAATGGGCCTGGAGGCACCACCCATCTGCCTGCTGCCTCCAGGCTATGCCCTTGCCCCTGTTGAGCAAGGCTGGCGACCTGGGCCTTGCATGCCAGCAGAAATTACTTCAACACAACGCTATAAGACAGTGCCATGCCCGGCCCTCCACACAACACACTCTTGGCTACCACTCTGTAGTGCACGCCATGGCGTCTGGGCTGACTTAACCTTCTATGGCAAACCTGGCAGGTGCGGATCGTCAGGTTATGTCCAGGGCGCGGCGCCCGCACCGCAGCAGCGCCAACCAGACGCCGGGGCCCAGGCCTCGCTGCAGAGCCGGGCAAGCATGGTAAGTAGGGAGAGCACAGTAGACACCACCAACCCTCTCGCATGGCGCACCGCAGCAGCGTCATCCAGGCGCCGCGGCCCACGCCGTACTGCAGCGCGGGGAAGGCGGTCAACGCGGCCGGCGCGAACAGCAGCAGCAGGCTCACGGCGCGCCACAGGTCGGCGGCCGACTGCGCCAGCGCGCCCCACAGCGCGGCAAGCGTGCCGGGCTCGCGGCGCGGCGGCGGCGTCACCCACAGCTCCGCGGGCGGGCCCGTCAGCGCCATGGCAAACCTGCACCAGCGACCAGGCGCAACTCAGCAGTGTCGCCCTGCGCTGCAAGCATGTGCTTGCATGTGCTCTGGTGCCATGTCGCAATGTCACGTCACAAGGCGCGGGCAGGCGCCCGCAGCGCTGCGTGCGGTCAGCACCGCCGATGCCCGTCCCTGCTGCGAACGTGCAGGTCGGGGCACGCTGAGCGCGCCATGCAGGTTTAAACCTTACCAAAGAAGGAGCGGCCACTAAGCATTTATGCTCCAGTGCACGCTGCCCAGCGAGGCGCGCACCGGTCGCGGCGCAGCGACTCCGCAATGAGCAGCGGCAGCATGCGCTGCACGGGCCCGCCGCCCGCATACAGCGCGTTGATGATGGCCACACGCGCGCCCAGGCCCGGCCGCAGCGCCCACTCCCGCAGCAGCCGCGCGCCCGGGTCCGCCCAGCCTGCAGGATCAGGGTGCAGGTCACGATAGGGACCAGATGCTTTCACTTCAATTGCAATCAACGCAGTGCCTGTCAGCGGGTGTGACGTGTCATGCGCAGATCTTGGTGGACATCTCTGGCGGCGAGCAACCTGACCAAAAGCGACCCACCAGCTCTTGACAACGAGCTCAAAGGCCTGGGCCACCGCTTGCATGCGGCCACCCTTGTTATCAAGCCACAGCGCTAATTTGCAGGCGCGCAAGCTGCGCGGCACTTTTGATACCACAGTACACTGCAAAGACAGGCGCATTATTCGCACCCTCTGGCAGCGTAGGGATGCTGGCCATGCGCGCGCGGACCCACTGCGGCAGCTCCGGCGCTGCATAGCCGTAGCTACAGAAGCCCCTGCCCGCCCCGCGCGCAGCGGTCGCCGCCGCCGCTCCCAGGCACGCCGCGCCGCTGCTTGCGCCCCTCGCAGCCGCCACAGACCCTGCAGCTGTCCCAAACGTGCACGCCGCCTGCTGACCGGGCCGCAGCCAGCTGTGTCGCAACCTCGCGCCCGACGCGGCAAAGGTGGCCCCTCCCAGCGGCAGTGCAGCCCGTGCTAGCAGCCGGCCTGCCGGTGCTAGCGCGAGCGCAGGGGCGGCTGCGGCGACGCTGGCGCTTCGTCGGCAGAGCGGCCGCGCGGCCCAGGGCGCAGTCCTGCAGGCTGCCGGTAGCCGCGCTGCCCGCGCCGCCAGCTGGCCCGCAGCAGCCGGCGCGGACAGGGGGGCGGCCGCGGCGGCGCTGGTTCGCCCGCGATAGGCCAGGAACGCAGGCCAGGGCAACTGCTGGGCGCTGCGGCTGCAGGACGCCGCTGCGTGCGACGCCTGCCGGTCCAGCAGCGCGGCCATCTCGCCCAGGCGGCGCCGGCCGCCCTGCGCCGCCTCCGACCTGCACAAACAGGGCCAGGACGCCTTAGCAGCACTCCAGCCGCGTTCTTTTGTGGCTTCAGGACCCTCTGATGCCGCAAGCTGCCGGCCTCCCCAGCCGCTGCCAAAGCGTGCGGTGACGAAGGGGCGGCGCAGATCAAGTCGCAGCTACACCTTGATACCTGAGTGAGGCGAAGCCGGTCAAGGTGACCAAAAAGTGGCAGCAAGGCGCCAGCAGCATATTGACTGCTTCAAAAGGGAGACAGTGGAAAACACGCAAGTGGCTCGCCGGTGCGTATCCCCCAGCAGACCCGCCACCGTGCTTAAGCTCGCCAGGTTAGAAACCAACTCCAATCTGCAACTGAACGGCGGGGGGGGCTGCACGCACTGCCATAGGGCGATTGCTGCTCGTCCAGCTGCTGGAGCAGCCCTCCTTGACTGGTCCATCAGCTGCTGACACCAGGCAGAGGCCGCGCGCGCAGTTGCCCAGGGCAGACGGCACTATGTGCGCGCAGTTGACACCGCGTGCTGCTGGCGCAGCCTCATATCCAGAAGCACCGGCGCTGTAGCGCCGCGTGCTCTCGCGCTGCCAGCTCCGGCGCAGGCACCTCAGTGACAGCGTGCACCGCGCTCCGCTCTTACTGTTCTTTCTGCTGCTTAAGGACCTCAGTTTGCTGGTCTGACGACCTTCACCCACGAGCGTGAAGACAGTGGGGAGTGCGGTTGCGCATCAGCAGGCCTGTGGGTGGTAACAGCAGACCCTGCCCTGTCTCAGCTCACAGCAACAAAGTGCTGCTGCTGCCTACCACAGCAAGTAACAACGCACCAGGAGGACCTCTGGTGCTGCTCTGTGGTCAGGACTGGCAAGCACGTGACGCGGTGGCAGCGGGCCGCACGGCACTCGTTTGTGCGTAGGCCAGCTTCTGAGTTTTGTGTGCGTACAGCGTGCTGCTGAGCCAGCAGCGGCAAAGGTACACACTCATGCCGCGGTGACAAGGCTGCGCGCGCGCCACTGAGCGGGATACGCTGCCTGCAGTTGTGAGGGACGTCGTATGGCGCTGAGCACTCCTGGGCTGGAGCAGCGGCGGCCGAGGTTCCAGCGCTGAGCGGGATGTGGTTTGCAATCGCGCTGACTGTCATAGCGAGCACGGGCAACAACATTGGAAAGGCGCTTCAGGTGAGCAGGCGTGTGCACATGACGTGCAGTTGGCCACTTGGCCGGCACCGGCGGCTTGCTGCACACCAGCACAACTGTGCATCTTGTATAAGGCTGGTCGCACGCGTGCGCCAGAAAGAGGCGACTGGGTCCCTGCCCCGCTTCAGCCTCGACCTCAACATCCTGCGCCAGTACTGCCGCAGCCGCCAATGGCTGGCCGGGCTGGGTGCGGACCTCGGCGGCGCGCTGTTCATGGTCGCAGCGTTCGCGCTCGCACCAGTTTCGCTGGTGCAGCCGGTTTCGGGCGTGGGCCTGGTCTCGCTCGCGGTATTTTCACACTTCTGGTTGAAGGTGCGCCCTGTCAACATGCCGCCCTCCCCAGCTCTTATTGGTGTGGGACAACCACTGGAGATCCGGCTGTACGTAAATTTTGCTGTCGCACGCTGCTCAGTGCACACCTCATGTAGAATTGCCTGTGCTTGTACCGCTCCCTATAGAGACAAGTTGTGGAGACAAGTGCCCATTCGGTGCCTCCCCTTGTCCACTAGGCGCATACCTGCTCGCAACCCCGTTCCTGCCTCAGGCTGCCACGACCGGTGTACTGATACAGGTAGCCTGACCTTGCCGCGTCTGCCTGGCAGGAGCGCCTGGGAAGGAGCGAATGGGGCGCGGTCGCGCTGGCGGGCCTGGGCACGGTCGGCATCGGCGCGACGGCCGAGGAAGCCCCGCTGGTGCGCCCTGCAGTGCCTCTGCCTGCGCAGATGCAGCCGTCCTCGCCACCCGCAAGGGCATGCTCGAATCATGCCCGCGCGTCACTGCTGATGCGGCCCGCGGTGGTATGGCTGGGACGCAACGGCCGGGCGCAGTACGGCAGCCGGGCTTGCATGTCAGTGGGCATATGGGCTGTGGAGGAGGTACACTTATAGGGTTAGGGTGGGCCTAACCCGATGCATTGTGCAGGGTCAGGCGGCACCATCGGGCGCGCGTATGGTGGGCGTGCTGGCAGCGCTGGCGCTGGCGCTGCTGGGCGCGTCGCTGGCGCAGAAGCGCGGGGCGGCGGGCGCGGCGGGCGCGCGGCGGCGGCCGCCCGCTGCCGCGAAGCAGGCCGCCGCCCTGTGCGGGCTGCAGGTGGGGCGGTAGGTCAGGGGCCTGCTGCTTATGAGCTCAAATGTGAGGGGTACTTCCCTATCACGACCCGCTACGATTGTGCATGATTCCGCAGTAGGCTTTCTGTGTTTGAGCCGCTGCTATCATGCTGCGGCTTTGGTGCTCCGCCAGGGGCTTGGCGACACAGCAGTCACGTCAGCGCGGCTGTCTGAGCTCCGGCAAACTTCTGCCTTTCAGCCTGTCAGCGCGCGCAGGCGGGCGCCTGCTTTGGCCTGTCTGCGGCGGCCTGCCGCACGGGCTTCCTGCTGGCGGCGCGCAGCAGCTGGCTGGCCGCGCCGGGCGGCCTGGCCGCTAGTGTAGCCTTCAGCTCCGCGGGTTTCATGCTGCAGGCGCGCCAGCCTTGCCACAGCCGCCACACGCATGCGTTTGGGCAAGGTGTTCTGTTCGATAGGCTCCGCAGGCATGCCCGCCCTGCTGAGCCCTGTCGTGCGCATGGGTGTCGTTCTATGAGCATGCTGCGGGTACTCAATTTACTGTGTGGGCACTGCGTACCCCGCTGCACTTTTGAAGCGGTTGCCTCGCCAGCATGAAGCATCGTCAGTGGCCGACTAGATGCCGCAGAGCCTGGTATGTGCAGATGCGGTGCGAGTGAACCCCGCGCGGGCGCAGACGGTGGGGCTGAAGGACGGCAACACCGTCGTCCTCTGCACGTGCGCGGCCGTGTCGTCCATGGTCACAGGCGCGCCGGCTCGCGCGACGTCGTGCCTCCATGTTGATCGGACCTGCCAGCATCTGCCTCTGCCGTGCACAGGAGTGAAGGCTGGGAATCGGATGCTGCAGTGGCTGCCGACATTGGAAGCTGCCTGCGTGCAGGTGTTCTGCACATGAAGGCCGCTCTGTTGTGCTCGATGTGCGTGCAGGTCGAGCTGGCTGCGATTTTTTTGGCAATGCTCTTTGTGCTCACGGTGCCCCTGCTTGCAAGCGCGCAGGTGTGCTGGTGGGCATGCTGGCGCTGGGCGAGGGGCTGCCGTCAACGCGCTCGCTGGGCGCGGCGCGGCTGCTGGCCTGGGCGCTGCTCATCGCCGGCGTGTCTGCGCTCGCCAGCGGGCAAGGTGGGCGGCCAGCTGCTGACTGGTCCCTTCAGTCCCGCATGCAACGGGCGCTACATGCATGCTGTGGTCCGTCTGCCTGCTGGTAGCAAGAGTGGCGCGACCGGGCTGGATGGCCCTTTTGAGCACTAGTCAGGGCGGTGCATGTCGCGTGCAGCCACACGGCCAGGCCACTCCTTCGAAAGTTCTCTTGGAGAAGGGCCTTCTGGCATGTTGTGCACTTTCCAGGGTCCCTGCAGTGCTAACCGAGCGACACGGCTGTGGGGATGGGCAAGACCTCGTGGGTGTTGTTGTTGAATCTGAGAGCGCAATGCTGTGCTGAGCAGGCACCTGCATGGTCTGTTCATCATCGCATGTCACATAAGTGGCTGTGCTCCTCGCCCCGCAGTCGTCTGGGGAATCTCAACATCCTATGCTTTTAATTGCTTGTGTTGTTTCTAATACGTCTGTACTGCTGTCGGGCGGCAGGCGGCCTGCGCGAGCTGGCGGCGCAGCTGGCGGGTGCGGTGCCGAAGCAGGCGCTCGCGCGGCTGCCGCCGCGCACGGCGCTGCAGCTGCGCGCGCTCGGCCAGCGCCTGCGCTCGGGCGAGCTGCCGACCACCGCCGTGGCGGACGCCGCCTAGCCGAGCGCGCGGGCAGCGCGCGCAGGACTGCGTTGCTTCTGCGGCCTGTCGTGCGGGCGCTGCGCTTGCGTGTGTGCAGCCGGCGTGCGCACACTGCAAGAGCTGCTGTGTCTGCCGGCGCGGAGCCGTCCAGCGCTGCATGAACGTTCTGGACAGAGTGTGAGGTGGGCCAGCATTGTGCGGGTTCGCCTTGGTCCAGCGGGCTGCCCTAGGCGGGTGTCGTGGCAGCCCCAAGCTGGCCCGCTTTGTGCATAATTGAGCCCAAGTGCCTGAGGCTCTCATGAATTTGGGTGATACCAAATGTCAGTGCAGGTGCATCTCCAGGCTGTAAGGAGGCTGAATTCAGGCAGTTGTACCCTGGATGCCCTGCAACTGCTTCATATGGGCCTTCTTACAGCGCTATGCCCCCGCGCAGCCAGCATGCTCGCTCTAGTTAGGTATGCATGACCTCTCCGGTATCAGCAGCCACAGCGTGCATGGCTGGGCCTCTCTTTCAAGTCTGTGCTCGACAGAACGTGGACACTACACGTTGCCCTTTGACAGGTAGTGACTGCCGCATGGCAGTGACTCGAGGCCAGCGCAAGGTACGGCCTGATCTAAGACCGTCGCAGGCCTCTCGGCAACATGAGCATTCAACAGGCCCCAGACGTGCACCTCTTTTTGGTGGTCTGATTTTCTGATGATTGAAATGCCTCCGGGTCTAGGGTGAGGGCTTGCGTAGCTATTGAGCAACAGCTGGCGGGCCTGCTCCGCTCGACTCACCAGCGTAGAGCTCGCGGCCGACGCTCAACGGCAAAGGTCACACCGGCGTCTTTGGAACAATTCGACTGTGCTGAGTACACCTTGTTGAAGGTCAGGCCCTGGCACCTGCTGCCTTTAGAGCTTGATGCAGACGATCTGAGGCTGAACAGACCTTTGGTGCTGAGTTGTGCTTGCAAGCTCTGCCAGTAGTGCGCTCACGCCTATGTTGGTTGCAGGCGCACTGCGACTGTGCTGCGATGACTGCCCGGACAGGCTGGTTGGGCTGCGTATTGGTACTAGCGCTAGCCTCGTTGACTGCTGGTGGGCCTCCAGCCTTCTCGCGGCCCGTGTGGATTGAGTCTGCTGATGTGTGTCGCGAGCGCGCAGTTATGCTCACCTGTATGCTGTATGCAGTCTAACATAGAATTCAGCGGGGCAGTGGCGTGTGCCCTCGCCCTGCTGCCTGCTGCGGCGGCACGCGTACATGCGAAGTGGGTGATATGCTCCAGCTGGCGAATGTGCACCTGCGCACCGGCTGCCCACTGGTGCCTGCTTGCGCAACCCCAGCCAACCTCACGCTCGCAACGCACGGCGCAGCCAGCAGATGGGGCGAAGCAGGGCTATTGCCTGGCGCGTGTCCTTGTAGTGCAAGAGTGATGGTGGGCTTGCAGCGCCGCTCGAGGGGGAGAACCCGTGTGCGTGCTTACCAGCCCGGTAGCATACTTTGAATGAGCCGAAGTCTTCACCGACATATTGTGCTCTTACGGTGCGGCTGCGCGCGGCGCAGGCGCTGTGACCCAGGACGCGGCCGCGCCGGCGCCCGGCCCGGCCGGCCCGGCTGCCAACACGCAATTCACGCTGCTGGCGGCCAACGCGAGCCTGGCCGTCGCGCCCGACAACACGACGACGCTGACGCTGAGCGGGCTCGTGCCGACGGCGGTGTACACGCAGACCGCGCCCGTGCGCGACGTCGGCATCTACAATGCCAGCTTCTTCACGGCCGCGCCGTTCTACGTCGGCCGCGCCTGGCTGGGCCAGCCGGACGCGGTGCTGCTGGGCGGCGGCGGCGCGGTGGCCACTGCAGTCGTCATGCGGCTGCAGGCGCGCGCTCCCGCTCGCTTGAGAGGCTGGGCCCTGGTTCCGTTCTGTGTCACCTGTGTCAGGCTGGGAGCCGGTTGTGGGTACCACCCTGGCCTGCCAAGGGGCAGGGCAAGATTAACAGGGCAAGCTTAGCGCTGCCTCCGGCGTCCTGCGCGTCAAGAGGTGGCTGTGCGCATGCTTGGCGTGACCCGGTTGCTGGCAGTGAGGGAGTGCCAACCAGAGCCGTGTTGAGTTTGCATGCTGAGACTGATTGCGACCCTGTTGCCAAGGCAATGGGGTGTTGCCTGGCTTGTGTTGTGGCCACATGTGCTGCTTGCATGCACGGTAATAAGACGCACAGCTGGCTGCTTCGCTCCGCTTGTCAGCAGCGGTGTGCGATGCGGGAGTGGGGTCGTTGGCGCTTCAGGTATTGTCAGGAGGTGTGCAAGTACTATATGCTTGGACTGAGCACGCATGGACTGAGCACGCAGGGCGTCCCCTACTACGACAATAACACCTTCACTGTCAACGCGACGCTGCTGTCCGCGCCCAAGCAGCTGAAGTATGCGGGCGGGCGCGCGGCCGCTGCGCTGCTGCAGGTGACGCACGCTGACGTGCATGCAGGCGTTTACGCTACCTCCGTGCGGACAGTGTCGCTGGTTTCACACATGGATTTCTGCAGCATAGGCAGGTGCACATGCTGCGGTTGGCTCCAGTGCATGTGCTCACGCAATTGTCAGCCCGCACCGGCCAGCTGGCCGATTGAGCTCACCAGCACGGTGCTGCGCTCCAAGCAGTGACGATGTATGATGCGGCGCATGTGTGCATGAGCGTGTGTGTGATGCGTGTGGCATTCCAACGAACGCCTGGGCGTGCTGGAGCCTGACAGGGTGGCGAAGCTTGGCTTGGGCGACACACGCTCTGCGGTGGTTAGCTCTGCAGAGGTGCCGACAGAGCGGGCAGCATAGCGCGCGGGCTGCACAGCGCGGGCCGCACGGCACCCACGCCGCGCCCATGCCGCGCAGGCGACCGCGACGCCGGCGGGCGCGCCGCCGCTGAACCTGGTGCAGGCGACGGCGGGCACGGTGTCGCTGGCCAACGCCGCGCTCGTCATCGACTTTGACACGTCGCTGTTCGGCACGGCCGGCGCGCCCTCGCCGGCGCCCGGCTCGGCCGCGGCGGCGGCGCCGGCCGGCGCCGCCGTCTCCACCGCCAACGGCGTGCACCTGGCCGGCATTGTGAACGGCGCGGTGCGCTGCCCGGATGTGAGGTTACATTGGTGTGGGTACCTAACCCTGAACGGTGCAGGGGCAAGGTTGTACAGCCGCCTGGCATGCGGCGCTGTCCGGCACAGGCTGTGGTGTCCTTGAGCGTTGGTGCTGCAACCCGAGAGGGCAAGCACAGCAGCATTTGGAGTGTCGGCCTCTGCACCAGTGGGCGGACGTTTGCTGTGACTTTCTATAGAGCGATGCGTGTGTGCGTAACCTACGACCGACCGCACTGCACTGCCTCAGGTCTGCACGTGCGTGGCGGGGGAAGCGGCTGCGCCTGCGCCCACGCCCGAGGCGCCTGTGCCCACGCCTGCGGCGCCCGTGGAGCGCGGCCCCGGCATAGTCAACAATAACGGCGGCAGCGGCTCTGTCATCAGTAACGGCGGCGGGCCGCGCATTGTGAACAGCAACCCGCCCGGGGGCCAGAGGTGCGGTGGCAGGAGCGCGTTTCTGCGTCTGCGACGCGTCATTGTCTTTTTTCACGGCCCTAGCCCTACCCTACATTAACCCTGACGTGCGGCGCGCGCGCGCAGCATAACAAACAATAATGGCCCGCCGGGCTCCTTCGCCAACCTGGGCGGCGGCGGCCCCGGCAGCATTGTGAATAATAATGACCCGAGCAACCCGCCGCCCGGCGCGCCGCCGGCCGGCACGTACAACCTGGTCACCACGACCAGCGACTGCAACGGCCACCAGTCCGCCAGCTACTCCACCGTGCCCGGCCAAAGCGGCGTGTCGTATGTCAGCAATAACAACTGCGTGGGCTGAGCCGCGGCGGCGCAGGCGCGTGGGGTGTAGCTACCGGGCTGTGAGTGACATAGTGGGTGGGCCTGCGATCGTGCTGTGGCGCGTGACGGCTGTGCCTCTTCAGCGACCTGGAACAGGTAGCATAGGCGCAAGGGGTGAAATAAGCTGTGTACAGGGTCTGTGTTGAGAGCGGGCGTGCATGGTCCTTTTTGCTATGTCTGCTACCTTGCTGCTTGCTGGCGAGTGCCAAGACGCTTGGGACCTGTGTTTACGTATCAAGTAGAAACAGAAGTGGCTCAAGCCGAAGTGTGGAGTGGTGTGTAAGCAAGTTGTAGATTTTTTGCCGTGCTGGCAACGCCTTCATTGGGTGCGAGTACAGGTGAGTACGCAGGTGTGAGTAACAGCCTGTACAGTCTGTGCCGCATCAGTGTCTGGCTTATGGCACCAAATGCCTGTCAGACTGCTGTCCTGCATGTTCCAATGTGAGCGAGGCTACATAGGGTTTCCAAGGTCCCAAATAGGGTTTCCAAGGTGCATCCACGACATATGACATATATATATAAGAAGGAAACGGCCTGCCGAACTGCACGCCCTCTGTTGCACCTTTTCTTTTCTTATATCTGCCAATATAAGTAGCAAGTGCGACGCGCTGAGCTGCGCGAGCGTATAATAGCTGCCGTTCAAACATGGTACACAGCGGCACAGGGCGAGGGCGGCAGCTTGCGCCTCATGCTCAGTACGCTGGCCTCCCACGCTGCCGCTTCAGCGGTGCACGTGATTTGTGTGCCTGCACATCTAGCATGTGTGCAGGCCACCCCTGCCACACTGTGGCTGTTTGTGTTGGTTTTCTAATTGAGGTACAAGGAATCAACAGTGCTGACTGGGGCGCGGCGCAGTTACTACCGTGATCGGGGTGGGAAGCGCAATGTATTACATGAGCTCTAGGGAGACGCTCAAGCCTGGCTCCCACGACTTGGAGGGCGATGGTGCGAAGCAGGCGTGGCACAAAGTCACAGACCCCAAGACTCAGCGGAGCAGCGGGTGAATGTGGGAACTGGCTGCATCGTAGCACTCCGCCATGTGCGCTGTGTCTCGCTGCAGGGTGAGCTCTGCGGCTGTCACGTCAACAAGCTTGTATATGTATGTGGTGTAGCTGCATGAGGGCTTTTGCTGTGTGTTTGCACTCGCTTTTGCTAGGCTTGAGCGCACCTGTGATGCGCGCCTGCACCATATGTGGCGGGCTGTTGGTCAGTGCATAAAATATAGCTACCTGGATCAGCCATGCTTGTGGAGCCTCAACATGGGTCAGAGTTTCTGCCATGCTAACAGTATAAAGTGGCTCGACTTGTCAAACCCAATTCCTGCTGGTTCAGTGGAATTAACTGTTTAACCCGCCAAGCACACTCAAATGCATAGGCCTCTGGTTGCCTCGCAGTGCGCTGCATACACGCGTAAGCCAGACAAACAGGTGCAGCCCCGATCAGGCCGCCCACTCGAGCGCACGCTCTGCCGCATCATCAGCCACCTCCGCGAGCTCATCCACCTCCTTTCCATCACCCCAGAAGCCTCCTCCATCATCAGCATCATCAGCATCATCATCAACGCCCACATTAGATTCCCGTCTGGCCACATCGTGCCCATCAGCCTGACGCGTGCGCACCTGCATGCGCGCACCGGGATTTTTTGACCCTTCCTTTGGCTTCTTAAGGCATGTGCAGAAAAGGCCTAAGCAAAAAGTAGTCTATTGACAAGTACCGTAACACTGTGAAGAAAATGACGGGACATGCATGCTGCTGAGTGAGCTCAGCCCGCTGGCGCCTTCAGCCTATGCCATGCCACAAGCAAGATATATTTCAAAGAGTCTGTGCACAGATGAACAATTTCAAAGCGTCTGTGTCCTGATGAAATTTTTTAAGGAGGGTTCCTGCCACCTATGTGATGAACGTGTTATTGCAGGTACACTGCAGACCCGATTTGCGCGCTAAACCATGAACAGATTGGTGGCGAGCACGGCGCGGGTGACCTGGACCCATGGGGGTTTCTTGGGTCAGACACAAGTGCTAGGCCATGCTCTCAGGCGCGCGCCTCGACGGTGAACAGGTCAGTGGCAGCCATAACGTGGCTGTTCTGGAACGCGCGCGCCGCCTGCGCGCGCAGCTTGCGCACATCGCACGCGTCCCCGCTCTGCGCGCGCCGGCAGAGCAGTTTCAGCGCGCCTACCGAGTGCACAGGCGGCAGTGCGGCAAGACCACGCTTCTCCACATAAAGGCGGCTTCTGTCACAAGACGCGCGCCGACACAAAGTCGACCAGCGCTTTGAGGCCGGCCGGTCCACCGCCGCCCGATCGCGGACCGGGCCTGGCCTGCGGCGCGTGCGGCGCAGGCGTGCCTCCCGGCGGTCGATGTAGCGGCCGCTGAAGTGCGTGAGCACAAGCTGCCGCGCGCGCAGCCGCCGCGCGAAGGCGCCGGCCATGCTCGCGGTGCTGTGCTTGGCGATGGCCGCCTTGTCGCGCATCTCGCCCGAGAACGTGGCCTCGTGCGACAGCAGGTCCGCGTCCATGCCCGCCGCTGCGGAGGGGTTAGGGGTTAGGGCGGCACAGGCGAGGCTCAGGAGGCAGACAAGAGCCTTGAGGCGCAGGCGGGCCTCTGGAGGCAGACGTGAGGCGCGGGCAAGACTCAGAAGGCAGACGTGAGGCGCAGGCGAGACTCAGGAGACCCAGTGGGCGCCACCACAGAGCGCGTGTGCGGCTGTCGCGGTGCATGCTGCTGCGTACTGGGGGCCCATCGGCGCCCCGTGCTTAGACTCGCATGCACACGCGCAGCGAGTCTGCAGCCGTGCCCGCATCTGGGGCGGGGCCGAGCCACAGTAGTGCTGACACTACCGTGCAAAGCCTTGGACAATGATGGCTCATCGACCAAGCCCTCCCTCCGCCACAGTTCTCAGCGCATTGCGCTGCGCAGCTGCAGGCCCCACACCATGTGGAGCACAGCGTAAGCATCCCCTGCCGGGCCCCTGTCGCCACGCAGGCATGCAGCGGCGGGCGCGCTGTCACGAGCCCTGGCCATGCCAGCATACCCTACCCTACCCTACCCTACCCCACCTCACCCAACACCTGGGCGGCAAGCCCGCCGCGCACCCGCGATCGCCTGCGAATTGCATGTGTCGCCCAGCAGCACGACCTTGCGCGCGCGCCAGGCCGGCGCCAGGAGCTCGCCCGCGCTTACCGCGGCGCCCGCCGGCGTCTCCAGCAGCGCGCCCAGGCCGCCGCGCTGCACCGCATCCGCAAGCGCTGCCTGCGCGCGCTCCAAGACATGTTGCACACACGGGCTGCGCGTCTGAGCCGCGGCGCGCGCCGCTCGGGCTGACCGCCTGGCCGCAGCCCGGCTCTGCGCGCTCATGCAAAGACAGGCACCCGCCGCGTCGCATCCCAAATATGTGCGTGGACAGGACGCTTCTGGCGGCGCACAGGCGCTGTGTGCGCTGTCCCTTCAAGTTGCCGAGACCAAGCGCGGCCTTTGTCGGCACCCGCCACGCATGGCGCGGGCGGTCGCGCGGGCGCGCACGGGCGCAATGCCGTGCTCGGCCAGCAGCGCGCGGGCGGGCGCCAGCGGCGGCGCCGCCTCCTGCAGCACGTAGCCCCAGCAGGGCACGCGGTGCTCCAGCTGCGCGGCGGTCACGGTCGTGCCGAGCGCCGGCGGCAGCGTCCACGTCGCGCCCATGACCAGCGGCACCTGCCCCGCCGCGCCGCGTCCGACCAGTGGATTCTTGGAAGCTCCCTTTACCATTACAGAGGGTATTCATGGTTCTGCATTGCTTTTGGCAGCCGTTCATGGCCTTCACGTGATGATAGGTGCCATCATTTAATTAGCCTGTTTGCTTGTCTGATATTAGGCGAGCGTGTCCGCCGGCCATCAGCGGCACCCGCCGCAAGCTGTCATGGCGCGAGCCTCTGCTTGCTTCAGGTTAGCATGCAGTGCACTGCGCGTGCGCAAAGCTCTGACTTGCGCGCGCGAGCGGGCATTGCCTTGACGCAAGTGGGTCGGTCGCAAGGCCACGCATGGGCTGCCACCACACTGAGACAGATCACAAACCCGCGGCCCGGACATGCTGTGCGCGCTGTGCGGCACGAGCCGCCGCTTCAGGCCGCAGGGGAGAGACAGGCGGCCGGGGCCGCACCGAGTGCTCGTCGCGCATGGCCCGGCGCGTGCCGCCGCGGCCGCGGCCGCCCGGCCCGCGAGCGCCGCGCAGCCGCGCCAGCGCTGCCTCGGCGACGGCCGGCTGGTCGGGGCCCAGGCGCGCGACGTGCACGCCGGCGCCGGACCTTAACCCTAGCCCTTCCATCGGCGCTGGCGCGTGGCTGGCCGCCGGGTCCACCGTCAGCTCCACGACCAGCACGGGCATCGCGAGCGGCGCCGCGCCAAAGCCCAGTGCCGAGCGCAGCAGCGCGCCGAGCCCGGGCGGCCCGACGACGAGCAGCGGCTCGGCCGCAAGCGGGCCGCCAGCGCGCGCGGCCGAGATGGCCGCCAGCAGGCCCGGCGCGCCGAAGCAGTGGTCGCCGTGCAGGTGCGTCAGCAGCACGCGCTGGATGGTGGCCGGGTTGATGCCGGCGGCCTGGACCTGCGGGGTTCCCCGGTGCCCTGTCAGCGCTCCCTGCATCGCACCCGTGATGGCACGGCCGCCAGTGAGCGCGGCACGACCTGATGCAGAGCGTGTGCGGCAGGGCGGGGCCGGGTGTGACATGATGCTTGCATGCAGCCCAGGGTGGGATGAGGCGGCGGCAGCGACAGGTAGGGTCAGAAAATCCTGTCCTGCCCCGCCTTGTGCCCGCGCCTGCCGGCAGGTGCCCTCGCCGCAGTCCACCAGCAGCGTGCCCGCGGGCGTCCGGTACGCGATGGAGGACACGTTGCGCCCGGGCGTCGGCGCGCCCGACGACGTGCCCAGCCAGGTCACGCGCAGCCGCGGCGGCGCGGCGCGCGCCGCGCCCCAGCGCACCTCCGGCGCGGCGGCCCCTGCGCCGCAGGCGCCGCCGTCGGGCGTGCTCATCAGGAATGTATCCGGCGGTATTCCCGCGAGCGCCGCCCGGGCGATGCGGGACAGGGCGCCCCCGCCGGCGTGCCCGGTGACTCGCGCGTCCAAACACACAGGCGCTGGGGCAGACCACCGAGAACCGCGCCACATGCGCGTCCGCCCGGCCGACGCTTGGCACTTGCGCGATTAGGACTGCAGAGAGCATCCTGTCAGTGGCAGAGAATTTGGCACCGAGCGCACCTACAGCGGCGTGCCCGGCAGGCTGCGGGGCTGCGGGCCGCGCGACGGCGCCGGCGGCGGCAGCAACGCCCGGGAGCAAGTGCGCGCCGGCCGCGCCGTCGCCGCCGGCGCCCGGCGCGTCCTCGCACGCCGCTGAGGACGCGCGGGGGTCGTCGCGGGGCCCCCGCTCCTTCACTGCGCCATTAACGCCCGCGGCCCGCGCCTGCCTGCGGCCCTCCGGCTGGCTCAGGCTGCGCCCTGAGGGGCCGACTTCGCCCGCAGCACGCAGCGCGCCTCCAGGCGACGGGGCGGCTGCCGCCTGCCCTGCACCGATGCCGGCGCGCTGATGCTGACCGGCCGGCGAGCTGGCCGCGGCAGAAGTCGAGGCCCTGACAGGGTCCGCCGCCGGGCTGCTGCTGCTCCAGCTCGCGGCTCGCAAGCGCGCCGAGCGCTCTGCCAGGCGCTGCGACAGCGGGGCAGCCCGTCGCGTGGCGACGCCGCCCGGTCGCGCCCCCCCGCGGCCCGCCGCCGCACCTGCTTCCACCGCCCGCGGCGCTCCCTTCCCGACCGCAACGGACGCGCCACTCGCCGCGGGTTCCGCGAGCGCCGCTGCCTCGCTCGCTGGGCGCGCCTGGCTGGGCAGGCCGGCTGCGGGCGGGCCCGCGGCTGCTGTACCAGCCTCCTGCTCGTGCCGCAGGCTGTCCTGGACGCTAGAAAGGCCCTCGGCCGCTGCTAGGCCTGCTGCGGCTTGCGGCTGGTCACTGGAGTTTGCTTGGTCCGGTGGACCCGCTGCGGGCGCGCCGGCGCTGGACGCCAGCCCTGCCGCGGGCTGCGGCGCCGCTGCGGGAGCCTCCGAGGGCTCCCCTGGCGGCGCGCGGTCGTTGGCGCCGGCTTTGCCTGCGCGCGGCAGCCGAGAAAAGAGCGCCTGACGCACGGGTGGCCGACTTCACGCTGCAGCACCGGTGCGACCTGCTCACGAGCGCCAGCGGACGCACGCATGCCGCAGCAGTGAAGTAAAAGAGCGCGCCAACGGAGAGCTGCACCATGGGAGTACGGGCTAGAGCAAGCGTGGGGGCCCGCTGGTAGCGTGCATGCGTCGCGGCGACAGCAGGCTGAGCAAGTAGGAGCGTGCTGCGAGTCGTGCGGCAAGCACCTGCAGTGCTTGCGGCTGCGCGCGGGCTGTGGGACTGGTCACGCAGGCAAGCGAAACACGCACCCGGTGGCGGGCCGGACAGCTCGGCGTGCAGGCGCGCTACCAGGTCCCCCTTGAGCCCCGCATCGCTGAGGCCGCGGTCGCGCAGCTGCTGGCGCAGCTCCGCGACGCGCAGCGCCACCAGCGAGCTCTTCGTAGGCCCGCTGCCCCGGGCAGCGGCGCACGCCGGGCAGCGCCGCCGCGGCACCACCATGCCTGGCGAGCATGCAGGGCGCCGGGCGCTGCAAGGCGGACGGCCCCACTGGTGTGGCGGCCACGCGGCCATGGCCCGCTGGCACGGAGCAGAGCGGTGCAGCGCCAGTGCAGCGTAGTGCAAGGGTGACCGGCAGCACAGCTTGCTACAGCAAGTTGAGCAGCGTGTCTCTATATGTGCACTGCCTGCAGCCTCGACTGCCTGCAGCCTCGACTGCCTGCATTGCTGAGGTGTAATTTGAGGTGTACACCCTGATGGTTCCAACCATTCGAACCAAAGGAATTCCTTTCTCAATTCTGACATGCCAGAGGACATGCACAATCACGAGGAGCTTCCAGAGAGCAACAAGGCGATCGGGTCAGCATCAGTCCAAGCCTGATGCTCTGCCACAGCGCATATGCGGAAGCGGCTCTGTCAGGCTATGCGCGCGCGCCGGCTCAGAAGCGCGCTCCTTTCACGCCGCCAGCGCACTGGTGGGAGCCTGTCAGGCCGTACATATACCTCTGCATGCCACTGCTCCTCACGTGTGCATCTTACATAAGACGCGCTTCTGCTGCTTTGCTGTTGCCCGCACCAATACCTCTCCTTTGCGACCTCGTGCCGCTCTGCACCATTAAGCGCGTGAGGAGGCGCCTGGCACGGCATCCGGATGACTGGCGGCACTCGCTCCTGCTGCAGGTGGCACTGCAGCTCGCACGCCCCGCCTGCCGCAGCAGCCGCTGGTCCGGAGCCGCAGCTGCTGCCGGCCGCCGCAGCGGCCGCGCAGTGCTGCGCAGAGACGCAGCGCCGCGGCTTTGCGGGCGCCCTCTGGCCTGCGGCAGCCTGGCGCGCTCACCAGGGCCCGGCGTGGCAGCCCTTCCTGCCTGCGGCGGCCGAGGCGCAGCAGGGGCCGCATGCGCAGGTGACGGTGCCCTAGCTGGAGCGGCCGTAATTTGTGACAGGAGCATGCATCACAGTCCCTGGCTGTCTTGTGACAGGCCGCGGCTGTGCAGCAGGCGTAACATGCTAAGTGAGTCACTGCACCTGCACCTGCCAGACATGCACGTGCAGGAAGACTTGCATGCGAATGACCAATCGTGCAGCTTGCCACAAATGTGCGACTTGCGATATGCTCATTGACTAGAGAACAACATACATGTAGACGCCAACAGCATGCAAGTTTTTGTAGCCGTGTGCGCTCATGCAGCTCCAGGCCTGCGTGCGCGCAGCCGGGGTGGGCGGCCTTCGCGCGTGACCTGCTGGCCGGCGGCGTGGCCGGCGCCGTGGCCAAGACGGCGGTCGCGCCGATCGAGCGCGTGAAGCTGCTGCTGCAGACGCAGGGGTCGCACCCGCGCATCCGCTCCGGCGAGGTCCCGCCCTACCGAGGCGCGCCCGCCCGGCTTGCGGGCCAGGGTCGCTGAGGATAGCCACACCGCGGCGCCCACTTTAGCAGGATTTCGCCCCATCAAGGCGCGCTTCCGCTCTTACAAGCATGCGCCGGCGCCCGCGGTGATCCAGACACAAGCACGCCACCCCTGATGCGCTGCGCGGACACGGGGCTCAGGCGAGCGCGGACCCTAACCCTAGCCGCGCAGGCGTCGTCGACTGCTTCAAGCGCGTGGCGCGCGAGCAGGGCGTCATCACCTTCTGGCGCGGCAACCTGGCCAACGTGCTCAGGCGTGCTCCCCAGCGGGAACTCCCTACCCTACCCTTCCGTACCCTAACCTGCTTGCGGGGCATCACCTTCCGGCGCGGCAACCTGGCCATTTCCGTCAGGCGTGCGCCCCGCGCTCTGCGAGGCCTGCTCTGCACGGTGGGCACCGCCAGCTCAGGCACGCCCCGCGCTGCGCACAGCCTGTGCATGCCCTGCGTCCCAACGCCGTACCAATCTTATCTTTTACCTTCTTCCTTCGCACGCGCGCGCCCTTCTGCCTGTGCTGGAGAACGGAGCGCCTCACCGGCCTGCCCAGGGCCCTTTTGCACGGGCATGCGAGGAGGTCTTGCTCGCCAAATTGCCTGTGGAATCCCCGTTGCAAGCTGGCAGACTGCACACAGGCAGTCTTGGGGCTCAGCGCTGAACGCACGCGCACAGGTACTTCCCGACGCAGGCCTTCAACTTCGCATTCAAGGACAGCATCAAGCGCCTGTTCCCCAAGGCCAACCCGCGCACGGACTTCTGGCGCTTCTTCGCCATCAACCTGGCCTCAGGCGCGCTGCAGCGGCCTCCCCAGCTCCGTGCGCGCGCTGCGCGCTCTGCGTAACTGCCTCCAAGGGACCGTGACCGAGGAGGCAGCGTGTGCCGTTGCTCAGCTGGGCGGCGGGGTTGCAGACGGACGTACAGCGGGCATGCAGCAGGCCGCATGCATGCCATCCGTACGCCTGAATCCCCGCCCAGCTGAACGAAGGGCAGGCCGTATGCATGGCATGGTAAGTGTCCCGCTGTAACCTGGGCATGCAACCTGGGCATGCGACCTGGGCATGCAACCTGGGCATGCAACCTGGGCATGCCTCGAGGGTTTGCTGTACAGCTCAGCATGGCCTGGCAACTTTTGTCGGGACGAGGACGGTCAATTTGTCTGAAAGAAAAGTGGGCAGTGCGCGCTGGTGCAGGCGGCCCGGCCGCCGCTGCTGAGCGCCGCCTGCAGGACCCTGCGAGCGCAGAAGAAGCTGGAGGATGCCGGAGGCAGGGTTTGACCGCGCGTCTGGAAGAGCGCCCGCCGCAGCCGGACGTGGCCGAGCGGCCTCCATGTGGAGGGCAGCCGCCCCGTCCTTGAAAAGTGCACTTTCCAAGTGCGGGATATGGGAGCGCGGGCGCAGGCGGGCTGGCGGGCGCGGGCTCGCTGCTGATCGTGTACCCGCTCGACTTTGCGCGCACGCGCCTGGCGGCCGACCTGGGCCGCACGGGGCAGGACCGCGAGTTCCAGGGCATCGTTGACTGCATCACCAAGGTCGCGCGGCGCGGCGGGCCGCTCGCGCTGTACCAGGGCTTTGGCGTGTCCGTGCAGGCGCGCGCGGGCCTCCCGTGCGCGCGCCTATGCCCGACGCAGACAGCAGCGTGCGCGCGGTGTCTCCCGCGCGGCAGCAGCCCCTGACCCCCGGCGCACACGCAGTGCCCATGGCCTGTGTCGGCCAACGGGCCCATCACGCCAAGCGCCGGCCTGGATCACAGACTGCCCGCACTGCGCACCGCCAAGGCGCCGCCAGTCCGGGGCAGCTCGGAGCATGTGCACCTGCTGTGTGCTCCTTAGGTCTTTGGTACTGGGTAGAAAATGCGGAGGAAATGAGGAGGAACGCGCGGTCGTGTCGATTGAACCATGGCTGCGCGTGCGGCAGGGCATCATCGTGTACCGCGGCGTGTACTTCGGGCTGTACGACACGGCCAAGGGCGTGCTGTTCGACGACGAGCGCCGCGCCAACTTCCTCGCCAAGTGGGCGGTCGCGCAGGCGGTGACCGCCGTCGCCGGGCTCGCCTCCTACCCCTTCGACACCGTGCGCCGGCGGCTCATGATGCAGGCGCGCGCCCGGCGCGCGCCGAGGGGCGTCCTGGCACCCAGCCTGCCATTGGCCCTAGTTGTCACCCATGTACAGCACAGTAAAGTGGTGGGCGGACCAGAGGCTGCAGCATGTTCTCGAATAGCCTCTGGTGAATTCAAGATGTTCCCAATGAGCGCCAGCTCCTCTTCTGTGTGAGCTTGATCAGGCGCGGCGTCGATCCATTCGGCAAGCGCGCCGCTCTATCCTCATGAGATTGACGCCGCACCTGATCAAGCTCACACAGAACAGGACCTGACGCTCCCCGGACACCTTTTAAGCAGCGCACAGCGCAGGGCGGGCCGCCTGCATGCGAGCGCGCGCGCCCGCGCATGCAGGCGGGCAGCCCGGTGAGGCTCTACGCCGGCACGCTGGACGCCTGGCGCAAGATCTACCGCCAGGAGGGCCTCGCCGGCTTCTTCCGCGGCGCCTGGTCCAACGTGCTGCGCGGCGCCGGCGGCGCCCTGGTGCTCGTGCTCTATGACGAGATCAAGCTGCAGCTGGAGCAGCACTATGTCGCCTGATGCAAGCCTTATGGTGAAGTGCCTAGCCTGCATGCATGTACGTTTGCACAGTCATGCTCATGACTACAAAGGGCCTCCTCGCTGGGGGCCAGGTCCACAATGCAGTGCGATCGGGCAGCGCCCGGCCCTGGTGTACCTAGGTATCACACATGGTGGTGTGGGGCAGGGCGCTGTGAACCTATCACAGCCCTTGCACCTAGCAAGGGAGTCCTGGCGTGTGCATGCCTGCATTGATGCTCATGGCAGGGGCATGAAGAGGTCAGGGGTGATTCGCAGGGAGGTCTTAACGAGGAGGGGCACACTGCGAGCATGCATTGTGGGCAGGGGCGTGCAATGTGTGCAATTACATAGCTCCCTCATTCCCGCTTTGCAGACCCAGTGAAGACATTTATCCCTCTGAAACTGATGCAACACACCGACAGCCTCATCGCGCTTAATCAACGCGCTTACCACACTGAGCAAACAACTGGGCGCACCATGCCAGGCGGCATGGTGCGGCCAGCACGGTACTCTACACAGCAAAGCAGGCCGCGCCGCTCACATATACACATAACGCTCATTATGGAGGATTGTTGACCAGGTCAGAAAATTCCCTGTTGCATGCGTCAGGCGCCACGCGAGGCCCAGCTCGGCGCACGTCAGTCGTCGTCCAGCTCGACCGGCATCCACTCCAGCGCCAGCGCGATGTCGCCCTTCTGCGTCTCCTGCCGAGCGCCCCGCGCGCGCCGCGTCACCGCGCGCGCCCGCTAGGGAACGTGATGAAGCGGGCACAGGGCATAGGGCGCTGGAGGCGTGACACAGGCATGGGGCGCTGGAGGCGTCATCAGATTGAGCAGTGACAGCTTGCAATCCTTCTTAGGATCCTTCTACAGCAAGAAGCAACCAAGAGGCATGCCACAAGGTGCGGCAGGGCAGGCGCGGCGGACCTGCAGCGCCCAGGAGTCGCGGATCTTGCCGTTCCGCACGACCTCCTCCACCGGCAGCCGCAGCGTCCCGATCTTTTGCTTCGTCTCCTTGTGCCCTGGCGCAGCGCGCGCGGCACGCGTGACTGCCTGGCCGCAGGCGAGCGCTCGCAGCTCTCCCGCGCCCCGCAGGCGGCGCGCAGCTGCTCAGTCCCATGGACCTGACATGCGGCCCGCAGTCTCACCTGCATGTCTACACGAAGAGCCATTCGCACACCACTGACAGCCTGCGCCGCGCACGGTCGCGCGGGGCGCGGCGGCCCGCGCCTG
>JAABUV010002776.1_pt1 | contig 23191 bp, 29 predicted proteins | sample 5559971 | NCBI WGS metagenome assembly JAABUV01 (sample SAMN10711881, study PRJNA513362) | rock metagenome | isolation source: Antarctica rocks | place: Antarctica: Victoria Land, Knobhead nord | collected 2015-12-19
ACAGCCATGAGCGCCGCCTGCCGGGACGACACCACCGCCTCACGCTCCGCCTCACGAGCACGCCGTAGTGTCTCGCCCCGCTCCCGCAACGTCACCTCGCCGAGCAAGTGCTGGAGCGCGGCCACGCTGGCGGCGTCACGCTCGGGACCCTCGTCCTGGTCGGGCCACCGCTCGTGGATCTCCTGCACCACCGTGTGCAGGGTGTCTACCTGCTCCGTGGTCATGTCATCGAGGGCCGGGCCGAGCCACGCTTCAAGCTCGTATCGCTGCATCTGTCAGTCCTCCTAGCTCGTGGGGTTGATGGTGGTCAGTAGCGCCGGCCACCGTTGTCGATCAGCCACTGCTCCTGCTCGGTCAGTGGCGCGATGGTCCAGGTCTGGACGTCGCCGTCGCTGCTGACTGCGGTGGCCTCGGTGGTGGTGCGGGTGATGTCGTCGCCCTGGGCTGCTGCCCGCGCTAGTACCTTGGCGAGTTTGGTGTTGGCGTCCTCGATGGTGGCGAAGTCGCCGACGATGCGGGGGCCGTTGTTCGCGGTGGTGGTGGTCAGTCGCTGTGTGCTCATGTAGAACACTCTACACACCTGTAGTCCACTCCACAACCCCTCATCACAAAATACTTCCCCGGCAAGCGGCGGCATCTCCACCCTCGCCGTGCTGTCTGGCCCCGGTGCCCGGGCAGCCGCCGGGGCACCCGTCTCTACCCCGTCAGGAGACGTGCCGTGGCTCGCATGATGGGTCGAATCGGGCGGTCGCGCTTCACCTGCCATTGCTGCGACTGGGGCCTAAGCAATGGCTCAATCAGGGCCAGCGAGAGTCGAGAGAACCGCGTACTCCTGGCTGAGGCCACAGCCCGTATGGGCCGCGACAACGGGGTACGCCACAGCCTTACCGACGTCTGCACTGACCTCGGCCTCGCCCCCTAATGGACGATGACACGCAAACCCTCGACCTGTCCGCCCTGGGTGTGATGCTCGCCGCCGACCACCCTGGTGAGCGGGTTGTGGTGATGTGCCCGGTGTGCGGTGCCCACGTCCCCGGTGACCTCATCGCCACCCACCGACCGCCCCTCTGGCAGCAGACACGCGGCATGTGCGGGGTCTGATGAGCCGCTACTCGGCGAAGGGAGCCCGCTGTGAGGTTGTGGGAGTGCGTGGTGGTGTCCCTCGCTGGCGCCCTGACGGGCCTGGCGATCATGCTGTGGGGGTTGACCCGGGATGCGCGGGCGGACTGCCGGGCGGTGCTGCGGTGAATACTTACGCCATGGATCTCACGCCCGCGGATCAGCTTGCCGTGCAGAAGCTTTACGAGCACAGACAGCGGCAGCGGTTGGCGGTGCTTGACGACAAGCGGCGGCGGCTGGCGGAACTCGACAAGACCAAGGCCGCACACGGCGCCGCGCTCGCGGGTGCGACTGGGCTACGCCGCGCCATCCTGGAGTTGCACTCACCAACTCAAGATGATTTGGACGATTGGCTGACGTGTTCGGCATGCCCCCCCGACACCGTGTATGGCGCCGCTGAATGGCCGTGTGAGACCTACGTGCTTGCGAGGGACTGGCGACCATGAATTACGCCTCGGTGATGTGGTGACCGCCAAAGAGTCTGAGGTCAAGGTTGTCCCCGCTGCGCTGACCATCGCCGACCTCGAAACCCACAAGGCATCCCACACCTCAGCCGGGTACCCCGCCCACGTCCGCACCTTCTACTCGCCTCAGGACGCGGTCCACGAGGTGCTCAAAGCCGTCGTCGGATCCGCGCGTCAGTCCATCGTGGTCGCCATGTTTGGATACGACGATGACGAGCTGGCCGCCATGCTCGCCAAGGCGCTCATCGACCCGCACATGCACGTGCAGATCACCCTCGACAAGTCACAGGCCGGCGGGGTCCACGAGAAGGTGATCCTGGAGAAGTACAGGCACGAGATGAGCGGCAACTCTGTCGCCATCGGCACGTCGGAGCGGTCCGCGATCATGCACCGCAAGATGGTCATTGTCGATGGCGTGTGGCGCATCTCCGGGTCCACGAACTGGTCAACGTCGGGTGAGTCGTTACAGGACAACGAGTTGACGGTGATCTACGACGCGTCGGTGTGCGCGGAGGCACGGCCGATCCTCGACGTCGAGCACGACCACGCTCTCGCGCAGATGGCCAAGGCGGCTAGCGTCCTCACTCGGACCGCTGGCGGTATAGTTACTGTATGACGGTGCTGCCATTCCACTTCCCCGAGGGCGGCCAGTGGGAACTTTGGTGGCTTAAGAAGTTCAAGCCGCACATGAACGGCCAGGTTCAGATTGTTGTTCGTAGACGGATGACCGACTATGGCGAGCAGTTCTACACCAGCAGGGCCGAGCCGGACCTGGACTGCTTCGTGGCGACGCTCAAGAGTCTGAACATGATGAGGTTCGGTGAGCATGCGGAAGCGTTCATTACTTTGTTCGGCGACTTCGACCTGCGGTCCCCTAGCACCCGCAAGCTGATGGTCTATCTAACGCCCGCGCAGGCCTTGTGTAGGCAGAAGTACGACGATAACCGCGAGCCGGCCGCCTGACACATGGGCAACTCTGACCTACGGATCGACCCCAGTAGGCCCGCCACCTGCTACATCCACCACCTGCTCGCCGACAGCGATGACCCGGCCTGCCGCGGACGTTACATCCGGCTCATCATCCATCCCAACGAGGATGACCTGCGGGCAGCGGGGACCGCGTACAACAAGCGCCGGGGCAGTGACCAAGACCTGCGCGGGTCTGCTGGACTGTTCCAACCGACCCGCTTCCGATCCCGCTACGACCGCAAGGCCAAGGCTTGGGTGGACACCACCACCGCATTCGCCGGCATCATGCGCCTGGCCGACGGGTACCTGAACAGCCAAGTCATCGCCCACGAATCCACCCACGCAGCACTGCACGTCACCCGCCTGCACGACTGGGCAAAGCCGGGCTCCGACGGCAACGCCGACTTCGGTGATGGCTGCGACGCACGTGAAGAAGCGTTCGCCTACCTACTCGGTGGCATCGCACACGAGGTCAACAACGCGGTGCTCCAATACCAAGCTGCTCTACCACACAACCCACCCGCACCTGAAGGAGATTCATGTCTGTGCAAGATGACCTGCACGCCGCCGCGTCCAACCTCGACGCCGAGCACGCCGACCGCGAGAGCAAGACCACCGCGGTACGCGACGCAGTAGGTGCTGTGACCACCGCACTCAGCGCACTACAGGCCGCAGTGGACAGCCTCAGCGGTGACCCCACTGCCCCTGCCGACGCGCCTGCTGCACCTGGCACACCAACGGTTGACCCTGCCCCCGACGAGACCGCACCAGCAGAGGCACCAGTGGCACCGGCAGACACCTCAGCACCCCCTGTCATCGACCCCATGACAGGGCAGCCCTTGGTGGACGTACCCGACACCAGCGCACCTGTAGATCAACCTGCCCTGTAGTGCCCACCCGCAGCCCACAGCCATGCAGCCACGCAGGGTGCGGCAAGCCCAAGGCGCCTAGCGTAGGCACATGCGCCACCCACACCAGGCAAGCAGAGCAACACAGGGGCAGCAGTGCCCAGCGAGGCTACGGGCAAGCGCACCGCACAGGGTTTAGGCGGCAAGTGTTGGCTTCGCAACCGGCATGCGTGATCTGTGGTAACCCCACCACTGTCGCCGACCACTACCCACTCAGCCGCAGGCAACTCGAAGCCACCGGGATGGACCCCAACGACCCCGCCCACGGTCGCGGCCTCTGCGCACCCTGCCATGGTCGGGAGACAGCCCGCCTACAACCCGGCCACCGTTGGGGCACCTAGCTCACCATTCGCTCCAAAGCCCCGACCGTCTTCACCGTCCGCTCCAACCCACGACAGGGGGGCATGGGGGGTCTGCAATCACGGACGAGCACACCGGCAGGAACCGCTCATCAGGCCCTCTTTTGTCTTGACAGGTTTTGCCGGCGATGTCGAAACCTCCTGGGGCCATCCTTGGTCACTTTGAGCAACCTTCAGCCCACTTCCAGCACGTTCTGACCCACTTTGGAGGCCACTATGGGTAAGCGTGGACCGGCCCCGAAGCCCACAGCCCTGCGCATCTTGCACGGTGACCGTGAGGACCGCATCAACCGCAACGAGCCCTTGCCCGTTGAGGGTGGGGTTGTGTCCCCGGTGGAGCTGACCGAGGCCGCAGCGGCTGTTTGGGACCGCCTAGCGCCTGATCTGCTGGCCAAGCGGGTTATCACAGCGTGGGACACGGACGCTTTCGCTGAGTACTGCGATCAGGTGGCCATCTACTGGGAGTGCCGCGACCATCTTCAGGCCGAGGGCCTGGTGGCGAATGGTGCGGCAGGGGGGGTCATCAAGTCCCCGTACTGGCAGATCATGCGGGATGCGTCGGCGAATGCCGCGAAGATTCGCTCCAAGTTCGGGCTGACCCCCTCGGATCGTTCGCAGTTGTCGATCGGCGGCCAGGACGACGCCGCTGACAGCGCAGCAGCCCGTTTCATGGCCTAAGCACCACCTACTAGCAAGGGATGACCTATGCCGAACAACCAGGGCACCGTCTACGAACAGTTGACGGACAATTCGGGGTCGTTGACGCCCACGATCAGGGTGTCGGCCGGCGCCGCCTCCTTCGGGCAGTCGCTGAAGCAGTACAGCGGTACCCAGGCGCTTTCTACGACCGCAGCCACCACCATCACCTTGGAGACGGTGCCCGCGGGGAAGACGTTCTACGTCACCGACATCGCGGTGTACTCCAATACGGGTGTGGTGTTCCCGGTGACCCTCAACGCGGGTGCTACCGCCGTCTATAACGCGTTCTGCAAGGGCGACACCGGCCCCATTCAGATCGCGGGTATGGAGACCCAGCCGTCCGCTACGGGCGGCACCGTCGTGCAGCTCGTCCTCGGCTTGGCTGCCACTGCCACCATCGCCGCGTACAACGTCTACGGCTACGAGCAGTGAGGACTGAACAATGCCTCTGAGCATCACTTCCCAGACCGGCGACGGTATGGTCGCCGACTTCTTCGACGTGTCTCTCGCACTGCCAGATTCGGGCACTGCCATGCAGGTCACTGGGCGCGTTCAGCCGGTCGCCGGGGTATCGGTGAACGTCTCCGGTGGCCCGCTGGCCATTCCCGCGGTCCCCGCGTCGGGGTCGGTGTTCTACAACGTGCAGGTCGACTCCGTGTCGGGTGTTGCGACCGTGCAGCAGTCCACCACCGCTGACCCGGCCGCGATCTCGGGCACCGCCCGGGTGGTGTTCCGGCAGACGCTGACCCCGAGCTCAACGGACCCCGCTACGACACCGGAATCAACGCCCGACACGTGGTAGGAGCTGTTCATGGCTGGAATGCGTCGGAAGTTGTCTCGTCCCCGGCGGGCCGGACTGAAACATCCGCATAAGGGCAGCCATGTGAAGCATGTGCAGCATCACCCGGTTGCCAAGCATCACCGTGTTGGTGGGAACCACGGCAACCACCGGCACAAGCGGGTTTAGACCCTGAACAACTGGAACAGGTTGCGCGTCACCGACCTAGGCCGTCCGAAAATGCCGAAAGCCAGATCAAGTAGGTCAACGAAGCTATCAGCAACACCTGTGGGCTCTTGATCACGTCATTCCACAGAGTGGCTAGTACGTCGTAGGTGCGTTTCACCGGAACAGCCTGAACAGGCTGCGGGTGACGCTGCGGCGGATAAGCCGCTTCGGCAAGGTGCCGCGCTTGGCGGCCTGGCCGTCACCCATCGCGCGCTGCGTCTTGTAGAGCGTTCGCCGGGTCTGGCTGTACAGGCTTTTACTCATGGCGTGCGGCTTTCTTCTCGGCCCGCCGGTTCATGCGGGCGCGGATCGACGTCGGATGCGGGTTGTCCTTGGTCCATGGCCCCTGGAATGGCTCCTGCGTTCCACTGCCGGTCATCAGGTTGGCCCCGCAGCCGTTGCAGTGCAGTCGTTTGGGGACGGCGAGGACACCGACGCCCACGGTGGCGATGCCGATGAGCTTGCCTACCCCGGTGCGCTTGCTGGTGAAGCTCTTGGATCCGCACCGGGGGCACCGGACGTTGCCTTCTTCGTCTACCTGTGTGGTCTTCATGGCTTCCATCCTTTGGGCATCTTCGCCGATGCGTAGGCGAGCATGGTGCGGATCATTTCTGAGCGGTTCACGCCCCGTTCAGCGGCCAACGCGTCGATGTGGCCGCGGCCAGCCTCGCTGAGCTTGAGTGCGACGAGTGGTCGGCGGGGTCCGGTGCGCGGCATGTGTATAACACTACACCCGAAACCGGAAGGTGTGTATAACACTTTAAGGGGGCGTCATGGCGGCTCCTAAGTGCGGCTACACCCTCCGAGGCGAGAACCCGACGACCTGCACCGAGGCCGGCGACCACTTCTGTGTCCCCCGCGCTGACCACGCGCAGGGGTTCATCGAGACGCTGCTGACCCACACCAAGGGTAAGTACGCCCGGCACGCGTTCATCCTCGCCGCATGGCAGCGCGACGAGATCGTGCGCCCGCTGCTCGGGTCGGTGATGTACTCCGAGGAGCACGAGAGTTACATCCGCCGCTACGAGGTCGCCTGGATCGAGATTGCCAGGAAGAACGGTAAGACCGAGCTGCTGGCCGCGCTCATGCTCTATCTGCTCGTCGGCGACGGCGAGGAGTCGGCCGAGCTGTACGGCATCGCCCGCGACCGCGACCAAGCCGCCCTGTGTTTCGACATGGCGGCCCGCATGGTGGCCTTCTCCCGCGCCCTGTCCGCTCGGCTGAAGGTCACCCCGCACAACCGGCGGATCGTGGACGAACGCACACACAGCGTGTATCAGGTGATCGCCGCCGATGCCGCTGGCGCTCTGGGTTCCAACCCCTCGGGTGTGGCCGCCGATGAAGTCTTGGCGTGGCGCGATGGTTCCATGTGGGAGGCGTTGCGCACGGGCATGGGTTCGGGTGCCCGCCGCCAAGCGCTGATGATCGCCGCGACCACGGCGGGCAACGACTCCGAGGGGTTCGCCGGCACCCAACACGCTGAGATGCGCCGCGTCGCCGACGACCCCGACCGTGCCCGGCACGTGTTCGTCTTCATGCGGAACACCGCGAAGAACGCCGACCCTTTCGATGAGGCCAACTGGCCTTACGCCAACCCGGCACTTGGCGACTTCCTGTCCCTTGACGGCATGCGGAAACAGGCCCTGGAGGCCCGGAACGATCCGACGAAGGAGAACGGGTTCCGCCAGTTCAAACTCAACCAGTGGGTGAATCAGGCGTTCCGTTGGATGCCGATGCACCTCTACGACGCCACCGAGAACTTCATCGTCACGTCACCGGTGGAGCTGCGCGGGTACCTGGCGGGCCGCTCAGCGTGGGCGGGGTTCGACCTCGCCGCCCGGCAGGACTTGACGTCGTGGTGTCTAGCGTTCCCGCACACGGACGGCGGGGTTGACCTGCTGTGGCGGCATTGGTTGCCCGAGGCCGCGCTGGACGCGCTGGACACCCGCAACAGTGGCAACTTGCGGCGCTGGGCCGAGCAAGGATGGCTGACGGTCACCGAGGGCGATGTCCTGGACTTCCAGCGGGTCTACGCCGACGTCGAAGCTGACGTTGCCCTGTTCAACATCCTCGGCGGCGACGCGGACCAGTGGTCGTCCGATCCGGTGATTCAGGCGCTTCAGGAACGCATCGAGTGCCCCGAGATCTTCACCTACAAGAACGATTTCGCTCATATGAACAGCCCCATGCACACGCTGATGGAGTTGGTGAAGCAGGAGACGTTCCGCCACCACGGCAACCCGGTGGCCCGCTGGTGCTTCGACAACGTGGAGGCCCGCACCGCGGCGTACGACCCGGACCTTATTCGGCCGTCGAAGCCGAACCGCAGCACGGACGCCAAACGCATCGATGCTGTGCCTGCCGCGATCATGGCCATTTCTGCTTGGTCGAGCCGCGGTGCTGAGGACAATACCTCGGTCTACGAGGATTTGGACTTACTCATCCTCTGATTACCCCATTGGAGGGCCTCTTGTTCGGTCACGACCGTCTCATCAGGCAGTCCCTCCGGCAGAAGTTCCTTGTCACTCTCGCAGACGGGGCCGGCGAGTTCTCCGGGGTGCTGATTGATGCCGACGACACGCACTTCGTGTATGCCGACGTGCACATCCCAGGAAATGGCGGCACCGCCCCCGCGGCAGGGCAGACCTACGTGGACCGCATCAACGTCGCTTACCAGCAGAAGCTCACGCTCGCAGACAGGGAGTAGCTGTGCTCCTGTCCAACGGTCAGAGCGTTTCCCTCGCACCTCAGGCGTTGGGTGAAACGACCTCGCTCACCACCGCCGGCTACTTCTACTCCTCGCAGGGGTTGCAGCTTGAGCAGCAGTTCGCTACTTACTCGGCGCTGTACCGGGCGCAGCCGTGGGTGGCGATTGTGGTGGACAAGGTGGCCAACTCCCTCGCCCGCCTCGGTGTGCAGGTATGGGACCAGGCTGACCCCAACGGCAACGTCATCGACTCCACAGGCCCATTGGCCCGCCTGTTGGCTCGGCCGAACAGTGAGATGAGCCCGTACAGCTTCTGGCGGTGGATTCAGTCCACCTACGAGATTTACGGTGAGACTTTCGCGGTGAAGGGCCGCAACGAGGCCGGGCAGATCATCGAGCTAGTACCAATGCACCCGTCCCGCACCACAGTGGAGCGGGACAAGGACGGCACCGTCCACTACATCTTCACCAGCGGCACCAACGGCTCCCAGGGCTACTTCCAGGCCACCTCGGATGACGTGATCCCGTTCCTGCGCTTCAACCCCGAGAACTTGATGCGCGGCTGGTCACGTCTGGAATCCCTGCGGTCCACCCTGATGTCGGAGGACTCCGCACGGCGGGCCACCGCAGCGTGGTGGCGGAACATGGGCCGCCCCTCGATGGTGCTGTCCACCGGCGAGAAGAAGCTGTCCGCGGACGGCCAGGCGCGGCTCAAAGAGTCCTTCGACTCGGTGCACGCCGGCTCGGGCAACGCCGGCGGGACCGTGGTCCTTCAGGACGGCCTGACCGCTGCGCCCATGCAGCTGTCCGCGGAGGAGATGCAGTACATCCAGTCGCGGATGCTCAACCGCGAGGAAGTGTGCGCCGGGTACGACATTCCGCCGCCGGTGGTGCACATCCTCGACCACGCCACGTACTCGAACATCACCGAGCAGATGCGGTCGATGTACCGGGACACCATGGCGCCGCGCATCCAGGAGGTTGAGTCCACCCTGGACACCCACTTGGGCAGCGAGTTCAACGGCGCCAAGTACGCCCGCTTCTCCGTCGCCGACATCCTCCGTGGTGACATCGATGCCCGAGCCACGACGGCCACGAAGCTGGTCGAGCGGGGTATCGCCAAACCGTCCGAGATGCGCCCGTGGTTCGACCTGAACGACGCGGGGCCTGTCGCAGACGAGCTATACGCCAACTCGACCATGCAGCGCCTGGGTCGTCCGGCTGAGCGCATCACGATCACCGAGGCGGCGGCGGCAAGCCCCGAGGCATCGGACGACGCCAACAACGCGATTTCCGCGGCCAATCAAGCGATGGTGCAGGACCACGCCACCGCAGGCAATGCTGCCCCGTCCGTACCAGCACCCGCCGTCCCGCTGCCCAAGAAGCATCTGCATACCTTCCTGCGGCAACTCGGGCGGGGTAAGTCATTGACCGACATCACCAACGCATTACTTGACGCGCACCCAGCCGACCGAGCGGACATTCTGGCCACCGCCGAGCTGGCGGCCGAGAAGGAGACAGCATGATTGTCACCAAGGCCGTTGCCACGGTCCAGCCCTACGAGGATGACGTTGACACCTATCCCAACGGGGCCTTTGACATCATCTTGTCCGCGCAGACCAAGGACCGTGACGGCGACACACTGACCGCCGACGAGTGGAAGATGCCGCTACCCGATCACATCACCATGGACCTCGACCACGGCATGTCCGTGGCCTCCACGGTGGGTTCGGGCAAGCCGTTCATCAACCCTGATGGTGACCTCCAAGTTCGCGGCGGGTACTCCTCGATTGCCCGCGCACAGGAAGTGCGGTCACTGGTCAACGAGGGTCATATTCGCACCACCTCGGTGGCGTTCATGACGGAGGAGAAGGCGTCCACGAAGGACGGCAAGTCCAAGCCGGTGCGGGAGCTGCTCAACGGGGCCTTCGTAGCAATTCCGAGCAACCGGGAAGCTGTGATCCTGTCCAGCAAGGCCATCGACGTGAAGGTCGGTGCCCGCAACAACGCCACCGACGCCGCGCACATCCAGGCCATGCACGACTCTGCCTCCCACCTCGGTGCTGTGTGCCCCGCCGACGGCAATGGCCCGAAGTCACTCACCGATGGTGTGACAGTCAAGGCCACGGTCGCCGACCTGCTCACCGGCATTGACGTGTCGACCCTCCCGCCTGCCGTTCAGCAGGCCCTCAAACTCGCCCAGGATGACGGAATCGATGCCGTCACCGTGGGTGGCTCCCCATCCGCTGACCCCGACGTTTCGCCCGGCACGCCCGCCCCCGCCGATGAGGCCCCGGCCCCCGTGTCCCCCGAAGCCGTCGCCCTCAGGGGGAGAGCCCTACTGCTCGCCAGCGACCTGGATGAGCTGATCGCCGCCGAGTAACGGCCCGCGGCACTCCCCCCAGAAACCCGAATAGGAGCACTTCGTCATGCAGACAGAAGTGGAACTGAAGGCTGCCCAGAGGCGCCTTCATGAGGAAGTCAAAAAGACCCTCGCAGACGAAACCATGACCCCCGCGGCTAAGTCGGAGGTACTGGACAAGATCGAGGTCGAGACCAAGGATCTCGCCGTGGATATGGCGAACCGGAAGCGGTTCTCCGCGCTCATGCACGGTGACGACCAGCCCCCAGTCGAGACCAAGGCTTACGAGCCGCGGTCTCTCGGTGAGGCCATCACCATGAACGATGCCTACGTGGAGGCGAAGAAGGCCACCGACCCGAATTCGCGGTTCACTTTCCGCAAGGGATTCGAGATTGGCACCAAGGCCCAGGGCGCACCGCTGCTGATGGGTGACAACGTCTCGGGTACCACCGCCCCGGCCCCACTGTCCGGGCAGTTCCTCGGTGGTACTGCCGGCCAGACGATCATGCCAAACTACCTGCCGGGGATCGTGGAGCAGCGGTTATACCCGCTGACCATTCTCGACCTGATCCCCGCGGGCACCACCGAGTCCCCGGTGATCACCTACGTCCGGGAAACGTCGTGGACGAACAACGCCGCGCCGGTCGCTGAGGGTGCTACCAAGCCTTACAGCGCGCTGACGGTGACCCGGTTGCAGGAGACGATCGGCAAGATCGCCCACCTGCACAAGATCACTGATGAGATGGTGCAGGACGCCCCGCAGTTCCGGTCGTTCCTGGAGAACCGTCTTGTTCGTGGTGTCTCCCGCGAGGAGGAAGTCCAGGTCCTCGCGGGCGGCGGCATCCCCGGTGTGAACGGCATCCTGAACCGAACCACCAGCTTCACCACCGCACCAGGTTTCGCCCCCGTGGTAGCTGCTGGGGTGGCGTTCCCGACTGTGGGCACCGCCGGTGAGGGTGCAGGTTCGGCCACTGTCGCCTCGATCTCCTACGGGCGTCAGACCGGCACCGCCACCACGGCACTGTCGGGGGTGCAGATGGCGGAGGGCATCTACGGTTCACTCACCGACCTTCGGGTCCTGGCGTTCGTTGAGCCGGACGCCATCGTGATGAACCCCCGCGACTGGATGACACTGCGATTGGCGAAGGACGCGCAAGGGCAGTACCTCGGTGGCAGCTTCTTCGGCACCGATTACGGGCAGGCCCAGAACGCCGGGGCCTCACTGTGGGGCCTTCGGGTGGTTGCCACCCCAGCAATGCCCATCGGCACCTGCCTGGTGGGGTCCTTCCAGGACGCGGCGCAGTTGTTCCGCCGTCAGGGCATCACCGTGGACATGTCCAACTCCAACGGCAACGACTTCGAGATGAACCTGATCACGGTTCGTGCGGAGTCTCGCTTGGGCCTCGTGGTGTACCGCCCTGAGGGGTTCCAGCTTTTGCAGTTCCTGCACAGTTGATCTGAGTAACACGGCGGGGCGCGCATACCGAAATCACGCGCACACAACACTCCGAAAGGGTCCGTCATGCCGTCTTTGGGAAACACCACCTACACCGCCGACTTCGAGGAGGCGCATGGTGTCAAGATCGAGGATTACGTCAAGGATGTGGAAGCCGAAGCTGCTTCGGTGGTAGAGGTCGAGGAGGCTGACGCCGAGTCGCCGGCACCGGTCACTAAGGAATCCGACACTCCGTCCCTCGCCAAGGAAGCCGACACCGAATCGGCGACCCCAGTGACCAAGGTTGTCACACCCCCATCGGCTGATAAGACACCCGCCCCGTCTGGGCCTGACGTCAAGACCGCGTAATGGCAGGGTTCGCGGTCCCCACCGCGAGCGACCTGTCCTCATTCATCGGGGACTCGTCGTTCCCGGTGCCGGAGATGAATCAAGCCCTCTCCATCGCGGCGTCCACCATTCGCAGCCAGACCAGGCAGATCATCGACGCCGTAGCCAACGACGTCGTGCAACTGACACCCGGCAACGGCTCGGTGATCCTGCTACCGCAAGTCCCGGTCACAGCGGTGGCGTTGGTGGAGATGATCGTGCCCAACCCGGTGACGGGCCTGGACACTTGGGCGACGGTTCCGGCCACGTCCTACCGCTGGCGCCGCAACGGGACGATCTACCTGACGCGGGCGGTGCCGCAGTTCACCAATGCGTGGGATTCGGTGCGCGTTACCTACTCACACGGCTACACAGTGCTGCCGGACGACTTGCGGGACCTCGTACTGCAACTCGCCGCCCGCACGCTGGTCAACCCTTACCAGCACCTCTCCGAGGCCACCGGGGGGGTGTCCACCGTGTACGGCGGCAACTCTGCTGGGGTCACCCTGCGGGACACCGACCTGGCGATTCTCGACCTCTACACGCTGTACGAGGTGGGCTGAGGTGCCCCGCCACCCCGGCAGGGAAACAGTGCAGGTCATCACCCTCACGTTCGGGGCGAAGGACGCCAAGGGGAACCGCGCCAAGGTCGAAGGCGTACCGGTCACGGTGCAGGGCTGCTCGTTCCAACCCTTGTCCTCGTCGGAGGTCGTTGGCGTCACCGACATGACCTCCACCGTGTACCGGCTGTACATGCCGATCGGCACCGTAGTCAGCGCCACGGACCGGGTAATCGCGGCCGGCGTCAAGTACGAGGTGCTGGGCGACCCGATGACGTGGACGAACCTCCGCGGCCAGCCCGATCACATGATCTGCGATCTGCGTCTCGCAACTGGCTGACAACCGAACAGGGGTGACTCATGGGTGCCCGTTTCGTGCCGAACCCCGCCGAGATCGACCTGTACCTGCAAACCAACCCCGAGCTGGCCGCCGAGCTGCTCGCCCATGCGGAGAAGATCGCCGGGAGGGCGAAGGGGATCGCGGAGGCTGAGTTCCACAACTCCCGCACTCACACCCTCAAAGGCGGGCACATCAACGAGCCCGGCGACTACGCGAACGGCATCAAGGGGTCCGTGGTGCACGGCCGACACGCGGAGATGCGTGGTCGGGTCACCGCCCACGACTTCAAATCCCACTGGATCGAGTACGGGACGAAGAAGTGGCCTAAGCACGGGGTGCTGCGCAAAGCGATGGACGGCGAAAGCTGATGGCAAACTACGCCGACATCGAAGCCATCCTGATTCAGTTCATCACCACGATCCCCGGTGTTGGTGATGTGGCCACCGAAATGCCCCACAACCCGATTCTGCCGTTCGTGATGGTGGAGCGGGTCACCGGGCACGCCGAGTACTACACGGACCGCGGGGTGGTGGATGTCGAAACGTTTGCTGCAACCCGAGCCGCCAGCTACACGCTGGCTATGACGATCGACCAGCGGATCGTCCGCACACTGCGCCACTCCCTTGTGGGGGGGGTGCCGATCGGCCGAGTTGAGCCGGTCTCTGCTCCGTTCTGGAGCAACTACGGGGACGAGCTGCTCCACCGGCACATCGCCTCGTACGCAATCAATTCCTTCTACCGTGCACAGCCCTGACAACCCGCAATAAGGAGCGCGACTGATGGCCGCTGTAACTTTCGACTCGATCTTCTCCGGCGACCCGGCGCTTATTTTCAGCGCGCTGTACGGGGCCGCGCTGGTGAAGGACTACTCATCCACCAACAACTACGCCACCTACTCGCCGTTCGACGCGGCGACTGGCAACCTGTCCTCGACCATCACCGGATCGGACGGGTTCATCGACACCGGGTACTTGGATGACAACGGCATCGTGGTCACCCCGAAGTACACGACCCGCGACACCCTGGCGTGGCAGACCCGCGCCACCCTGCGCAAGGACATCACGCAGGACACCGAAGATGCCATGTTCACACCCATCGGCACAACCCCCCTGGTGGAGTTCCTGCGGTCGTCCTTCGCGTTGGCTTCCCTGCCTGCGCTCGGGTCTACGGGGTACAACGTGACGAAGGGCAAGTACCCGAACGTTGCGTTCAGGTCCCTGCTGCTCGTCGGCGTGGACAACGCGCTGGCCGCTAACACCTACAAGGTGAAGCTGTACCCCCGGTGCCAGCTCGTCAAGCCCGATGTGCAGTCCTTGAACGGCAAGGCCGAGCTGATGAACAAACTCACGTTCGAGCCGTTGTTCGACAAGGTCGCCGGCTTCGCGGTCAAGGAGTGGATCGACGGACCCGGGTGGCGGACCCTCGGCCCGATTCCTTCTGCACCCGGCACACCGACCGCCACTGCGGTTGCGGGGAAGATCGCCAACCTGTCGTTCGCCCCGTCCACGGGCGGCACCCCGCCGTACACCTACACGGCGGCAGCAACCCCGAGCGCGGGCGTCACCTTTACCTACGGCGGTACCGCGGCTGCACCGACCGCTACCGCCAACGGCCTCACCGTCGGCACCGTTTACACCTTCACGGTGTACGCCACCGACGCCGCGGGCAAGGTCTCGCCGGTCTCCGCTGCCTCCAACAGCATCACGGCCCTCACCTAAGCCACCTGACCCTGCCGCCGCGGCTCTTATCGGAGGTTGCGGCGGCAGGTCTCATCCGACTATCCGACACCATCCGATGAAAGGTATCCGACATGAACAGCAAGATCAAAGGTCCCATCAAGATCGAAGCTATGCGCGCCCAAGCCGTCGAAAGCATGGGCATGGAGCCGGGGATGGACGTGGAGATGCCCGATGGGCAAATCTTCCACCTCCCGTCCCCGATGCTGGTGGAAGAGGATCGGCAGGTGGCGCTGAACGCACTCGGCGACAAGCAGGACTCGATCAGCACCGCGAAGGCCATCCTCGGCGAGGACGAGCACCTGAAGTTCCTCGCCGCTGGCGGTCGCTCCAATGATGTGTCGCTCGCATGGGCGGCGATGACCGCGGAGGCCAGGAACAACCCAAAACTACCCAGGTAGTCGGCCTCTTGGCCTATTACGGCGCGGAGGTAGAAGCAGACCTCGCCCGCTTCTACCCGGGCCGGCGGATCGGCGAGTGGTGGCGCACCGAGTACCAAGGCACGGGGGAAATGACATCCCGCGAGCTGATGGTGCTCGTGGAGCAGTTGCCCGAGGAATCTGCGACGAAGCGGGCCATCAGCGGGGATGAATGGTTGACCTTGCACCACCTGGTGGCAAACGTCCTTGACGCCGTGAACTTCATGCGCGCGGAAACCACCAACTACCGGGGTGGGAGCAGCACACCGGAGCCCATCAAGCGGCCGGGGCAAGCGGAGCGTGACGCCGAGCGAACAGCGGCGGCGCACAAGGTTCACGACGAAATCCTGGCCACCATGAGTGGCTCCCCATAGCCGAACGGAGTCGACATGTCAGTTGGCTCCGTGTTCATGGAGATCATTCCCAAGATCATGGGGATGTCGGAGACCCTTGCCCGCGATGCGGTTGGCCCAGCCGGCGCTGCGGGTGACGTTGCGGGTAAGGACTTCTCCACCAACTTCGCCCGCACCATCAGCGCTGGGGCAGCGAACACCACGGCGGCCATGGAATCCCAGCTCCGTGCTGCGACGGCTGCCGTGGAGTCGTCCTCGGTTGCTATCTCCGCAGCACGGGACAAGGAGATGGCCGCTGCCGACCGTGTGAGGATCGCCGAGGCGAAGCTCACCGAGGCACGGGCGAGGGGCGCTGCGGACTCGTCGGGGGTTGTGGCGGCCGAGGCACGGCTGGATGCGGCGAAGCGTTCCGAGGCGACAGCCTCCGAACGTGTCGCCCTGGCAGAGGCCAACGAGGGCCGCGCCAAGCAGGAGTTGATCGCCAAGAACGACGCACTCGCGGCTTCGCAGGCCCGTGTCGGGAAGGCGGCAGAGGAATCGGCTGTCAAGTCGGATGCCAGCATCGCCGCCTCAGGTAAGTCGGTCATGGGCATGGCAACCCAGTTCGCCAAGTTCGCCGGTGTCGCCGAGTTGGCAATCGGCGTCGATGCCATTCACCAGGCGGGTAACTATCAGCAGGCGTTGACGAAGCTGGCGACGACCGCTGGTGAGTCCACCGGCAATCTAAAGATGGTCGGCGACGGCCTGCTGGCGATGTCCGGTGAGGTCGGTGTTTCGGCGCAGGATCTGGCCAAGGCAGCGTACGTGGTGGAGTCCGGCGGCTTCCATGGCGCTGAGGCGCTACTGGTGATGAAGTCCGCCGCCCAGGGCGCGAAACAGGAGAATGCCGACCTCGCCCACGTCACCGACGCGGTGACCACGGCCCTGCACGACTACAACCTGCCCGCCTCCGACGCCGCGAAAGTCACTTCGCAGCTCGTCACCGCTACCTCGCACGGCAAAACAAACTTTGATGAGCTAACCGGCGCCATGCACTCGCTGACCCCGATTGCGGCGGGCGCAGGCATTTCTCTTGCCGAAGCCACAGGCTCGCTGGCCGCAATGACGGCTTCGGGCGAAACCGCTCAGCAGTCGGCGGATAATCTCGGGCACTCAATTATGAGCCTGTCCAGGCCAACGCAGCCAATGATCAACGAGCTATCACAGCTGGGGATCAACGCGATTGACCTCTCTCATAACATGGGTAAGCGCGGACTGGCCGGCACGTTGCAGGACGTGGCCGAAGCCATCGCCACAAAGATGGGACCGAACGGCACCATCTTGCTGGACGCGATGAGCCAGAACAAGATCGCCGCAGAAGACGCCACCATCGCTTACAACGCTCTGAGTCCCAAGGTGCAGGAGTACGCCAAGCAGGTTCTCAACGGGGCCATCTCGGCTAAGGAGTTCCGCAAGCAGTCAAGCGGCCTCGACGTCGAGTCACAGAAGCAAGCCATGCAGTGGGCCACCCTGCACGACAAAGCTGTCGGATTCTCTTCGGCGCTCCGTAGCGCGTCCAACCAGAACCAGAACTTCACTGAGGCCATGGCGCGGGCCACAGGTACCTCAGACGGCATGAGAGTTGCCCTACAACTCACCGGTGAGCACGCCGAATCGGCAAGTGCTGGAATTAAAGACATCGCCACGTCTACCGCGCAGGCTGACGGCAACATCAAAGGCTGGGCTGAGGTCCAGGACAACTTCAACCAGAAGATCTCCGAAGTAGTTAACGGGCTGAAGTCGTGGGTCATCGAACTCGGGCAGAAGCTCCTGCCGAAAGCCACCGAGTTCGTGGTTTGGCTGAAGGACGCCGGGAAGTGGATCGGGGACCACAAGACGCTGGTGCAGGACACCGCGATTGCCGTCGGTCTGCTCGCCGCCGGGTACGTCGTCTACAAGGCGGCGGTGGGTTTCTCTGACGCGATCAAAGCACTGTCGGCTGCCCAGTGGGGGCTGAATGCGGCGATGAACGCCAACCCCATCGGGGTGGTGGTCGTGGCGCTCACCGCGCTCGTCGCGGGTGTCCTCTACGCCTACAACCACAGCCAGACCTTTCACAAGTTCTGGGATGAAGCCTGGGCCAAAGCCTCCGCCAGTGTGTCTACGGCCTGGTCCGTTATCAAGCCTGTTTTCGAGGGCATTCAAGCTGTCACCTTAGCGGTATTCCACAGCGTGCAGACGGTTGTGACCGACACCTGGAAGTCCGTCAGTGACTCCGCGACGAAGTTCCTGGCCCCCCTGGTGTTGTTCGTCCAGAGTCACTGGGAAGAAATCAGGCTGGTTACTAGATTCGTGTGGGCTGCGATCAAGGGTGAGTTCGATATTATCTGGGGCCTCATCAAGGGCGTGTTTGACGTTGTGCTGCCTCTCATTGTTGGCATCCTCAAGATCACATGGGAGGAAATCAAGACATACGTGCAAGTGTCGTGGGACATCATCACGGGAATCCTCAAGATCGCGTGGGACCTCATCACGACCGGCCTGAAGTTGTTCCGCGACGTTTTCATCGGTGTCGTCAGCTTGTTCCTCGACCTGGTGACCGGGAACTGGTCGAAAGCATGGCTCGACATACAGCTCTACGTCCTTCGAATCTGGGACGACATCAGCAGCGGTGTCGGGAAGATCGCGCACGACTTCGCGGGCACAATAGTGAAGACCTTCACTGACCTGGGCACCGGCCTGGGGCGCATCTGGTCCGCGATCTGGGACACCGCTAAGTCGACGTTCATCGGTGGGATCAACGGAGTGCTCGACGTCGTGAACGGGTTCCTGCACGCGATCAACAGCATCGCGGGTGCGGTCGGTATGACCTTGAACTTGAACGTGGACCACGTTGGTGGCGGTGGTGGTGGTGGTGGTTCCGCCCCAGGTATGGGCCTCGCCATGCCCGCCATGGCTCGGGGCGGCACCATTGGCGATGGGTTCACCACCAGTGGCCCGCAGGTCATCGTCGGTGAGGGGAACCCGGCACATCCCGAGTTCGTCATCCCCACCGACCCCGCCTACCGCACCCGTGCCCGCGAACTGTTCGCCACGCTCGGCGGCAACCTCGGCATGCCCGGGCTGGCCGGTGGCGGCATCATCGGGGACATCGTTGGTGGTATCACCGGGGCAGCGTCCAGCGCATGGTCGGGGATCAAGGACGTTGCCGGCGCGGCGGAACACATCGCCAGGGAAGGGCTCGCCAAGCTGCTCGAAGCGGCCTGGCCGGTGCTGCCCACCAACGACACCCTCGCCGCGCTGATACCGGGCGGTCTGAACCACGTCCGTGACGCGGCCGTCAAGTTCATTGAGGCCAAGGACGCTGCCAGCAAGGCCGCCGCGACCGCAGCTTCCGCTAGTTCGGGGGGGAACATAGGGGGAACGATTCCCGTCGGGGAGCGCTTGGCCCTGATTGACGCCGCACTTGCGGCGGACGCTATCCCGAAGGCCGACTGGGCACAGTGGGAAGCGGGAATGAACACCCTCATTGAGAGGGAGTCCGGGTGGAACCCGGGCGTGTTCAACACCACCGACATCAACGCCCTTGCCGGTACCCCTTCGGGTGGGCTGGCGCAGGTCATCGGACCCACGTTCGCCGCGTACCGCAACCCGTCGTTGCCCAACAACCTGTTGGACCAGACGGCGAACATCGCCGCCAGCATTAACTACATCGTCAGCCGCTACAGCGGAATCGGCAACGTACAGCAGGCCAACGCAAACCTACCCCCCCTCGGCTACGACGACGGCGGTTGGATGATGCCCAAAACCGGCGGGTTCAACCACTCAGACAAGCCGGAGCCGGTGTTCTCCTCCGCGCAGTGGGAGGTGCTACGCGCCAACCTGACCACCATCAACCGAGATGGCGGGGTTGGCAACACCGCCAACGGCGGCGGCAAGGACTGGACGATCAACGTGTACTCCCAGCCCGGGCAGTCCGGTGAGCAGATCGCCCACGAGGTCAAGCGCGTGATGCTGTTCGAGATGAGGTGATGGTGTGGCGGTAACGAGCAAGGTCATCACCCTCGCCGGAATGCAGTTCTTGGAGGATGACACTCCCGACCTCAGCGGGTTCGCGAGGGTCGTGACCAATCTCGTCGGCTGGTATGACACACCTAAGCTGCGGACCACGTTCACCCCATTGCCGTTCGGGGCCGGAGACGTTTATGCCCCCGCCTACGTCGACCAACGGGCCATCACCCTCGATGGCATGCTCATTACCACCGACCCGGCGGCGTTGATCCTGGCTCGCCGCGGTATAGGCGCGTTGTGCAACGAACCGAGCCGGCTGTACACCATGCAGGTTGACGACGAGGTGGGCTCGTTGTTCTGCCTGGTGCAGCGGTCCAGCAACATCTTGTTCAAATCGGTGAATGGTTTAGTTTCCGACTTCTCGGTGTCGCTCACCGCCCCCGACCCCCGCCTGCTGGACGTGTTTCTACAGTCGGCTACCACACCGATGGCACAGTCGGGCACGGGCGGGGTGCAGTGGAACGGCCCCGGCCCGGGGGTCACCGGCACCCGGTGGAACGGCCCCGGCCCGGCGGTCACCGGCCTCGCCTACGGCCAGCCGGGACCGTCGGGGATCGTCACCGTCGACAATACGGCGGGCACCGCCCCAGCGGATGTGCTGCTCACCATCCGAGGCCCGGCCTCCAACCCCACGGTCATCACCACGCTCGGGACCATCGTTTACGGCGGGGTACTCGGCCCTAACGACGTGCTGGTGATCAACACCGCCACGGGGTCGGTCCTGCTGAACGGCGGGAACCGTCGCAACCTGTTGACCCGCGCCGGGTTCTTCCAAATCCCGGCCGGCCAGGCGCTTGGGGTGTCATTCACAGCCGACTTGCAGAACTCCACCGCCACCATGACCGCCCAGTGGCGGAACAGCTACCTCTAGGAGTCCCATGGCCACCGCCCTTTCTAATGCCCTTCCTTTGACAGCGAGCGACGGGACTACTGGCCGGAACAACGGCCGCGACATCCGCAAGGGCTTGTTAAGCAGCCTGCTGCTGCCCGACACCAAGTCGAACCCCCTGGCGGTGCGCAACGGGGTGCTCAGCCACGACTACGACGCTGCTGGTGTCAAATCGCTGCGGGTGGACCAGACCGCAACGGCCAGCAACCAGGTGATCCTTCAACCGGGGCCTTTCGTCTGCGAGCGCACCGGGCAAGGCCCCTACATCGGGTGGTTGGAAACCTCCGCCGGGGTGACAATTACCCCCCCTGCCTCCGACAGCACCAACCCGCGCATCGACGTCGTGTACGTGCAGGTCTTGGACAAGGCGTCGATTAGTCTTGACCCCACCACCGACCCCATCGTGGACGTGGTAATGGGGGTGCCGTCCGCTACCCCAGCCGTGCCCGCGGTGCCCGCGGACGGGGCTGTGGTGGTGGCCGAGCTGTACCGGCCGGCGGCGTCCACCACCATCACCCAGGCGAACATCACCGACAAGCGCCGCTCCACCGGCCTGGTGGGGACGGTGCGGCGGTTGCTGCCCGGTGACGCCCTGGCCGACGCCGGGAAGGTCGACGGCGAACTGCGGTACCGGCAGGCCGTTGGCAGCTTGCCGTCGCTGGTGGACTACTGGGACGCCGCGCAGGGACGGTGGCGGGGGACGCAGGGATTCGTCCTCATTGGCAACTGGGCTGCTGCCGGGGTCAGTTACTCCGTCACCGGCTACAACGTCAACTACGGCACCATCTTCGGGTTGGGAAACTTCCCCATCTCGGTGAGCGTCCCCGATCCCGGCTGGCCGTATCGGATTACCGCTTCCACCGCTTTCGATGTCGTCAACGTCAACGCGGGCGGGACGCTCTACTACTACGTGGGCGTCAACAGTGTGAGCAATGCGCAGTTCTCGGGGTCGTTCGGCCACGCCACTGCACCTCAGCAGAACATTGCCATCGTCCCGGTCGGGAACAACGTTTACACGGGGCCGGCGACCGTGCAATTGCAATGGGACGTGAACGAGCCTAATCCTGCTGGTGTGCAGTGCCATGCGGATACCCGCAACAACCTGCGGGTCGGAATTGAGCCTGCCTGATGGCCGGCTACCGGTTGGCGGTGGCGAACACGGTCACCGGGCAAGTTGTTGGTGACCTGCCGTTCACCGCGGTGCCCACATGGTCGCGGGCACTGAACGGGGCCGGAACGTTGTCCGGCATCTCGGTGCCGCTGAACCCGCAGCTCAACGCGGACATGGCCCAACGCTTACAGGAGCCTTGGCGGTGGACGGTGCTGTGGTGCTACGGGCAGGCCATCCTGCAAGCCGGGATGATGTCCGGTGTCACTGTGAATGACACGCAGAAACCTTCTGTGGCATCGGTGTCCACCACCACCATGTGGGAGTTCCTCACCCGCAAACGTCTCGTGGTCACCCCCGGTCAGGACGTCGGGACGGACGCCGCGAACGTGACGTTCGGCCCTGGTGTGGCGGACACATCGAACCGGAACCTGTCCCTGCATTCCATCGCCCGGCGCCTCGTGGAACTGGCCACCACCGGTGACCCCGCACGGCAACTGCCGATCGTCCTACCCGCGCCCATCGCAGGCAGCACCGTCCGCACCTACCTGGGGTCCGACCTCGCCACCACCGGCACCCGACTCGCCGAGATCACCCAGGTGATCAACGGCCCCGAGATTGAGTTCTCCCCCGAGTTCGCTGATTCCACGCAGGGCTACTTCCGGTGGCGAATGCGCATCGGAAACAACCGCCTGGGGCAATTAGGCTACCCGCACGCCTGGGACTACCAGCGGGCTTTGCTGAGCCTGCCAGTGGGCATCGACGGGACGGACATGACGTTCCAGGTGGTCTCGAAGGGCCAAGACACCCGAACGGTGTCGTCGGCCACACCCCCGGTGGCCTCAGGCGCCCTGGTCTCCGCGTCCGCCATCGACACCTTCTACACCGCGCAGGGGTGGCCCGCGCTGCAAACCGCGGACACCGGCCACACCTCCACCATCGACCCCAACACCGTGGCCGGGTACGCCACCGCCGCTGTCACCACCCACAAGGTGCCGATCAAGACGGCCACCGCCCTCGTCAGCCTCAACGGGTTGGACAACCAAGGTCGCCAGACCGGTGCACCCTCGATCGAATTGCTCTCCGTGGGTGACACAGCGTTCTTCGGCCTCATCGGGCACCCGTTCCTGGCGAACGGGCAGTACGGGATGCGCATTCTGGCCCTGGAATCGGGTTCTGATGCGTTCACCGCGAAACTGATTGTGCAGGTGCTGATGTGACCGCCCCCAACCAACTGCCCGATGGTGTGGCCCCGCTCGTGGGCGGTCTCGCGGCGGAGTTCGCCGGGATACGGCACGGTGTGGAGGAGGCGGCGCGGCGG
>JAABUV010002779.1_pt1 | contig 23185 bp, 31 predicted proteins | sample 5559971 | NCBI WGS metagenome assembly JAABUV01 (sample SAMN10711881, study PRJNA513362) | rock metagenome | isolation source: Antarctica rocks | place: Antarctica: Victoria Land, Knobhead nord | collected 2015-12-19
GCCGGCGGCAGCGGGTCGTTGAAGTCGGCGTCCTCCATGTGCGCGAGCACCCACTCCATGGACGCCTCAGTGCCGCCGTTCTGCGCGCCGCCGCAGCGCTGGTTAGGCTTAGGACTAGGGTTGCAACGCCTGACGCAGGCGCGCCAACAGTCTGCTCTGTCGCAGCTTGGCGGGGCATGCACATGATGCAGTCGCCTTAGCTACTGAAGGCTCCCCCCAGCTGTGCCCGCCGCAGGCTCGCACTCGCGCCCCCTGCACAAGTCGCCGAGCAGCCGTCGCCGGCACTAGATGCCGTCCCTGCAAGCGCCCCGCGCAGCGGGGCCCGCCCCAGGCGGCCGGCGCGCCTGCGTGGCCAGCGCGGCGCGCTTGCTGCCGTTCTCGCTGAAGCCCATGCCGACCAGCGCGGCGACCGTGGTCGCGTCCGGCGCCAGCGGCGGCGGCGGCGCGGCCGCCGACGCGCCGGCCGCGGCCGCCGCCGGCTCCGCGGGCGCGTCCGGCTGCAGCGCCTCGCCCGGCTGCGGCCCGCGGCCGCGCAGGTGCTCCAGGTCCAGCGCGTCGGGCACATCCACCAGCACCTCCAGCTTGCGCGCGGTGTTGCCCGGGCCCAGGTAGTACCTGCATAGGGTACGGGTCAGGGTTAATGATAGGGTAGTACCTGCACCCGCTCAGTGAGCTCCGTCAGTCAGCGCCGCGCCGGCCAGCAGGGCTGGCACCCGGCGCGAGCCCCATGCGTGGGCTCCCAGGGACCGCCGGCAGCCGCCCGCATCTACGTGCCGACCTCCTCAGGCATGCAAGCCGGCGGCAGGCAGCTCAGGCGGGGACAGCGCGCGCCGGGGCGCGCACCGCTGCAGCTGCACCAGCAGGAAGGGCGGGAAGCTGGCCAGGCGCGTGCGGCGCGTGGCGCGCGTCCTGTGGCCGGCGGCCGCGCTCTGGTAGTCCTCAATGGTCTGCTCCGCCGCCCAGCGCTCCAGGCACGCCGCCAGCGGCACGCGCGGCAGCACGCGCTCCTCCTGCGCGCGCTAGGGTAGGGTTAGGGCGGCGACGCGCTCCTGCTGCGCGCTCGCCGATGCTGCTCAACACTGTTGACAGTACACAACCGGTCACGGCGTCTGTCATCTGAGGTCCAACTTTTACCAAAAGGATTCTTGCTGCAGATGCACAAGGCGAGAGTGAGCCCTGCGTCCATCGCAGATCATGTGCAAGCGCTGGCCGCCCACAACTCGCACAGCCGCTCGACGGCCCGGCTGTGAGCGCATCGCCCAGCTGGTCGTTGCAGATAGGCTTGCAAGGCGTGACTGCCCTGCTGTGGCGCGGCGGTGCATGCGCCTCCGCGCGCCTCCCCGGCTGGGATGCTGCGGCGCACCCTGCCCCAAAAACAACCTTTGGAAACCGGCTGAAGGACGCCTGCTGCGCAGTGCAGCACGCGCCGCCAAGTACCCTTCACAGTTACCCTTCCTGCCAAAACAGGCGCGCAGCACGACTCGGGGCCCGCCTGGGAGTCGCTGGACACGACATTCCCGCTGTCGGCGGGCGCGCCGGCGTCCCGCGCGCCGTCCGCGCCGATGTAGGCCGCCGCAGCCTCGTCCTTGAGCCGCGCGCGCTTGGCCTCGCGCTCCTGCGAGCGGCTGTGTGTCAGCACTGCCTGGAGAGTGCACTCTGTGCGGGGCTCGAGGATGAGTCTTGGTGGAGGACGGACACTCTGACCCTTCCAAGCATACGCACAACAGCCTCCTCATACCTGACAAGAGAAAGGCTGCAGACTGCAAGCCTCGCTTGCACGCGCTTCAAATGAACAGACCGCGGGTGAAAGTGCCTTGATACATGTCGCCATCATGGGCGCCCTGCGCATGGGGCCCAACCACACGAGAAGGTAAAGTTTGGTGTGGGGCGCGGCGGCGCCGCGCGCCTGGAAGCCCTCCAGCGCGGCCTTGTTCGTGGCGGCCTCCAGCGGGATGCTGAGGCCCAGCAGGTGGCTGCGGCTGCGCAGGTAGGACGCGCGCCCGGTCTCGCCGCACTGGTCGCGGTGCTCCGCATCGAACGCGAACGCGGCCGCCGTCGGCGGCCCCGGCGCCAGGCGGCCAGCCGCGCCGCGCTCGGCGCGCGCCAGCACCTCCAGCAGGTGGTCCAGGTACTCCGCCGCGTCCTGGCGCGCCCGCGCGGGGGTCAGCGCACCCTATCCTAGGGTACCATAGGGTACCAGGGCCGCTGCTGAGGCCCGACGGAGACAGGCGCGCGGCGCTATGCCGGCCGTGACACAACGCATGCACGCGCGAGCTCCAAGCATTCCACTGCTCCAAGCACCCACTTTGCTGCTGCAGGTGCGTCCGGACTGCACCCTGACCTGCCTCACCGCCGTATCCTGGCTATATATGTGGTATGCGCCCACATCTGCATTGGCGCCGCTGCCTTCTACGCACAACAGCTCGGCAGGCGCGCCCTGCCCGCCGCCGACGGGCCGCGCGCGGCGCGCGCCTGCTGGCGCGCCGACGAGAACTCGGGGTGCCCGCGGCCGACCAGCGCCTTGAACGCGCGCGGCTTCACGGCGTCGCCCTCGCCCTCCGCGCCCGGGCCCGCGCCAGCGCCGCCGCCCGCAACGCGCAGCCCCGCCTCGCCGTCCGCAGCCGCCGCGTGCGCGCCGCCCGGCGCGCCCGGCCCGGCCCGGCCCGGCTCGGTGTCCATGGGCACGGCGCCGTTGGCGGCCGCAGGGCCACCCGCGGCGGGCGCCGGCAGCGGCGGCGGCGCGCCGGTGCGCGCATCCACCAGCGCGACGCCCAGCTTGGCCATCTGCGCGGCGCCGCGGGGTCAGGATACAGCGTTATCTTACACTAACCTAACCTTAACCCTACCGTACCCTTTCCGGCAGACGCCGCGGCGGGCCGGAGCCGATGCGTGGGCGGCACGGGGCGGGGCGCGCGCGCCTGCGCGGGCAGGTCGGCGCCGGGGTCCGCGGGCGCGGAGGCGAAGATGCCGGCGGCGGCGCCGGGGCCGTAGCGCGCGCGCACGGCCGGCAGCGACCACAGCACCTGCAGCACGCTGTTCATGTAGCAGCTGTTGCCCAGGTTGACCAGGCCCACGTGCCTGCGCGCGGCGCCCGCGGGCAGGTGGGACGCGCCATGGGCGGTCCGGCCAGAACAGGCAGCCGCCTGCAGCCAGGCCTGCCTGCCACGCTTTTGGCTCGGCGGGCCTGGTGCACTGCCTGAAGCGCGCGAGCCAGCGGCTCGGGCGGCGTGACCACGGAGCCAGCGCTGCGCGCATGCTATGTTCGGGCACGCTGACGGCGAGCGATCGCCGCGACGCTGGACAGGCGCGCGGGCGGCTGTGCCGCGCGCACCCCGGGCCGGACAGCGGCTGCAGGGCGGCGCCAGCCTCGGTGATGCGGTCGAACTCGAATGACATGTTGAGGTCAATCTGCAGCTCCGCCATCGTCTTCTCGGTCTTCTGCTGCGCGTCCATGTTGATGCCCCAGTGCGCCAGGTGCTCGGCCTGCGCAACCCCCGCGCCGGCAGGCGTCAGAGCTCCGGCACGCGCCCCATTTGCTCGCCGGCAACCAAGCCTTCAGCTTGCCCATGATCAGAATGTTGAAACAGTGCCAAAAGGCTTCACACACTCTCGCAGTAAGGGCCTGCAGCTAGTTCAGCACTAGCAGCAGGAACGCAATTTATGTGTCTGGTGGTTCATGCGCGGCGCGAGCACAACAAGCACCACGGTTCAAGGACGAGCGCCCCCACCAGCTTGAGACCCATAGGGTCGGATTAGGGTAGGGTGGCAGCCCCACACCAGCTTGGGGTCCAGGACCATGTCGTTCTCGTCGGGCGCGTAGGAGTACACGTCGGCGCCGTGCGGCGTGACTGTGCCCAGCTTCACCGCCAGCGGGTAGCGGCGGCCTGTCGCCTCGTAGTGCCGGATCGCCGCGTCGTTGCCGCCGGACCCGTCCCAATTCTGCGCCGGTGCAGCACACAAGCATGAGTGTCAGGTCTGTATCATGTGCACTGCCACAGGCTGGCATGCAGCTCGTGTCACAGTCGCGGCACTGCATCCGCACTCAACACGTTGTGCCATGTAGTGGAGAAAAGAGTTAGCATGTCCACCCAGTCTAGACACACACAGGCCCAGCTGTCATGGAAAGACGCCCTGGGGAGCGCGCACCCGGCGGCCAGAGCCGATAAAGCCTGTCGACAGGTTGAGCCACAGGTTAACGGTCGCACCGGTCTCGTCGCACACCCACTTGGCTGGGTCTGTCGTGATCTGCGGCAAGGCGCGGACACGTCAGGAGGAGCGCCGGCACGCCATGTGTGCGCGTCAAACAAGCACTCTAGTGCAAAGTGTGTGAGATGCTTGGCATGCATTTGGCAGGCACTTCAACATCCTACCGTGCTGCTGGCAGAGCCCACACAGCGACCAGATCGACTCCACCACAGATGACCTCAGCAACCCCCGACGCACGCACCAGCAGGAGTGAGGCATGCGCAGAACCGACGGATGACACACAACATGCTCTGGTGTCTTCAGCAGCGCCATGCGTCTTGCGCCCCTGGCACCGAGCACCCCTGGGCGTTCATTGCCCCCTGAATATCTTATGGAGCAGCAGCACTGCCGGCAACGGCTGCAAGGCTGGGCTGGCCCGGCGTGGCCGCCTGGCGCGCCCGCACCCGCCGGCCCCAGCGGCCCAGGCCCTCGGGCAGCTGCGGCAGGTCGGCTGCGTAGCGGCTGACGCCGCGGTCCTCCTCCCACATCGCCACCTCGTCCAGCGAAGCCGCGCTGTCGTGCGCCTTCGCGCGCGCAGAGCGCAAAGATGCGGCAGCAGGCTCTCCCAGCCTGGGGGATCGAGTGACCTCGTGCACGCGAGCACAGGCGCTGGTGCAGGCTGAACGCACAGGCGCTGCAACGGACGCCTGGTGGATCAGCATCTGTGTTGCTGATAGATTTATCGCAGTGAGCCGCATACATTGCTGGTTCACGGCAAGTAGGGCCTGAGCCTGCTGCGCATGTCAACATTGCTGCTGCCGAACATCAGTTCTGGCTCCGGTGCGCGCCCAGCCTGGCCCCTGCACCCTGGACGCTCCTGAGAGGGCAGCACCTGGATGGCGGCGACGGCGGCGAGGACCACCTCGGGCAGGTCGGGGCACGGCAGCGGCACGGCCGCGCGCGCGGGCATCACGACCAGCGCGCTCGCCTTGTCCACGCGCCACTGCTCCGCGTCCACCTGCGCCGCGCCGGCCTCTGCAGCGTCGCGCGGCGCTAGCGGCGCGCGGGGCGAGCTGCGGCTCGTTGCTTGCTTGCTTGCTCGTGCAAGAGTGCGAGCGCGGCAGCTGCATACCCGTGCGCCTCTTGCGCATGCTGCACTGCCCTTCCCCAGGCCCACCAGGCTCACACAGCCGGGCCAAACACGCGTGCCTGCAAGCGACCCTCTGCCTGTATGCTGTGAGGCCGCCGTGCAGCAGCTCAGCACAGCGGCTGAGAGAGGCCCCTGATAAGGGCGCGTGATGTGGCGCGAGAAGGCACAGGCTTGGCCTCTGCCCAGCGCAAGCGCTCATGATCGGCAGGCCTGACCCCGCTTCTGGTGCGCTGGGTGTCAGCAGGCACAAGCCCACCTGGAAGCCGCCAGCGCCTCCCAGCGCCAGCTTCTCTGGGCGCGCCGCCGCCTGGGTGCGCTCCTCCGCTGGCAGCGGCACCTGCGTGCACAGCAGCTCGCAGGAACGTGACGCGCTGGAATCTGACTGGCACGCAAGTGCTCCGCATGACAGCGCACTCATGCCGTCACTAGCTGTTCGCGGGCAGTGCATCAGCAGTGCTGCCCAGGCAAGTGTGACACAGAGCTCAGGGAGGGCCAGGAGCGCTAGCTGATGCCGTACAAGGAGGAGAAGGCGCACCCGGGTCCACTGCTCGTGCAGGTAGAGCTGGCAGCCGGTGCGCTCGTGGTCCAGCGCGACGTAGTCGCTGCCATACGCCTGCCAGCTGACCAGGCTGATGTACACGCCGCCCGGCGACAGCGGCGTGTCAAAGCTGAACGCGCACTCGTCCTTGTGCACGTGGTCGCGCGGCCCCGGCACGCGCGGCGGGCTAGCGCGCATCGCCGCGCGCACGACCTCCAGCGTGCTCTCGTCGACCATGCTTGCTGGCGCTGGCGCGCCTGCGTGCTCAGGCACGTTGCAATGAGCCTTTACTAGCCTCGAGCAAGTTTGCAGGCACAAGTCCAGCAAGGCCTACGACCTGTTTGTCAAGCGCTTTGCTGCTGTGTGCTTTGCCTGATTGAGACGGCAGGCTTCAGGCCTTTCATAAGCATGGGGAAGGCCGCGCACGTCTGCACAGCGCGCTCGCTAGACTATGGTGGCAGCCGCAGCAGCGAACGCAGTGGGCAATTGGGACGGCAGCGTGCGCTTCTGCCACTGATGCAACTCGAGTCACTGGCGGCTCTCTGCTGCACTTGCAAGCCTTTTTGCACAACCCACGAGGCCCAGGCAGCTTTATGTTCGACCTCTCTGGCCAGCAAACAGGGATAATGCTCCCTGCCTAGTGAAGAGCGCAAGCTCTTGCTACACCTGCAACCCTAGCCTCAGCGTTATTCTAAAACTCCCTCGAGGGAGTTTTGGTATCAGCGACGTTGTATAACAAGTTCTTTGTGAGAGGAGAATCGGTGATATCTAGACATTTGGCAAGCAAGTGCGTGCACTTTTGTGCAAGGAGAGTACTGCACTTTCGCAGGACAACGCGCTCTGCGCAGGTCCGTACCAGCCAGCGCAGATGGCAAGGCACGTCAGCGTGTGTCAGCCGCTGCTTAGAAGCGGGCTATGCTGCAGATGGTAGCGTGAGACGGACTGCACTCCGAGCAACACAGAGGTCACACGCAGCTGCTGTTACAAGGCACAGAGCCCCCGGCTGAGGGCACCACTGCGAGCAACGTTCAGGCGCCCATGCTGGCGTTGAACGTGATTGGATGTACATGCAGCGTTTCCAGGTTGACCAGGACCAGGACGCCGCTGTCGCAGAACCGAGGTATACAGACCAGCCGCACTTGCTGCCCCTCGCGCCCTGCGCCGCAGCGCCGGCACCCTGCCTCAGCACTTAGTGCAGGACAGCGCGCGCGGCAGTCGCTCCCGCGCCAGCCACTCAAGATTGTCCTGTGAGCATGTGAGCTGAGCCTGGGCAGGCGCGCGCGGCCAGCCGGCCGGCAGGCAGGACTACACCCCGCCCCGGACGCTGCGCGACGCGAGCGGGGCGCCCCGGGCGGGCGCGCACCGGTCACCAGGCGCGTGGCGAGCGCCGGCTGGTTGCCCGCGAACAGCACGTGCGGCGCGGCGCGCAGCACGAACGGGTCGTTGTCCGCGAAGGGGTAGGCCGCCAGCGTGTCGGGCGCGGTGGGCACCAGGTGGCCCCACTCCAGCAGGCGGCCGAGCGCGTCGAGCGCGTCGTCGCCCTCCGAATAGCGCAGCACGTCGGCCACGTTCTGCCCCGATGTCCCCAGGAAGGTGACGCCGTCCGCCTCGAACTCGTGCGGGTTGGTGACCCTGCGGCGGCGCGCGCGCGCGTGCCCGCTCAGCGCGCGTTCACTCTCAAGCCCTCCGGCCCGCATGCTCCCCGACAGGTTTGCTCCTGCACGTAACTGAGCGCATCACCGTGTCAGAGCAAATCGATCTACAAACTGAGTGAGGTCTGCGGCATCTCTGACTGCACGCAGCGTCACGGCCGGCCCGCTCTGGTCATGCGGCGACGGATCGGCATCCCGGAGGGCTCGAGGGCGCGCGCCGGGCGAGGGTGGGGTAGGCGGCCGCCGTCGGCAGCAGGCACGCGTGCAGCGCCTGCTGCGGCAGCGCCTGGTTGGCCGGGTCGGCCGCGCCGGCCATGACGTCCACCGGCAGCGCGCCTGCCAGCTGCGCGACCAGCAGGTCCGCCTCGCGCAGCGGGCCCAGCGCGAGCGCGGGCACGCGCAGCCGCGGCGCGCCCGCCGGCGGCGGCGGCGCCTCCAGCGCCGCCGCGCTGGCCAGCAGGCCGCCGGCGACCACGGCGCGCACCACCTGCGGCCGGGGCGCACATAGGGTGGGCGCCTCTTAGAGTCAGGGCTTTCATGAGGCTGCCCAGCCCGCCCAGCTGCGCGCCGCGCGTCGCGCTCATGGGGGCCGCCGGCGCGAGCGCCGCGCGGCAGCGCAACCGGGCTCGGCACGATCGCGAAACGCCTGGCGGCCGCGCCCAGCCGCTGCGAGCAAGCAGGGAACGCCTGACGCGCCGCGCGTCCAGGCAGCCGCGGCCGCCCCCGCAGCGCCGCCAAAGTCCCTCCCCGGCGCCGGAGCGCGGCCGCGCGCGCGCGCGCTGCGCCCCCGCGCGGCCGGGCGCGCGCACCTGCGCGGCCAGGGCCTGCTCGGCGGCGCCGCCGAGGAAGCCGGCGAGGTAGTCGACCGCCAGCGCCAGCCGCGCCGGGTCGCCGCCCTCGCCGACGCCCAGGCCGCTCAGCAGCGCCACGTACTTGGGCGCGCCGCCGGCCGGCGGCGGCGGCCGCGGCGCCTGCGGGCCCAGGTGCGCGAACAGCGTCTCCTGCGCGCGCGCGGCCGGGCGGTCGGGTCGGGGCCGCAGGTACCGCCAGCAGGGGCGCACAGCACACATGCAGGGGCCTGCTCCTGCGCAAGACGCGCGCACGGCTGTCCATCAAAGAGCAGAGGCTGTGCGCCCCCCTGGGCTCAGGACTGGGACCAGTTGCTCACCAGCAGAGGCGTGCCCCCAGCAAGGCGCGCCTTCACGTCAAAGTCGCCGCCGGGCGCCGCGGCGCCGCGCACGGCGGCCACGACGCCGGTGACCAGCGGCCCGGCCGGGCAGCCGACGCCGCGCAGCGCCATGCGCGCGCTCGCGTCCTCCAGCACGAGCGTGTCGTCCGGCGCGGCCAGCTTGGCGCGGCCCGTCAGCGCCTCCAGGCCGCGCTCCTGCGCGCTCAATTCATTATTCGACTTAGGCTACGTCATGCACTGCAAGAGTGCGACCAGACGCCTGTGCACTGCCACTCTGCGCGTGGTCGAGAGGTGGATGTGTGGTCTGCGGCGCCCCCGAAGGGTTAAGAGCAAGCAGGTACGAAGACAGCCCTCAGTGGCGTCCGAGGTGATGCATTGAGGAGGCGACGGCAGCGGCAAGGCTGCCGACCGCAATCCCAGGCGCGGGCGCGGGCGCGCCTTGTTATACTCGTCCAGGATGGAGGGCTTCAGCTTCATCTCTTTATATACAGTGCCGATCACGGCCACTTCCTGCCCCTCCGGCAGGTCCAGGATCTTGGACACGGGCACGCCCGGCCACTGCTGCGCCACGCGCGCCAGCAGCAGCGGCGTCATGATCTCCAGCCGGCAGAAGTAGATGGGCGCGTACTGGCTGTCGTATGTGCGCTTCTCCAGCCGGAAGCGGTCGTCCTGCGGTGCGGCGCAGCCCGGCTGTGCGGCCGCCTGCGCTGCGCGGCGCCTTGCGGACGGACGGCCACGCGCAGAGCTCGGCGCGGCGAGCGCACCCGGCACACGACGCTCGCGGTCGCGCGCTGCAGCTGCGGCGCCTCGGCGGCGCTCGACGACGGGGCGCACAGCAGGCCGCGGTTGCCCGTCCTGGCGTTGCAGCAACCATGTAACCAACGTTTTCAAGGTGAACACGTTTGAACAGGCCGATCTCCTGTTGCAAAGAAAAGTGACTGCACGATAGCTCAATTCACACAGTGTACTCACGCAGCCGGTGGGCCCTCCAGCCCATCGCCATCGACATCCATGCTGGCAGCCGTGGAGGTGCCCATGGCTCAAGGCTGTGAGAGTGACCAGTCGTGCCTTTCTCGTTTGCTACCTCCCACGCTTTTGCTGTTAACTGGGCCTCGCGCACTGTTGTTTCAAGCCCTAAGCAGGCCCTCTACACAGCCAAATACGAAGCCTCTGCGCGCGCAAGTTCCTGCTTGAGGTCCAGCAGGCGTGCTGGGTGGGTGTCCCGCACACCGGGGGACGGTGCGGCTGCGCGCGCGCTTGCCAGGATGTTTTATTCGGTGCAGATTCTGGCCAAGAAGGGACCGCTGGGCATCATATGGATTGCCGCGACGCTGGACAAGCGCCTGAAGCGCAACCAGGTGTTTGAGGCGAACATCGACTCATCTGTCGGTGCGCGCGCATCACAACGCTCCCCGCGCCAGCCGCGCGCGCGCCCGCCGCGCGCTGTGGGGCCAGCACAGCGCTCGTCGAGCTTTTGCCTGGTCTTCACTGTCGCGCGCCGTGTGCAGACTCCATCATCAACCCGGAGGCGCCGCTAGCGCTGCGGCTGTCGGGGCAGCTGCTGCTGGGCGTGGTCAAGGTCTACTCCAAGAAGGTCGGCTACCTGCACCAGGACTGCAACGACGCGCTCGCGAAGATCAAGGAGGCGCGCGCCCCCCCGCATGCACGCTCGCCGTCCGACCTGCGCACGCCGCCGCGCGCGCCAGTGCGGCCTCTTTCGCAACCGTCGGTGGCGTCGTGAGATAACACAGCGGGAGGCGGTGACCCCCAAAGAGGGCGGTGCGGGATGGGCGGCGCTACAGCGCGGGCGGCCGCGCGTTGCAGGCATTCAAGGCCGGCAAGGTGGACCTGCCGGCGGAGGGCGCGAGCGCGCCGCACGCGGCCATCACTCTCCCGGAGTTCACCGACGCGGACTTCCTGGGCGGCTTCTCCGTCGAGTGCGCCGCCCCGCCAGCCCATGCCTGTCGCGCGCACGACAAGCACAAATGGGGTCACCCGCCCGCGCGCCGCTGCGCTGGGCGCGCTCCGCGCCTCTCACCGAGCGCTTCGGCTGTGAGCGGGCGGTCAGCCGGCCGGGGCGCGCGCAGGCTGTTTGAGCCCATGGACCTGGAGACGCCGGGCCGCTTCACGATGAGCCACCGCGACTCGGTGATGCTGGCGGAGGATGTGTCCGCGCTCATGGGCTCTCAGGTGTCCATGGACGGTGCGCGCCTTTGACGCTGCGTGCGACCGCTCGTGGCGCCCGGCCGCAGCTCGGGGCTTGCCGCTGCCAGGAGGGCATGCACGCGCTGCTCGCGCCGCTGGCAGCGGCGTGTTCTTTGTGGTCATGCTCCGCTCCATCCCCTCCAGGCCGTCATCCACAAGGCTGGTCTTGGGTGGCGAGACGTCGTGGTGTCTGGCAGGCAGAGCAGCTCGTGGCGAGCATTGGAACATGGGGTGATGCAGCATTGGGCGCTGCAGCAGGGGCGAGCTGTCTTGCACGGCAGCGCAGCGCTGCGAGGCGGCGGGCGAGAAGCTGGGGCGGCACCCGCCGCTGGAGGCGCCGCATGTAGGGTTCATCCGCAAGAGTCCGGCGCTCTGACTCAGCGCACCAGGTCGCGAGCGGGGCGGCGCGCGGCGCGCAGAGGAGCGCTTTGAGGCGTCGGGCGAGGAGCTGGAGCGGCACCTGTCGCTGGAGGCGCCGGAGCTGCTGCGGCGCGAGGCGTCCGTCGCGCGCTCCGCGCCGCTGTACGACGCCGAGCGCCTGTTCACGCCGGGCCGGGCGGAGCCGGACGCCGACGGTCCGCCCCCGCGCGGCTCTCCACGCACCCCTGCCCACCCAGCCACCAAGCGCCGCCTAGATTAGGATGCGCTGGAGGGTCGCACAGCACGCTGTTCCATCAGCTGCGTGCGCCTTGCAACCTGCCGTCTTGTTGTGCGCTGATGTCTTTTCAGTCTGCTTGGCAAGTGTGTGAGTTGCGGAATGTGCTGGGGCGGTCCGTGTGTGTTTTCGAGTCTTAGAACAGACTTTCAAAGTCCAAGCAAGCGAAACGAGCGCGGCGCGAGCGTGTACGGCGACGCCGCCCACTGCAAGGGTGGGCGGCCGCGCAGGCGAGCGCTTCGTGGCGCCCCCGGACGACATGTTCGACGCAGCGGACGCCCTGCCGCCGCCGTCGGGCGGGCGCCCGGCGTCGGAGGCGGCGGACTTTGGCGGGGACGCGAGCGCGCTGGGCCCCACGCCCGGCTCGGACGGCGGCGGGCTGGCCGACCTGGCGCCGCTGCCCACGCCCGGCGACAGCCTCGGGTGCGGCTCGGGGCTGCCGTCCCGGCCTGCTGCAGCGGCGGGGCGGGCGCGGGTCCTGCTGTGACCGCAGCGGCAGTCCTGTCCGGCAGCCGTGCTTTGCGCACAGTCCAGCTTTGTAGTCCAGGTTGAGGCGCAGGGGCTGGGAGCCGTGTGTCTATCGCCGGTGTGGCGGAGCATGCGCGACTCAGGCCTCGCGGCGGCGGCAGCATGCCGCGTGCAGCGTGCACCGCCGACCCGCCCTGCCGGCCGCGCAGGGCGCGCACGCCGGAGGCGGCCGCGCGGCCGGCGGCGCAGCGCGGCGCGCGCGGTCGGCGCGCGCGCGTGCAGCTGGACGTGGACCGCGGCGCGCATGCGGCCACGCAGCTGCCCAACCCGGCCATCCGCGCGCTGCTGCAGGACCGCGCGCCGCTGCTGCGCCCGGCGCGCGCGGGCGCGTCCGCGCTGGCCGCCGCGCCGCCCGCCGCCGGGCCCTTCTATGCGGTGCGCGCGGGGCGGGCGGGCGCGAGGTCGTGCGCGGCTGATCGCGGTGTCTGCTGCGCGTCGCATCGTGGGCATCTGAGTGGCCATGTCGCATGCATGGGAAGCGCACAGACGTCGCTTGGCACCCCTATTTCCCGTGCACCTGCACCCTGGTCCGACTGGTAGCAGCAGCCGGCGCAGCACCCGCAGCGATGAACACTGCCGCGGTGCCGCGGGGCCGCTCTCGCCCGGCGGGACCTGATACTGCCCGGCGCCGGCGCGCAGGCGCACTGCGGCGACGCGGCGGCGGACGCTCTGGCCGCCCGGCCGGCGTTCTCGGCGGCGACCATGGCGCAGCCGCTGCACGACGTGTTCGCGCGGCGCCTGGCCGCGCCGGCGGCGGCGGGCCGCCGGCGCTCAGCCGCCAATGCGCAGGCGGCGTCCGCTGAGGGGCCCCCCGGCGGCGCGCTCGACGATGCCGCCGCGCCCATGGACTTCGGCGCGCCGGACGGCGCTGCAGGTGGGGAGCCGTACGAGGCTGGGCCGCTGCCGGACGGCGATGCGGGCGGGGAGCCGTATGAGGCTGGGCCGCCGCCGAGCGCCGGCTGTGGCCCTGCCGATGCAGGTGACGGCCGCTGCGGCTCTGGCTGTCCTTGGTCGGAGCGCTGGCTTGCGCCTAGCACAGGCTCCGCTCAGCCGCACACCTTTGTGCTGCGGCGTGCGGCGCTGTGTGTCATTAAGTAGATGTGTCGGCATGCCAGGGTTTCCATACCCGAACCGGTCTTCACCCAAAGCACTGTGCAGGCCACGCACCGCGCAGCGCCGTGCACCGAGTGCGATACAAGCCCGTCCCTGTGCCAAAAGCACGCAAGTGAGGGCGCGCATGCGCAGCGCCGGCAGGCATGGACGTGGGCCCCTATGATGGCGGCGCGGACGAGGCTTTCCCGCTCAGCGCGGATGGTGGCTTCCCCTCAGAGCCCGCCTCGCTCAGCCGCAGCGCGCGCGCGTCCGTCCGGTGCGGCGCCCCATCACCGACAGCAGATCCCCAGCTTGCGGCTCGTGGCTTGGCGGCGAGCAGGGACTGTCCTCCCAGGCCGCGCATGCTGTGGCATGTCATCGGCTAGCGTATGCAGCCTGGTGCAGGTGTGGGGCGCCAGGCAGTCGCAACAGTGCATGTGCTTGTTGGCGTGCGGCGCGCCCACCCGGTGCACTTCAAGAGGGCAGCCTCTGCTGGTGTACTAGACGCGGTGTTCGGAGGTGCACTGGAAGCGTTCTGGGTGCACTCCGGCGGGCTACCCAGCGCGCCGCGCGCCCGCGCAGGCTGTCGGGCGCGGGGCTGGCGGCGTGCGAGATTGCGGACGACAGCCAGGGGCGCGAGGGCGGCGGCGCACACAGCTGCTTCACCGAGCGCACGCGCCGGGTCGCTGCGCACCTGCAGGCGCGCAGCCGCCCAGGGTCTTGTCTTTTGGACGCTGGACGCTGCGGGCTACGGCCGTAGTTGTGAAGCTGGTGTTAGTGAGCGTTCTCATCGCAGTAGGAAGTTGGAAGGTGGTTATGTCTTGTCACATGGTGGCATTTGCCCTACTATGTGAGGTCGCTGCTTGTCTGCCCATACAAGTGGTCCGAGGCTGGCGCGCAGCACGCCGTCAGGACCCAGCAAAAAGGGCAGGTCGCGTGCAACGCGCTGCATGTGACGCGCAGGAGAGCTTTGCGGGCGGGCCGGCCGGCGGCAAGAAGCGCCGGCTGGCGGGCAGCGCGGCGGCGCGGCCGGTCGACGCCCTGAGCTTTGCGGGCGTGGCCAAGGGCAAGCCGCGCGGCGAGGCCTGCCGCTGGTTCTTCGAGCTGCTGGTGCTCAAGTCGCGCGGGTATGTGGAGCTGGAGCAGGAAGAGCCGTATGCGGACATCCAGATCCGCCCGCGTCCCAAGCTGCTGGTATAGCACCGGGGGAACGAGGGGGGTGGGGAGACGCGCTTTCGTGATGAGTTACTGCAAGTTGTGTAGCCCCTCGCGGTGTGCCTCGTTGTTCGCCACTGCTATTGCTGCTGCTTCTGTCGTGACCTGCCAGGCTGAGTTGCTCAACACCCTACAATTTGTAATCGAACGGGCTTTCAGAGTTGTACGAACGGCGCCTCGGGACGGTGAGCTCGGGAACGTTGCGAGTCTCTCGCCTGCTTCTGTCCAGTGTAAAGCAGCAGTATGACTCTGATCCGCGTGCTGAGCTCTCTGCTGTTGCTTGTAGTGCTCGCTACTTCCAATGCAAGCGCAGATGCGCCAGGGCCGGCAGCGGCCTTCCCGCTAGCTCTTCCAGAGGCAGCGCCTGCGCAGTCCCTAGCTCTGCAAACAGCTGTGCGTACAAGAGTAGCGTCGTGCTAGGCCATGTGATACCAAGCGCAACAAGCTTCCCTGAGTGCTTGCGCGTGCTCGCAGCAGGCCATCTCCATCGCACCGCTTCTGCTGGGAGCGCCTTCGACAGGCTACCTAGCGCAGGCATGTCGAGACTCGCAGGCTTGTTTCCGGTGGCTGCACAACCGCAGAGCGCCGACTGGAAACAAGCGCTGTGTTCGAGCGCCCGGCAGGGCCAGAGCACTCTGTATGAGGTGCAAGCGAACAGCAGCAGCAGCTACCTGCTGACCCTGCTCAGCGGCCCGGGCGGCGACGCCGACCTGTTTTGCTCGCCCGCCGCCAGCCTCTACGCCTATGGCCCGCCCTCGCCTGGCCAGTACGCCTGGAGCAGCGGTGCGCCCGCCCTTCCTCGTCCACCGCTGCGCCCTGTAAAGGAAGACAGGGCGGATGACGCATGATGCTGCGCTTGCTGACGGCGGTGATAACCCGCCGCGCAGCGCTCGATGGAGGGCAGGCGGACTATGTGTCGCTGCTGCGCGGCGCCGACCTGACGCGCCAGGCGCTGTGGCAGGGCGAGCTGGATGTGGTCCGCGCCGTGCGCGCCCCGTCCTATATTGCCAACATTGACACGCGGACTAGTGTAGTGGGAAGCACCCGAGCGCGGCTGCTGCCCAGCATGTGCTTGCGGCCCTGCCCGACGCGCGCGCCCCCACCCCAGGTGGTCGGCACGGCGGCGAGGACGCACTACAGCCTGTCTGTTGTGGCCTCGCCCGGCGGCGGCTCCCTGGCGCTGTCCGAGCAGGCCGCGCTGCAGAGCGTGCACAGCGAGTGCGCACGCGCCGCATGACCTGCCTCAACCAAGCTGCGGCGCGTCCTGCTTGCAAGCTCTGCAGCGCACATGCCGCATCACCTGCTTCGGACAGGCTGCGGCGCGTCCTGTCTGAAAGCTCTGCAGTGCTGTGGTGTGAAGCGCGCGCGCGACTTCTGCGCGTGCTGTGCGAGCACGTGCGCCGCATGGGCGGACCTGACCGCGGCTGCAAACCAGACCCTCTTTCTCGACTTCTGCCAGGCGCGCGCGTCCTTCAGCAGGCGCGGGCCGCTGCGTCCAGCCGCCCTGCGCCGGCCTCATAGTGCTCGCTCTGGCGCAGGTCCGGCCGAATGTCTGCGACCCGGATGGGCACCTGCTCCGGCTGTCCCTGGCAGGCGCGCCCTGCACGCCGCTTGCTGAGGCCGCTGTGCTAGGCTTCTTCGGCCGCCGCGGCCTGACATGCGGGCGCGGCGCAGGGTTCGGGCTGAACTGCACGCTCCCCGCCGCGCTGGGCCTGCTCGCCCGCCTCGAGGCGCTTGCGGCAGGATCCAACTCGCTGCAGGCGCGCTGGGCATGCCGCGTGCGCCCGCGCGCCGGCCCAGGCATGTGGTTCCGCGGCAGCGAGGCAGCGGCACGCCTGGCAGGGCGACGTGTCCGCCACGCTGGCCAAGCTGCCGCCGTCCGTGACCTTCCTGGACCTCTCTGCGAACATGCTCACGGGCAGCCTGGGCAGCGCGGCGTGCGGCCTGGCCGCGGGCGGGCTGGAGGCGCTGTACCTGGGCGGCAACCCCATCACGGGCAGCTTGCCCGCATGCCTCCTCTCTAATGGCGCGCCCTTTCCGGCAAAGCATGCTTATGCATGGCAGCTTGTGAGCCCAATCGCGAGGATGCTGCTCTTGTATATAATGCCAAGTCTGTGAGCGTGACAGATGTGCATCTCAGGCCTGCAGGCAGCGCGCTCGTGTCGCTGGATGTGTCCGGCTGCGCGCTGTCGGGCAGCCTGCCCGGCGCGCTGGCCGGTGGGTCGGCCGCCGCTCTGCAGTACCTCAGCCTCAGCCAGAACGGCCTGACGGGTGCGCCTGGGCCACACGCTGGTAGCTTGCTGCTCTCAAGAGCCCAACAACGTGTCTTGAGGCGGGCAAAGAAAGGCCTGTGCCTGCCCGCTGCGCGCCTGCGCGGCCTGCCCCCGGCAGATGCACCGAGGCTGGGGTCCCTGAGCTGGCGCGCCGCCCCAGGGAGCCTCCCTCCGGCACTTATGGGGCTGCCGCTGGTGGACCTGCAGGTGTACAGCAACATGCTGACTGGGTGCGCGCCCGCTGGTGCACTCTCATGCGTGATGCGCCGTGACCGCAATTACCAGGCCCCATGGGGTGCAGTGAGCTTCCTGATCAGGCAGCTTTGCGCGCCAGCCGCACCACCTGCCTGGGCGGCTCTGCAGGGCGCTGCCGGATGTGCCGGGCGGGCTGGTGAGCCTGGACGCGCACAACTGCTCCCTGGGCGCGCTGCCCGGCGCGTGGAGCAGCGACCAGAGCCTGGCGGCCTGGCCGCTGGCATACGTGGACCTCAGCGTCAACAAGCTGCAGGTAGCCCGCTCCATGTAGGGATTTTGCACATGCACTCGGTGATCAGTGGGCTGAGGCCGCCAGTGGGCACGCAGGGCGCCTTTCCCAGCGCGCTCGGGACCGCCGGGAATCTGACCGTGCTCGACGTCAGCCAGAACTCGCTGAGGCGCGCGGCAGGCGGCACCGTGGGGGCATGAGGTCGTATGCGCGCATGCCGCGGCGCCTGCACAATGCCCACAGGTAGCTTGCGGTGAACGCTGCGGCTGTGCGCGCAGCGGTACGCTCGAGCTGCCAAGCGATGGCGCGTTCAGCGGCGTGGCATACCTGAACATCAGCTTCAACGTCGCGCTGGGCGGCACCGTGCCCGCCGGCCTCGCCTCCGTCGGGTCGGTTACCTTGGCGGTGCGTCCAGTCCCGCTTTTGAGAGGCCATGCAGGCTGCACACGGCATGCAGCGCATGGCAGGGTCCATGCAAAACCGCCCGACATGCGCCGCCTTCCATGTGAACATGTTTCGTGCTCGCCTTGTTCAACCATACGCTCTCAGCGCGCTCTGGCATGGTGCATGCGCATGCGCCGTGTCGACATGCATGCATTGACCTCTGGCCATGAGCGTGCCTGCTGCGCTGCAGCTGCAGGGCGTGGCGGCCGCGTCCGGCGACGGCCTGGCCGTCGCGAGCGCGCCGGCCGTGCTGGACATCAGCTTCTGCAACTTCAGCGGCCTGGTGCCGGACGCCCTGTTCCCCGCGCGCGGCCGCGACACGCCGCGGGCGTGGCAGCCGGCCGTGTTCGCCATGGGCAACGCGTTCGCGTGCCCGCTGCCGCGCGGCGTGACCGCGGCGGACAACATGACCTGCTCGGCGGCGGCCGCGCCCGCGCCCGGCGCGGCCGCGCCGGCGCCGCCCAGCGCGGCCGCGGCCGCGCCGGCGGTCGCCCAGCTGGTTGGCGCGGCGCCCGTGCTGGCGGCCGCCACGGGCGTCCTGCAGAGCGCGCCCGCCACGGTGCAGCCCGCCAACAGGCGCGCGGCCGCCGTGGACCTGTCTTTGTCGGTGGTGCATGCACGCTGGACTGGAGCAGGCTGACGCGCATGCAGCCCCACACAGCGTCTCCGGCGGCGCCGTGGCGGGCGCGGTCCTCGCGACGCTGGCGGCGGTGGGCTGCGTGGCCGCGGCGGTCGCCCTGGTCCTGCAGCGGAGGCGCACCTGCGGCGGGCTGCCGCTGCTCCGGCACAACCTGGAGTACAGCTCCAAGGTTGTCGAGATGAGCTAGGCATGGCCGCACCGCGCGGGGCTGCAACGCCTTGCTCAACGGATGGTGAAACGACCCCAGTAACCGCGGCTCCATACCCCACCCTACTGACCGAGTCTGGGATATCGGTCCTTTATCTTCAAGGCCGGGCTCGCCCTCCCTGCTTCGTTTCCGAGCACCCGCGTCTCCGCACGTGATACAGGATGGCAGCGTCGTGCATCACCATGCCCGCGGGCCTGACCCAGCGGACGCCCTTCCTGGCGAGCAGGCCCGCTCGTGCGAGCCCTCGCTGCAGGCACTGCATCACGGCCGCACGGGCCTCTACGCCGGCTGACGCTCAGGTGCAGGCGGTTGCGCGCACAGAAGAATGTCAGGCCTGCATTGGGTGACAGGGAAGCAAGCGCGACTGCGCTGGCGCAGCACAGCAGGTCGCCGGCGCGCTTTTGAGGCGGTGCGGCGCTCGCAGGCTGCGATCAGCACGGCGGTGTGCTGGAGCACGGCGGCGGCGACCCTGCTGGCCGCGGGCAACGCCAGCGCTGCGCAGGAGGTCGCGCAGCTGGCCGGCAGCGACAACCGCGTGGGCATCATCGCCACGCTCTTCCTGCCGGTTGTCGGCTGGGTGTGCCTTGCTGCGCGCGCCTCTTGCTATTCTGTGTTTTCGAGTGCACTGGCGCCTGCACTGATAGCTCTTTGTGTGCCATGCTTGGCGCACGAAGACGCGCGCACCGTGACTACAATAGCCACGGCAAGGGCAACCACCAGCTCTCACACTGTGCCAGGTGGGCTACAACATCGCCGGCCCCGCCCTGAACCAGCTGGCCAACATTGTGGACAAGCGCGAGCGCGGCGCGAACGCCGGTAAGGCGACGGGCCTGGCGCGCTTGGCGCTGAAGAAGCGCGCCATTGTCAGCGCCCTGGTGGGCCTGAGCGCGGCGTCACTGCTGGCCGCCCCGCAGGCTGACGCAGCCACTGAGGCCTTCCAGCTCGCTGCCAGTGTGCCCCCATCCCCACAGCTGCCTCCTCTCCACTGCCTACTGTGGGCATAGGGCACGCGTTTCAGCGAAAACAGTGCGGTGCTGTGCCTCTGGGATTAAGAGCGTGCGTGAAGTTGCCAGTGCCTGTCGAAAGCAAAGTGATCCTCTGCATGGAGCAGAGTGGTACACACAGCTCTCATCATTTCTTTACACCGGCTGCTCTGTTTATTTATGCGAAGAAGACCGGACACTGGAGTCGCGCGCAAAGCGGCGCACACAGCAAGCCTGTCGTGGGCGCGCAGGTGACAACCGGGTGGCGATCATCGCCACCCTCTTCCTGCCCGTCGTTGGCTGGGTGCGCACGCAGCCGCGGCATTCTGCCTCCTGGCTTGCAGCGGCACGCAGGACGCGCGCGAGCCAAGGCTCCTGGTCTGCAACTGACTTGACAAGTCGACGAGCAGGCACTTGGAGTGCGTGAGACATGGCGGGGGCCTGCGCTTGGCCGGCATGCAGTCCCTGGCACCCCCCTGGCGGAGCGGCCGCGCGGGGTGCGCGCGGGCTCGACCGCGCGTGCGGACCCCGGTCCTGTGTGACAGGCGTGGCGGCTGGCCGCAGGTGGGCTTCAACATCGCCGGGCCCGCACTCAACCAGCTGGCCAACATCGTGGACAAGCGCGAGCGGGGCTCCCAGGCCGGCAAGATCTTTGGCAAGAAGCGCCCGGGTAAGTAGGCTGCAGACGCGGGTTTGGCCGGGGCGACCGGCTCCAGAGCTTGCTGGGGCATGGCGCTGGGGTATTGAAAGCGGCCGTGTCAGTTGAACAGCGTCGAGCCTTCACCGCACGAGAAGACGAGCTGGGGCAGCGTTTGCTACCACTTGCGTGTGTATAGGCCAGTCCTAGAGCGCGAAGTCTCTGTATAGCAGGCTCGTCACAAGCAACACGCACATGCACATGCTCTCTGTCACCATCCTGTGCTGTCTCGCACGGATGGCTCCATCTTGTGCCGTCTCGCACGGATTGCCCCCATGCTAAAGCTGCATCTGGGAGGGGAGGGTTGCTAGGTCGCTATAGAAAAATATTCTGGTCAAGGACCAGAGCGAGTCTGCTTCTCACAACATAGTGACCAGCTCTATCTGCGTGAGAGGAGTGCGTGTTTACTTTATTTGGCCTTCGCACGCACAGCGCCGCGCATCGCACGCTTGCCGACAATCGCCAGCGCAGGGGTCAAGCTGGACAACTTGCCGCCCATGCTGTCGAGGTATATTTGACGTAGCCTGAGAGCCGCATGGCGTCCTGCTGGCCAGCGTGCGGCTGCCGCGCTGGCTGGCGCACATGACTGGCGACACAGACGGGCCTGTGCAGCGCCCCCCTGCCGCTGCTGAGGCAGGCCCTCCGCCCAGTGATGTCGTGGCGGCCAGTGCGGAGCGCCTGCGTGCCAAGCGCCCTCGACTGGGAGAATCCGAGGCTGCCGGGGCGCGCGGCGTGGATGCCGCAGCCCCGACCGCAGGCAGCACCGCCTCGCTGCCAGCTGTTGTAGCAGGCGCAGAGACAGGTGAGCAGGCTGCAGCCCGTGCCGCGCAAGCACCACAGGAGCGCACGCTTGCGCCGCAAGCGCCCGCGCCCGGCGCCGCTCCCGCGCCCAGCGCGGCGTCCGGGCAGCCCGCGTCCCCCAGCGGCGGCGTGGTGGTGCCGGTCACTGCAGCTGGCGCGGTCACCGTGAAGAGGAAGCGGGGCCGACCGTCCAAAGCCGACCTGGCAGCGCGCGCCGCGGCCGCGGCCGCGGCCGCGGCCGCCGCAGGGGCCGCCCCTGTGCCGGCCGCTCAGCCAGGTCCGGCCAAGGTGCCGGCCGAGGTGCCGGCGCAGCCCACGGGCAAAGCGTTGCCGGCTCAGCCCACGGGCAAAGCGCCGCCGGCTCAGCCCACGGGCAAAGCGCCGCCCGCGCAGCCCACGGGCAAAGCGCCGCCTGCTCAGCCCACGCGCAAAGCGCCGCTGGCTCCGGCAGGCGTCAAGCGCAAGCGTGGCCGGCCGTCTAAGGCGGACCTGCAGGCGCGCGCGGAGGCCGCAGCCGCAGAGGCGCGCGCACGCGAGGCCGCAGGGCCAGGCGCGGCTGAATCGCAGGCAAGCACGCACCCCCGACTGCCCGGGCAGGCGGCCACTGGCAGGAGCAGCATGCGCTGGTGCTGCCTGTTGCTGTCTCGCCTGGGGCGCGCGGCTTGCAGGGGCGCGTCAAGCAGGTACTTGCAGCGTGTATGTTGTCGTGGCTGAGCAGTGCGCGGCGGCCCGTGCAGGAGTCTGCGCCTGCGGACACACCTGCGGCGGGCGGCACTGCTGGCGGCGGCAGCGCAGCGAAGAGGCCTCGCTCGGCGCATGCCGGGGCGACCGCCGGGCGGCCGGCCGCTCCCGCAGATGCGCCCGCTGCGCTCGGCGCGGCCGGCGCCAGCCCGCAGGCAGCCGGCCCGGCCGCCGGCGCGCCCGCGCGCGAGGCGGCCGTCGCGACGGGGCGCAAGCGCGGGCGCCTTACCAAGATCAGGCCGGCGGCGCAAGCGGCCGCGGACGCGGGCGGGCCCGCACCGGCAGCGGCGGGGGCGGCGGCGGGGGCCGGCGCGGCCCCGCCAGGCGCGGTTGCGGACCAGGCAAAACCTGCGCCCGTCTCCGCAGCCGCTGGAGCGCCGCCGGCGCATGGCGAGCAGCCTGCAGCGGACCAGGGACGCGGCGCGGCGCGCGCGCGGCGCTCAGCGTCAGCGGCGGCAGGCTCTGCAAGCGCCGCAGCGCGCAAAGGGGCCCCGGACGCCGACGCGGGGGCCGACGGTGCTGCTGGGCCGCCCGCGACCGACACAGCTGCGGGAGGCGCGCCCGGCGACCAACCCCCCGCTGCACCGGTGTCCGCGGCCGGCGGGGCCCCTGCGGCACCCGCGTCCGCCGCTGCTGCAAACGGCGCAGCAGAGGAGCGCAGGGCCCGGGCGTCCGCGGCTGCCGGCGTTGCGGCCGGGATCCGCGAGCGCGACGGCCGAGACCCGCGCGCGCCACGCCCGGCTGGCAGCGGCCGCGCGGGCGAGCAGGCCGGCGGGGCAGCTGCGGCGGCGGCCGGCGGCGCTGCGCAGGGCGCGCGCAAGGCTGCGGCGCGCGCGGTGCCTGGCCACGCCGGGATGGCGTCCCCGGCGCCCGCAGCGAGCGGCGGGAGCAGGGCGGCGCCAGGCGCGCGGCCGCTGGGCCGCGGCAGCAGGCTGGGCGGCGCACCCGCGCAGGCGGCGCCACCGCCGCCGCGCGCGGGGTCTGGTGCGGCGCCAGAGGCGCACGGAGCGTCTCCGGCGGATACGCCGGGGGATGCGAAGGGCGACGCGCTGCGGCGCGCTGCCGCCGCGACCCCGGGCACCGCGGCGAGCTCGGGTGCTCTGCCTTCAAAGACTGCGCTGCAGAGGCGCGCCTGCACAAGCGACCGTGAGAGGACGGCGCTGCTCTGACTGTGACGTTTCAGCCGTTGCGACCAAAGAGTGTGAGCTCGCGTGTCCTAATGCACAAGGGAGGGTGCCAGGGTACGTGGTGGGCTTGCTTGGGCTCTCCGTCGCGCGCGTGACAAAACGTCCTGACGTTGCCTGCGCTCACGTTGCCGTGGTTGAGGCCGGTGCGCGCAGCACCTGCGCGCTGCCCACGTCATCCGGCTCACGCATGCCCACAACGCCCAGGGACAGCGCGGCTGGCGCGCCGCTCGCGACGCCGCTGGCGCGCCTGCGCGACGCGGGCGACGGCGCGCCGCGGCGCACCACCGCCATCGGCGCGCCGGGCGGCCTGCTGCGCCT
>JAABUV010002780.1_pt1 | contig 23184 bp, 30 predicted proteins | sample 5559971 | NCBI WGS metagenome assembly JAABUV01 (sample SAMN10711881, study PRJNA513362) | rock metagenome | isolation source: Antarctica rocks | place: Antarctica: Victoria Land, Knobhead nord | collected 2015-12-19
CACCTGCTCGCCGTGCTCAGCACCAACCACGTGGTGCGCGGTGCGCGCGCACGACCCACCGCAGCATAGGGTAGGGTAGGGTAGGGTAGGGTAGCATGCTGCGCTTGACCTGCGCGCACGCGCGCTCAGGCGCCCGCCGCGCGGCACGTGTGTGTGGCGTGGGTGTCAGCAGGCGCCGCGCGAGCGCCCGGCCCCGGCGGGCGACAGCAGCGCCTGTGGGGACTGCGCCGCTGCTTCCGCCGCAGGGGCGCCAGCGGTTGGCCCCATCCTAAGCTGACTGCTTCTTGGGCCCGCTGCTGCACTGAAGTGCGGTGCGATGCGATGCGTGCATATGGCACAAACTGCACACCAGCAGCCTGGACACAGGGCCTGCGCCATGTGGGCTGGGTGCCAGGACCCCACGCGCCGATTGAGCCGCATGCCCAGCGCCTTCACAGGCTGCCGCCTGCTCTGAGCGCGCGCCGCTCGCGACACGCAGGCCCGGGCGAGGAGCCGCGGCCGGCGCTGGGCGACAGCTGGCGCAACCAGCCGCATGTGCGCGTGCACCTGGCGCGCGGCGCGGGCGCCGCGCGCAGCGCGACGCTCACCGCGTTCCGCATCGGGCCCTGCAACGGGCCGCCAGCGTGGTTTGAGCTGCTCGGGGATGGGGTCGGGTAGAGGGCGTCAGGCGGCGCTCTCCCTGCTCGACCACGGTCGCGCTGGGGGGGGATGCCTGCCGCAAGTTAAAAACTCAGATTCACTGCCCTTGCCTCCTGTCAGCCCGCTTAAACTCTGCAATTTTTCAGCAGGAGCCTTCCTGCTCAACCTGGTTGTAATGTAGAACCTCGGGTGCACTGCCAGTGTGTTGTGTCGGCCTTTTTGAATTCTGCATTTTGTAGCAGGGGCCTGGGTGCCTCCGCTCATGCATGGCATACGCACTGCTTTTGCAGAGTAGCTGTCAGTCTGTCTGTGTTTGATAGGCAGCATAGCATAGCATGGCCTTCACGGCTTGGAAGAGATCACAATGCACGCACCTGGCAGTGACCCAAGCGATAACTTTGCACTGCCTGCAGCATACATGTGCCTGTCCTGCGTACATGCCAAAGCACCTGTTGTGGCTGGTCTGTGCCTCGGGGTTTGCAGGTCTGATTTGTTCCTCGGCAGGCCTGCCCATCGTGTGCATCGCCTGTAATGCTTTGGTATGTCGAACACAGTCTGACAACGAGTCGTGGTGCGACAGCGGGTCGTGGTGCGACAGAGTCATGTGCGTCTTGTTTGTGACCTGTGTGTTCCACACACGTGCAGTTCATGCAATGGTCTATAGCTCGGTGCGTACACGTAACAGCATAGGCCAGGCACTTGCTGCAGGGGTACAGTCACTCTACGTCAATGGCCCGGGACAGCTTCTGCAAGCGGTTGAGCAGCAGGTCGCCCTGCTTCAGCGTCGCCTGGTACTGCGCGTTCTTCGCATCAGGGCGGTTCGTTTCAATCACACCAGCCACCTGCACACTCACCCCGCTCTCGTCAACGCCCCCGCCTGTGACTCCGAGGCCGTTCGCGGCGGCCGCTCGGTGCGCAGACTGGAGCACAGCAATCTCACAGCGACCGCGCAGTCACAGCGACCATGCAGGGAGCCGGCGCGGGGAGCACGCGCGTTGTCAATCTTTGCAAGCACCCGCACAGCAGGCATGCAGGGCGCCGGCGCGGGGGCCGCGCGCCTTGTCGATCTTGGCGGACACGCGCCCGGCCACGATGAACTCGGCCAGCTCCGCGTCCATGAAGGCGGGCGAGACGCCAAACGCTTGCGCCATGGACTCCAGCGTCACGCTCTTGTATGCCTCCAGGAACTGCCGCGCGCCAGCCGGCGCTGTCAGCAACAGGCAACCAGCACTGTCAGCAGCGCGCACCAGTACGGTGACGACTCCTGCTTGCTGCGGTGCTGCCGTGGCGCGCGCCTGCATGCACCGGATCAGCTGTGCATGAGAAGGCCATGCTTACAACTCGCGCTTGCTCTTGTGCGTATGTGCAGCGCGCGCCTGCGTGCACGCCGTCAGCCGTGCACGAGATAGCAGCCGTGTGAACAAGCACAGGGCAGAGCCAGGTGCTGCCCGGCGCACGCGGACGCGGCGCGAGGGCGGCGCGCGCGCCTGGGTGTACGCGACCGCGCGGACCTCGCGCACGTAGTACCGGAAGTGCGGAGCGAGCAGCCGGTCCGCGCGCAGCCGGTCCATCAGGTCCGCGAACGCCTGCGCGCCGGCGCCGCGATGATGCTGTGGTGCACGGCATCCCATGGCACCACAGGAGCCCTCACACAGCACTGGGGGCGAGCAGAGCCGCCGCGCAGGGCCGGGGCCGCGCGCCCGGAACAGCGTCTTGTAGTCGCACGCGTACAGCGCGGCCAGGAAGGGCGCCAGGTGCGGGATGGCGTCGATGACGGTCAGGATCTCGGGCGCGTCCACCACGCGCGCCTTGAGCTCCGTGCGCGGCAGCGTCGCGACCGCCGTCACCACCGTGTAGAAGATGCAGTCCTCGTAGCTGAACAGCTCCGTGCTGCGCGCGCGCGGCGCGGCTGCGTCGCTGCCAGTGGTGTGTTGTGACGCTTCAGTCTGTGCACAGCAGCGCCGCTGCTGCCATGGCAGCATCGCCACCGCCTCTTATTATAAAGCACAGTGCAATCCTGCGACTCTGTGCACAGCTTTCAGCACAGCTGCTGCATGGGACTGCGTGTGTTCAGTAGCGCGACCACACGATCATCGAGGTTGTCAGCTAAAGGCGCCGCGAACACCTCAGAGTCAGGAGCCTTACCATGTGGCACGCCGTCCCGGTGACATTCGCGCCAGGTCGCCATCATTGAAGGGAGTAAGCGCACACCGGCGGGGGGCGCACGAGGTGAACGTGGCGATGGAGTCCAGAAGCAGCGCGGCCGCGCGCGCCAGGTCGCGCGTGGCCAGCAGGAACACGGCCTCATACACGCGCAGCCGATTCTTGCGCTCCCAGTCGCCGCCGCCCGCGCACAGCTCCTCCGCATGCTTCAAGCCCTGCTTCACCGCCTGCACGCACAGGCGCGGCCCTCAGAGCGGGCTGGGCGGCCTGCAGGGCGTAGCGCCGCGCCGACACTGTGACCAGCTCGCAGCAGTCATGGGCAGCATGCAGCGAGCTGCCTGCGTCCTCGGCTGGGGCTGCAGAAGCTGGGCCGGCGGCTGGCGGCCCGACCACGCTCACCTCACAGTCGCACACATGCAAAACAGGCTACAGCCTGTTTGCCTTATGCAGGCTGCAGAGCCCGCGCCTGCCAGTCGCCGGCCGCCATGTCCAAGCGCAGCAGGCTGAAGGCGAGGTCCATCTTCTGGCCGATGCCTGCCGTCTTGGCCTCGGCGACCGCAAACGCCTCGCGCGCCGCCGCCCGGTCGCCTGCCGCCGCGCACGCGCCCCGGGTTTACTCCGCACAACCATCGGCGATTGCCTGTGTGCCAGGGGCACAGGTGCGGCTGGTGGGCGAGTCGCCCGCCCGACCGCCGGCTCACGCGCCCCGCCTGGCTGCGGCTTTGGCGTGGCACCAGAAAAGAAAACTGTGCGCTGAACAGGTTGGCAAGTCAGAAGCGGCCGGCTGTGTGAAGCAGCCTCGGCACTCGCGCGTGATCAGCTGGGTACCTGGTGACCATGGGAGCGCGGTTCGCCCGGCCTGTCTGCGGCTGCCGGCCCTGTCTGCAGGCGCACCGATGCGGCACAGGTGCTCCGCCTTGGCGGCCAGCGCATCGCGGACCTCCACGTCGCCCAGGTTCTCCTGCGCGTCCTTCACGCGCGCGTCCAGCGCGGCCAGGCCGGCGTCGCTCGCGGCCCGCATCGCCTCCAGCCGCCCCGCGTCCGGCTCCCAGCCCAGCTCCGCGCACGCCTCCTCGTACAGCACCACCGCCTCTGCGCACGGCGGGGCGCATCGCTCAGCGCAGCTGGCGCAGGCTGCGGGATCTCCCTGCAAGCTCGGGCAGCTCACCTCGTACAGCACTGTCCGAACTGCATGAGGCGCGAGAAGCGTTTGCACAGCGCAGCAGGCACCAGCTGCTGCTCTGTTTGCGCAAGGCTGTGCAGAGCGGCCTGTGCGACGTTATTGGGCAGCGAGGGAGGGCGCGAGGCGGACGGCTCGCCTTTTGCGAAAATGATGTCCAGGATCTCCTGCTGCATCTTCGCCTTCTCCTTGGGCGACAAGCCTTCGGCGCCATACAAGAACCGCTGCGCACGGCAGGCAGCGTCGATCGCCGATGTGTTGTTGTGCAAGTCGCCAGTACAGCTCACAGTGAAGGATGCAACAAGCAACAGAGCCAAACACGAAGCGGCTGCGCACCTTGTGTGCCAGCACAAGCTTGAAGTCCTGCTCCGGGGTGGGGTCGCCGGACACGCCGGCATCGCCCATGCTCGGCGCACGGCAAGACGGCTGTATGCGCGGATAGACAGCGCCGGCACTTAAAACAAGTTACTCACGCGCTGGTAGAGAATATGGTGTGCACAGTCTCTACTTGCGCACTTGAGTGTTTTCCAATTACTTTTAGCTGAGAGCGTTGAGCTTAAACTGGGGAGGAAAGTAACAGACTGTAACAGCTCAGGGCGAGTCGGCTCTTTGGGAGGACTCTGCTCAAAAGCCCTGCTGGCTGGCAGGGTTGGCCTTGTGCTCCGAAATGCTTCCAAGATGGATTGTTGATTGAACGTGTGATAACAGCAGTCTTGGCCCAGCGAAAAGCGCTTTGCCTGCAAACAGTGTACGGCAGGACGCAGCACTGCAAGGAGTGAGAAGCTGTTCCTCAAGTATGGTACGGCTGGATGAGCTAACTTTTAGCAATAGCACGCTGCATGCGTTGCCGGTAGAGGCAGACAAGGGCCGTAGCCACACGCCGCACCAAGTGCGCGGGTGCGTGTTTTCGGTGTGCACGCCCACGCCGCTGCGCCAGCCGACGCTGGTCGCGGCCTCTCAGGCGGCACTGAGCCTGCTTGGCCTGGATGCCGAAGAGGTGCGAGAAATTTGGCACCAAACTTATGTATATAATGCGCTCGACTACTCATATTCACAAGCATTTGCTTATGCCACTTACACGCTGCCCCTGGCGCAGGCGCAGCGGGACGAGTTTGTGCAGGTCATGGCCGGCAACAGAGTGCTGCCAGGGATGGAGCCTGCCGCACACTGTAAGTCGCAGTAAAAAGGCTTACAACCGTGTTTGCCACTGCAAGCAGGACTGGGTCACGCCGTGCTTGAGCCTGTGTGAGCGCTTACGTCTGCAGCCAAACGTATCTTACACCTGAAATGTGCTGCTGTCCAGGCCTTCCGCTCTGTTGCTGTGTCGCTGTGTCGCTTTTCTGCACTCTGTTCAGTTAGCAGAGCAGCCGAAAGCATAGTGTGGCGTCGCAGGCTACTGCGGCTATCAGTTCGGTTCCTTCGCAGGACAGCTTGGGGACGGTGCTGCCATCCTGCTGGGCGAGGCGCGCTCCCTGTGCTGTGAGTTCTTGAGCTGTGTTGACTGAGCCCAAACCTGTGTCGCAGGCCAGCTGAGGGTGCTCTGATCGTCAGTGTGCTGGGAGTCTGCAGCAGCTGAGGTGTGAGTGTTCAGGTGCGGCCGGCGAGCGGCGGTGCGCTGTGGGAGCTGCAGCTCAAGGGCGCAGGTCTCACGCCCTACAGCCGCTCTGCTGACGGGCGCAAGGCGCGGCCCAGCTGCTCTGTGTGTCTACAGCGCCGCACGCTGCTTCACGTGCAACCTGGCTGTGTCCGCTTACACGCAATGAGCAGCGCTTGGATGGTTGCACTTGCCCTGTACTCTGCTGGTGGACGGGTCCCAGCAGTTTGCAGAGCTGCCCCTCGCCCAACAGACCCTGCCGTGCATCTGTCACACCAGAATGTGTGTGGGCATGCGTCAGCATGCACCTGGTAGCGCTCTGACTCATAGCCGCGCAGGTGCTGCGCTCCTCGATTCGCGAGTTCCTGGCGTCTGAGGCGCTGTTTCATCTGGTGAGGCCTGCACACAATCTCCTGTGAGTCACAAGCTGGCACTTGCATGGCGCGGGTGCCTCCTTGCACCCCTCGCATGCTGCGCATCGCTGCCGTGTCACATGCAGTGTGCGTAGCGGTGTTGTGTCCCTCCGTGTGCACTCCCAGGCGTGCAAGAGCTGCTGCATACGAGGATGCGGTGCGGAGCGGCTGATGCATGCATTGCATGACCTACCCCAGCATGCTGCGCCTGACCCGGAGCTCGGCCCGTGCCCTGCAGGGCGTGCCGACCACGCGCGCGGGCAGCGTGGTCACCAGCGAGGACCGCGTGGTGCGCGACCTGCTGTACACGGGCAACCCCGTGCGCGAGCGCTGCTCGGTCGTGTCGCGCATCGCGCCCAGCTTCCTGCGCTTTGGCTCCTTCGAGATCTTCAAGCCGGTGGACCCGACGACGGGTGCGGGCCGTCACTGCCACCATATGCCTGGCGCTGCTCATTGACGCTCTTTGCCTCATGACAGTACAGACTGCGACCCTCACTGTCAGGCATGCTGATAGCCAGGGCGCAAGTGTTCCAATGTGTGATGTGTCTGCGCATGTCCTAATGGTAAGCTATGTTCTTCATGGGATTTTCACTTCGAGATCAGCACGCTTCGCAGCATCCCTACAAACGCTATGCTCTGCTGCACTGCACGGTGGCGGTGGCCGGGCGTAGGCCGCGCTGGCCCTTCACAGGGACTGGAGGCTGAGCTGCTGCCGCGCATGCTCGACCACACCATCCGCACGTACTTCCCAGACATCTGGCGCGCGCACCTGGGCGACACACTGCAGGCTCGCCTCTCGCAGTCGTGCCTGATCTGCGAATGCAATGCTCGCGGTGGCAACATCAGAGCAGACTGGCTGTGGGCCTGTGTCTTGTGCAACGTGCCTGTTCCGCATGCATCTACTGCCAGCCTTCAAGCGTGTGGATATCATACAGCTGGACTACAACATGTGCACGCCGTGCCATGTCCCTGTTCGTGCTCAGGGGCGGCGCCTGCATGTTTGCACGGAGCCCATGGTCGTGCGATAGCGGCCGCGTGCTGCGCCATGCGCGTGGCGCCTGCATGTTTGTACGGGACCCATGGTCGCAAGGCAGCGGCCGAATGCTGCGCCATGCGCGGCAGGCGGCCAAGGACAAGGAGGACCTGTACCTGGAGTTCTTCCGCGAGGTGGTGCGCCGCACGGCGGCGCTGGTGGCCGCCTGGCAGTGCGTGGGCTTCTGCCACGGCGCGCGCCCGCCTGCGGCCAGCCGCGCGTTGCACTGCGCAGGATCGCTGCATGCAGGTGCCATGCTGTATGCGGCGCCCGCGCCTGTTGTTGTAAGCTGTCGTGCATGGTGGCTGGCGGCCAGGTGATGGCGCGGGGGCGCAGGCGTGCTGAACACCGACAATATGAGCATCCTGGGCCTCACGCTGGACTTTGGGCCGTACGGTTTCATGGATACGTGCGCACCTGGCTGCTGTACCCCCCACTAATCACTGCAGGAGGCATCCATTTTGCTTGAACGCGTTGGCGAGGTGCCATGTCAAGAAGCGATATCGACAACACCACTATGGACAATAACCGGTACCTTGAAACGTGTGCTGAGCTGCTTTCATGTCTGGTTGTCACATGCGTTTATCTGTAGCTAGCCCTGGGACCTGTGGCGACCTCCTGTAGGCCTTGGAGCAGCTGTGTGTAGGCTCAGGAGTGGCTGCACGGCGAGCGCCGGCCTGCCAGCATCTTGCGCACACCCCCCTTACCATAACAGCCCCTGCTGTCGCCGCTGCCAGGTTCGACCGCGGCTACGTCTGCAACCACTCGGACGACTCCGGGCGGTACTCCTACGCGGCGCAGCCGGGCGTGTGCCGCTGGAACTGCGAGAAGCTGGCCGAGGCGCTCGCGCCCGTCCTGCCGGTCGGCCGCGCTCGTGCCGAGCTGGACACGTTCGACTGCGAGTACGACAGGTGTGGCGCCATGGCTAGGCTGCAGGTTGGTTGCAGCATGCAGCATACAAGCGCTGCCTGGCAGCTAGGCAATGGGGTCTATGGACGTGCTCCTGGGCTGGCACTATGCCATGGATTAGGTAGATAGAAGAAAGCTGCAGGTCTGTGGCGTCCAGGTGATTTTGAGAGTACAGTGAGAGTAGGAGCCGACAGGTGGTGCGTGTGGACCGGCCCAGCGCTTGTGGCGTGGCTGCACGTCGAGACCATTCATTCGTCCGGTACCCTCAGTGAAGTGGCTTGTGCAAGCAGCCGGCGCAGTGCGCGCGCTTGCCGATGTCGAGTTCTCTGCTACTTATGCGCCGGCCTCGCTCCGCCAATGCAGGCAAGGTGCTGTGCGCGTCCTCTTGCTTTGAGGGCCGGCCCGGGCGGCGGCGCAGGTGCTACCAGGCGACCATGCGGCGCAAGCTGGGCCTGCTGGCGGTGGACGGCGGCGCGGACGACCAGGCGCTGGCGGAGGACCTGCTGCAGGCGCGTCGCAGGCTGCGGCGGCCGCCAGGCCTGGTGCTGGCGCCTGGTGCACGCGTGCTGGACCGCGAGCCTGAGAGATGGCAGCGTTGATGGCTGCGGGCGCTTGTGACGTATCTAGACCTGCCTGCGCAGGCCGGCGCGCCTCTGGATGAGGCCGCCGGTGGCCAGTGATGCGCTGCCCATCGCGCGCGGTACGAGCCCTGACCGGTTTAGGGTTAGGGCCGCAGGTAATGCAGGACACGGGCGCCGACTTCACCAGCACCTTCCGCCGCCTGGCGGACGTGCCGCTGCCGCCGGCCGAGGCCGCCGCCAGCCGGCCGGCGCCGGCGCCCGCGGCTCACGGCGGCGCCGCTGCGCCGCTGGCAAATGGCGCCGCCAGCAACGGCGACAGCAGTAATGGCCGCAGCAGCAATGGCGGCGCCGGCGTGGAGGAGGCCGGACCGGCCGGCGCAGGTGCTGCACCGCTCTGCGAGCCGGCCGTGCGGGAGCGGTTCACAGGCAGGCAGCACCGTGCGTGGTTGGGCGGAGCACCCATGCACGCTCTGGTTGCATGTCTGGGGCCTGTGACGCTGGCAGCCATGCAGGGGTCATGCATGTGGTGGGTGCGTGCGTGGGAAGGCCTGGCAGGCGCGCCAGCCCCCTGCCTGGCGGCACGCGCGAGCTTGCAGCCGCCATGCCGGGTCGCATGCCGCAAGCGCCAGCGGCTGCGGCGCTGCTGCATGCGGCTACCTCAGCTTCATACGGCTGTGGTCTACAGATGGGTGTACAGAGACACCGCGCCCCGTTGAGCGGGTGCTGGCCCTGCACAGCAGGCGGCCACGGTCCCGGCGTGGACGGCACGAGCGCGTTCCTGGAGGCCACGCTGGCGGCGCTGGCGGCGCCGCAGGAGCTGGCGGCCGCGGCGGCGCCGCGCATGCCCGCGCACACGCTGCGCATCCTGGCGCAGGTCGCCTCGCACGACCCGCTGCTGCTCATGGCGCTCGGCACCACCAAGGAGGCGCGCGCTCCGCGCGCCGCGGCCTGCCCCTGCTTGCGGCGCGGCGAGCCCTGGCGCCCACCATGCAGTCCCGTCAGGGAGGGCTGACGCGCCCCTGCCTGTGCAGCCCGTGCTGTCCGCCCCATCATTTGCCCCTGTCACCACGCAGCTAGCCGTAAAGCAGCAAGTCCTGAGCTCATTTTGTCACCCGCCAACACGCACTCCCCAAGCGTCCGCTGCTCAGGCTGCTGGCACGGCTTTGGCCGAGACAGGAGGTTTCCTGCGTGCTGCAGACACGAGTGTTCGCCAGCACACCCCGCGGGTGAATTGGCGGGCTGCTGTGCAGGCGGTGGCTGCGGACCTCGCGCGCCTGGAGCGCGCCGACGCGCTGAAGGGGCAGGGCGCGGCGGCCAAGGCGGCTACGGACCGCAGCGCATGGGCCGCCTGGCTGGCGCGCTACGCTGCGCGGCTGCGCGCGGAGGCCGCGGCCGGCGCGGACGGCGCGGCACGCATTGCGGCCATGAACGCCGTCAACCCGCGCTACGTGCTGCGCAACTGGTGCGGCTTGCGGCTCTGAAGTGGAGGTGGTGGGCAGAGAGCAGGCTGGGTTGGCGCAGTGCTAGGGCGTGGTTGCTGTGTGCACAAGCGGAAAGTGGCACTCGCTCGCAGACCTGTTTGTCTAGCCAGGCGGCTGGCGACGTGCATTAGACAGCAGAGGCATGCAGCGACTGCACAGCACTGTGCGCTGACAGCTGTGCCGGGCAGTGCTGGGCGCTCACCTGTGCGCTGCGGCCGGCGCCAGGATAGCGCAGGCGGCGATCGAGAGAGCGGAGAAGGGCGACTATAGTGAGGCGCGGCCCGCTTCGCTTATCTCTATCCTTGCTGCACATCCGCTCGACAGCATTGCCCAGCCCTTTTTTTTAGCCTTGACAAGTCATGCGGCATCTTGTCCTCAGCCCGCTAGATCATCAAGCCGGCTGGAAGGCACACCGACTGTGTGTGGACGAGCGCATGCGAGTGGACGGGCGTCGCAGTAGTATACAATGTGTTTGGCCGCACGGCAACGTCAGGACACTGCGGTCAGCGCATTGCTGGGAGCGCGGCAGACCTTGCAGCAGGGGGCGCGGCCGCGCGCAGGTGCGCCGCGTGCTGCGCCTGCTGGAGCGCCCATTCGACGACGATGCGGCAGAGCGGCTCGCTGCGGAGGAGTTCGAGGCTGCGGCCGCAGCGGGCGGCGCCGCATGCGTCCGCCTGCCCGCCTACGACGGCCCCGTGCCCGGCCAGTACAAGGCCCTGTGTGTGTCGTGCTCTTCGTGAGTGGGTGTACAGAGGGGCGTGCTTCTTAGAGGGCTGCAACTCCCCAACGCTCACAAGCCGCTGTTGCGCATCAGCTGGGCTGTGTGCGCTGGCTGCCAGTTGCATTTGGTGATCGGCCAAGTTGGGCAGCTATGCAATGCGTGCTCGAACAGCTGTGAGCTGATTTGGGTTTTGTGTGCTGTGGCCAACGTTGGCCAATGGTAACGTCTTTAGCTCGCTCAAAATAGTATTTGGGAGCATGCGCAAGGGTGACAAGGTCTGCAGCACACGTTGTTGTCTGAAGCTCTCTCTGTCAGGCAGCTGTTTAGGCAAGCGACGCTGTCCTTGCACCAGCATCCATTTCTGTGGGCGGCGTGTGCTCATGTAGGCTTCTTGTCAATAAGTTGTATTTGTAATCTTAACAGCTTATTTACACTTCAAGTTGTGCGCATGCATCTGAGTCGTACATGCCTCCAGCCTGGAGTGTCAAGTATCAAGGCTTGATAGCTTGAAGCAGGTGGGCTTGAGACCCTGATAGGCTGAAGTGTCGATTTAAATGTCCAAGTTAGACTGCAGACCGAACCAGCTCCCTCAAACTCCTTGCCACCTTAGAGTTGAGAAGACATTAACATCTGCACAATGTTCTCAGCTGCAGTTGGGCTTTCTTTGTGTGCCCCAGAAGAAAGGAAGCGCGTTTACGAGCAGCCGGACCTTAGTGTTGCAGAGGCAGAGGCCATGATGCGCCGGTTTGGCAGACGTGCCAGTCTTGCCAACTGCTAGAGTGTGAATCAGGTGAGTTGCATTGTGCTGCACGTCCAGTGCGCGATAGTTGATGCCACTCACCTGTTACCACCGCACGATGGCAGACAGGCAAACGCCTGTCTGCCACCGCGCTTGCGATCTGCAGGCATGCACGCTGGGTTAGCTTACCCCGGATGGGCCTGGACGCACCGCGCACCTTAGCGAGCAGCCACAGCCACTCTGCACACGACAGTGACCACCCAACAGCTCTGCAAGCAAGCCACAGCCTGTGCACCCACTGTTGAGTGCCCCGCCAGGCGCTGAACGCGCTGGCAGAGGCGCGCGCCGAGCTGCTCAACAGCGCCGAGGTGCTGGCGCTGCTGGTCACGCTGCGGAAGCTGTTCCACCGCAGCGCGGCTGCCGAGCGCGCCCCAGACGTGCCGCCACCTGCCCGCCCGCGCTGCCTCTGTGCATGGGGTGCATGACGCAGCGACCTGCGCGTGCGCCTGTCGTCTGTCTCCCCCGCAAGCACAGCCACAGCGCGGTAGCCGGCACGTGCACGCCTGTCCTCCATAGAATTTGCTGCTCACTTGGTCGGTGCTGTTTGTCAAGCGGCAGCCCACAAGCTCGGAGCGCCATCCTCCTCCGCTGGCGCGCTGGAGGCACCCTGTTTCGTTGGATGGCTGCATGGTGAGATTGGATGGATGCCAAAGAGGCAGAGCGTGAGCCGTGGCGTGCTCCGGCCTGCAGGAGCGCGTGGTGTTCTACTGGGGCGGCCCGCTGCTCTGGGACGGCGTGTTTGCCGCGGCGCGCCAAGCGCGCGACAAGCAGCAGAAGGCCGACTTCCTGCGCTTCGGCGCGCTGCAGCTGCTGCGGCCGTCGCTGGCGGAGATCACCGCGCGGCTGACGCTCCTGCGCACCGCAAGGCCCGGCGACAGGCACCACAACAACCGGTGCGAGCGGCCCTGGCTGCGCACGACACAGCTGTCGTGTCTTTGCACATCATCACTGCACCAGGGCATGCTGTGTCGGTCTGCTGCCTACCCTACCCTACCTACTCTACCTATCCTACCCACTTCTACTGACGCGGGTGGGCATGGCTGCGCGCAGGTACTTCATGCTCGAGAACGCCCTGTACATTCTTGTGCGGGCCCCGCTCCGCCGGCTCGGCTCGCCCAAACATGCGCGCGCCGCCCACGGCGCTGACGCGCCCCGCGCGTCCGCAGAAGTTCCTCGGCCGGGCCGCGCCGTGCGGCGCCGCCGACGTCATAGCCGCGAGCGCGGACGCCGTCGCAGAGTTCATCGTGCTCCTGATCAATGTGCTGTGCGAGGCAGGTAACGCGCGCCGCCAATGCCCCCGCTGGCCAGGGCAAGGCGGGGCGGCGTTGGTAAGACTGGACGACGCCCCCGCTGACGCGTCCGCGCGCCCGCAGATTACCCGTGGCCGCCCTCGGTGAGCGCCGCGTCCGCGGGCGACCAGTGCATGGTCAACGTGTACCAGCTCGCGCGCTCCTGCCAGGCCTGCCAGCCGCTGCTGGTGCGCTAACCCTACCTGCGCGCACCCTGGACTGCGGCGTGCAGGCGCCGAGCGACCCCGTGTGACGAGCCATGCAGACTGCTGCCCCCTTTCACAGTGTGCGGGGTTGCTCCCGCAGCGCGCGCTGATGAGAACCTCGCCGCGCCCAAGCCGCACCGCCTTCAGCCGCACTGCCCGCCCTGCCTGGCATGCCCGCGTCGTCATGGGTCAGCCGAGGACCCGGCAGCAGCCTCGGCATGGCACGGGCGCCGAGCGCCGCAGGTGGCGCTGGTGCGCGCGGGCGTGCTCACCGCGATCGCGCGCATCAGCATGAGCTCGCACGTGGCCGCGGCCCGCCGCACCGGCGCCGTGAAACCTGGGCGGCCCTTCCAGCCCGCGTGCGAGCGGGCCGGCGTGTCGGAGCTGGCAGCCGACGCGCTGGCCGCGGCTGTTTACCACTGCTTTGCGGCCGCGCTGGTGGAGGCGCGTTGCCCCTTGCGGCTGACGGGCCTGCGGCGGCCTGCAGTACCAGGCCTGCTGGGGCGTGTGTGCAAACGCACAGTCTGGGCAGGCCAGGCTGCCCGGGGTCTCAGTTGCTGCCACGGCGTTCGCTGCAGAGGCGGGCACGCCCTGACAAAAGATGCATGTGCTTGCAGGATCTCTAGGCTTTCTGCTGCACCCGGTCCAGGGCTCGGCCGCGGACACGCTGCGCGGCACGCCAGGTGGGCGATGCCTGGGAGGCGGTCAGCGGCTAGCCTGACGAGGGACGCATGCGTGCATAGGATTCCTTCGCCATGTCCTCAGCGCGTGCGCGCGGCGCCAGGTGGGCGATGCCTGGGAGGATGTCAGCGGCTACCCGCGCGAGATGGCGCTGACGGCGGCGTCGACGCGCGCGGCGGCGGGCGTGTTTGCGGGGCTCGCGCCGGGCGCGATGTGGCCGCGGCTCGCCCTGGTCGTCGCGCGCCTGGACGCCCAGCAGCCCCCTGCGCCCGGCAAGCCGCCGAGCCTGGAGTGCATCCGCTTGGCCCTGCCCCAGATCGGCTGCGCGTACGCCGGGTACGCGGCCCAGGTTGCTGCTGCGGACCCTAGCCCTCGTGCTCGCCCCGCGCATGCACCGCGCTGGGTCGACACCGCGATGCTGCCGGCGCGCGCGCGCAGGTGCGGGCGCCTGGCCGGCGACAGCGAGGTGGGGCTGCAGGTGATGGAGTGCAGCGGCTGCCTGAGCGCGCGCTACTGCGACGCCAGTTGCCAGCTGGCGGCGTGGCCGGGCCACAGGGCCGCCTGCAAGGCGGCGCGCGCCGCGCGGCCGCGCTGACGGGCGGGCGCTTCCCTGCGGCGGCTTCGCGTGTTTAGCAGGCGTGGCGGCCTAGAGCCCTGCGTACGCTGCTTACCACTCCTGGGTGCAGGGGTGGAAGCGCACATAGAGTGCGGCCTTGCAGGCAAAGCCGCCGTAGGAAGTGCACCACGCTCTCCAGCATGTGTGCGAATTGCGCGTGTACATCTGCTGACTCGGAAGTTCTGTTGCACACGGTGCATTGCGCAGCAGACGGCCTCGCACATCCACCAAATCACTTAACACATTTCAACAGACACACGAGGGTCCGCAACTGCACTTTGCACAAGTACGTGTGACAAGCCCCATGCATGCATCATGCCTTCCATCCTGTGCGCCTTGCATGTTCGCGGCCGCTGCCCAAGATTTCGTAAGAATGCTGCCATCTAATAGCCGCCTGCCTGTTCTTCATCATGGAAGAAGGATGAAGGAAAGGATTCATCATGGAACGCCGAGCATCATTAACGCCCACAACAACCTGCTCACCCTAGCAGGTCCATCGTAGGCTTACAAGATCGACAGCTCGAGCCAGGGAAGAGCACGGGGTCGGCTACGTGATCTTTGCTGCAGGACGGGGTGCATCTGCTGTGTGCAGGACCTTGGCGCAGCTATTGCAGGCATGTTTGCTAGACACAAACGGTAAATGGACGATGCGCTTGATCAGCTGGTGCGCCCATCGCCAACTGGACAGGGACACGCTGCTTGCTTGCTATATTACTCGCATAAGTTGCTTGTGTGACGCTGCGCAGGACCTTGCATTGCTTGATGCCCTGGAGGAGCAGCACCGCGCAAGCAAGCGCGGAGGCAACGCGCATGATCCCCCTGCAAACCAGCGGCCTAGTGCACAGCCGTGCACTGGCAGCGCGCAGCCGTGTGTGGTGCAGGCACGCTGCGCTCCTGCATGGCCCGCGCAGCAGGCGCAGCCGCTCACGCAGCTGTGGCCGCAGCCCGCCCGCTGGCAAGGCCAGGAGGCTGCGCAGCACAGCAGGCAGCCCAGCAGCGCCTGTGCGGCTGGCACGTTCAACGGGCCCAGGTGGGCGGGCGGCGCCGCTGCGCCGGGCCGCTCCAGCGTGCACAGCGCGCTGGGCCGACCACTGGGCAGTCAGGCCCACACGGCAGGCGCGGCGCCGGCAGGCTTCACCAGCGCTGCCGAGGCTTGGCAGCTTCAGACGGCGACGGGCGCTGCACTGCCGGCTGCGGAGCCTACCGCGCAAGCGGCTGCGGACGCGGCTGAGGAGCCGCACGCGGGCCTGACAGGCAGGATGGCGGTGGGCGAGGCGGGGCGGAACGACGCCGCGCGTGGCGGCAGCTCTGCGGGACCAGGCCAGGCGTCAGGGCCCGCGGCCGAGCGGCCGCTGCCGGGCGGCCACTCCTGGCGGCCGGGCTGCACCAGGCCGGTGCCGGGGCCCGCACACCCTGTCAGGGCGCCCGGGGCCGCGCGGCAGACCAACCTGCTGCAGGGCGGCCGCGCGGACGGCGCCATCTCAGCGACGCACGGGGCCCGCGCGCCCGCATGGGGCGCCCAGGACGGCCCCACAGACGCGCCTGCCGCCAGTCCTGCCGCATACGCTGGCGGTCCGCTCGCAGCCGGCCACGGCGTGGTCGACCTGACCGGGGACGAGGCCGGCGAGGCGACGGGCGCTGGCGCCGCGCACGCCGCCGCCCGGGGGCCCTCGCAGGGCGCCGGGTCGGAGGCGGAGGGCGAGGCGGAGGCGGGGGAGCCTGGGGGCGGCGCGGCGGGGCCGCTTGTGGAGTGCGCGACCGCCACGCCCGGCATCCGCGTGCACAGGCGCGCTGCGCGCACTGCCGCCCGCGGCCTCACCTGCCGGAGCGTGCCAGTCACGCCGACCCTGTCGGGCATGGCAGCAGGACGGTCGTAGGTTGGGTGTTTGGGAAGTGTTGCAGGGCAAACGCCGCACAGGTCTGCAGACGCCGCTCAGCCGGGCGCCCACGTGTGCGCTTTGCTAAACATCGCGAACGTCCCACTCATGTGTGACGAATTCGCGTCTCCTGAACCACGTTCAGCTGCATCTTGAGCGCAGCAGCACGGCCTGCAGCGCGCGGGCCCCAGAGCGCGCCCCGGCCGCGCGCGCGCAGGTTCGCAGCCAAGACGTGGGTGTACCCCGCGGGCGTGAGCGAGCGCGCGTACCAGCTGTCCATCATCCGCACCGCGCTGCTCAACAACACGCTGGTCTGCCTGCCGACCGGCCTGGGCAAGACGCTCATCGCGGCCGTCGTCATGCACAACTTTTCGCGCTGGTTCCCTGAGGCGCGCCCCCGGCGCAGCCGGGGACGCCCGCCGTTCACAGCGAGCTGCTGGGGGTGGCCCGTAGCTGTGGGCGCACGTCGCCAGTTGGGCCGCACGACATGTCACCGCCTTGCAACATGTTCACAACTTGAAACTACGTGGAATGAGGGTGCTTCACATGGGCTTGCCTCGACAGGTGCTGCACGACCCAGGCCGGCTTCAACTGCTCCCATGCGCCCACGCTAGCATCAGTCAGATGGACAAGTGCCGCAGCGGGGGGCGCTGGGCCGCGCAGGGCAAGGTGGTGTTCGTGGCGCCCACGCGGCCGCTGGTCGCGCAGCAGATCGACGCCTGCTACCGCTTCATGGGCGTGCCCAAGGTGCCCCCGCGCACGCTTTGTGTTGGCCGCCGTTCGAGAGCAGTTGCAGGGGTTGCTCAGCATTATGTAAGCATTGCTGCCGCCAGCAGAAGAGGCCGCAGAGAGGGCGACAGGCAGGCGGCTGGCCACCGTGGCCATGCAGCGGCGTTAGGCTGCACGCAAGGCAGGCCCGCTGCGCGCCTCCGACCAGGCACACCGCGTTGCTGCCTGTGAGGACGTCGCCGGGCGTCAAGCTGGCCGCATCACGCAACAGACCTGTGCTGGCACGCAGGCCGCGCTGGCGGGGCCGTCCGGCAGCACAGGCGCACTCTATCTTTATCCAGACACACAGGGACAGAGGCCATCCTGGCTGCATTGCGCCACAGAGACCTGTGCTGGCGCGCAGGCGGCGCTCGCGGAGCTCACCGGCAGCACCAAGCAGGAGGACCGGCAGGGCGTCTGGGGCCGGCCGCACGTCAAGATGGTCTTCATGACGCCGCAGACGTTCAAGAACGATGTGTGCGTCGGTGCGCGGCGTGCGACCGGTCCGGCGCCGCACTGCATCTGGCAGCAGCGTCAACAGGGCCTTGCCCGCCGTGCGTGTACCCGACACACATGCGAGGGCGCCGGGCAGCAGCCCTGCACATGCCCGCTCGCCCTGCGGATGGCTGCCATCAAATGCGCCCTCGACGCGGTAGCCAGGCAGGCAGGCGGTCAGTCTGTGCACAGGTCTAGCTGCAAGAACTCCGCCTGAGCATGCTTGAAAGCAAACAGTCAAATAGATAGCATGCGCCGGGCTAGTTTAGGGTACCTTACCTTACCCTACCCTAAGCCCTTCATACTGCAGTCGCGCGCCATCGACCAGAGCTCGGCCCGGCGGCAGGCATCTGCCCGTACGAGCTGGTGACGTGCGTGGTCGTCGACGAGTGCCACCGCGCGACCGGCAAGGCCGACATCGTGGCCGCGCTCGCGCACATGGCCAGGGCCAAGTGTCGCTTCCGCGTGCTGGGCCTCTCCGCGACGCCCGGGTCCAGCCGCGAGGCCGTCCAGGTCGCTGCCTACCCCCAAACCCTACCCTGTCCTGCCCGCGCCAAATCCGTCCTGTATGCGCGAGGCCGTCCAGGTCGCCGCCCGCCCCCGTTTGCGCCCGCTCTGCCCTGCACCCTGGTGTGTGCGAGTCAGTGCATGTTCCTAGAAGCAACAGCTGCGGTGCATCATGGTGGGCAAGCCTGGCGATTTAGTTCCTGTGGACCTCGCGCACATGTATATGCAGCAGCTGGGGACTTGGCATATGCACATGTCCGTCTCACGCCCCGCGAGCGAGCAGGCCTGCAGCGCGCGCCGCGGGCGAGACAGCGCCTGCGCACGGGGACCGCTTATCACCTCGCGCTGCCGATGGCGCAAATGTAGCACTCAAAGAATACAGTAGACCAATACTGAAACATCACTGCAATACATGGTCGCGGAGGCTGAGCGCGGGTCGCGGCGCAGGAGGTGCTGACCAACCTGGGCATCTCGGCCATCGAGTTCCGCGCGGAGGACGACGCCGAGCTGGCCGCGCACACGCACGCCAAGCGCATCGAGCTGCGCACTGTGATGCCCAGTCGCGAGGCGCGCGGGGCCCGGGCTGGGTGGCCCGGCTCGTCTCACCGTGACCGTCATGCGACAGCGAGCTGCCCGCCAGGCCCAGGGTCAGCACGGGCTGCACGCACCGGTGCTGCTGTCGTGCGGAGCGGCATCTGGTGCCATGCGAGGCATGCGTCACCACTACACTGATCGCCCTGGTCGTGCCTGAGCACTCGGCATGGAGCTGGCCCCTCCGTGAGCGACAACCCCTGCAGTGAACCCTAACCCTACCCCCACCCCACGGTGCCCCCGCGGCGCCGCAGGTGGCGCTGGCGCGCCACGCGCTGCTGGAGCACTTCCGCTCGGTCGTGCGGGAGCTCTGCGCCAAGGGGGTGCGCGCGCGCGCGCGCCCGCCGGCCGCCCGCGCCCGCGCCATGCCCGGGCGCGAGCCGGACGGTGCAGCACCTGCTCGCATAGCATGTCCCTGCACCTGCACTGCACACCGACCGCCCTGTCAGCCTGTGCGCCACGCGCTGGCTCGCACGGGGCCTGAGCAACCCAACCAAGCCCTACCCTACCACCGGTCGGCGCGCCGCGCCAGGTGTATTACGGGAACACAGACCCGGAGATGGCCTCGCGGTACTCCTTCCTGCAGGGCCTGCAGCAGTACCGCGCGCGCTGCACCAGCTTCAACCCGGCCGTGAATGCGCTGTTCAAGCAGGCGCGCGCCCTGCTCAGGGCGCCCCCATGGGGCACTCATTTTGTGCAGCTCCTTTTCTTCACCCTTTGTGCCTGCACGCCTTGCGCGCAGCCAAATGGCCCCTGCACAGCAGGGCCGCGCGTGTGCCCGCTCCGAATGCGCCCGCCCCAGCGCATGCCGGGCGACCCGCCCCGTGCTCAGCCCACCCTGAGCTCGGCGCCGCCGCCGCGGCTCCACGAACGCGCGCGCGCGCAGGCCATGTTCCTGGCGGGCGCGCTGGAGACGCTGGACCGGTGGGGCCTGGGCATGGCTTTGAGCTTCCTGGGCGCCAAGGCGGCCGAGGACGCGGGCATCGGCCGCCTGCTGGCGTCCGAGCCGCTCCTGCGCGAGGCGCGCGCGCCCCCGCGCTCCCTCCGGTTTGCGCGCCAGGCTGCCCAGCATGCGACCAATGCTGCGCAGAGAGCGCCCTGCTTCCCCAAGAGGCGTGCTTTGGTGTCTAAGCAGAGGGTAGTCTGTGCTTGCGACTTTAGAACACTGGCGAGCAAGGCGGCAGCGCGCGCGCGCAGTTCAAGGCGCGGCTGGAGCAGCTGGTGCGCTCGGCAGCCAGCCACCCCAAGATGGCCGCCCTGCTGGAGGTGGTCCTGGAGCACTTCCACGACGCGGCCGCCGCCGCCGCCGCCACCCCCCCAGCCGCCGCCGCCGCCGCCGCCGCCGCCGCCGCCGCCGCGGGCGGCACCGAGCACGCTGCCACCGCCGATGCCCCAACTGCCGGCGGCGGCGGCGCCGGGGCGCGCACGGCGCCGCCTGCGCCGGCGGCGGGCGCGGGCGCAGGCGCGGCGGGTGCGGCGCCGGCGGCGGTGTCGCGCGCGATCGTGTTCACCAACCTGCGCGAGAGCGTGGCGGCCATCTGCGCGCTGCTGGCGCAGCATGCGCCGCTGGTCAGCGCCAAGTGCGCTTCGGGGCCCGCCCGGGGTGTCCCGCCTGGCCGAAGGCCTGCAAGACAGGCTCCATCGGCGCACTGCCATTGCGTGCAGAGGAGACCTTGAACCATCGGCATTCAGAGATACTTGATATTGGTGGTAATAGATTACTTGCGACAGGCTGCACGTGCAGGCAGTGGCGCAGCGCCTGACAGCGGCCTGGTCCCCTGCGTGCGCACGTGTGAACTTTGAGCGTGCACAGGTGGTGCTGGGGCTGTCTGCGCCGCGGCGGCATGCTCTCCCGTCCAGGCTGCGCGGGCTGTGGGGCCGTGGCACGCCATCATGCTCGCGCCCCTTGCCGAAACGCTCGCGCGCGCACACGCGGCGCAGGATGTTCATCGGCCAGGGCGGCGGCAAGGCGGCCGGCGGCGGCATGCCGCAGCGCGAGCAGAAGGCCGTGCTGGCCGCGTTCCGCGCAGGCGCGTTCAACACGCTGGTCGCCACCTGCATCGGCGAGGAGGGCCTGGACATCCCGCAGGCGCCCGCCCGTCCCCGGGGTTGACCTGCGTTTGTTCTGACCCCAGTCGGCGCACAGGCAACCGGCCTGCTGCCGCCACGCACATCTCCAAACGCACGGCCCTGCATGCGTGGGCGCGCACTGTCATGCAAGCATCACGCACGTCCGCGCCAGGCGCTCCCGGCTGCCGAACTGGCCTGACGGGGGGCCACGCCGCGCCGGCCGCCAGGTGGACCTGATCATGTACCTAACCCGGCTGCCTAACCCTACTCTACCCCACCTATGCCTGACGGCCGGTCGCGCCGCGCGCGCCGCCAGGTTGACCTGATCGTGTGCTTCGACACCAGCAAGTCGCCCATCCGCAACATCCAGCGCATGGGCCGCACGGGCCGCACGCGCCCGGGCCGCGTGGTCTACATCCTCGCCTCCGGCAAGGAGGCCGACGACTACCAGTCCAACCTCATGGCGCGCATCACTTGGCCCCTGCTGTTGTGCCAGACGCCGCACATTGACATCAGCTCACATTTGTCAGTTGGCAGAGCACAGGAGCCAGCTGTTGGCAGCAGCGGCCGCAGGCACTGCTGAGGCCGGCTAGGCAATGCACACCTGCACAGCTGAACACAGCGGCCGTGCCCGGGCAGCAAGTGCTCTGACCACCTCTGCCAGCACATTACACCATACAGCACCATATCGCCCACGTAACGAGTGTAATCGGCCTGGGGTGACCCCGGCGGCGCGCGCCGCGCGCAGGCCACGCAGGCGCTGCATGAGCAGCTGCGGGCGCAGGCCTTCCAGCTGGCGGCCAACCCGCGCATGCTGCCGCGCGAGTTCACGCCGGCGCAGGTCAACGTCGCCGTCGCCAACACGCCCGCCAAGCCGCCCGGCGCGGCCGCCGGCGGCAGCCGGCGCGGCCGTGGCCGCGGCGGCCGCGCGCGCGCGCGCTCGCCGGCCGACGCCGAGGGCGGTGCGCGCGCAGGCTGCGCGCATGACTGCGGGGCTGGCTATTACCGGCCCTGAAACAAGTGCTTCCGTCTCTAAAGCTTGTTGCCATGTCTGGCGCCAGAGTTGTGTGGCACTGACCAAGTCCATCCTGCAGCCGTGATGCATACAATTTGCCCCTAGGCTCCGCGGCCGACACCACGCGTATCACCTCTGCTACAGACACAACTGCGACCCCAAATCTAGCTGCGTCGTGCAGGCGCGGGCGCACCGCGCAAGAAGGCGCGCGGCGCCGGCGCCGCGCGCGGACGCGGCCGCGGCAGGGGCGCCGCCGCGGCCGGAGCGGGCAGCGGCAGCGCCCGGCAGGCGGGCTCGCCCGCGCCGCCGTCGCCGCGCGCGGCGCAGGCTTCCCCCGGCAGCAGCGGCCCCCGGGAAGCGCCGCCCAGCGCCGCGGCGGGTGCTGCCGCCGGCAGCGGCCGCGAGGGTCTGGGCGAGGCGCCGGGCGACGCGGCGACCGCCGCCGCCGCCGCGGCGCTGCGCTGGGCGCCGCAGTGCGCGCCTCAGGCGAGCGCGCCAGACGCCGACCCTCGCCCCGGCGCCTCGGCTGCGCCGCCCGCGCATGGCGCGCTAGCAGCGGCGGCAGCACGGCGCACGTCGCTTGGCCCCGGCCCTGCGTCGGGCGCCGGGGCAGAGGGCGCTGGTGCGGGATGTGGTGCGGGCCCAGACGAGCCTGCGCCCGCGTATCAGCTGCCGCTCGCGCTGCGCCTGCCGTCGGGCGGGGCGCCTGAACGGGCACCAGGCGAGGCGCCAGATGAGGCACCGGGTGCGGCTGCGGCAGGCTCAGCGGGCGCCGCATCGCATGGGCATGCCTACCGGCGCGATGATGAGGCGGGTACGGCGGGCAGGTTGCGGCTGCCGCCGGCGCTTAGCCCGGGGCCATGCAGCGCGCCGGGCCAGGCAGGCGGGGCGTCCGCGGTGCAGCCCGCCTCGCTGGGGCGCCCGGCGCGCGGCGAGCCTGGCTCGGGCGAGGAGGAGGACGCGGCGAGCGCATCGCAGCTGTCGCAGCTGCCGCTGGCGCAGCGGCTGGCCGCGCGCGGCCCATCCGCGCAGCCGCCGGCGCCGTGCGGCGCGGCGGCGGATGCGGGCGCCATGCAGGCTGCGGCCGGCCAGGGGTCTCCGGGGGACGAGGCGGAGGTGCAGCTATCCCAGGTGCCGCTCGCGCTGCGGCTGCCTGCCGCGCGCGCGCAGGCAGCCGCCGCGCAGGCTGGCAGCCCCCGCACAGCGCGGGGCCTGCCCGCCGCGCCTGTGCGCGGCGACGGGCCGGGCTGTGAGCCTGCGGGCACGCCAGCAACGCGCGGCGGCGCGCGCGCGGCCGCGCCGCCAGCAGGCAGCGCGCCGATGCGGGCGGGCGCCGCCGACGTGGGCGCCGCCGTTCGGGCTGCGGCGGTCGTTGGCGCGGGGTGCTGCGCCCCGGGGAGCAGCCCCGGCGCCGACAGCGAGCGCTGCGCTGTGCCGCCGTCGCGGCTGCCGCTGGCGGCGCGCGTGCCGCCGAGCGCGCTGGCGGCGGCGACGGCCGAGGCGGAGACGTGCGCCGAGGGCTGCGCAGAGGCTGAGGTGCAGCCGTCCCAGCTGCC
>JAABUV010002783.1_pt1 | contig 23151 bp, 36 predicted proteins | sample 5559971 | NCBI WGS metagenome assembly JAABUV01 (sample SAMN10711881, study PRJNA513362) | rock metagenome | isolation source: Antarctica rocks | place: Antarctica: Victoria Land, Knobhead nord | collected 2015-12-19
GCGAGCAGCTGCGTCTGGTTAGCGCAGGCGAGCCTGTGTCGAAGGCAACACCAGCGAGTATGGGGCTGGTCGCGTGCAAGCGCGCCTCCTTTGCCTGTAGCCAGGTTGTGCTGTACAGCCCTGCCACCGGCCTGTGCCCACTCCGTAGTGTGCAGGCAGACAACATGTAATAGAACAGCGGTGAACTCAGCTAAAGCAAGGGCATGATTCATTTACGATTTCGACCTCTAACATTTTGAACGCCAGCAGGCAGCTGTTTCCAAGGGCCCTCCCTACCCTTGCTGTCGTGCTCTGGTGTGTCCTTCCTCACGAGTCAGTAGCGTGTGTAAGCCACCGCGTTTTGTGGTGGTGATTGCTTGCTCTGGACCACTGTATCAAGGGCGCGCAGTGGCTGGAGCAGAGCGCACCAATGGTCGCTTGACGCGCTGAGCTCATCCTTGGTCAGGTTCATATTTAAGCGGGAGAGAAGAGCAACACCGCAAGCGGCGCCTGGCACGGCAGCGCACTGATGCCGCCCAGCTTCGCCCGGACGCTCACAGACGCCAAGCAGCGCCTGCTTCACGGGCGCCAGCCCCTGCGTTTCCAGTTGGAACTCGTTCCGCATGCCGTTGGTGCGCCCCCAACTACTGTCCTTCAACCAGGGTAATGCACACAAGTGTGCACGCAACAGTACATGGTCTGCGCAGTCTGGCTTTGGGTGTCTCAGTGCGGCTACGGTACCTGGCTTGCGATGGAGCCACTGGTGCCTGCCCTTGGCCCCACGTGACGCGCCACCTATGCCCGCTATGGCGGACATAACGCGCCAGCTGTGCATGCGCAGATGGCCTGCCGCCGGGCGTGGAGCAGGTCCGCATCCTGTGGCAGCGCGGCGCCAAGCTGCAGTACAGCAAGCCCGCGCCTGTGTACGAGGGATACGCGGAGTGGGAGGGGCAGGTCCTCAAGCAGGCGCGCCTGCCCGCTCCCTCCACACCTCAGCTGCCTGGCCTCCTCCCAGCGCCGTGGTCACAGCGTCCAAGGCTGCCGCACTGCTGGGGCAGCCCTGACGTGAAGCTGACTGCTCGCTGCGCAGACGGCGACTATGTACCGGGACGGGCCCGCCTTCGTCGCCAAGCCCTACGTGCTCAAGGTGCAGGCGGCCGAGGGCGCGCGCGCGCGCGCGGCCACGGTCGCGCGCTGCACCGTCGACCTGGCGCGCCTGTGCGCGTGCAGCCCGGCCGGCGCGCGCAGCTCGCTCTGCCTGCCCCTCAAGTGCGCACCGTGCCCCCGAGCCCCATCGTCCCTCAAGTCGTGCAAAGCGCAGCCTTGTCAGCAAGGTGCAGCAACGGAATGGCTAGGCATCGCAGTGTTGTGCTGGGAAGCGTGTCGCTGTAAGTGAGGAGCGCGTCTGCATGAAGTCTGTGAGATGTGATATATTGGTGGAGCTGCGCTCCTGCCTAGGCTGGCGGGCCTGGAGAGCATGGGTGTGACCACGGGCTGGCTTCGCATCTGCTCAGTACACTGGTGAGGTGTGCTCTATGCATCCATGCATCTGCTGCTCCATGTGTCGAGGCGCCGCGCGCCGGCCGCCCGACACGGCCGCAGCCTGGCTGCACGCACCGTTCGAATATGGGGTGCCGCAGGTGCAGTGTGCACAGCGCCTGGGCACCCAGGCCGTCGGGTGACAACGGGGCCGCGGCGCAGGCCGGCGGGCACGCTGCGGCTGGACGTGTGCGTGGCGTGGCTGCAGAACTGCGCGCCCGAGGACGACGCGCTGACCGAGATGAGCCGGCTGTCGCTGGGGCCGTCAGCGCCGTCGTCCGCCGGCGGCGACGAGCCCGGCTCCATGCGCGCCGCGGAGGTCCTGCGCGGCGCCGACCAGGCACGCGGCTCGGCGACCTTGAGGCGGCACCACTGTGTGTAGAGCAGGTCGTTTACTGACGGCAATCAGCTCTTGGCGGTCGACACTAGGCAATATCGAGCCTCCCGCGAGGTCGTCTCTGTCTGTGCTGGACTGCGAGCGCAACTCGTGCGCTTCGGGCTGCTGTGAATGCGGCGCAGCCTGGGCTGCAAGCCAAGGCCATGCAGGACGCGTCTCCTGGAGTCGGAAGTTGAGCTCAGCGCGCGGCGGCAGGACCTGACCGGCTTTGACGATGGCGGGACGCTCAAGGCGCTCCATGGGCGCGCTGCGGCGCCGCGGCCCCCGCGCTCGCCGATGCGGGCGTCCGCCTCCCACCCCGACCCCGCCCCCACGCACTCCGTCGACCCGCCGCCCTTCATGCCCTGCCTGTCCAGCCCGCCCGACATCTCGCGCGCCGCGATCCGCGGCGCATGGGCGGCGCCGGGCGGCCGAGGGGGCTCGGACCCTAGCCCTGCCGCGCGGCCGGCCGCGAGCTCCGCGGAGGCGCCGCCGGTGGGCAGGTGGGCCCGCGCGCGCTCGCCGGCGCCGCTGCAGGAGTGCTTTGAGGGCTTCTGCGTGCAGCCGCCACACCAGGTGCGGAGGCCTGCCATGGCTCAGCCCCTTGGTGACAGGGTCGCTGACATGTGCAGGGCAGCAGCGCTGTTAGTGATGTACTCTCCGCCGGCCTAATAGTGCAGTAAACGTGTCTCAACCTGCTAAAAGTCGTGCTGGCGGTGTCACACAGCCATGCTGTTGGCATATCAGTCAGCGCATGTCAGCAGTGCTTGCTGTTGCGGCCTCGCTGTGGCGCTGGGCATGGCACGCAGCCGCCGCATGTCACTGCCCTGCCTGTGGCTCCGCCACTCATAGCTCAACGCACGCTCACTATTGTGGTGCTACGCTTGCGCAGCGTGACCTGGCGACGCCCAGCCTGCAGCGGCCGGTGCGGCGCATGCCCACTCAGCCGGAGGAGACTGCCCGCTCGGAGGGCGCCGCCGCAGCGCGCCATCGCAGGCGTGCTCCCAGAGCTCGGACATGGCATTGTCGGGGAGTGAAAAGCGGCTGCTTATCACTGCAGCTACGCCGGCTGGGTGTCCCTGTGCCCGAGGCGCCGCCCACATGACGATCAGAGCACTAGAGCAGCGGGCAGCGCACAGCCTGCTGTGGCCGCGCAGTGCTACCTGCACTATTTTTTGCGCTCGAGCCGTTGCTGGCCCCTGCACAGTGGCCAGCTATGTTTTGAAGAGGGAGCGTTGCCACAGCGTCGAACTCGCGTCTCTGGCGGCGAGTCCCCCCCTCCGAGCAAGGGGTGGCCTGACGTGGCAAGGTCTGCAGCCGTGTGATGCCCTCGTGGGCCGCAACAGGACGGTCAGCGACCCGGCGTGCCTGGCCATGGCCCCGGGCGCGGACGGGGGCATGGCGCGGGGCAAGACGGCGCACGCGGGCGCGCCTGCGCCGCCGGGCTCGCCGGCCTCGCCCGAGGACTTCAACCGCGTCGTGCAGGAGGCGCGCGCGTGCGCCCGTGTGCGTGTGTTCGCGCTCATCAAGGCAGGGCTTTAGCGGTGTGGCTTGCGAGGTGCCTTGCAGCCTGGCGCGCCCCGGGATGCGTGCAGCAGGTGCGGCCTTGGCCAGGCTCGTGCGCGCCCCTGGAGCTGCCTGGGCGGGCGGCTCTGAGAGGCGCATGCGCCCTGAAGGGGGCTGGACATGTCACCGCTCTGCTGTGAGGTCCGGGTGCAAAACCAGTAGTTGCTGTGCGTGGCAGTGCTATGAGACGCTGGCGTCGTCGGACAGCGAAGGCGAGGGCTCCGGCACGCTCGCCTCCGTGCGCCGCTGGTTCTCCGGCGCCCGGCGCCCGTCCGAGTGCGCGCGCCCCGCAGCCGGCTGCGCAGGATGCGTGTGCCGGGCCACGCGCGTCCGGGTGTGTGTGACAAGCGATTGCATGGTCGATGCGGCGCGCGAGGGGACATGGTTGCAGATGCATGCTTATGAGGAGCTGTCTCGACCGGTTCCTGCGGCTTGCTCACAGTGGCGCGCGGACACCCGTCTGTGCTGGCACCGGCGTGGCAGCCTGCTGCGCTGTGCGTCGCCGCGGCCTGGCTTGCGGCGTCGCCCATGGCCGTGAAAGCAGGTGAGCCAGCTTGACGCATCGCCGCTGCCGCGGCGCTGCCGGCAGGTCGCAGCCGGGGAGCCCTGTGCGTGCATCGGACAGCGCGGACGCGGGCGCCCACACGCTGGCCGCATCTGTGGAAGCGCTGGACGCTGTGAACAGGCGCGCGGCGCAACCCGAGCCGCCAGCGCCTGCTGTCGTCGGCCGCGGCATGCAAGTTGCTGTTGCCACACATCCACTTGTGTGCATACCAGACTGTGTTTGCTTCGGCTCGGGTCCCAGCTGCGAGAGTGGGCGCCAGCGGGGGGCAGCGATGTCACAACAGTATCGTGTGCTTATCACAGCGCACAAGGGCAGAGAGCGTGGCTGGCGGCCCCGTGCTCTTTTGGCCTTTGGTGCACCCCCTTGTAGCTGTTGCCAGCCAGTATGGGCGCCACCACGTGCCTGACTGCGCCGGTGGGCAGCGGCAAGGATGTGTTGCGCATGGAGGCAGCCTGCGCGGAGGCCCTCTGCGAATAAGAATCCGATGCGCTAGTACTGTCTGCTCCGAAGCACTGTATGACGCTTGTGATGCGCAGGGAGGGCGATATCGAGGGGCTGCGGGAACGGTGCAAGGCAGCGCTGCGGGCGATCGACGCGGAGCGGTTGGCGCGCGGCCAGGCCGAGCGCCGTGCCGCCCGCCTGGCGCATGACGCGGAGAGCCTGCGTGCGCCCCGAGGGTCTTGCCCTGGGCCGGAGCGTGTGTCATGGGGCGCCCGGTGTGTGGCGTCCCCGTTCATGTGCGGCCAAGTGCCGGCCACACATTTTGGCTGTGAAGCTTGAGGTGTACTTAAAGCTTGTGTAGGGCCGTGGGTCTGGTAAAATCACAAGGCGCGGGAAGATAAAGCGTGGGACACTGGAGGGCCTCTGTGCAAGCGCTGCACAATGCTGCGCCTGCCTCCTCGGCTGCCCGGGCCTGTGGGCGCCGCCGCAGCGCGCCGCCGCGGTGCCGGCAGGCCGGGGCCGAGCGCGCGGGCCGCGCGCGCAGGCTGCGCCAAGGGCAACCTGGCGGCGCGGCTGGAGCAGGCGGAGGGCCACCGAGTGCAGCTTCCAGCTCGGGCCTCAGCGCGTGGGCCGCGCGCGCAGGCTGCGCGAAGAGCAACCTGGCGGCGCGGCTGGATGCAGGCGGAGGGCCACCGAGTGCAGCTTTTCGGCTCGGGCCTCAGCGCGTGGGCCGCGCGCGCAGGCTGCGCCAAGAGCAACCTGGCGGCGCGGCTGGAGCAGGCGGAGGGCCACCTGATGGCGCTGCTGCGCGGCCGCGAGGGCAGCATCGGCGAGGTGGTCGAGGCCAAGCTCGCGCTCGCGCAGGCGGAGTTCGAGCGCCTGCGCGTGCAGGCGCGCGGCCCGGACACTGCCGTGTCCCGCGAGGCTCTGGTCCGCCCCAGGCAGCTGTGATGGCGGTGCGGTTTCCCTCTCGCGCGAGCACCAGGCGCGGGCGAGCTGAGCGCGCGCGCTGCGGCGGCGGCCTGCGCTGCCGCTCTGCCTGGCCGGCGTGTGGATCAGAGGGACGCGTGAGTGGCACTTTGCTTCGCGTCACGTCCGCCGCCGCATGCTCCTTCCGCGGCAGGCGTTCAACTGCTGTCAGCCTATATGCAGATACATGTACAGGGATTGTGGAAGGAGCGCATGCAGACGGAGCCGCCCCACCACGGTTAGCGGAGTGGCTTGACCATTGCCCCGCGCCGCGCGCAGGGCGAGCTGAACCAGGAGCGCGCCAAGACGCGGCTGGTGCAGGCGCGCCTGACGAGCACCGAGGCCGCGTACCACGAGGCGCTCAACCGCCACCTGCCGCCGCCGGCGCAGCTGGACGGCCCGCCGACGCCAGGCTCGTCGCCGAGCCTGGAGGCCGGTCCAGCATCGCCGCGCGGCAGCGTGAGCTGCGTGGGGCCGGAGCGCGCGCACTGGTTGCCAACGGCGGTGTCTGCGCCGGCGACAGTGGCGGGCAGGTGACGTGAGCTGTGATCCACAAAGGGGCCGGCCATCCCCGCGGCTGGTGTTCACGCCTACTGACTTTGCCAACGCTGCGCGGCGGCCCCGTGCGGCGCGATAAAGGGCGCAGTGGCTCCATGTTGACGGCGGCAGTCGTGTCCTGCACTGCCCAGGGTGGCGAGCTGGATGTGGTTCGTGACTGAAGCATTTTGGGCCGCCTGCTGCCGACCAGCTGCCCGCTCAACCTGGCGTGGTAGGTGCCAAGCTGTGGGCAGCATACATGTCCTGATGTAGGTAGCCTTTAGCTAGCAACGAAGTGTTTAGAGTGCGTTGGTACAAAGAGTGACAATCCGCAAGGCAAGTATAGAGTTAGAAGCAGGCAGCTTGCTAGCGCGTGGCCCGTGCACGTGGTGTTTCAGTGGGTCTTAGGCAAGTCGCAGCGTACGGCATGTGTCGGCCCCTATGTCGTCTGTGTAGTTGCAGCTCCGGCCTTGCCTACAGAGGCAGCCGTTCTTGCAGAGGTGGCGGTCGACAAGCGTTGGAAGTGCGCGTATGGCGCGCTACAAGCTTTTCAACGCTTGAGGTCTGTAACGGAACGCTCAGCTTAAACGCGTCCTTACTGCTCCGATCAACAAAGGTGCCTTCATGGAAGCCAGCTGCAGCTGTTGATTTCATATATATTGTACAACGTGAGCCTTACGAAGGAGAAAAAAGAAGAACACAGGCGGAAGGAGGCTGTATTTTCTGGTTGCTCGGCGAGCAATGCTCGCTGCTGCGGCAGAGCCCTTACCCGCTGTTGAGCTCGCTATCCAGCTTGAAGTGACGGCGAAGTATATATATTGCACGACAGGAGTGTATCTGCGTAGCCACAGGCAGGCGTTGGGCACGGTCCGTGGTCAACAAGGATCTCCCAAAAAGCCTGTGTGCACAGCAAACGCAACTGTCTAGTCTCAGCAGCTCAAGACGTTGTGCACTATCATGTACAAACGCAGGCCAGGGAGGACCAGCGCACGGTGGCAAACGGTCGTGAAGACATACTGCTGCACAGCAGGTCTGTAGTAGTAGTAGAGCATTATACATACACCCCTGCTAGAAGCCTCAGCTGAGGCTGCTAGCCACTTGCGGAACACAGCACCGCAGTTGCAGCATCAAGGAAAGGTAGCCCGCACTGAAACCAGCGCAGGTGCGACCCCTGGACAGACGTAAAACAGGCAAACGACATAGCAGTGTGCAGTGCAGCACCAAAATTCAGTCACCGAGCAGGCTGAGTGGTTACAACACAGTGCAGCGCTCCAGACAAGCCAGTCCACACGCACTCTGAACTCGCTATTGGCCCCAAAGAAGTGCAGCACACTCCTCTGCGGTGGCGAACACAACAGGCAGGCCACATAACACTCTGCCTGTAGCTGCGCTGCTGGCTCCTGCTTGCTGTTGCACGGCCGCGTGCGCTGCTAAACTAGCAGGCCTGTCGCCTGGTACGCCGCTCCGCAGTGATGCCAGCCGCCCCCTGGCACTATACAAGCTGCAAGCCCTCCTCTGTTGACCTGCACAGCAGCGACCTGGACTTCACCGCGGCCGCTTGCCTCCGCTGCCGTAGCTGCTCCTGTCGCGCGGGGGCGCCCCGCGCTTGCGGTCTCCGCTGCCGCCGCCGCCCATGGGCACGCCAGCATCGCCGCCATTGCCGCTGCGACCAGTCCCGGGATGCCCGGGGAGCGCCGCGTGGTGGGGATAGAAGTCCTGCGGGAAGCCGCCAAAGCCGGGGGGCGCGTCCGCGTGCTTGCCGAAGCGCGGCGGCGGCCCGGGGCGCGGGCGCTCGCGATAGTCGCCGCCGCCGCCGCCGCCGCCACCGCTGCTGCCGCGCGCTGCAGCCTCGCGCTCCTCATGGAAGCGCACCTGGTGCTTCAGCGTGAACACCTGCCGCCCGCGCAGCAGCCTGTCAGGTTCGCTGCGATCGCCGCGGGCGCGCAAATGACCGGCCCATGGCCGCGCGCGCCGGGGATATACCCCTCACGCAGGCGCGCCTGACGCTCCAGCATGAGCTCGTCCCACCGCACGGCAGCCTGCCTCAGGCATACCAGCAGCAGCGCGCGACCAGCCCCACCCTAACCCCGTGCGCACGCGCGTGCGCGCCTGCAGCTGCAGCTCCTCGGCCTCGGCGTCCAGCTGCGCGGCCGCGTCCTCCAGCTCCAGGTACGCGCGGCGCATGTCGGCCGCCGCGCCGAGCGCCAGCGCGAGCTGCCGCTCCAGGCCCGCCACGCGGCCCTCGCCCGCCTCGCGGCCCAGCTCCTCGTTCTCCTCCTGCGCGCGCGCGCCGCGCGCCCCGCTGGCGCCTGCGACAAATGCCGCTGAGGTGTTGCAGCTGTGACGGCAGACCGCAGTGGCAGATGAAGGTGACAACATATAGGGCAAAACAAGCCCACAGGCGCTAGGCCACGCGCCCCAGCCCGCCCCCTGTTCTCGCTCTTCGCGTGTTTCCTGTGCGCACTAAGCATACACTATGGAGTATACACTAAATGCGACAATATCGAGGGGAGGTGCCCATCCTTAAACAGTATCACAAGTGAAAGGACAGGCGGCGGCACGAGTGGGCGGTACGAGTGGGAGGACAGGCGGCGCCCCGGGGCGGCCGAGACCGAGCGGCCGCGCCTGCAGCGCGCGGCACTTAGCCATGAGCAGCCGGCCGACCTTGGACTCCTGGCTGAAGTGCGCGGCCTGCAGCTCCTCGCGCAGGCCGCGCGCCTCACGCCCGGCGCCCTCGGCCTCGCCGCGCAGCCGCTCAAACTCGCGCGCCACCGCCGGGTCCAGAAGCAGCTGGCGCGCCTGCGCCGCGCGCGGGCCCGGTCGGGCCGTACGGGCGCAGGTTGGGTCGTGCAGCGGCTGTGAGCGGCGTCCGCCTGGGTCCGCGCCGGAGCCGGCAGCGGTCGGGAAGTCACGGCAGTTGCGACAAGGACGAGAGGAGTCCAGTGCCGCTAACCGCAAGCAGACATCTGGAGAGCAGGGGCTGGTGCCAGCATGGCTCAACACGATGGGCGCATCAGCGGTGCTGCAACGTGGAATGGCCAGCATTTTGTGATCGACCCACAGTCACAAGAGCCTACCAGGAATGACGCCGCTAACAGGTACGCTTTCCATGTCATGCTCAATAGCATATCTTGCATGCTATTGAGCATGCAAGATACCATGCCAGCGCACCATCAGAGCAAAGACCTCGGTAACTTCCAACAAGTTTGAAGTCTGCGCATGCCCCACGTGGCATGGTGCTGCTCGTGCCTGGGCGACGTGCGGGTCCGCGGCTTGGCGCGCGGCAGCCAGCTGCCGCCGCAGCTCGATGTTGTCCAGGTTGCGCTCCGCGAGAGCCTGCTGCAGCGCGGCATCCCGTGCGCGCAGCGTCGCCGCCTGCTCCGCTCGAGCGCGTCATGCCTGCTGCCATCTGCTCTCCGACCAACCGCTGCCAAAAACGCAAACACTGTCTGAAGTGCGCCGGGGCGTCAGCGCTGCTGCAAGAAAGGAAATAACTGATACAGGCTGGGCACACGCTTGAGCGTCACAAGGCAGTTCTTGGGAGGCCCCGCTCGCAAGTGGCTGGCTGCAGGGCACGGTGCGCGCCTCCTCTGACAGCTGCTTCTCCGCCGCGCGCGCCGCCTGCAGCGGCTGCGGCGCGCTGGCGGGCTCCGCAGAGCGGCCCTCTGTGCTCGCCGCCTCCGCCTCCAGCAGCGCCGCCTGCAGCTGGTTCGCGCGCTCCGTCGCGTCCTGCAGCTGACCCTGCGACACCAGGGATAAAATTGTCATCCTGTTGCGACATAGCCAGTGCGTCAAGCACGGCGTGGCCGCCATGCGGACCAGCTGGACTGAAGACAACTGCAACAAGAGTTGGACCAGCGTTATATGCGCGCACCTCCAGGTCTGCCTCACGCGCTTTAGAGTCAGCTAGCTGCTGCCTGAGCTCGTCCTCCTCGCTGTGTCCGCTCGGGCTCGCGCCCTTGTCCTGTGCAGCCAGGTGCAAGCCTTGGGATGTGTTTGCACTATGTAAGCTGGCAATGCACAGCGGAGCTCGCATACCTGTTTGGCGCTGAACAAGGGCTCATAGGCAGGCAGCTGCGGCTCCTCGGCGGCGGGTGCGGGCCGCTCATACTGCGGCACAGCCTCGCCGTATATCTCTGCGCCATACATGTCGTCCTGCGTGTGCAGAGGCGCTGTCAGTCACCAAGTGGAGAGGTTGGCGCAAAGCGGTGCCGGGCATGCATCGGCCGCATCGAGCGCTTGCCTCGTCCATGACTGCTCCCCAGACCTCCCAGCTTGCTCCAGGCTATGGCACCATACCGCACAGAGCACGCTGCTGAGCTGGCAGGCCGGGCGCTGGGCGGGCTGATCGCGCGCGCGCTTACGGAATCACCAGAGGGGCAGTTTGTGGGAACAGATAGCTGTCTTGGCGAAGCTACTGGGCTAGCTTGCTTGAGTCGACTGCGGCTTGGAGTCTGCTCTCGCTTCTTTGTGCAAGCACACCCTTTCTGAGGTCTGGCTCACCCTTCTAGCGAGTACTCTGCTGCTGCTGCCTCGACAGCCGCTTCACAACTGCGCCCAATGCCCCTCTTTGACAACCTGTTCAAGGCGCCGGGCGCGCCGCAGGGCGGCCTGTTTGCGCCGGACAGCAAGTTCAGGCGGCTCGGGGGCGGCACGCCGGCCGCTGCGCCAGCCGCAGGCTCGCCTGCTGACTTGCCACAGACCGCGAAGAAGAGGAAGAGTGGCGGCCTGGGCGATGGAGTGCGGAAGCGGCAGAAGGGCGGGGCGGCTGAGCCCGCCCGGCACGGCGGCGAAGCCCCGGAGGCGCAGGGCAAGCGTGTCAAGCGCGCTGTGATGGCCGCAACGGCTGCGGCAGGGCACAGCGAGGCTCAGGCGCCCGCCGTGCAGCCTCACGCGGCCTCCAGCTCGCCGCACCGGCACGCTGGCAGCCTGCCGGACAGGTCAGCTGCGGCGCACGTGCAGCCCGCCTCCGGGAAGAAGGCGCGCAGCGCGGCCAAGGCGCTGCCAAACGGCGGCATCCTCGGCAACATGGCTGCCGCAGGCGGCCCCGCCGCGCATCGCGGCGCTGCCGACCCGCTCCCGCGCAAGCGGCAGAAGACCACAGCTGCGGCTGCCGCGGCGCCGCGCGCGGTAGCCGGCGCAGCGGCGGCGGAGGCCGGCGGCGCGGCGCCGCTGCGCGTGCGCACGGCGGGCCTGGATGGCAGGGCTGCCGGCGCTGGCCTGGCGGCGGCGCCGCTGGGTCGCATAGCAACCAGCGAGGAGGCTGAGCCTGACGTCGACGTAGACGCGGACGGCGGGACCGGGCGGGCGGAGGGCGCGGCCGCGGAGCCGGAGCGGGCGCCGAGGCTTACGCCGCAGCAGGAGGCCGAGCGGCTGGCGCGCACCGTGTTCGTGGGCAACCTGGCGCCGGGCATAAAGCCCAAGCGCGTGCGGCACGCGCTTGCGCAGTGCGTCCTCGCCCCCGGCCTTCACCCCCTCCCGCCTGGCGCAGCCTTGGGAGGCAGGCTTGCCGGGGTGCGCGGGCAGCAAGACGGGCTGGGGGGACGGGGTGCGCCATCCGCAGGCAGTAACAGTGCGCCTCTCTAGAATTGGCAGGCGCAGCGGCGGCCACGGGGGCCCTGCAGTGCAAGCCATTGGCGCTGTACGACAGGCTGGCGCCAGGCCTGCGGCCTTGCTTGGGCTGCGGCCTGGAGCCCGTGGGAGGCCTGTTGGGCAGCGCGCGCGGTCCGCCGGACCGCGCGCCGTCACGCGCGCATGCTTCCCGGGGCGCTGGACCCTGCGCTGCCAGGGACGCCAGACCCTGCGCTGCCAGGGCTCCAGGGGCGCCCTAACCCTAGACCCTGCGCGCCGCTCAGGTATGGCGCGGTGGAGTCGGTGCGCCTGCGCTCGGTGCCCGTCAAGCTGGACGTGAAGATGCCGCGGCGCGCCGCCATCCTTACCGGCAACGTGGCCGCCGACCGCGGCACCGCGCACGCGTACATTGTTTTCGCCGACGCGGCCGCCGCTGCGGCCGCGCTCGCGCTCAACATGACGGAGGTGCGCTGCGCACGTGGCAGGCCTGCCGCCGCGCCGTGCTCCCCACTGGTGCTGTGCGGGCCTCCGCATGTGGCCGTGGGGCGCACCGCGTCGCCGGCAGGGGTGCGCCAGTGATGCCACGATGTTGCGGCCCGTAGCCGGCAGGCGCCCATGCCCTGTTCGAGCAGTTAACCGAACAGATGCGCAGACAGACACCTGGACAGTGGCGCTTGTTGCCAGGAGCGTCTGTGAGTGGTCATGGTCGCCGGGCCACACATGCTCTGCATGAGACACCTTGCTTTTCAGCGGATAGTTGTTGTCGCGAGGCTAAAGCTGCATGGGGGCGGCCCAGCTGGACGGCCTGCACCTGCGCGTGGACCTGGCAGCCAGGCCGCGCGGGGCGAGCAATGCGGGGACCGGCGCGGACGCCGGCTCGGGCAGCCGCGGCGCGGCCGACCCTGGCGCGGTGCTCTACGACCCTGCGCGCTCCATTTTCGTCGGCAACCTGCCGTTCGACGTGCAGGCGCGGCCCGCGCCCCGCCGGTCCGCGGCCGCGCGCCTGCCAGCCCCTGCAAGCGTCCAGATGCAAGCAGAGCGCGCGTTAGGCCCGAAACTCCGCGCAGGACGAGGAGGTCATCCGCGCGTTCAGCCGCATGGGCGGCGCGGCCGCGGGCGGCCCGGCCGGCGGCCCCGGAGCAGCGCTCGCAGGCGCCGCCGCGGGCGTGACGGCCGTGCGCGTGGTCCGCGATGCTAAGACCAACGTCGGCAAGGGCTTTGCGTTCGTGGAGTTCGCGTCGCCCGCTGCCGCGCGCATGGCGCTCGCGCTTAACGGCACTGAGGCGCGCTGCGGCGGCCTTGCTGCGGGCATGCTTGTGTTGTGTCATCAGCCTGTGTAAAGTCTCTCGGGCGTCCTGACCCTGCATGTCTGCAAACTTGAAGACGCCGGCCCTCCCCTGCCGCGCGTTGGGAATAGGCATATAAGTATGTTTGTGCCCATGGCAATAGACTTGTGGCTAGCGTATGCAACCTTTGAGTGGCTGCAACCGGGCCCCCGCATGAGGCAAGAAAAAGCTGTGCTTGCGGCCAAGCGCCTCAGCGCCTCTGTGCGGCATCTGACCAGGTGGCGGCGCTGCAACCGCAGGTGCGCAAGCGCGCTGTGCGGGTCACGCGCGTGGCGGCGCCGGGCAAGGCCGCGCGCGCAGGGCCCTCTGCGCTGACCACACGCTTCAACAAGGGTGCGCCTAGCGTGTGTAGCCGGGACCACCAGTCCACGGGGCGAAGGGCGTCCGAGCACAGAGCTGTCCTGCTCCTTTGCCGGCACAGTGCATGAAGGGGACCGCCATACCACAGGCGCACATGGCGTCTTGTGGTATTGAGCTGTCCTGTGCGCTTGCAGGCGCGCAAGCAAGCGGTGCGCGCGGCGCGCCCGGCGCGCGGGCGGCGGCCGAGCCGGCGTCCGCCTGGCAGGGCTTGCGCACCAAGGGCCGCGGCGGCAAGCTGGCCGGCAACCCCGCGGCGCGCACCGTGCGCGGGAGCAGCGGCGGCGGCCGCGGCGGCGGTGCTGCTGGCAGGGCGCTCGGGGTTGCGCGGGGGGGCTCGGGGAGTCCGGGCGGCGCTGGCAAACGTCCCGCCGTCGCTGCACGCAAGGCAAAGGCCCGCGGCCTGCCTGCGGCAAAACCCAGTGCGGCCAAGGCGCGTGCGGCGAGGGAGGCACGGAAAGGCGGCGCGCGCAAGGGCGCTCAATGAACATCATACAGTGTCGTGGTAAGTCAAGGAGTTTGCAAAGCTGCCATGCACACATACCTTTCACCGCTGTAGGAAGGGCAGTCAGGAGGCTGCCATGTGTCAGGCTAAGGCGCATGGGCCACCCTGCAGTGCAACTTAGGCAACTAAGTTCACAATTGTGGAGGCCAGAATGCTTATACACACTGGTGCAGACAGGGTCTACCTAAAGGACACGCCCACGCCCAATACAGTGTGCTCGCTGCAGCCATACACCTGCAACCTGTGCTGTCTGCTCATGCCTTGTTGTGACGATGCTACATGATTGGATAGTAGTTGCAAACACACATTGTTCCACGCTCTTGACACCCTGTTCTTCTAATACCATTCTATGCGGCAATCCTTCAACATGCATCCGTCAACTAATCATGCGTACCGGCCTGAACCAGAAAAAAATACCGTGCCACATGCGTGGCCGTCAATATGTTTTGCACATGCGCACGCGCAGGCTAGCCTAACCAATCACTTCGCCGAAAGCGCATTTCAGTTCTTGACCCTAACCAAAGCGCAGGCAGGTCTGCCGCTCACGCGTGGGTGGCTCTGCCGCTCGCGCGTTACAGCCGCCAAGCGGCCGTCGCCTGGCGCTCTACCCCTGCAGACGACTGGAGCAAAGCAATGCTCTCTCAGTGTACACTTGACGCCCTAGGTCCTAAATGTACACAGGCCCTCTCCTAGGACCTGGCCTGCCAGCAGCTCCGCGGCAGCTGTGGCGCCCATCCATTTCAGCGCTTCCTGTACATCTGCGACACCACCAGGCGTCAGCACCACCCCGTTGAAAGCTCAAATGTGCAGTGCCAATCACAGAGAGCCAGCCGATGAGTCAAAGATGACGCTGACTTGCAACTGATACCGCTGCCTTGCAACTGATACCGCTGCCTTGCAACTGATAATGCTGCCTTGCAAGTGAACAGCACAGATGATCGGCGAGCCACGCTGACCGGAACAGTGCGCCCACATGCAAGGCACCTGCGCTCCGGCCTGCGGCGCGCACCTGCACGCACGCCTGTTCCCTGCCGTCCACAGCGGTGACAGAGGACACCTTCAGCACATCCTTCTCCGGGCAGCTAAAGGTCTCCACGATGCGCCCTGCACAGCGGCAGCACTGTCTCAGCTACAGCGCCGTGGCCGGGGCGCCCGGCTCCCCGGTGCTGACCGGGGCGCAGCATGCTTGGTGACGCGACCTGCTAAGCAGCCAAAGCAAGCGCGTGTGCAAGCAGTGCGAGCTCAGACGGAACGGCAGCAAGCCAGGCCTGCACAGGGTCTCAGCCCCAGCTTGTTCGCGCCGGGGCGCGGGCCCACCCGGCAGCGGCTGCTCGAGCTGGATGTCGATCTGCAGCCCCTCGGGCACCTCGCGCAGGAAGGCGCGCTGCTCGCCGCCCTTCTTGTCGCGCCGCCCCATGACCGTCTCGCGGCCCAGCAGGAAGTCCTCAGAGTGCTTGAAAAAGGGCACCTTGTCCACCTTGTACGTCGTCCGCATGCCTGCGCGCCGCCGCCGCGCGTCTGCGGGCAGCGGCCAAGAGGCGCGAGCCTGCACCGCCACCCACGGCGCACCAGCGCGCACAGGCATGCTGCGGTGAGGCCGGAACGTGCCACAACCCTCGGTGCACGTCCCACCGCGTGAGCTGCCAATGGGCTGTAGGGCAGAGCTGCCACTTGACAGCACAGTGCTAGTGCGGAGCAGCGGTGCCAGCCCCACAGACTTGGCAAGCGCGTGAGCGCGCCGTCGCCAGTGTGCTCAATGTCAATTCCGTTCATCAGCTTCATCGCGGTGGCTTTCTGGATGCCGCCAATCTGCAGCAGGTCCAGCTGCCGCGAGTAGCAGTCCAGCTGCGAGCGCTCCTTGTCCTGCAGGCGCAGGTACTTCAGCAGAGTGACAACGCACGGTGCCTGCACGCCTCCAGCCGCGCTCGCAGGGCAGCAAGCAGCGCGGCACAGACCGGCACCTTCTCCCAGCGCCCAGACAGGTTGAGCCCCTTGGTGCCCGGCATCGCTCCCAGCATGCAAAACTCGGTGAGCGCGTTGTGTGCAATGTGCGCCACGGACAGGAGCGCAGTCATACACTGCTGACGGCCAAGCTGCGGAGGTTGGTTCAAGTACTGCGGTTGCAACTGCAGAGCCTTACATAAAGGGACTGGAAAAGGAGACGGCCTGCTGGGAACACGTCGGTAGGCATGCGGGACCTGAGCTCTCGCTAGTGCTTCATAATCATTAGGCAACTCAGGCGGTGCCTGGCTGAGCGTGGATACAGAGGAGACGCGGCGCTGACGATGACTGGGGCTGCGCTGCCGCCTTGATGTTCAAGGCAGTGCGGGCTGGCACCTACGCATTCACTGTGAGCAGACTGTTCGCGCCGTGCGTGACCCTCCTGCAGCACAGCAGCGCGCCTGGGAGCGGGTACAAGGAGACACTTGCGCCGTGCGCCGGCAGCGCTGCACCGGCGCGCATGTTTGCATCAAGTGCAGACGCATGCCGCGGGCATGGGCCACGAGTGTGGCCCGATGGCTTGGACGCGTGCCAGAATGGGGCAGCCGCAGGCCACTGCCCGGTGGGTGCAGAGTCCAAGGCGGAGGCCACGCCTGGCGCCAGCGTGCGGCCGCTCAACATCGTTATGCTGGTGCGCCGGGCCTGGCAGGGCAGTCGCACTCTTGTTTTGCTTGCCAGACACTTGTGGTGGACCCCAGCTGCAATAGGCGTTTCTGCTGTCTGCACACTGTGTTTCATTTGCCAAGACGGCAATACATGGTGGCACGAAGAAGTCTGCAGGCCAGGCGCCTAGCGTGTGCGCCCTTCTGCGCAGGCTGTCGGCACGCAGGGCGACATCCAGCCCTTTGTCGCGGTGGCGCTGCGGCTGCGGGAGTTGGGCCACCGCGTGCGCGTCGCCACGCACGGGCCGCTACAGGCGTTTGTGGAGCGGTATGGGTTGGAGTTCTACGACATTGGAGGCGACCCGGCGGTGCTAGCGGAGTTTGCAGTGCAGAGCAAAGGCGCGCGCGCGCCTTCTCCAGTATGCCCTTGCCGGGCATATGGGACAGTCTAGCTCATGTTGGATGTATTGCACCTATCTTAATGTACGCTCCTGACAGCGTGCACGTATGCATACGGAAGCGGGTGAGGAAACCACTAAAAGTTTTGTGGAATGGTTGAATTTGAATTTATGGGAGTGATGCACATCTCTAATTGGCGCGTGTATGTGATTACTTTCATGTCTTGCTGAGGATCACCATTGGCGCGGGCTTCGACCCGTCAAAATTCAACTGACATATAGCAGGTCTGGTCTGCCATTGCTCAACACGAATACCTCTGGCAAGGCTGCTTCTGGCAGACACGTAGCATTTGCTACATGGCTGGAGTCCCACGTTGCTGAGGAGTGGGAGGCCTGCACATGCACAGTGAGCTGTCTCTTGCAGGTGATACGGGTGCCGCGCGGTGCTGTGAACCGACCTGCCTTGGTGCGTGCGGCAGGCGTCTTCCCGCGCGGGCCCGGCCAGGTGTTGAAGCTGCGCGCGCAAATCAAGGCGTATGTGGCGGGTCAGCTGGCGGCGTGCACGCAGCCGCACCCTGCGGCACCCGACGAGCCGTTTGTGGTGCGCCGTTGGGCCGATAGTGTCGTGTTGCTGAAGGACGCGGTTGGAAGCGCAAATGCACTGCAGCAATGCGTTGTCCATGCCAGCATGCCTGTGCCTCCGGATGCAGTAGCATGTATGTCCATGCTTGCATTTGCGGGGCAGTGAACACTGGATTATTTATGTGTTGGCGCTGTACACTCAAGCGAGCGGGGCACTTATAGAGGTTGACAGGGCTGAGTTGGTGGCTGCTGGAGAGATGTGTAGCAATATTATATGAGATTGTGGTGTCCCGTCGCAGGGTCACGCAATAGCGGGTAATATGACGTTTGCCTGATACTGTGCTCTGCGGCGTGTCACCAGGCAGACGCCATCGTTGCAAACCCGATTGGGTACGCACATGTGCACGTGGCGGAGGCCGTCGGGGCGCATTTGCACATCCTGTTCACGATGCCGTGGCACGCCACGTCGGTGCGCGCCTTTCCTCACACCTGCTCAAAATCTTGCTATTGTAAGCTCACGCCTGAGCTCATTGTCCAGTGTGCGGCGGTAGGACCCCGGTGCGCCTGTTGTCATTACATGTGCGTGCAGACACATGTCATGTTTCACGCTCTTGTTTTTCTGGGGGCCCTGAGGGGCGCGCACTGTCCGCGCCAGGAGTTCGGGCACCCGCAGGCGCGCTTCTTGCACGAGAAGCGCTGGCGGCTGTCGCCGGGGGTGCAGCGCGCGCTGCAGCCGCTGCTGGGCGCCATCAACCGCGCCACGTTCTTCGCCGTCGACAGCGCCATGTTCACCGGCACGGTGCGCGCAGACCGGCCGGGTGTGCCGCGCGGGCTGTATGTGAATGAGGACTATTTTCATGCAGATGCGTCTCTTTGGCGTGGTACATACTGCCACCCATTGTCTGAAGAAAGACAGACGGGCGTCCAAGCGGCGCGTGTCAAGACCTGGGTAGCACTCAGCATGTGATGCGGCAGAGGCGCGCGGGACTGTGCGCCCGCGGTCTAGTGGTCGTGGGTCACTGCAACGTCAGCCTGCTAAGGGAGGTGGGCCCGGGCGCAGGCGGACATCCTGCACACCTACCGCACGCGCGTGCTGGGCACGGGGTCGCTGTTCCGGCTGCGCCACTACCACCGGCCGCTGGCGCACGCGCCGGTGCCCACCTCGTACACCTTCTCGCCCGCGCTGCTGCCGCCGCCGGCCGACTGGCCGCGCCACGTGCACGTCACCGGCTTCTGCCGCCTGCAGGTGCTGCGCGGATGCTGACCTGCGCCTCTGAGCTGTGTGGCCTGAAGAGTATTGAGGAAGCAGCTTCGTGGCCAGGATTCACCAACGTTGCGTGGCGCGCATGCTGTAGGCCAGTCAACTGTTTCCTGAAGTTTGCAAATATAACCCATGTCTTGGTGGCCGTGCACCTGACTCACACGTAGGTGTGATGATGCAGCGCAGCATCTGCTGACACGTCTGAACCGCTCACAGGCCACGGCGGCGACCAATGGCTACACGCCGCCGCCGGAGCTGGAGGCTTTCCTGGCCGCGGGCCCGGCGCCGGTCTACATCGGCTTTGGCAGCATGACGCTGCCAGACGCACAGGCGAGGGTCCAGGCGCATGCGTCCACAGCTTATGCCCCTCGTAACACTTTTGCCAGAAGTATTTGTTTGGTGCCTTCACAGAAGTTGTGTAGTGGCTGAGCCAGCCCCGGCAGCACCTGGGAGCGGCGCTGATCCTTTGGATTGTCACGGTGCTGTGCGCACGGTGCTGTGTGTTTGCAGCAAACCCCTCAGTCGTAGTACCCAGTGGGCGTGCGGGCCGGTGGCGTGCAGGTTGCCACGCGGACAGTGTTTGCGGCGGTGAGGGAGACAGGCGTGCGCGCCATCATTGGCCGAGGTGCGGCAGCTGCTGGCGCTGTTGTTGCTTGGCTGTGCTTGCCTGCTGCAACTGTGTGCGTGCTCAGGCCAGGCCGAAAAGATGGGGCCCGCTCAGCCACATAGGCTTGCTTGCGGAAGTGCTCTGTGTCTGCGCACAGCATGTTTCTGAAGCTTGGCAGGCGCGGTGCGTGTGCACATGCGTGGAGGGCTGCCAGGGTTTGCTTGTGGCTGCTGCAGGCATGGGCGCCCACGCTGAGGGGGGCTGTATCGTGGGCGCAACATTTTTTGCACGGTTGAGCTGCGAGACAGGTGACTGCAGCCAGCAGGCCACCCACGCGACAGGGTGTGCATGCGGCAGGGTGGGGCGGCCTTGGCGCGGTGGACGCAGGCGACATCCCCTCAGGCGTTCTGATCGTTGGCGAGGTCCCGCACGACTGGCTCTTCCCGCGCTGCACGGCGGTGGTGCACCACGGTGGCGCAGGCGCGCTCCCCACAGTTTCGTGTGCGCCATGGGTGCTTAACGCGGAGAAGGGGCTGGGGCTGTGTCGTGGGGACATCGCGTCCTGAGGGTCTGCCCTGCGCACTCTTGCTGCGCCCTGCCATGCATGGCTGGATGTGTCTGGCATGAGGCAGCCCTGCTATGTGTTGCGCACAATTCATTGGACCCAACTTCCCAGTTCGCAGTGGTGGTAGAAGTTACAGCCTGCAGCCACTGACACAGCAGCGCGCGGTCGAGCAGGCACGGTGGCGACCGGGCTGCTGGCTGGCTGCCCCACCATGGTCGTGCCCTTCTTCGGTGCGCCGGCACTGCGCATTCCACAATGTGGATCATGCTGTGTTTGGTCGTGCATCATCTTTGCAACCATAAAGTCATTTCAATATGCAACATCTATGGCAGTGAGCTGAGAGCCGCAGTCGAGGCCCTGTGCCAGAAATGGCAGGCAAGCGGGCATGCAAGCTGCGCATGCGACCCCGTGCATGCGCGGGAGCAGGGGACCAGCCATTCTGGGGCGAGGCGTGCCGGCGCTCGGGCGTCGGCCCCGCGCCCGTCGACATCGACAGCCTGACCGCGGAGCGCCTGGCCGACGGCCTGCGCACGCTCGCCCAGCCGCAGGCGCGCCCCAGTCCCCACCTTATCGTCTACAGGCTAGGCATGGGATGTAAGAGGCTGTTATCGAGCACCGCATGCGTGCACAAACATGAGCAGCCTGCTGCGAGTGTGCTTGCGGTGTCCTGGCCGGTGCAAAGCCATGCCCTGTGGCGTCAATCTGCTGCTGCGCCGCAGGTGCGCGCGGCCGCGGCGCGCATGTCAGAGCGCATGCGGGCGGAGCCCGACGGCGCGCAGGCCGCTGCAGACAACATCCTGTGGTGCGCGAGGGGCCCCATGCCAGGCTCTAGAAGCTCATTGCAGGCTGCTGACCACTTGCGCCATTGAAATGCGGCCTGGCTCTGCGCTGCTGCGGTCCGCCGCCGTTTGGGCCAGTCTGCCACACTGCGTGCTTGTGCTGTGTGCGGACAGTGCCTGTTTGGAGGAAGCGCCCTGTCTGCCGATTGTATATTAAGCGAATGATCGCGCATGGGTGCGGAGCTAGGCTGGGCTCAGGGGCCACAATGCTTCATGTGACTGCACAGTCAAAAGAAAGGTAGACGGACAGATCTTTCTGCGTGCACAGGCACTATGCATCGTATGCGGCGCAGCGCGCGCCCGCACCGGCGCGCGCGGCCGACGCAGCGCCGCTCGCGGCTAGAGCTGCGAGCGGTGGTGAGCCCGCCGCAGCGCTCGGCGGCGGCGGGGCGCTGCCGCTGTCGAGCCCTGCGCTGGCGCTGGGCCCCGCCGCGGACGGACCGCATGCGGCTGTGAACGGCGCCGCAGCCGGGTTAGCCAGCGCAAGCCCTGCCGCTGCGGCGCTCGCGGGGTGCCATGCAGGGTCGGGGCATGACGCGTGGCGGGAACGCCCCGCAGTGCACTCGCCTGTGGAGCGGCAGGGAGCTGAGGGGCCTGAAAGCGGCGACGGTGAGGCCGCACTGGGGAGCGCGGCGGCAGGCGGCGGCAGGCCGGACAGCGCGCGGGAGTGCTGCTCCGGGCCCGCGTCGGGTAACCCTAACCCACGCCCTGACTCTGCAGACCTGTACCCGGGCGGCATGGCGTACGCGGCCGCGCCGGCTGAAGCGGCGGCCGCGCCGGCTGAAGCGGCGGCCGCGCCGACCTCCCCGCGACCCAGCGAGAGTGCGGCAGCGGAGGGCGCGGGCGCGGGCGCAGCCCCCGCGCCGCGCGACAGCATCGTGCAGCGGGGCGACAGCAGCATGCTGGACACCATGGAGCGCGGCTGGCACGGCTGCGCCAAGGGGGCGGCCTGCGCGTGCGCTCGGGGCGACTTCTGCGCGTGCGGCGCGTTTGCCGGCGCACACCTGCCGCCGACTCTGGCGCACCAGCAGAGCGGCTGTATGCACGAGGGCTATGTGAGCGGCGCGCCGCTGAGCTACAAGCGGCTGCCGCTGCTGACGTGGTGGGTGGAGGCGGCGTGCGCGGCTGGCGGCGTGCTGCTGCTGCCGCTGCTGTCGCTGACGCCGTGCAGCACGTCTGCCGTGCGGGCGGACGCCGTCAGCCCTGGCTAACCTAGGGTTACCTGCCGGGCAGAGGGTTGGCAGGCCCGGACGGCATGCGGCTGCGTGACACGCGACTGCTGGCGCTGCTGGCGGGCCTGGGCTTTCACGCGCTCTGCGGCGTGCCGCTCTGCCGCCGCTGGCGCCGGCGCTGGGCAGCAGCGGGGCGGCGCGAGGGTTGCTATAGTGAACAGCCCTGGTGTGGCACAGCGGCAGGTCTTGCAGCCAGTCACCCGGTGACATGCAGGGTACGATGCTGAGTGCGAGGCTGCTGAGCGCGCCAAGCAGGCCCATTGTTCAGTCCCTTAGGTGGGGCGCACAGGAGCGCATGGTTGTGATCAGCTCTTTCGTGGCCTGCGTGCTCTCTTTGGTCATGAATGTACAGACACCAGACAGGTTCATGAAGAGGGTGCCACCCAGGCTGGCCTTTTTGAGGTTTACTGAGTACACTGTGCATGTTGAGTGCACCGCCGTGGGTGCGCTGTGGTGCAGGGTGTGCCCCTCTTCATGGCAAGAAGCTGTGCGTGCCACTGGCAGACCGTGTGACACTGCCCTCCCTTGGCCGCCGAACCAGCCTGTGCTTGTTGCCTGCCGGCTGGAAATGGAGACTGGCATGCAAGCAGACATGCACGGCGTGTTAGTGTGACCGCATGACTGTGCTGCCTGCGCTGGTTCAGGGAGTTCCTCCAGCGCATGCCTATTTACAGTGGCAAGAAAAATGCAAATAGTACGCTCATCATATCTCGTGACGGTTTTGGTATACCAGTGTTGCCAGGTGCGCACGTGTGTGGCGGCTTTGCTCGCAGCCTCTGTAGTAACATTATTTCTATATCAGGTCTTCGTTAGAATGATGCCAGGAACATAGTGAAAGTGTGTACATGAGCAGAGTTGTTTGTGGTGTTGCATGTAACACTTTGCCTTGCATCTATTCTGCTACTGTAGCGAAAAAGTGTTTGCAACCAGGATTTATATCTGCTTTGTAACACATTGCAACCATATTGTTAGTCAGAGCTGCAGCAGCCTTGCATGTCTGCATGCCAAAAGTGAGAACAGGTCAGATGTATATGAGGCGTACAGCCCGTACTTAAAACATCAGACAATGTAAGGAGCTTGGTGACAGGAAGGGCATACCTCCCTGTTACAGGTGCATGGCGAGCTTCATAGAATTGTAGCATGTTCACATGCCACAGTGTGATAATTTGTGGGGGTAGACGCTGAGGAGTCGGGGTGTGGCTGCCTAACCCTAGCCATTGCTTGTACACCTTTCAATGCAGAGGTGACGAGGCAGACCCGGCTGTCAGTCGAGGCCCTGCGAAAGCGAGAATCGGCTATCAGTGGTGCAAAAC
>JAABUV010002784.1_pt1 | contig 23150 bp, 22 predicted proteins | sample 5559971 | NCBI WGS metagenome assembly JAABUV01 (sample SAMN10711881, study PRJNA513362) | rock metagenome | isolation source: Antarctica rocks | place: Antarctica: Victoria Land, Knobhead nord | collected 2015-12-19
CCTGTGGCAGCAACGAATTACAGCCATATCGGCTCACGCACGGCTCCCCGCGAAAATCACCGACGCCCTGCTCAACACGCTCGCGGAGGCCGCCTGACGAATCAACAACAGTGCGAAACTCCACTGGTAGGTGTCGTCTTTCAACTCGATCACGACCGCGTTGCCCGGGTCGTGGACGTCCCAGAAGTCCCGCTCACCGTCCTGGTGGAAGGTCCCGGCGACGATGACCCCGGGGACGTGCGTGCCTGGTCCGCGCCAGCCCTTGGGGTCGCGTGCGATGCCCGGGTCCGCGGTGGCGCCGCGGACGTGCGCGAGCGGAATGGTGAGTTGACTCTTCAAGGCCCACAGCCGGTCCAGGCCCTGGACCTCAACGGTCATATCGTTGCCGTGGATGCTAATCGTCGCCATCAGTTCTCCTTTGTAAGGTCAAGGTGCTGGGTGCCTGGCGTGTCGGATCCGTGCAGGTGCTGGTAGAGCCGTTCGCCTAACAGGTCCAGTGCTCGCGTAGGGGCAGACGCAGGATTCGGGGAGCGCCCTGGGTTCGCTTCGGCTTCGAGCGCCTGTTCAAGTCCGGCGAGGGCGTGGCGCACGAGTGCTGCGACCTCGGCGTCGAGATGGCCCCGCTCCACCGCGGCGATCAGGAGAAGGTCCAGGTCGTCGCCGTCAGCCAAGGCGCCGACACCGGGGTGGCCGTCGCCTGGCGGTGAGACGGAGTTGATCGCAGCAGGCAGTTGGGTCTGCACGTAGCGGCGCAGGACGGCCAGGAACAGGCCGTGCTTGCTGCCGAACGCGTTGTACAGGCTGCCGCGGTGCAGCTTGAGCGCCTGCACCAGGTCATCGATCGAGGTGCCTTCGTAGCCGCCGCGTACGAAGACCGTGGCGGCGACCTGCAGGACCGTTTCCTCACTGAATCTCCTCGGCCTGCCCATGGGCGCAACGGTAGGCTCTGTTGAACGATCAGTCAAGAATTATCGTTCCACAATCAGTCCGAGCTCCTGGCACGCGCGACGAGACGACAAGGGCTCTGATCGATCGGGACGTGACATACAAGCTCGAGTCGGATGCCGGGAGCTGCCCCGGTTGGGCCCTTCAGTGTTGCTTCGAGTACGCCGATCAGCTTCGCCTGTTCCCTCGCACCTCCTGCGGGCGCCGGGGTGTCGCTTGCCAGCTTGATGGGACCACCTCGTTGCCACGAGTATGGGACCACAGATTCGGCTTGGCCGATCTCTCTCGAGCCGGCACCGAGCCGCATGAAAGGGGGAGACCAGGAGCAGCAGAGGGTGCCTGTCAGCAGCGCCGGGACAATGTGAACGGTGCGCGGGCCAAGTCCGCCGACAGCGCGTAGGTCAATTATCGGCCGGCCGGAAGTCAGGGCTCGTAGTGGTACCGGCAGGCCGCCACCCTGATCCCGTCATCGACGAGCTTGTATACGAGCCGGTGCTCGTCAGTGATCCGGCGTGACCAGTATCCGGAGAACCCGTGCTTGAGCGGTTCGGGCTTGCCGATCCCCTCGTTGCCGTTCCTGGCGATCTCCTGCAGCAGGGCGTTGACCCGCTTCAGGACCCGACGGTCCTGGGCCTGCCACCACAGGTAGTCCTCCCACGCAGCCTCATCCCAGACCAGCTTCACTCGACCAGGTCCCGCGCCATACCCCGTCCCGACTCCAGCCGCTCGATTGAGGCCAGCAGTCGGCGCGCGTTGACCGGGGACCGCAACAGGTATGCCGTCTCCTTCAGTGACTCGTAGTCCTCCAGCGAGACGATCACCGCCGGCTCATGCCCGGCCCGAGTGATCACCACCTCCTCCCGGTCATCGACCACGGCGTCGAGCACCTCTGCATACCGAGACCTCGACTCGGAGTACGACATCGTCCGCATCCCACGCCACCCTTCATTCAGGTACAACAAATTGTACGCCATGCTTGGGGATGACCGACAACCGCACGCCGACAGCCGCCGAGAAGTCCCGCCTCCCCCAACAAGGCATGCGCGTCGAAACCGGGTGACTCACCAAACCGTCCCCGGGACGATTCACTCCGGACTCACCCAGGCGGTCCATTCCGGTGGGGGTGATGTGGTGAGGACTTCCTGCAGTTCTCGCTGTTGCTTCGCTGAACGACACCAACGTCGGGCGGCTACGTGCGTGGCGGAGGATGGGGGATTTGAACCCCCGAGGGCGTTAACCCAACCCGCGTTCCAGGCGAGCGCCATAGGCCACTAGGCGAATCCTCCGTGGTGGAGTGTAGCGGGGTCCGCGGCGCCGGCCGAACCGCGCCGGCCGCTAGGATGGGCGCCGGACCCCGCGCGGCGTCCATCCTGTGAACTCCCCCAGGGCCGGAAGGCAGCAAGGGTCAACGGGCTCTGGCGGGTGCGCGGGGTCCCCTGCTGCGCTGTCGAGGATCCTGTTTTTCTACCGGAGGCCAGTCTCATGACGCTCAGCACCCTCAGCCGCGACGAGCTGGAGTCGTTGCAGGCCGAGCAGCGCACGGCCTACGACGCGCTGGTCGCCAGCGGACTCGGCCTGGACCTCACCCGTGGTAAGCCTTCACCGGCCCAGCTCGACCTCTCCAACGCACTGCTCACCCTGCCCGGTGCGGGCGTGTTCCGGGACGCTGCGGGCGTCGACGTGCGCAACTACGGCGGGCTGCAGGGGCTGGCGGAGCTGCGCGAGATCTTCGCCCCCCTCCTCGGGGTGCCGACCGCACAGCTGGTGGCCGCGGGCAACGCGAGCCTGACCCTGATGCACGACACCCTGGTCCAGTGTCTGCGCAGCGGCACCGTCGGTTCACCCCGGCCCTGGTCGGCCGAGCCGGGCGTGACGTTCCTCTGCCCCGTGCCCGGTTACGACCGGCACTTCGCGCTGTGCGAGCGGCTGGGCATCGATATGGTGGCCGTGCCGATGCGCGAGGACGGACCGGACGTGGCGGTCGTCGCGGCCCTAGTGGCCGACGACCCGAGCGTCAAGGGCCTGTGGCTGGTGCCGACCTACGCCAACCCCACGGGCGCGGTGGTGAGCGTGGAGGTTGCGCGGGCGCTGGCCGAGATGCCGACGGCGGCACCGGATTTCCGCATCATGTGGGACAACGCCTACCCCGTGCACCACCTCACCGAGGTGGATACCCCGACCGCGGACATCCTCGGGCTGTGCGCCGCCGCCGGTCACCCCGAACGGCCGTTCGTGTTCGCCTCCACCTCGAAGATCACGTTCGCCGGGGCCGGGGTGTGCTTCTTCGGCGGTTCCCCGGGCAACGTCGCCTGGTGGCTGGGCAACCTGGTGTTCCAGAGCATCGGGCCCGACAAGGTGAACCAGCTGCGTCACGCGCTGTTCCTGCGTGACGCAGACGGGGTGCGGCAGTTGATGGCCGCGCACCGGGCGATCATCGCGCCGAAGTTCGCGATGGTGGCCGAGGTGCTCGAGCGCCGGCTCGGCCCGCTCAAGGCCGCCAGCTGGACCGACCCCGCTGGTGGATACTTCGTGAGCCTGGACGTGCTCGACGGCACCGCCGCGCGGGTGGTGGCGCTGGCCAAGGACGCGGGCATCGCCATGACCCCGGTGGGTGCGGCTTTCCCGTACCGGCGCGACCCCGATGACCGCAACATCCGCATCGCGCCCACATTCCCCACCGCCGACGACGTGCGCACGGCGATCGAGGGCCTGAGCACCTGCGTGCTGCTGGCCGCGGCGGAGAAACTGCTCGAGGCCTAGTTTCTGGGGCGACGCACGGCCGGATCTACGTGGGAAGTGACAGTTGACAACGGCACGGTGGTTGTTGGCCAGGTGCGTACAGCAGCCTCGGCGTGTCAGGCCGCGCCGGTAGTCTTGCGCCTCGTGGCCCTGTACCGGAAGTATCGCCCGGCGAGCTTTGCCGAGGTCATCGGGCAGGAGCACGTCACCCAGCCGCTGAGCACCGCGCTCGACGCCGGCCGGATCAACCACGCCTACCTGTTCTCCGGTCCGCGCGGCTGCGGCAAGACGTCCTCGGCGCGCATCCTCGCCCGCTCGCTGAACTGCGCGCAGGGTCCCACGTCGATGCCGTGCGGGGTCTGCGACTCCTGCGTCGGGCTGGGCCCCGGCGGTGGCGGCACGCTCGACGTCACCGAGCTCGACGCGGCCAGCCACGGCGGGGTGGACGACACCCGCGAGCTGCGTGACCACGCCAGCTACTCCCCAGCGGCCTCGCGCTACCGCATCTTCATCATCGACGAGGCGCACATGGTCACCACGCAGGGCTTCAATGCGCTGCTGAAGATCGTGGAGGAGCCGCCCGAGCACGTCGTGTTCATCTTCGCGACGACCGAGCCGGAGAAGGTCCTGGCCACCATCCGCTCGCGCACCCACCACTACCCGTTCCGGCTGCTGCCGCCCGCCACCATGCGCGGCCTGCTCGAACGGATCTGCGCGCAGGAGGGTGTGGCGGTGGAACCCGCGGTGCACCCCCTGATCATCCGGACCGGCGGCGGCTCCCCGCGTGACTCACTGAGCGTGCTCGACCAGCTGCTCGCCGGTGCGGGCCCCGAGGGGGTGACGTACGCGCGGGCACTCGCGCTGCTGGGCGTTACCGACGTGGCGCTGATCGACGACGCGGTGGACGCCCTCGCCGCCGAGGACGGCGCCGCCATGTTCGACACCGTCGACCGCCTGGTGGACGCCGGGCACGACCCACGCCGCTTCGCCGTCGACCTCTTGGATCGGGTGCGTGACCTGATCGTGCTGCGCGCCGTACCGGACGCGGGCGAGCGCGGGCTGGTCGACGCCCCGGGGGACGTGTTGGAGCGGATGGTCGACGAGGCGCAGCGCATCGGGCCGGCGACCCTGGCGCGGTACGCCGAGATCGTGCACACGGGGTTGGGGGAGATGCGGGGTGCGACGGCGCCGCGGCTGCTGCTGGAGGTGATGTGCGCCCGGATGCTGCTGCCCGCGGCGTCGGATGCGGAGTCGGCCGTGCTTCACCGCCTCGAGCGGATGGAACGGCGGATGACGATCACCCCGCCGGACGACGAGCCGTCGGCGGCCTCCGCTCATGATCGTCAGGGCACCACGGTGGCTCAGGAGACGCCGATACCACCCACACCGCCTGTCGATCGTGAGCGCAGGCTGGAGGTCGAGGTGAGCGCGCAGCCCCGGTCCGCTGTTGTGTCCGAGCCCGCTGTTGTGCCCGAGCCCAGTGTTGTGCCGGGGCCCACGCAGGGCCTCGTCGCTGGTCAGCCCGACGCTGCCGCGGTGCGTCGGGTGTGGTCGGAGGTGCGGTCGGAGGTGCGCAGGCGCAGCCGCACCACCGAAGTGATGCTCTCCAGCGCCACCGTGCGCCGCCTCGACGGTCAAGTCCTGGTGCTCAGCCACGACTCGGCGCCACTGGCCAGGCGGTTGGCGGAGTCACGCAACGCCGACGTCGTCCAGCAGGCGTTGCGCGAGGTGCTCGGGGTCGACTGGGAGGTGGTGTGCGAGAGCGGCTCCGGCGAACCCCCGCCGGCCACCCCCCCGCCGGCCACCCCCCCGCCGGGCACGCTGGCTCCGGGGACCCCACCACCGGCCGCCACCCTGCCGGCCAACGCGCCGTTCCCGCGCTCCGCCGCGCCGCCGGGCGGGCAGCGCTACACCCGGCCGCAGCGGTCGAGTACCCCCGCCCCTCCCCAGCCGGGGTACGAGGTTCCGCCGCCGGAGGAGCCGGCCGACCCCGACGACCCCGAGCCGGCCGCCCAGGCAGTTACGCTCTCCCCGCTGGACGAGGAAGAGGCGCTGCTCACCGAGGCCGCCGAGGGTGCCCCGCTCGATCCCGCTGCTCGCCGCGACCCTGAGGTAGTAGCACTGGAGTTGCTGGCCGCTGAGCTGGGCGCCAAGCCGCTCGACGGCCGCTGAGCTGGGCGCCAAGCCGCTCGACGGCGACTGGGGGGCGACCCTCGCGCGGACCTACGAACTCAGAGATTGCCCTCAGATTTCCTTGCATGCAGCGAGCGTGTTCTCACCCCTGCCCGGCACTGCTGCACCCCTGCCCGGCACTCCTGCCCGGCACCCCGGCACCTCACCCCTGCTCGCACCCCCTGCACCCCTCCCTGCCTCACCCGGCAAGGTGGCGAGCCAGGAAGGCCAGCGCCTGGGGGTAGGCATCCTCCCGGTTGGCCCGCCTGTCCAGGCCGTGGCCCTCGTCGGGGTACACCAGCAGCTCGCACTCCACGCCCCGTTCGGTCAGGGCGGCGTGCAGTTGCTCGGCCTCGCTCAACGGCACCCGGGGGTCGTTGGCGCCGTGGATGACCACCAACGGTGTACGCAGCTCGTCGATACGGCTCAGCGGTGACGCCTCGACCAGGAAGTCGCGGTCATGCTCCAGGGTGCCGTACTCCCGCTCGCGCGCGGCCCGGCGGTAGGGCGAGGTGTTCTCCAGGAACGTGACCAGCGACGACATCCCGACGATGTCGACTCCCGCCGCCCACCGCTCGGGCTGATACGTGCACCCGGCGAGCACCATGTATCCGCCGTAGGAACCACCCCACAGTGCGGCGCGCGTCGGGTCGAGCCCGAGCGAGGGCAGCCACTCGTGCACCGCGGCGAGGTCGGCCACCGAGTCCAGCCGCAGCCGTACGTCATCCAGGGAGTGCCAACGCTTGCCGTAGCCCACCGAGCCGCGCACGTTCGGCACCAGCACGGTGTGCCCGGCCCCGACCAGGGCCTGCACCACCGGCGAGAACACCGGCCGGCTCTGCCCCTCAGGGCCACCGTGCACCACGGTCACCGAGCTGCCGCCCAGATCCGTGCTCACCGTCGGGGCGTAGACGTAGCAGGGCACGTGCTCACCGTCCGGCGTCGGCACCAGGTGGGAGGCGGGCGACGTCGCGTCCGGGACCGCGCTGTCGGTCAACGCCCGCACCGCACCCGTTGTCACGTTCAGCACCAGCACGTCCCCGGGCACCCCCGGCGCGGTGAACGTCAGTGCCACGGCGCGGGAGTCGGGGGAGAACACCGGGTCCCCCAGCATGCCGCCCACCACGCCCGGGGTGGGCAGCGCCACCTCGCGCGCTCCCGAGCCGTCGACGCCGACCAGCGTCAGCGCGCTCCAGCCGTCCACATTGGTCTCGGTGAGCAGCGTGCGCCCGTCCGGGGACAGCCACGCCCTGGTGTCGTGATCCCCGGACACCAGCACCGTCAGCGCCTCGGTCGCCACGTCGAGGCGGGCGACCATCGTGCGGTCGACGCCCCGGTCGGTGGTGAGCACCAGGGCGGCGGAATCGGGTAGCCAGTGCACGTCCTCGAAGCGGGCGTGCTCGCCCGCACCGGTGAGCTCGCTGACCGCGGCGTCGGGTGTGCTGGCCAGGGCGTCGACGAGCAACAGCTGAGCCGACATCGGTTGTGCGCCGAACAAGCTGACCACCAGGTAGCGCGCGTCCGGGCTCTGGGTCACCTCCGCCACGGTGCCGCCACCGCGGTACACCACCTCCTCGGCACCGGTGGCGATGTTGCGCACCACCACGTCGAAGTCGACGCCGTTGCGCCGGTTGGTGCGGTACACCACCCGGCCAGCCAGCACCTCAGCGAGGGAGTGGATGAAGGGCGGGTCGTGCACCAGCGGGGTGAGCTGATACGGAACCGCCGGGTCCAGCAACGACAGCTGCGCGCGTTCGTCGCCCGCGTCGTCGTGCTCTACCACCACCATGCGCTCGCCGGGCAGGTAGCGCCCGGAGCACGGGCCGGGCAGGTCGGTGAGCACCATGGACGATCCGTCGGCAGCCAGCTCCACCAGCTGCACCGACCCGGAGTCGTCCCAGCCGGCGAGCACCCGGCCCTCGTCGTCGATGTCGAATGCTCGCCAGGTCCGGGCCCGCAGCAGCTCCAGCAGGGCTACCACCACTGACGCAGCGGGACCCGGGCATCACCCGTGATGTCGGGCTTCACCGCGAGCACCTGGTGCAGCTGCACCCCGTTGCGCTCGAAGTTGTGCCGTGACCCGGCCATGTACATCCCCCACAGCTTGGCTGTGCCCATCCCCACCTCGGTCACGCACTCGTCCCAGTGCTCGACCAGGTTCGCGCTCCAGTCCCGCAGGGTCAACGCGTAGTGCTCGCGCAGGTTCTCGGAGTGGCGCACCTCCAAGCCCGCATCCTGGATCTCCCGGATGATGGTGCCGGAGCCGATGAGCTCCCCGTCGGGGAACACATAGCGGTCGATGAACGAGCCGACGCCCTCGTGCGGGTCGTTGCCCGGCCGGGTGATGCAGTGGTTGAGCAGGCGACCACCAGGACGCAGACGCTGACGCAGGAACGCGAAGTAGGCCGGATACTGCGCGATGCCGATGTGCTCGGTGAGGCCGATGGAGGAGACAGCGTCGAAGCCTGCCTCGGTCACGTCGCGGTAGTCGCAGTGGCGCACCCGCGCGAGCGCACCGAGCCCCTCGCTCTCGATGGCGGCCTGTGCCCACGTCGCCTGCTGAGCCGACAGGGTGGCGCCCAGCGCGTGCACCCCGCGGCGGGCGGCGAAGCGCACCATGCCACCCCAGCCACAGCCGACGTCGAGCAGCCGGTCGCCGGCCTGCAGCCCCAGCTTGTCGAACACCAACTGGTACTTGGCTTCCTGCGCCGATCCCAGGCTCATGGTCGGGGAGTCGTAGTAGGCGCACGTGTAGGTCATCGAATCGCCGAGGACGTGCTCGTAGAAGGCGTTCGACACGTCGTAGTGACGGCTGACCGCCTGGGCGTCGCGGGTCTTGGAGTGGCGTAATCCGTTGGCCACCCGCAGCCAGCGCGGCGGGTGTTCCTGGGGTGGCGGAGGCACCGGTCGCAGGGTTTCCCATCCCAGCGAACGCATGATCGCCGCCAGGGCCAGCGGGGGCGGCCGGTACAAGCGCAGCCCCGCGGAGATGGCGACCAGGGCGTCGTAGGGGTCACCGGGGTGCACCCCGGTGAGGGTGAGGTCGCCGGAGACGTAGGCGCGTGCCATACCCAGATCGGGGTCGGTGGGCGCGGTCGCGAGATAGGTGGTGCCGCGGGGTGAGGTCAGGTGCAGTCCGATGGGGGCGTCCTCGGGTCCGGCGGCACTGCCATCGTAGGCGGTGAACCGTACCCCCAGCTGGCCGCCGGCCAGCGTATCGATGATCTCGGCGAGGGTCATCCGAGCAGTCGCCGGCCGAGTGGGGGCCTTGAACGCGGTCATCTGCTGCGTACCGCCTTGGCGTAGAGGTCGAGCAGGCGTGTGGACGGGTCGTAACGCTGCTTCAGGGCGGCGTAGTGCGCGCCGCCGTACAGGGCGCTGAACTCCTCGGGTGAGTAGTAGGACTCCGAGTACAACGACTTGTGACCGTCCACCGCACCCACCTGCGCCTCGATGAGGCGGTTCGTTGCTCCCGGCTGCCCAGGCGTGCGCGGCACACTCGACCAGAAGCCGACGTTGACGTAGGTGCGGTCGGGGGTCATCGGATACAGCGGCCAGGTGCCCGGGCCGCGCAGCCGCACCGGGCACAGCCAGATGGGCTCGATGGCCACGGTGTGCACGAACCAGTGCAGGAAGGCGGCGGTGCTGTCCAGCGGCACCTCCACATCCTGTACCACCCGCTCCCGCGGCGGGCGGCCCCGGCGCGCCTCGAGCCGGTCGGCCACGTGGTACTTGGCGTCCATACCGATGATCTTGGAGTAGAAACTGCTGCGGCGCAATCGTTTCGGCCAGATTCGCCGCACGACCGGGTGCTGGGCGCCGAATGCTCGCGAGCACCAGAACCAATCGGTGTCCCAGCGCCACAGGTAGTCGTGGATGGTCAGGCGGTCGGTGGTGCGCTGCTGGATCGAGCGGTAGTAGATGTCCTGGCCGGTGTAGTCACTGGTGGGCCCGGGTTCGGCCGTCATCGTCCCGAGGCTCAGGTAGCTCTCCTCGGCGCTGAAGACCACGCCGTCGAGGTAGTCCACCGTTTCGCCCTCGTAGGAACGCGCGGTACAGATCTGCGCTATCGCCGTCGCCAGGGTGTCCAGGTCGGCGAAACGCACGTGCCGAACCGAGACGTAGGGGGCCACCGGCTCGAGCTCGATGCGCAACCGGGTGGCGTAGCCGAGCGTGCCGTAGGAGTTGGGGAAGCCGCGGAACAGCTCGGCATGTTCGTTGTCCGGTGTGGCGGTGACGAGCTCACCGCTGCCGGTGAGCACGTCCAGTTCCAGCACCGACTCGTGCGGCAGCCCGTTGCGGAAGCTCGCCGACTCGATGCCCAGGCCGGTCACCGCGCCGCCCAGGGTGATCGTCTTCAGCTGCGGCACCACGAGCGGGCTCAGGCCGAAGGGTAGGGTCGCCGCGACCAGGTCGGAGTAGGTGCACATGCCCGCGACGTCAGCGGTGCGGCCGGTGACGTCGACGGCCAGCACACCGGTGAGCCCGGAGACGTCCAGGCCGGCAGCGGTGGGTGCGGTCCTGGCGCGGAAGAGGTTGCTGCGCTTCTTGGCCAAGCGGACCGTGGCGTGCGGGGGGACGGCGTGGTAGCTCGACAGCAACCGCTGCACCCCGACCTCGTGCGCGCCTGCGCGCACGGTCTCGGGCCGCACGGCAGTGCTTGTCCGCGGCAAGAAGTTCTGCACGCCTCGACGTTAGTCCCGGGTGAGGTGCCGGCACCCGCCAGGGCGACGTGCGCACCGGGGGCGCTCAACTGCTCGGTGAAGATCGTGCCGATGTAGCTGTAGAACATCAGGCCACGGCTCCGAATAGGAACATGGCCGTCACCAGGGCGAGGATTCGGAGGTTGCGCACCGGGGCGAGCCGGGCGCCGAGATGCGCGGCAGGCCCCCCGGGCACCGAGGGCGCGAGCCAGGCGCTCACGGCGGCAACGAGCGCGCCCACGACCGCGATGAGGACAAACGTGGCCCGCCACGCACACTGGCGCTGCTGATCGTGGGTGTGGTCGGCGTCGCGGCCGCCTACTTCGGAGGCTTCCTCACGGGCACCAACGAGGAGCTGCCCTCTGGGCGACGGCGGGGGGTACCATGAAGTTATGGTTGCGCAGCCCGTGATAACCGCCGAGGAGCTGGCCGAAGCCCTCCGCCGCGCGTCCCCGCCGACTCCTGACGATGTGACGATCCTGCGTGACGGTCGGCGCATCGACTCCCGGGAGAGTGCAATGGCCTGGCTGACCGAGTTGGCCGCCGCCCGCGCCGGCACAGATGCCGGCGCTCGATAGTTCCGGCCCTCCTCACGACCTCGCTCGCCTGATCGAGGTTCTCGACCGCCACGGGGTTGACTACCTGCTTGCCGGTGGGGCCGCTGCCCGGGCTTACGGCGCCGAGCGGAGGACGCCGACTGTGTGGTCAGCCGAGAGCGGGCCAACCTCGATCGCCTCGCCAGCGGCATGTGTGAACTGAACGCCCGCCTTCGCGTCAGCGGCATGAGCGACGATGATGCCCGCCAGCTCCCCGTTCAGCTTGACGGCAAAATGCTCACCTCGGCAGACATCTCGACATGGATGACCGACGCCGGAGGCTTCGACGTACTTCCCGGCCTCGTCGGCGCGGACGGCCTCCTGGTGCCTTACGAGGACCTGGCCCAGCGACAGACCATCATCCGAGGTGCGGGATTCACGATCCGGGCGGCGGCGCTGGAGGACATCATTGCCGCCAAGGAGCACGCCGGCCGGCCCAAAGACCGCGATGCCCTGCCCGAGCTACGCGCCCTACGCGACGCTCGTACCACCGGGGAGAATGCCCAACACCGCCCGACGTAGAGGCCGGGAAAGGGATCTGCCTCGCTGACCGATCACCTTGTGACACTGATTTGACTGGGCAAGGTGGTACCATCGGCCGCGCCGCTGAGCCTTGGCCAGCCTTGGCCTGCGGGCCCTCAAGAAGCTTCCTGTCGTCGCACGCTTGGGCACCGCAGGGGGGTGGCGTGGAAGCCTGTGGCCCTTCCGGCGGGCGCCCCCGAGTACCGTCGACGCCGCACCCGACTACGCTACTCGCGACGTCCGACCTCACGAGGAGCGCCCGTGCACCCTGAAGGCCCGCCCGACATGCAGCAGCTTCTGCAGCAGGCGCAGCAGATGCAGGCGGAGCTGATGGCCGCTCAGGCCGAGCTCGCGCAGGCGCAAGTGACGGGTCAGGCCGGGGGTGGGCTGGTGACGGCGACGGTTACTGGCGCCGGCGAGCTGGTTGCCCTCGCGATCGACCCCAAGGTCGTCGACCCCGACGACGTGGACACGCTGCAGGACCTGGTGATCGGTGCCGTCGCGGACGCCAACCGTGCCGCGCAGGAGCTGGCTGCGCAGACGATGGGCCCGCTCGCCGGTGGCCTCGGTGGCGGCGGGCTGGGGCTCCCCGGGCTGTGACCGGTGTATGAGGGTCCGGTCCAGGACCTGATCGACGAACTGGGTCGGCTGCCCGGCGTCGGGCCCAAGAGTGCGCAGCGCATCGCGTTCCACCTGCTGAGCGTGGACCCGGCCGACATCGGGCGGCTGCAGAGCGCCCTGCAGACGGTGCGCGACGGGGTGCAGTTCTGCATCGTGTGCGGCACGGTCAGCGAGAAGGAGCGCTGCCGGATCTGCGCCGACTCCCGCCGCGACCGCGCGGTGATCTGCGTGGTCGAGGAGCCCAAGGACGTCCAGGCGGTGGAGCGCACCCGGGAGTTCGCCGGCCGCTACCACGTGCTCGGGGGTGCGTTGGACCCGCTCTCCGGGGTGGGGCCCGACCAGCTCCGCATTCGAGAACTGATGGGACGCCTGGGCAATCAGCCCGACGGAGTGGACGTGTCAGAGGTGATCATCGCCACCGACCCCAACACCGAGGGTGAGGCGACCGCGACGTACCTGGTGCGGATGATGCGGGACTTCCCTGGGCTCACGGTCACCCGGCTGGCGTCCGGGCTGCCGATGGGCGGTGACCTGGAATTCGCCGACGAGCTGACCCTGGGCCGGGCATTGTCCGGGCGCCGCACGCTGTGAGCACGCCGCGTCGTAGCCGAAACGTAACCGGCTGGTTCACCCAGAACGGTGCATGGCGCCGCTAGGGTCCACGTCCACACGGCGTCCAAACCCCGACGCCAGGAAATCCTCCTGCGACCCAACGAGGTGCCTGCAATGACCCAACCCACCCGTCGCCGTCTCGCCGCGGCCGCGCTGGCCTGCCTCACGGCCATCTCGCTCACGGCCTGCGCCTCGTCGAACCGCGACAGCGGCAGCGGCTCGTCGAACGGTGCGACCGGTAAGACGGGCGGCACCATGGTGTTCGGCGCGGCCGGCGCCCCGAAGCTGTTCGACCCCTTCTACGCCACCGACGGGGAGACCTTCCGCGTGTCGCGGCAGATGTTCGAAGGCCTGGTGGGCTTCAAGCCCGGTACGGCAGACGTGCAGCCCGCTCTCGCGAAGACCTACGACAGCAGCCCGGATGGGCTCACCTGGACCTTCGGGCTACAGAACGGAGTGAAGTTCTCCGACGGCACCGCCTTCGACGCCACCGCGGTGTGCGCGAACTTCGACCGGTGGTACAACCAGACCGGCGCCGCCCAGAGTCCCGCCGTCTCCGGCTACTGGATCGACAACTTCGGCGGCTTCGCCGACGGCAAGGACCCGTCGCTGTACAAGGCGTGCCAGGCGAAGGACGCCGGCACCGCCGTGGTCACCCTCACCAGAGTCACCAGCAAGTTCCCGGCCGTGCTCGGCCTGCCGTCGTTCTCCATGCAGAGCCCCACCGCGCTCAAGCAGTACGACGCCAACAACGTCGTGGCCGCCGGCAGCAGCTTCACCTACCCGGCGTACGCGCTGGCGCACCCCACCGGCACCGGCCCGTTCGTCTTCGACAGCTTCGACCAGGCCAACGGCACCATCAAGCTCAAGCGCAACGACAGCTACTGGGGTACCAAGGCCAAACTCGATGCCCTCACCTTCCAGGTGATCCCCGACGAGACCGCCCGCAAGCAGGCGCTGCAGTCCGGTGGCATCGACGGCTACGACTTCCCGAATGCCGCGAACTGGCAGCAGCTGAGGGACGCCGGCTTCAACGTCGAGGTCCGTCCCGCGTTCAACGTCCTCTACCTGGGTATCACGCAGTCCAACAACCCCGCGCTGGCCGACCTGCGGGTGCGTCAGGCGCTCGCCTACGCCATCGACCGCAAGGGCCTGGTCAGCCAGCAGTTGCCGCAGGGCGCCGAGGTGGCCAAGGAGTTCATCCCGAACACGGTCCAGGGCTACACCAACGACGTGCAGGCCTACGACTTCGACCCGGCGAAGGCCAAGTCGTTGCTGGCGGCGGCCGGCGCCAGCAACCTGACGGTGAACTTCTACTGGCCCACCGAAGTCACCCGGCCGTACATGCCGAATCCGTCCGACATCTTCAACTACCTGAAGGCCAACCTCGAGGCGGCAGGCATCACCGTCAACGCCAAGCCCGAGCCGTGGGCCGGTGGTTACCTGACCGACGTCGACAGCAGGAAAGCCGACCTGTTCCTCCTCGGCTGGACCGGGGACTACAACACGCCGGACAACTTCATCGGCACCTTCTTCGGCACCACGAACAACCGGTTCTCCACCGGCAGCTCCCCGTGGGGCGCGACCCTGGTCAAGTCCCTGAAGGCCGCGGACTCCCAACCGAATGCCGCCACCCGCACGCAGGACTACGTCGCGCTGAACAAGCAGATCATGGCCGAGTACCTGCCCGCGGTGCCGATCTCGCACTCACCTCCGGCCATCGTCGTGGCCAAGAACATCAGCGGGCTGGTGCCCAGCCCGCTGACCGACGAGAAGTTCGCCTCCGTCTCCAAGGGCTGAGCGGGGTGCTCCGGTTCACCGTCCGGAGGTCCGCCCAGCTGGTCGCGGTGGTGGCGGTGCTGTCGCTGCTGCTGTTCGTGTGGCTGCGCAGCCTGCCCGGCGGCCCCGACTCCGCGCTGTGCGGTGACCGGTGCTCGGCGGCCCAGCGGATCCAGCTGCGCACCGACCTCGGCCTCGACCGGCCGATCGTCGTCCAGTACGTCAGCTTCCTTGGCCGGGTGCTGCGGGGTGACTTCGGAGCGTCCACGGGGGTGCAGCAGGGCGTCAGCGCGTCGGACATCTTCCTCACCCGGTTCCCGGCCACGGTGGAGCTGAGCGCCTTCGCGATCGTCCTCGCCGTGGCGCTGGGGGTCCCGCTGGGCTACCTGGCGGCGCGGCGCCGCGGTGGCTTCCTCGACAACGGTGGGGTGGTGTTCTCCCTCGTCGGGCTGGCCGTGCCGGTGTTCTTCCTGGCGTTCCTGCTGAAGTACATCTTCGCGGTCAAGCTCGGGGTACTGCCCTCGTCGGGCAGGCAGTCGGTGAACATCAACGCCACCCAGGTCACCGGGTTCGCCACGCTCGACGGCCTGCTGACCGGGGAGTACGACGCCACGTGGGACGCGCTCAAGCACCTGCTGCTCCCGGCCGTCACGCTGGCCACCATCCCGTTCGCGGTCGTCTTCCGGATCACCCGCGCGGCGGTGCTCGGCGTGCTCGACGAGGACTACGTGCGCACGGCCGAGGCCAAGGGGCTGCTCGCGCGCACCATCCGCGGACGCCACGTGCTGCGCAACGCCCTGCTGCCGGTGGTCACCACCATCGGCCTGCAGGTGGGCGCGCTGCTGGCCGGGGCGGTGCTCACCGAGAAGGTGTACGCCTTCCGCGGGCTCGGCGATGCGCTGGCGTTGGCCTTCGAGATGCGCGACTACGCCGTGCTGCAGGTGCTGATCCTGGCTGCGGCCTTCGTCTACGTGGTGGTCAACCTGGTGGTGGACCTCTCGTACGCGGTCATCGACCCGAGGGTGCGGACGCGATGACGACCGTGCAGGACAAGCCGAGCCGGGACCTGTTCGGCCGCAAGAAGCGCCTGGACGCACTCGCCGACTCGGGGGTGAGCCTGTCGGCCGACGCGTGGCGGAGACTGCGCCGCAACCCGGTGTTCCTGCTCGGCGCGGCCATCGTCGGGCTGTTCGTGCTGGTGGCGATCTTCGCTGACCTGCTCGCGCCGCAGGACCCGGGGGTCGCGATGCTGGCCGACCAGGTCGTACGCGCCCGCAACGCCATCCCCGCAGCGCAGCCGGGCCACCCCCTCGGCGGTGACCAGTACGGCTACGACCTGCTGTCCCGACTGATCGTGGGCAGCCGACAGACGTTGCTGGTAGGGGTGTTCGCCACGCTCATCGGCCTCGGCGGAGGGCTGGTGCTGGGCACGCTCGCCGGTGCGCTCGGCGGCTGGGTTGACGCCCTGGTGATGCGGGCGGTCGACGTCATGCTCTCCATCCCCAGCCTGCTGCTGGCCATCTCCATCACCGCGCTGTTCAGCAAGGGCACGCTGTACACCGTGATAGTGGCCGTGGCCGTGGTGCAGATCCCGGTGTTCGCCCGGCTGCTGCGCGGCTCCCTGCTGGCCCAGCGGGACTCCGACCACGTGCTGGCCGCCCGGTCGCTGGGCATCAAACCCGCGCCGATTGTGTTCCGGCACATGCTGCCCAACGCGATCTCCCCGGTGATCGTGCAGTCCACCCTGGTGCTGGCCACCTCGATCATCGACGCCGCCGCGCTGAGCTTTCTCGGGGTCGGCAACACCGACCGCGCGGTGCCCGAATGGGGGCAGATGCTGGGTGAGGCGCAGAGTTTCATCGACAGCCACCCGTCCCTGGCCTTCTACCCCGCCGGCTGCATCGTGGTGGTGGCCCTCGGCTTCACGTTGATGGGTGAGTCGCTGCGCGAGGCCCTCGACCCCAAGAACCGCCGGTGAACGGCATGAGTCCTTTGCTCGAGGTCGACGACCTCACCGTCACCTTCACCCGCAAGGGCGCCACCGCGTTCACCGCCGTCGACGGCGTCAGCTTCAGCGTCGAGCCCGGCAGCACCGTGGGCCTGGTGGGCGAGTCGGGCTGCGGCAAGTCGGTGACCGCCCTGGCCGTCATGGGGCTGTTGCCACACCGCGGGGTGAGCGTCACGGGCTCGGTGCGCTTTCAGGGCACCGAGCTGTTGTCGTTGTCGGACCAGCAGATGCGCGATCGGCGCGGCAAGGACATCGCCATGGTGTTCCAGGACCCGCTGAGCTCGCTGAACCCCGTGGTGCCCATCGGGGTGCAGGTGAGCGAAGTGATCGAGCGGCACCGCGGCCGGGCGCGCCGGGCTGCGATGGTCGAGGCCGAAGGGCTGCTTGCGCGGGTGGGCATCCCCGACCCGCACCGCAGGCTCAAGGAGTACCCGCACCAGCTCTCCGGTGGCATGCGCCAGCGGGCGCTCATCGCGATGGCCCTGGCGTGCACGCCGCGGTTGCTCATCGCCGACGAGCCCACCACCGCACTCGACGTGACGATCCAGGCGCAGATCCTGGCGTTGGTGCGCGAGTTGGTGGCCGACAGCGGCACTGCGCTGGTGATGATCACCCACGACCTGGGGGTGGTGGCCGGGCTGTGCGACGAGGTGAACGTGCTCTACGCCGGCAAGGTGGTGGAGCGCGCCGGGCGGCACGAGCTGTTCGCCAGCCCGCGGCACCCGTACACCCACGGGCTGCTGGCCTCGATCCCGCGCTTGGACTCCGGGCCGGGACGGCTCGTGCCCATCCCCGGTTCGGTGGTCGACAACATCGCGTTGACGCACGGGTGTGCATTCGCCCCGCGGTGCCCCCGGGCGGTGGACGCCTGCACCGCCGTCACCCCCGAGGAGGCCATAGTGGACGGACGGCTGCTGCGCTGCCACAACCCCGTTGCACCGGCGCTCGGAGAGGTGAGCGGATGATCGACACCGACGTCCTGCTGTCAGTCGAGGGGCTGCAGGTGCACTTCCCCATCAAGCGCGGCGTGCTGCTCGACCGCACCGTGGGCCAGGTGTACGCCGTGGATGGGGTGGACCTGGCCGTGCGGCGCGGGGAGACCTACGGCCTGGTCGGGGAGTCCGGCTGCGGCAAGTCGACGCTCGGCCGCGGCATCCTGCGGCTGGTGGAGCCCACCGGCGGGCGGGTGGTGTTCGACGGCACCGACCTGTCGACGTTGAAGGGCGAGGCGCTGCGCGCAGTGCGACGTCGTATGCAGATGGTGTTCCAGGACCCGCTGAGCTCGTTGGACCCGCGGCAGTCGGTGGAGAGCCTGCTCACCGAGGGAATGAAGGCGCACGGTCTGCACCCCGGACCCGGTGAGCGCCACGCCCGGCTGCGGTCGCTGCTCAGCTCCGTCGGGCTGCCGTCCACGTCGCTGAGCCGGTACCCGCACGAGTTCTCCGGCGGTCAACGCCAGCGCATCGGGATCGCCCGGGCCCTCACCGTGGAGCCGGACCTACTGGTGGCCGACGAGCCGGTGAGCGCGCTGGACGTCTCCGTGCAGGCCCAGGTCGTGAACCTGATGGAGGACCTGCAGGAGTCGCTCGGCCTGACCTACCTGGTCATCGCCCACGACCTGGCCGTGGTGCGCCACATCTCCGACCGCATCGGGGTGATGTACCTCGGTGGGTTGGTTGAGGAGGCGCCGGCGGGCGAGCTGTACGCGCAACCGCTGCACCCCTACACCCGCGCACTGCTGTCGGCGGTGCCGGTGCCGGACCCGGTGGTGGAGGACAGCCGCGAGCAGATCCTGCTGGCCGGTGACCTCCCGTCTCCGGCGAACCCGCCCTCCGGGTGTCGCTTCCACACCCGCTGCCCGTGGCGTCAGCCGTCGCGGTGTGACACCGAGCGGCCGGAGTTGCGCGAACTGGATGGGCTCGAGCGCGCCCACCGGGTGGCCTGCCATCACGCTGAGCGCATCCGCAGCGGCGAGCTGCAGCCGCACGCGGTGAGCGCCGCGGCCACCGACCCCGCTGCGCTCGACCTGGCCGCGGTGCCGCGGGGCCCCGGCTCGGTCAACGAAGTCATCTAGGTGGCCCGCGCAGCTCGCAGCCCCCGCGCAGCTCGCGGCCCCGCGCCGCCGTCTCGCCCTGCCCCCCGCCCACGCCCCGCTTCAGGCCCGGTTCACCGCCGACACCACCGCCCGCAGCGAGGCGGTGGTGATGGACGTGGCGCGCCCCACGCCCCAGACGACCTTGCCGCCCACGGCGCACTCCACGTAGGCGGCTGCGGTGGCGTCGTCGCCGGCGGACATCGCGTGCTCGGAGTAGTCCAGCACCCGCACGTCGAAGCCGACGGTGCCCAACGCGTCGACGAAAGCGGCCAGCGGACCGTTGCCCGCGCCGGATATCTCCTGCTCGACGCCGTCGACCTTCACCACAGCCGTGATCTGGTCCTCACCCCCGTCGGTCTCCGCGGCGACCACCTTCTGCCGCATGCGCTCCAGCGGGGTGATCCGGTCGAGGTACTCCTCGGCGAACACGTCCCACATCGCCTTGGGGCTCACCTCACCACCCTCGGAGTCGGTCACCCGCTGCACCGCCTGGGAGAACTCGATCTGCAGGCGGCGGGGGAGCACCAGGTGGTGGTCGCTGCGCATGATGTAGGCGACGCCGCCCTTGCCGGACTGGGAGTTGACGCGGATGACGGCCTCATAGGTCCGACCGACGTCCTTCGGGTCGATCGGCAGATACGGCACCGCCCACCGCAGGTCGTCGACGTCGGTGTCCGCGACATCGGCGTCGACCTTCATCGTGTCCAGCCCCTTGTTGATCGCGTCCTGGTGGCTGCCGGAGAACGCGGTATACACCAGGTCGCCGCCGTAGGGATGCCGTTCCCCGACGGGCAGCTGGTTGCAGTACTCCACCGTGCGGCGGATCTCGTCGATGTCGGAGAAGTCGATCTGAGGGTCGATGCCGCGGCTGAACAGGTTCATGCCCAGCGTCACCAGGCACACGTTGCCGGTGCGCTCACCGTTGCCGAACAGGCACCCCTCGATGCGGTCGGCGCCCGCAGCGAAGCCCAGCTCGGCGGCCGCGACGCCGGTGCCGCGGTCATTGTGCGGGTGCAGGCTCAGCACCACGGCGTCGCGGCGCGCCAGGTTGCGGTGCATCCACTCGATGGAGTCGGCGTACACGTTGGGCGTGGCCATCTCCACCGTCGCGGGCAGGTTGAGGATCACCGGCTGCGCCGGGGCCGGCTGCCACACCGCCGTCACCGCGTTGCAGATCTCCGCGGCGTATTCCAGCTCGGTCCCGGTGAAACTCTCCGGCGAATACTCCCAACGCCAGTGCGTGTCGGGCTGGCGCTCGGCGCATCGCAGCGCGAACTCGGCGGCGTCGGTGGCGATGCGGGTGATGGCCGGGCGGTCGCTGCGGAAAACCACCCGCCGCTGCAGGATCGAGGTGGAGTTGTAGATGTGCACGATGGCGCGCTCAGCACCCTCGCACGCGGCGAAGGTGCGCTCGATGAGCTCGGGACGGCACTGGCTCAGCACCTGGATGGTGACGTCGTCGGGGATCGCGCCGTCGGTAACGATCTCGCGCACGAAGTCGAAGTCGGTCTGGCTGGCAGCCGGGAAGCCGACCTCGATCTCCTTGTAGCCCATGCGCACCAGCAGGTCGAACATGCGCCGCTTGCGGGCCGGACTCATGGGATCGATCAGTGCCTGGTTGCCATCGCGCAGGTCGACCGCGCACCACAGTGGGGCGCGGTCGATCACCACGTCGGGCCAGGTTCGATCCGCCAGCACGACGGGCGCGACCTCGTCGGCGTAGGGCAGGTAGCGGTGCATCGGCATGGACGAGCCGCGCTGGGTATTCCAGGGCGCCTGGTCGATGGGGGCCGGGCGCGCGGGCGTGCGGATGCTGCGCGAGGAGGGCGAGAACGCGTCGGATGAGGTCATGTCAGGGCTCCGGGATGGTCGCTAGGGTGCGACCGGCGCTGCGGGGTGGACACGCGGTGAAGCCCCGCGACGAGGAGCCGGTCTGGGCTCAGGCCTCGTCGCGGCGGCGAAGGAGGAGCGCGCGCTGCACGGGTCGACTGTAGACCCATCGAGGTGGACGGTGGGAACCGGTGGTGCAGGCGTTCGTCGAACCCGGTTTCTACCGAGCAGTAACAAGGTCGTGACGTGGCTCGCGCGACGTGCTTGACTAGCCCGTATGGCTGAGGAGCGTTCGACGAAGAACCCCCGCGCGGTGGTCGCCAAGGCGGTCAACGGTGCGGCGAGCCTGGTACGCGCAATCGCCACGCTGTTCGCGTTGGTGCTCGTGATCAGGATCGTGCTCACCCTCGGCAACGCCAACCCCGACAACGGCATCGTCAAGCGCATCGCCGAACTCGCCGAGCCACTGACGCTGGGTTCAAGGACCTGTTCACCCCGGACGGCATGAAGACCCAGGTGCTGGTGAATTATGGCCTGGCCGCGGTGTTTTGGCTCGTCGTGGGGGCTGTGCTGGCCAAGGTCATCCGCCGCTTCGCCTGAGCCTCAGGTCACCGCCGTGCGGGCGGCGAGGCATTCGCAGGCGTCCTCGCCCCCATCGAGGACCTCCCGGATGTGCGTTATCGCCGTGGCGACGTCGACGAATCGGGTGGTAGTCGGAGCCAACCCGAAGCGCGCGATGTCGGGGTCGCGGAAGTCGCCGACCACCCCGCGCGCGATGAGTGCCTGCACCAGCCCATAGGCCCGGTGGTGCCGCACACTCACCTGCGAGCCGCGCCGGGCCGGCTCCCGCGGGGTGGCCACCTCCAGCTCGGGGCAGCACTCGTCGAGCAGCTCGAGAAAGAACCCCGTCAGGGCCGTGGCCTTGGCCTGCAGCTGCGCCGGGCTCACCCCGTGCAGCGATTCCAGCCCGCACAGCAGCCCTTGCAAGGACAGCACGGACGGAGTGCCCCCGGCCAGGCGTTGCACCCCGGCGGCCGGGGTGAACTCGGTGCTCATGGCGAACGGCTCGGCGTGGCCGAACCAGGCGGGTAGCGGTGCGGGCAGCGCCTCGTGATGTCGGCGGGCCACGTAGCAGTATGCCGGTGCGCCGGGCCCGCCGTGCAGGAACTTGTAACCGCAGCCCACGGCCAGGTCCACGCCGAGTGCGTGCACGTCGACGTCCAGTGCCCCGGTGGAGTGGCAGAGATCCACCATCGCCAGCGCCCCCGCCCCGTGGGCGACCTCGGCGAGCGCTGCGACATCCCAGCGGCGCCCGGTGCGGAAGTCGACCTCCGTCACCGCCACTACCGCGACGTCCTCGTCGAGCACACCGGGCAGGTCCTCAGCAGCGTCGACGAGCCGCAGCTCGCCCCCGGTGAGCGCCAACACCCCGCGGGCCGCGTACAGGTCGGTGGGAAACGAGCCGCGCTCCATCACCACGGCGCCTCTACCCGGCCGCAGCGCCAGCGCCGCGCGCAGCAACTTGTGCACGTTCACCGAGGTGGAGTCCGCGACCACCACTTCGTCGGCGTCGGCGCCCAGCAGCGGCGCGAGTGCGCCCGCGGCCTTGGCGGGTGCGGTGAACCATCCAGCCTCGTTCCAGGAGCGGATGAGCCGTTCGCCCCATTCATGCGCCACCGTGTGCTGTAACTGTTTCGGCGCCAACCGCGGCATCGCCCCGAGGCTGTTGCCGTCGAGGTACACCAAGGCATCGGGCAGGTGGTAACGCTCGCGCAGAAGGGCCAGCGGGTCCGCGGAGTCGAGTTGGGCAGCGCGCTCGTCGGTGCTCATTCACCCATCCTCGCGCGCGCGCCTCGACACCGGCGCCACCCCCTGAGGCGCCGGTGTCGAGGTCCGCTGGCCACCAATGGTCAGCTGATGCGGCGACGCCGTCCTGCGACGACCGCACCCGCACCCAGGATCAGCAGTGCCAGAGCGAGTGCGAGCAGGTTGCCCACCTCAGCGCCGGTGAAGGCGAGTGGCGCAGCCGGTGTGACCGAACCGAGTGCCCGGATCACCTCGGCCTGAAGCCCAGCGTTCGCCCGCTCCACATTGCCGAGCACTACCGGGTTGCTTCGCTCGACCGCGTTGCCGAACACCACCGGGTCGGCCCCACTGGCCAGGTCGATCGAGTCAACCAGGATCGCGGTGCGACCACCACCACTACCAGTGCCGGTGCCGGTGCTGGTGCCGGTGCTGGGGCCGGTGGGTTGGGCGGTGACCGGGGCGGTGACGAGGCCACCACCACCACTCCCACTCCCACTACCGGTGCTGGGGCCGGCGGGTTGGGTGCAGCTGCCGGTTCCGGTGCCACCGATGCCTACGCCGTTGCCGCAGACGGTGACCGGGGCGGTGACCGGGGCGGTGACGAGGCCCCCACCACCGGTGCCCGTGCCCGTGCCGGTGCCAGGGCTGGTGCCGGCGGGTTGGGTGCAGCTGCCGGTTCCGGTGCCACCGATGCCTACGCCGTTGCCGCAGACGGTGACCGG
>JAABUV010002785.1_pt1 | contig 23146 bp, 38 predicted proteins | sample 5559971 | NCBI WGS metagenome assembly JAABUV01 (sample SAMN10711881, study PRJNA513362) | rock metagenome | isolation source: Antarctica rocks | place: Antarctica: Victoria Land, Knobhead nord | collected 2015-12-19
AGGGCGTGGTAAACCGGGACATCAAACTGGAGAACACGCTGCTGGACGGCAGCAAGCGGCCGCTGCTGAAAATCTGCGACTTTGGCTACTCCAAGAACGACAAGGACAGCGTGCCCAAGTCCAAGGTCGGGACGCCGGGCTACACCGGTGCGGCACCGCACCAGCTTTCAAACTCGTAGCAGGATGTCCATGAGCCCAAGGAAACACACCACTTGAGCTGTGTGAGCACCAAACCTAGCATGCCGCAGCTGGCATGTGTTTACGCGTGGGAGGCTCCACCATGGCCCTTTGCAGCTAGCCAATGTCTGTCCGCGCTTCCCTTCGCATCCACGCAAGTGACGTTCCAGAGTCTGCAGGCTGCTTTGAGCTGCGCTGCTCACACCGCCCTGACTCGATGCGCTTTCGGCCGCGGCAGCGCCGGAGGTCATCTCCAACAGCCGGACATACGACGGCAAGAAGGCCGATATCTGGAGCGCGGGTGTCATGCTGTACGTCATCCTGTTCTGCGGTGCGCTCGCGGCCCGCCGCAGGCGGGCCTCGCCCCACTGCCAGCGCGTGTGCCCGCATTGCCTGGTCCCTGGCGTCGCCTCAAGCGCGGGCGCCAAGGAACCTTGCGATGCATGTCCGCGCGCGCAGAATACCCCTTCGAGCGACCAGGGGATGCGGGCGATCCGCAGCGCTTTCAAAAGGCGCGCGCCACTGCAGCACGTCGCCTTTTCCCGGTCTCGCACTTGTGGTGGCCTTGCTCAGCCTGTGGGCCCTGAAGGAGCCACTGTTGTGCCTTAGTCAACGCCTCTGCCGCGTCTGGAGTCTGCCCTGCTTGTGGTCCGGCCCCTCTGCCACCAGCCTTCCAGGCACCGCCGGCGCATGGCCCGAGTAAACCATTGAATCAATTTTTGGTTTTCACGTAATTTATTAGTTGCTCTTCACGACATGGCTCAAAACCGGGGCGCCCACCGCGCGCGCGCCGCCTGGCCAGGTGCTGGAGCGCATCCTGGCGGTGGACTTCCGCTTCCCGGGCAGCATCCCGGTCAGCGCGGACTGCAAGGACCTGCTCACGCGCATCCTGGTCGCCGACCCGGCCAAGCGCGCCAGCATCGAGGACATCCAGCAGCACCCCTGGTGCGCGCGCGCGCCTCCGGCCTCAGCCTGCGCCTCCTTCTTGTTTCTGGGGTAGGGCATGCGGCCCTCTGTAGCCTGCTAAACCCTTGGCGCGGCTATGCAACAGCCCTGCATGGGGGCCGGCGCTTGTCCCTCTGCATATGACCGAGCCGCGCGTCAGGCGGGCGCGGAACGCGCCAGGTATGTGCGCGACCTGCCGGCGGGCGTGATCCGCATGAACGACGAGTGCCTGAAGCTGCGCGACCACACGGCCGGCTACCAGACCGTGGAGGACATCCAGGCGGTGGTCGGCGAGGCCATCGGCCTGCACAAGAAGCCGCTCGCGGACGACGACTACATCGACGAGGCCATGGTGCGCGCTGGCCCGGCGGTCGCATGCGTGCGTGTCGGGGCCAGGGCATGCCGGCTGCTTGCGGCACGGGCGAGCTGGGTGGACACCGGCCCGGCATGGGCGACGATTCCCCCAGTGGAGGCAACTGCTTATGATCTTTATATGCTGTCAGGATCGCCAAATGAGCCTATTGCTAGTATATGGCCGCTTGGCTGCGCGGCGTAGCTTCATGACCAGACACTACCGACAAGTGTGGGATGAGGTAGTTTATTATTCACAGACATGCAAGGCCAGTGTGTGGTCCGCAGGAGGGCGAAGACTACTACTGACAGGCTGAGCGGCCTGCGGATGCGGTGCGCGTGATAGGATGCGACCGAAACATGTATAGGATGCCTCCACAACTCAGCATGCAGGCGTGCTGTGGCACAGGCGGCCATGCAGCAGGGTGCCATGAAGGTTTTGTGGGCTGCCTGTGACACAGGTTGACCACCAGTTTTGCTTAGCCTCAGGAAATCGTTGTTTGGCTCCGCATAAACACTTCTGTGCATGTATGCTGATGTATTGTAACCATGATACACTTGTTGGGCCTGCAACCGTGGTGCCCAGAAAGCAGCCATTACGTACAGCTTGTGACGCACAGTCTCCGCCAGTGCGCCCTCAAAATACTCAAAGTACATGGGCTGCCCAACTCTATCCCTTCCTTGCGTTCTTGTACCTGATCCTGTCCTTGATGATTGCGCCTGGCCTGCACACACATAACCTGTCACGTCTTGACCACTAAAGCGGCATTCATTGACACAAAACACAGGCACCTGATAAAGGGCGTGATGGTGTACTGCCGTGCTTTACCCAAAGACAAAGGGAGTCTGCATGCATCCAAACCCCAGGTGTTACTGAGCAGCAGGCGACCAAGAGCTCAAGGATAACCAGGCAGCCGTCATGCTGGGCGCAGCAATGGCAGCCAAATTGGGACCGGGAGCACGGGAACCAATGCATTCACCAGCTCCAGCTACTCATCATTTGCAAAGCTACAGCCTGTCTGTGAAGCAGCTAGTGTGACATGATCAACGCTTGAGCAGTGGCACATGCACAGGATGTGCGCACCGCTGGTCGGTGGGTTTGGGCCTATGGCGCTGCGGGCCAAAGTCGCGCGGATACAAGCCGCGCCGTGGGCCCCGTGGCGCGTCTTCCTCGGCGCCCTCCTCCTCCTCCTCAACCGCAACCGCCCTGTAACAATCAGGACAAAGTCATATCTATTGATAGCAGCCAGGCAAGTTCAAGCTGGGAGCCCACGCGTTTGGAACAACCGCGCAGCTGACCGCCGGTTGCGCTTCCCAAACAGCCGTTGTCACGTGTTGCTCAAAACGCAAATGCTGGCATGCCAGCATGCAGCATAGGAACGCTAAGTGCGCGCCGCGAGTTGCCGGCCGCCGCTGAGTGGAGCAGGACCTTCTTGGCGGCCTCCGTATCCTCGATGTTCCGCAGCTTGTACGCCATCGGCAGCGGCACCTCCTGGATGCCAGTCATCCACGACGACACGTCCTGCACTTTGTGCTTCGGTGCCTGCCACGCGCACGCACACGCTCCGCTGTGCTGTGGAGAGTCTGTGGCCGTCTTGGGCCAAGCGACGGCTACCTGCCATACTGATGCTTGTTAGTCATCACACATCCATTTGTGATGCCGAGCACATTCATAGGAGAGTTTGCATTTGTTGATGTCACGACTCCCAGACAAGCACGCACTGCTGACAAAACCTAGTGGGCCTCTCCGAGCACCACACCACACACCTTCAAGTTCTCAGGAATGCCATACAGCTCCTGCTCCTCGCGCTGCTGCGCGTCCAGCGGCGCTGCAGCCTCCGCTGCGGCGTCCGTGCGGCCCAGCCGCTTGGCGAGCTGCGCCTCCACATACTTCTCCCTGCCTCCCAGCGCTGCCGTCAGCGTGGGACTGTGCACAGGTCGCCACTCAATGATCTCACCCTGGTCGTCAGACGGTCTGACTCAGACCTTCAGTTGCCTGTGGAGCTCTGCAGCGAGCTGCAAGTATGTGCTGGAGGCGCGCACATCTCTGGGTCGAGCGCCTCCACCTCCTTCACCTTCTCTTTCACGTACGCGTCCATCAGCTCACTATCGCCGCGCCTCACAGCCAGCGCCTGCGCCCCCGGGCGTCGTAAGGAGCGCACAGTTGGGGCATTCAGAGCACCCAGCACCCGCCTCACCTCTGCCCCCTCCTCGCCGCCAGCACTGCTCAGCAGCATCTCGGCGCTCAGGCCCTGCAAGCCGCCGTGCGCGTTGAGTGTGGTGGCCGAGCAAGTAGCTGCCAAAAGCAAGCTCGCTCGCACGCACCGTCTGGCGGGCACGGGCCTTCTGCAACATCTGTGCATCTTCCAGCACGGCCCTGCCAACACAACAGACACCCTTACGATTTCCCGGACATTGCACGCCAGCGCTCAACAGCAAAGCAGGGCACTCGCACCTCAAGCTGTCGTCATCTTCTTCCGCACTGTGCGACTCAGAGTCTTGCTCCAGTTTGCGTTTCCTCAGGTTCCTCTGGCGCTTCCCGGTCTCCGCCATTCTGCCTATCCGCGCTGGTCTTCCACACCAACTCCTATGCTAGGTTACGCTGAATAGGACAGCAATGTGCTACCAACCAGCAAGCTGCAAGTCAGCAGTCGTTAGGGAACCCCTCGCCTACCGCTCACACCTGAGCCACCTGGATCCTAGACTTGCGCACTCACCAAACAGCAACCTCGCCCAGTCACTGTACGTCAGTGACAGGCGTGTGCAGGCGTGTGCATTGATCAATGTCGTCGTTGCTGCGCCAAGTGTTCAGGTCCTTGGCTGCCCCGAGCTTACACCCTTCAAGGCTTGCCTCTGATGTCGACAGCTTCGGTCGGGATACAGCGGCACTTAAATTGAGACTAGAGGGGTACTGGTAGGCACACGGCTCTGGCAGATTGAGCAATGCATGGGGAGGGGTAGCACCTGCTGTGCGCGCGCCGCATGGCTGACCCCGGAGTGCGAGACGGAAAGGAGCCCCTGGTTGGCCATGAAAAATATGAGAAGCTGAAGGACCTGAGCGCTGGCGCTTTTGGCTTTGTGCAGCTAGCGCGGAACAAGCGTACGGGCCAGCACGTTGCTATAAAATTTCTGGAGCGGGTGCGCTTTCTGTGCCTATGTGCCGGTCACGTTGCTGCCACCTGGAGCAGAGCGCTGCCACTTCCTGGCCAGGCTGGCAGCGGGGTATGGGAGTTGGGAGCATGACGGGTGTGCGGTGGCTCGCACTGCTCGACATAGCAAGGCCTTAAGGCCTGCAAGGCCTTGACACTGCCCAAGCTTGTGACCACTGTATGACAGGTGTGTGCGACAGCAGCGAGCACCCCACCGGAGTGAGTGCTTTACACAGCTTTTCTGGCCTGTGCGTGCTGTGTTCCACGTCTGGCTAGGCCTGCAAAGTTGCTTGGGTGGCTCCTGCCAGCTCCCGTGTCACTGTGATTGTGCATCAGTGCACTTAGAGGCAGCAAAGAGCGCGTACGTGGGGCGCCCAGGGTCCCAGCAAAATCACAAAGCACGTCGAGCGCGAAGTCATCAGCCACAGCAACTTCTGCCACGTGCGTATGTTTCTCAGCTATGTTATCTGCTGCACGACTAACACAACCTGCGGACAAGCGCTGACGGGTGTGTTGCGGGGACGTTCTTTTTCGTCCGCAGCCACAGTGCGCCCAAACTATGTGTTACCAAGTTGTTGTATGCTTCGTCACGACCCTGCACAGCACCCACCACTGACACGTGCGGCGTGCCCCCTCAGCGTCATCCAGTTCAAGGAGGTGTTCCTCACTGAGCACCACCTGGCAATCGTCATGGAGTTTGCGCCCGGCGGCGACATGTTTCAGTTTGTGAAGGCGAGCGGCGGCCTCAAGGTGAACACATCCAGATCATGGGGTGCCATACAGGTTCTGGATAACCTGTCTGCACTGCTTGGCATGGAGTGACACTTTACCTGAAGCTGTGTATGTTGTAGACAGCATATGGTGCGGTGGGATGAGTAGCACCGCTTGGGGCTTGAGCATGCTGCTTATGTATGTTGGTGCGTCCATGCCATACCTTCTGACTCCCTTGCGCAACACTGCTGTCGCGCGGCTCTGCAGGAGGACGACGCGCGATGGTTCTTCCAACAGCTGATTGTTGGCCTGGACTACTGCCACAAGATGGTGCGCATACGGTTGCATGCGCCGCTGCTGGTCCTCTTTGCATGAAGATTCCACCCCTGTGGTACCAAGGGCATTTGCAGCATTGGTGCCCGGCATGGAGTGTGTATATAATGTCGTGCGCACCAGGGTGTGGTCAACCGGGATATCAAGCTGGAGAACACGCTGCTGGACGCCTCCCCGATGCCGCTGGTGAAGATCACGGACTTTGGCTACTGCAAGAGCGACAAGGAGAGCTTGCCAAAGTCCAAGGTCGGCACGCCGGGGTACACCGGTGCGCGACGGGCGACCTGCGCAATGGGCGACCTTGCCCAGTGCACAGCCGCCCCTCACCTGGTCGAACGTAGCGCAGCACTGCGCCATGCTATCATGCGGACGAGGCGCAACTACCTGCGGGCACCCACTGACAAGTGCGCGCTCTGTGCGCGAGTCGAAGCGTTGCGCAGGCACAGCAGGCCGTTGACGCGCCATGGTGCCTGCTGCCAGCCTTGCCTGCATCCATGCGCCAGCATGCGCGCTCATGCGGCGCCGCCGGCGCACCCCTGCGCGCTCACGGGGCGGGCTGCGCGGCGTGCAGCGCCGGAGGTGATCTGCGCGAAGACGCACTACGATGGCGAGAAGGCGGACATCTGGAGCTGCGGCGTGATGCTGTACGTCATGCTGTTCTGCGAGTACCCCTTCGAGCGGCCGGAGGACGACGCCGACAAGCACGGCTTCCAGAAGGCGCGGCCGCGCCACGTGGGGGGCGCGCGCGGCCCCGTCCCTGTCGCACAGCCCACGCACAGCATGCTCGGCAGCGCCTCCCGGCAAAGTCGTGCGGTGCCCCGCGAGGCGCGTGAGCTTCAGCAGCGCAGCAGGGAGGTGTGGAGGCGTCTTCATTCTGCCAGCGGCTCTTCATTGTGCCAGCGGACTGTAGCAGATTTGCCAACCGAGCGCGCATGACAGGCGCGTGCGCGCCCAGGTGCTGGACCGCATCATGCGCGTCGACTACAAGTTCCCCAAGTACCCGCGCATCTCGCCGGAGTGCAAGGACCTGATCCAGCGCATCCTCGTCGGCGAGCCGGAGAGGCGCCTGAGCATCCGCGAGATCCAGGAGCACCCCTGGTGCGCCGCGCGCGAGTGGCGCCGCCTGCAGCGCCGAGCAGCGCCAGCGCCTGTGAATAGTGTAAGGGTGTCCTGCTCCTGCTCCTGTTTGGTGCCATATCAGAGCCGCAGAGCAGCACCGCTCTGCAAGCATCACAAGCCCGCACCAACAGCGCGCGCACGTGCGCGCGCCGTCAGAGATCGCTCGCACAGCCCATGGGGGCACACCAGCAATGCCGAAGCAGCCGTTGCTGCCGTGCTCGGGCTCGCTCGATGCGCGCGGCCCACGGCTCAAGCGCGCGGCGCCAGGTACCGGAGGGGCCTGCCGCCGGCGGTCATGAAGATGAACGAGGAGTGCCTGCGGCTGCGCCCGCACGACCACCCGGGCTACCAGACCGTGGACGACATCCGGCGCGTCGTGCGCGAGGCCATCGGCGCGGCCGCCACCGACCCGGACGAGCTCGTGGACGACCTCATCGGCGACGATGAGACGTACTTCTGAGCGCCCGCGCGCCCCGCGCGCCGTGCGCGCACGCCCCGGGGCCTGCGCAGGCCCGGCAGGCGGGCCCCTGCTGCGCTCGAGCCGCGGGCCACGCGTGGGCGTCGCAGCGCGCGGCTCATGCTGGCTTGCAGCCAGGTGAGCGAGGCAGCGCTATCTTGGGGCGTAGATGGTGCCCGAGCGCGATGCAGCTGTGAGCGTTTGTTGTTTTGTTGTTTAGTCTGGAGGGGAGGGTGCACTGGCAGGGGTTGGGGAGCGTTCTACCATGGCAAGCGCTTGGCTCTGCCTGTTGGCAGAGTCAGTGCGTGTTCAGCACGCAGTGCTACGTCTAGGTTGCTGAGGTGCGTCCTAGGGTATGTGCAGGGGCCAGAACTTGGAACTTTGTCCAGTAATCTTCTTGCGTGTGTGCGGAGTGCCTGCCACTGGCAGTTTGGCATGGGAGCAGGTTCAGGGTTGTGTGTGCCGTGAGCGCCGTGTGTGCGCGCCCGCTCTGTGCTATATGTCAAGCAACGTAGTGGCAGCAGAGGCTGCAGGCCCATGTGGCCGTGGGCTGGGCCAGGGTTGTGGGAGCAGTGTTTGCCACAGAGCGTACGCATGCAGGCGCATGCATGACTGCGTTGGCGCATGGCATGTGTGCGCATGGCGTGACAGTTGGCGCATGGCATGACTGCGCAAGAACCGTCTGCTTTGCTGCCGCTAATACACCACCTGATTAGCACTCCCAGCGGGCTCAGCAGGGGAAACAGGCGTGAACTGTGCATGCTTTGAATGCGCTGGATGAAATTGGGACAATTGTTCTGCCATGAGCAGCATTGCATTACTTACCAGGGCGCCAAGGGTGGTGCGCTGGCGTTCAAGATCATTCCTGCTGCATTGCAGCTCTGTCCATATCTGTCTCACGTGTTTTGCTGGCTTACTTGGCGGGGCTTGGTGCTGGTCATTGGAGCAGGTTACCTTCCACGGGGTTGCACATCCTCAAAATTTTGGTCTGCAAGTGCGCTGCGGCATTGTGTTGGCGCAGGTTTCGGCGCTTGACCTGCCTGCTTCGGTGTTTCGGCGCAAAGCTGTGCGTAGAGTGAGGAGCCCAGTAGTCCACTGGTCATCGGTCGTGCATGCTAGCAAGGTGTTGGTTGGCACGTCTGCATTGGTTGTTGTCCGCATGTGTCTTGGACGTCATGCCAATGTCAGTCCCGCTGTTGATGACATGTCCCAACGATGCATCACGTCGATTAGAGTCATATGCTATGCTGAACGCACCTACCCTACCCCGCTTGTGTAACCCCCCTCGGCAAGCTCAATTGTATTACGCCGGATGTATTGCCAGGGCCAGTGCATGCTTGCCTGAAGGCCGGCGGTATGCCCGGGCGCTTGGGCCTAGCAAGACGCTGTCCAGGGTGCCAGGACCGAGCGAACACAACATCCCGAGCTCAATCAGGTAGCTCTCTAGTATTGCTAGGACAGCTGAAGTAGCGCTTGCGTGCGCTGCAGGTTCAGGTTGCACAGAGTGCCGCGGGTATAAGGCGCTGTTGTTGCTGCCTTGCGCTGTAGTTGCTTCTGCATTGCTGCGACGCACCGCCGGCAGCACCCGGCGCCCCGCCACCACTGTGCCAGCGCTGCAGGCAGCTGTGCACTTGCCTGGGCCCTTGACGAGCACGGCAAGGCACTCTATGGGGTGCCCGGGCCCGGCCACTATCAGGCCGCGACCTCCTTCAGGTGCACCTGCAGAAGCAACAGCGACTTGTGGACAGCGAGCACTGAACTAGCTGGCATTCGTTTTGCAAAGGATGTGCATAGCAAAATGCCCTTCTTTCACTCTCCATTTTACAAGGGCCCAGGCAACGCCTGCGGGAATGCTGAGTCAGCTTAAGTAGTCACACCTGCCAGTGCCTGGCACAAGGCTCACACACAGATCGGGCAGCCAAGGCGTAAAGCCATGCGCAGGGGCCTCGCCAACGCCGGCCGGCAGGTGTTCCCGGCCGCGCCAGCATACACTGCGGCTGCGCGGCTGCTGGCAGCGCACAAGCTGCACCTGGCGCACCAGTTTGACTGCCTGGTGCCGCGCTGCACATCGCCAGGGCCTGCCGCCTATGCCCCTGCCCCGCTGGTGAGCCCTGCCAGGCTCGAAAGCCTGACACAATGTTCTCCATACCTACAGGCGCAGGCAAAGCATGCAGGCATGCATCACCCCATCCTTGGCTTGAGCGCTGAGGTGTGGCAATGAGTGCTGTCCCTGGAGCAAGGGAGCTGGACGTTACGCGCTCTGCTTGCTTGGCAGCCGCTGCGCCCCGGCGCGCGCTTCGGCTGGTCCGAGCGCGAGACGGATGCCTGGCTATGCCGTGCTGCTGGCAACATTGCGGAGCGCACCGAAGACTGCTCGCCGGGGCCTGCATACGAGTGCGCCCACCCTGCCGCCCTCGTCCCTGCATGCAGTCACAGGTAGGCCGTGCGCCATGTGGAGAATGACAGGGGCTGCAGCCGCACTGCATAGCAAGCCTGAGGCCTGCTGAGCAAACGCATGACGCAACGCACTCCCGCAGCGTGCGGGGCCTGTGCGCGCGTGCGGCGCCAAGCAGCGCAGCTGCCGTCATCGGCGGGGGACCGCTGCAGCGGCTGCCGCCTGTGCGCTCCGAGAGCCCCGGTCCCTATGGCACGGCCACCGCCCGCAGTGGCACACTGCAATACCAGTGATGACCTGGGTTCTGTGTTGCACTCTGGGGTCTGAGTGGGGATCAATTCTGGCGTACTATGTATTCCGCAACCTCCTTACACCTGGTAGACATGGTGCCCGCGTTGCAAGGATGGCCATGCGGACATTCTTCGGGACTCGCCGCCGGAGGTTTGGCCGAGTCTGCTGCAGGCGCGCCGGACACGATCGGCGCTGCAGCCCCGCCGTCCATCGCAGCCGGCCCGCCCGCCGTCTTTGCGCCGCCGGGGCCGCGGAGCCGCTGCGAGGCGCGCGACCGCCACGAGGAGGGCCTGAAGGCGCGCGGCGCTCCGGCTCCAGCACTGCGGCCGACCCTGGATGTGTTGCCCCTCAAGTCTCTCGCGCCGCGCGTGTTATTCAGTTTCCATTGCAGACTGTGGCATGCCTGAAGCAGGCATGCCACAGTCCCCCTTCCTGCCTGCATGCTGAGCAACAGCTTCAAGCAGCGACGAGGGCTGTTGACCGGTGGCCATACGTCTGGTGCAGGTGTATGCCGGGGTCGGGGTGGACCTGCCAGGCGCGTTTGCCGAGGACCACGCACAGCAGCCAGGGCCCGGCCAGTACGGAGCGCCCGAGTCTGCGCGGCAGGTGCGCACCTGCGCTCCAGGCGCCGGTGGCAGGCCCCGCCCTGGCTGCAGGGGCTTCGCAGCTGGCCTGCATGTGCGTCGCCGCGACCTGTGGGCTGAGAGCTTAAGCTTGCCACTCTTTACATCATGCGACTACATTCTGCTCTGCACCATGTGGGGATGCTTGTACTGTTTTCTATTAACAACGAGCACAATGAGCAAAAGGATCTAGGGTTTTGATTATGAGCAAATTTGGCGGCCAGTTGGCACCTAGCTACTTTTCACAGTATTGGCATGCATCTGGCAGGAGCATGCCCGTCTGGCATGCTCGCGACCCGGCGGGCCCTGTCTGCAGAGTGCAGAGGCGGCTGGAGACAGAGCAGCAAGCCGCAGCATCTGACGCGGGCGCTATGCCATGATGCAGAGGCGCGCGTCGAGGGCCCCAGTGTACACCTTCGCGACAGGGGACCGGGGCCTGGAGCCCGCGCCGGGGACGCCAGCGGTGAGCGCACAACTGTCCGCCGGGGTGCCGAGGCCATGCTGCCTCGGGCCGCCTGGCACGCACTGGGAGCTGCATCGCAGCACCTGCCTGAGCAGTGACATGGCCGCATCGGTCTTTGTCAAGGTCCTGGCGTGAGACACCCTGTGCACCCACCCATGCTTGGCGCTGCCCTGGCACAGCAGAGCCGCCGAGCCAGCTGCGCCATGATGCACGCTCCTTGCGGGACAGCATGCGGGGGATCCAGTGATGCATGGTCCACCGCTCGCTGCTGACTGCTTCCGCCTGCCGCCATCGCCCAGTAGCCGCACGGCGGCTGCCGAGAACACGTAGACGAGGAGGCCGTGCGCTCCTCGCTGCGGACGCACCCGGCGGCCGTGTTCGTGCCGCGGACGGCGCGCGTGCTGTCATGGACACGTAACTCTGCCGAAAGCCCTGGTGGTGCGTCTCCCCATGCCGATGATTGCATTTGTTCCTATTCTCTTCCCATGACCTAAACATATCCAGGCAGACATGTATATGCTCCAAGTATATAGCCCACGTTGTGTGTCGCCTTTCTCATGGCCAGGTTTGCCATGGGTACGCATACTGGTGATTCACGAAATGAGGGGATGTCACACCGAACAGCTTGCAAGCGATATTCCGTTTTATTGGGACGCTCTGTATCGTCTGCCAGCCTGCCTGTCGGCAAGCATCCCGGTGCTGGTTGCTGGCAGGCGCAAAGCGGGCGTGGGAGTGCCGCCTGGACACCGCCCTGGTGGGCGGCCCCTGGGCCATGCTGCGCGCGCCCGGCCCCGGACCCGCGGCGTACAGCGCGCGGGAGCCCTTTGCCGCGGGCGCGCCGGCGGCCTGCTTCGGCTGCGCGTCGCGCGCGCTGACCATCCGCGACATCGCCGAGGTCTGCAACAAGTGCGCGGCGCGACGCCAGGCCGCACCTGTCTGCGTCCGGGGGGTGGGCGTCTGCCCGCCTCGGGCCTGCCAGATGGTATCTTGCAGTCAGTTTCAATACAAGGGCGTCTGGGCGCGTGTGCAGATGCCAGCGTGTGCGCGACAGGGTCGGTGTCCCGGGTCCCGGCGCGTACGAGGCCGCCGCGTGCGCGGCGCTGCAGGCGCCCGCGGTGCCCGCCCACCCCTTCGGCGCGCGCCTAGCGCCAGCGCGGGCTGGCAGCTCCGCTGACACCCCGGTGCGCAGTCAGCTGCCTGTAAATCGACAGTGCAGCATACAGACAGCGTGCTAGATGAAGAGATGAGCGTCCGCGGCTGGGCACTGCAGTCCTCGATGCGCTGTACGATTGATTGAAAACAGATAGATGGGGGTTAGGGCGCTCTGCAGGAGGCCTCCGCGCACGCCCGTGCGGCCCCATCCATGGCACTGACGCAGGAACGAGCGCTCCGCGCTGCGCAGGGACCGGGCGCCTACGACGAAGACTCGGATTTGCTATGGCCCGCGCGGCCAGGTTTCAAGATCATGAGCGGCGGCGACCAGCGCAGCGCATACCTCTCCAGGTGTTCCCGCGCACCTGGCTTGTACATGCCTGGCACGGCATATTCTCATGGCCACCCCTGCACATCCTGTGTAATTGGCAAGTTGTGGCGCGCATGACCTTTCAGTCCTATGATGCTGGGCAGCCCACACAACTCTGTGCGTGCTTGCCATTCATGCGCCAGCTTTGGTATTTACCAGCACCGCAGCAGCACCGCGCGCTTTGGGCGCAGGTGCGAGTCGCCTGGGCCAGTCTACCTGCCGCGGCCGCCGCGCCGGACGGCGGGCGTCAACATGGGCTGCCGCGGGCGAGCGCCGCAGGCGGCGGTGCATGCGGCGCGCGCCTGCTGGGTGCCTGGCGCCGACGGCAGCCACGAGGTCCTGCTGGTGCGCAGCAGCCGACCACACGCATGCCAGCATGACGCCGAGAGCAACCCCGCACATGCGGCTCGCACGGCCGTGACATATGTCAACTGTGGTTTGGGCGATGCGGGGCATGCATGGCCGGCCCCACTGGCTCGGCCGTGGCCGAACATGCACAGACAGCCACATCAGAAATGCCTTCAGACTTGCAACCAACTATCACGCACCGTGCCACGCGAATGCTTGGGCTTGCTTAGCGGAAGCGCTAGCGGGGCCAAGGCGGCGGCATGTCCGGCAGGGCCACGACTCGCCCGGCCCAGGGTACGACGTAGGCGGGCTGGCGGCGCGCGGCGGCGTCAGCGCGACCAGGCGGCGCTGCTGCAGCTCGCTCGGCACCTTTGGCCGGCCGGCGGGGCCGTCTCGGGGCGCGGGCTTGCGCCGGCGGCCTGCTGCACCCGCCGGGGAACCGGCGCCGGCGCCCGCCGTGATAGAGGCGGAGAGCACCGCCCCGCAGGTAGAGGCCACCAGCAGCAAATTGCGCGCGCAACCCCGACCGCGCATGTCAGCGCCTGGGGCGACGGCGGCCCCCGCCGCTGCGCAGGCAGAGGGCGCTGCCATAGGGTCTGCTCACGCAGCCTCCAGGGCGGTCAGCGGCCGCCATGCTGGCCCCCAGGTGCGTGCTCTGGGAAGGCAGGCTTTATGCATGCGCTTTGGCGTCTCATCGCTGTAGTGTCGTGATGCATAGTGCACGGGGTTGTGATGCATAGGTGCGCCAGACGCATGCCTGTGCTTGAGGCACTGCTGCGGGCGGCGCCGGATGCTCGTTGGCGGCGGTGCGCATCAGGGCCCGTTCTGAGGTCGGGCGGGCGAATGTTCGGCACCTCGCAGCGCTCACAGATCCTAAATGTTCGTTTCTAGCTGTCCCAGTGCCGTTGGTGTAATGTGATCAAGCTCTCCTGACACGCTTTCCGGGTATGCTCTCCTGTCGTCAGGGGGCGAATTGGCTCAAGGAGCACCTGACATTGTTGCGTGTTAAGACACGCACCATGCGGTGTGCATGTGCGGTGGATGCTACCAGACGCTGGTATCCGCACATTGCAGTGCACCCAGGCCAGCCAAGTTCAGCTGTTACCAGGCACCTTTTGGCTTAGAATTTACCTGTCATGGGGGTCATACACACGCTTGGTATGCGGTCCTTGCGTGCGTGAAGTAGGCGATGATCTTGCTATGAGGCACAAAGTGCATTTCCCTCATACGCTTCCCAACAAACCAGTTAAACAGCTATGCTGATGCACTCCGGCACATATGATGTCACACGTCATCTTCATTCCTTGTCAGTCAGGACTCCTGTTCTAACATCCTTCACAACTGCATCACAAAGCTGGACATATCCCCAAAGACAATGTTCACGCCCGATTCGAATGTCAATTTGCGACCCCATATGACCTACAGTCTGCCCAAGCTCACCGCATGGTCAAGTGCAACCCAATGTCTGATCATCAACACAGTGGTATACCGGCCCTCACAATGCCACCGAGAGCATGTGCGTATGCAGGGAAACAAGCTGCCTACCAAGTGTTGATACATGCCTCGCGCTCTTGCCTACACCATGCGTTGGCATCTACAGACACACAAAGACCAAGTGGCGCCAAAATCGTGGCGTGTCAGTGCTTTGAGGCACAAGAGGCCAGCCCACAGGGCGCAGCCTGTCAAGATCCGCTGCATGCGCCACAGCGCATCCAAGCTCTTGACCACGTTATTTTGGGCCCATTTCGCAATGCGCATTTTGTATTGCTCGTGCTTGGCGCGAGCCAAGCAGCCACGGCCCCATGCGCACCCCATGCTGAGGCTGGTCGGGGTCAAGCAGGAAGGACTGACATGCCTGCAAGGACACCAAGCATGGGCAATGTAGAGGGAAGGCGTGCTCCTTGACGGCAACCCAAACCAGGCATAACCAGCAGATATTGCCCCAAGGGGCTTGCACCATTTACCCACATCTGAGGTCAGGCCTGCATTGACATTCTGGACGCGGGCCCAGACACCGTCACTTCAGGCCGGGAGCCCACATAGCCGGGCGCTTTGAAGCACGCGCGCCAATGACTGGTGGCACCCCCGGTACGGCACCCACTGACCATGCCTCATGCACACCCAAGCTTGCCACACTGCAAACTGGGTGTGCCAGGCGTTGCAGCGTAGCACACTGCCCGCGCCCACGCCCTCAGCATGCCGCAGCCGTGCCGAGCTCTCTGCAGCTGGGCGCCACGGCCACGCGCGCAGGTCCCCGGATGCTGCTAAAAAGACAGACATGTCCGGCGCCCACGCAGTGGCGCCCTAGCGCATGAGCAAAAGTCTCCTCGAGCGGCACCAGGTCCGCTGCGCTGCAGCGAGCGTCGCCGCGCCGCGCGGCCGCCGGCGGCCGCTTCACCTGAGCTCGAGCATCATGTTGTTGTCGGGCGGCAGGCCGATGCACGCGCGCACGACATTCTCCAGCGCGGCGCGCTGGCGGCCGAGCGCGTTGACGACGGGCGCGCCGTCGGGCACCAGCGGCGCCTTGGTCAGATACGACAGCAGCGACGCGACCGGGTGCAGTGCATGCGGCTGCTCCTCACCGTCCCGCCGCACCTGCGCGCTCCCGCGCTGCACTCGCGGATGCTGGAAGGCTGGTGACAGCGGCAGCACCGCCGGGGAATGCACAGCGCTCTGATGTCTCCTCCTGGCGTCTGCCATACCCGCAATGTCCCACAAAATGACAACGAGCTTCCCCGCAGACTGGACACACATAACACATGACACATGGAGCGATGACCAAGCTTCGTTGCAACTGTGCGGCGCCCGGAGCACTTTGTGTGCCACCACACATCTGCCCTCTCATCTATCTCGCCCCTCCCACCGCGGGCTGGCCTGCGGCCGCGGCCGCGGCCGCGCGCGCCTGGATGCGCTGCAGCAGCTCGGCCAGGATGACCAGGTCCAGGATGATGGGCGCCGCCAGCAGGCTGTCCTCGCACGTGTTGTGCATCACGATCGTCTGCCGCCCGCCCATGAAGATCTGGCGCGCGCGCGCCGCCCGGCTCAGCAACGCGCGAGGCAGAACGCCCCGCCCGGCCCAGACGATCCCCACGACTTAGCAGCGCTTGCAGCCGTACAACGTACTCCCAGTGGGGACTTACAGTGGGGTCTCAAGAACAAGCAGAGATGGGGGCTCGCAGTCACACAACATACACAGGCTGCAATGGGGCTCAGCTCCGGCGCGCGCACCTCCGCGCTGTACTCGTCTAGCGCACGCTTGCTGTCCGCCACATAGGGCACGTACTTGATGACCACCGTGTGGTCGGGCGCCTCCCCGGGCGCGTACAGGATGGCGTTGGACGCCACCACGTCGTCCACCTGGCCTCCAAGGCACCCTGGTCAGCAAGCGCCCTTCACACACTCATGGGCGTCCACCTCAACGCTCCTGCAACGAGCATCCCGCCAGCCAAAGTAGGCACGCGCTGGACCTGCCCTCTGCTCCAGGAAACATCTGAAACTCCAGTCCCCCCCCCCTCCCTCCCCCGCGCGCGCGCGCGTGCGCGGCACCAGGCGGTGCGCATACCACGTTGCTCTTGCTGATCTCCTTGGAGCGGAAGGTCTGCGGCGCGCTCAGGTTCATGCCGTCATTGTTGCCCAGGTGGTTGTACGACACGATGGCCGTGGGCTTGATGCCCGCGCCGACCAGGAAGTCTACCAGCACGCTCTTGATCTTGGTCTGGCCGCTCTTGAAGTCGTCGCCCGCGATGAGCACGCCTGCCGCACAAGGCACCGCACGGTGTCAGATCTTGGTGTACATTGCGCACTGCCCAACGGCAGCGCATGAATGCCACGTAGAATTATTCTAAGACGTTCTAGCCGCACCCACGCGATTGCCAGCAGCAGCATGCCTGCGGGTGCGCAGACACCCGCGGCGCACGGGTCACTCCGCAGCGCATCCACAAGCCAGCACCTGTTATGCAGCTCAAGCGCGGCTACAGCACTGTAGAGCACCAGGTAGTAGGCCAAACAGGTGGTGCAGCTCGCCGCTCCTACCCGGCACAGCCACATAACGCTGTGCACGCCATCCATATGGGCGGTCAGCATGCCGTGCGGACTGCTCTGTGCGAGTGCTGCCGCAGTGACAGCGTCGGGCGCGTGCCCCTCTCGACGGCCAGCTCAATGAGGCCCGGCACAAAGGTGTTCTGCGGCGAGCCGTTGATGAAGGCGACGCCCTCCAGCACCGCCGCGGCGGCGTACAGGCTGGACGGCGCGACCTCAGCCTCGCCGCGCGCGACAGCGGCCAAGAAGTTGTCCGCGGTGTCGTTCAGGCCCCTGCTGACCTGCCGCGAGCGCGGATCCCTGTCGGCGCTGACCTCCTTTCACTGCTTGTGAGAGCATGCTTGTTGAGCGCTCCACGCAGAGCAGCCACCGCCTCCCAAAACAGTGCTTGTACAGGAAGAGAAGCGACATGCTGCGCATCTACTCCCCTTTCCGTTCTGAGCAGCCGCGCGCCTGGCTGTAGCGCTCGGTGTTGGCCGTCCAGAGCACGACCACACGCTCGACGCCCGTGCGCTCCCGGAACGCGCGGATGTCCGCGCGCAGGTGGTCCAGCTGCGCCTGCCGCCCCGAGCGCGCGCGCGCCGCGTCAACAGGTGCGCACGCGTTTTACCACTGGAGCCAGTGCCAGCCCCCTCCGCGGCTCATGCAGCGGGGCCGCGTCCAGCATCCTCCGGTCGGCGCAGGCACGCCCGCCGAAGCACAGCCCCGATGCATTCTGAGGCACGAGCGCTGTGAGCAGGGCAGAGGCCAAATCAGGCCGCGCTGAGCAACCCGTGAGGGGGCGCGAGCATGAGACGCGCATATGGCAGAAACGCTGCAGCGGCGCGCGCGCGCACCTGCTTGCTGCCCTTGACCAGGTGGTCGGCGCGTGCGCCCTGGTTGGCCGCGATGAAGTCGGGGTCGAACACGCCGGGCAGCGGGTGCAGGTCGCGCATGTAGGGCGCCAGCTGCCGCTGCAGCTCAAAGTCTATCACCTGCGCGCCGCCGCACGCAGCATGCTCGCGCCAAGCTCGCCGCCCGCCACCTCCTAGCTGCTGACAAGCGCTCCGCCGAGCTGCCGACGGAAGCTGTCACTGCCTGACGAGAGCTACACTGCACGCGCTGGACACATGCACAGGACACGCGCTATGCATGGCTGCTTGCACGGTCACTACTCGCAGCGAGTGAGAGCAGAGTCTCACAGCTCGCTTCACCTGACGTGCTCACGTACACGCGCCACGCCCCGCTCGCAACCCGCTTGCAGCCAGCCAGGCAGTGCGCGGCGGGCGCGCCTGTGCACGCTCCATGGCCTCGGCCAGGTTCAGGCCGCTGATGTCCCAGCCGCCGAAGACGATATCGTTCGGGTGCACCATCGGCAGCAGCGCCGAGAACGGCGCGTGCACCTCCTCGCCGCGGAAGTTGCCCACGCGGCACGTGGACGCCTGCGTCAGGGAGCCCCAGTAGTTGGGCTTGCGCAGGCCCTCCTTCGTCATCCAGGTCAGGCCCCTGCGCGGCGCCGCTCGCGTCAGACGCCCCCGTGCCAGGGCTCTCGCCGCGCCCCCCTACAGCACGCGCGGGAAGCCTGCGCAGCACGGTGTGCTTGCCCTCTCAGCCAGTGCTGAAGCGCTCTCAGCCAGTGCTAGTGCTGAAGCGCTCTCAGTCAGCGCTGAAGCGCTCTCAGCCAGTGCTGGAGCGGGGCAAGTGAGGTGCAGGTCCATAAGTGGTCAAGTACGCACAGGTCTCCCCCTTGTGTGCCACACGTGTGCGGTACAATGGCCCGGAGTGCAGCCTGGCTGAGCTGCAGGGCACACTAGGAGGGAGCATCCTGTGCCTGCATAACAGTAACTGCACAGGCTTGTGGAGCGCACAGCTTGTTGGCGAGCACGCCCGCGGTCACCGTTGTACCGTTGTTGCCGCCCCAGCCGACCAGCATCACCCTGCTCAAGGCAACGTAAGCGCTTGCAACATGTCTGCTGTGCAACACTGTGGTAGGGGCCACCCGAGCACACCACAGCTGACGAATGTGTGGCGCATTTGCTATGCATTCGTATTTAAGCAGAGAGCACACGCTCAAGGGCTAAACAAACAGGTCCTATGTGAAAGGTGCTGTGTTGCGGACAGGTGACACAGTATGCGCGTGTGCGGTGCCAGGAGGCTTCAGACTGTTGTGAACAAGGCGCGCTCACCCAAGCTTTGGAGGCTTTGTGGCTGTCCGCATATGATACGTCGTGGTCACTGGCTCAAGCGTCCAGTTGCCATCGGCATCATGGTGCAGGTCAGTGCTCTGGTACTCATACTTGGCGCAGATTGCGTCCTCGCCATAATGCACGTCAGGCGAATCCACCTTGAAGCTATCGATCATCATCTTGACGAGCTGTTAGAAGAGCTCGTGCTTTCCATTGGGACTTGCAGTCCCACAACTTGCAGGAGGCCGGCCCTGCTGCAGGGTTTTCTCCCGCCACGAGTGTGCACGAGGGCAGAGGTAAAGGAACAACTTGGCTCGACTATGCGCAGCGTTAGTATTCCATCCTGCGCACGCTGTGCTAAGTTGGGGCGCCCCTCACTAAGCTGCCAAAGGCAGAGGCTGAGCGCGTTAACGCGGAAGCCCGTTTGTCAGGGCCAGTCCAGCCTCAACGGCGCCACACAGGATAGCAAGGCTGCGGCCGCAGCGCAAAGGTTCGGCTGGTCTCTGAAGCCCACACCCAGCAGCTTGAAAGGTATGTCTGCAACTGCGCCTCTGCATGTGCCAGAGCTGGTGCTGGCGACCGTATCTGCTACTAGACTGACAGCAAGCACTGGCTCTGCAGCCAGCAGACCAGTAATAGAGCTGCCAGTGGACCAGATCCGCAGACCGCTCAGCAGGACGCGCAGCAACAGTGCGCAGCTCTTTGTCTTGTAGGTATTGCAATGCGCTTGGTGGTTTGTACGTGTGCCCGTAGCGCTCACTAGCCAGCTTCATGCTTGCGCAGACGACGAAAAGGTCCGTGCACTGATGGACAGCATAGCGGAGATTGGCTTGCAGGAGCCGGTGCGCGCCTTCACTGTGCAGGCAGACGGTTGTCCTTGCACGCGTGCACTCCATCACGTTACAACAGGGTCGCTTGAGCTGAGTGGAGGCTTGTGCTGCTGCTCGTCACAAGATTGACGTGCTCGAGGTGGACGGGCAGTACTATGGCTTCTCGGGCTGCCATAGATATGAGGTGCGCGCTTGTGTACCCATGTTTTTGAAAAGACGTGTTGCAGTGTGCCTGATCAGCTGTGAGGCTGTGTGCAGGCTCATCAGCGGCTCGGGCTGCGCACCATCAAGTGTCGCATACAGAAGGCCAATCGACAGACACTGCGCATGCACATGATGTAATGCAGTTCTGTGGCGCGCTGCTGTTCTGTGGCGTTGCACCTCTGAGCCTGTAGACTACGCCCCTTGATCGTGTACTATGCTTGCGTTTGTATGAACATGCATATTGACAATCATGCAAGTGAACCAAAGGATGCGCTCTGTACCCCAGCATGACATGCGGAGTGCAATGCTTCTCAGGTTCTGCGAGGCCTTGCATGCATGTGACGAAGTGCACGCTTGGTCTCCATGTGCACTTATGCAGGCACCATGCGAGGTCTTGACAGGCAATTTCGAGCGCCACAGCCCTAATTCATTTCTTTCCGGCCAGCACTCAACACCCAGCCTGTTGGCAATATACAATATAAACATCGGGCAGAAGCACACAGCAATGCATGGCAATACACGCCGCCTTAAGAGTGCAGCTGGCATGTGCGCCTCACTCCTTCTTCGCCTCCTCCTTCTTCCGCATCCATGGCAGCTTGAAGCCCTCAACCTTCTTGCCCAACCCAAACGAGTCGCCCTCTTCGCCGCGCTGCACGTTGCCTGCCACCGCACACACTTTCGATTAGACCACTGCTTGTCATCAACAGTTTGACGTATTTATAGTTGGCGAGAAGTCAATGCAGCGAGTGCCCCAAACAAGAGGAGAAGTGCCTGGCCATACCAACTAACTGCCATACAAAATCAAAACAGGGCGTGAAGGCTGTTGTGCGGACATATTTCCAGCGCACGGCTGCTCAGCCTGGCAATACACAGGACATTTCTCAAATGTAACAATGCACAGCGTCTGCATTTGGTGCGCAGAAGTCTAGCCTTGCTTTCAGGAGCTGCCTGGCGTTCGGTGCAGACGTAGTGAGGGTCACGTCAGGAAGCAACCCCCAGCCTCAAGGTTCATTTTGCACAGCGCTTGGGGCCGCACCCAAGTCGAGAGTGTTGGACGTCTGCTTGTGGCTGGCGCCGCCGGAGCCGCCCGCCCCTGGCGCATCATCCAAGCCGCCCTCGCCCTTGGGCCCTGCACCGCCAGCAGCAGCCGCCCCAGTCGGCCCTGGATTTCTTTGCGCAGCTTGCTGTGTCAAGACAGAGCTGTTACGATTTAAAGACGCGCCAGTGACTTCAACAGTGACCAGCCAACACCGCCATGCTCCGGGCTGGGCGCCTCGTTGTCTTCTCCCCTCTAGGCGGACATTCGGCACGCATACACACGGCACCCACCAGGCGTACTGACCCAGGTCAAGAGTGCCAGCTCCCGTGCGCATGCACCGCTTGCAAGCACCTTCGCCTTAGCACCATCAGGCACAGACGTTCCACACCAGACTCACGCGCATGCATGCATGTTCACCAGGCGGCCAGCCTGGTCCTGCGCCCGCACCACCCTGGATGCAGGCGTTGCCGATCTTGCCGTCCTGCCACTCATATAGCGCCAGGCCGACCGGGCCCTCCAGATGCGCCTGGACCTGCGCGCCTTGTGGAGCTGTTCTGGCACGCGTGCGGTGTCCCTACCTGTGGCAGCTGCCTGCCCCCCTTGGCTGCTGCCTGCTCCCCAAAGTATGCGATAAGCCTGCCAAGCTCCTGGGTTCAAGAAAAGGGGCCTTGATTGCAACCCCCTTTGCGGCACTGCGTGCAGCCAGACTGTGACGGAGAACACCCTCACTGTCTCAGGCAGGCCACACTCGACGGAAGCAGGGTCCGCACAAGAGGGCTCCCTTCAAGCGCAGCCCAGCGAGGGGGGCAGTTGCAGGGGAGCCCGACACTGCTGAGCACGGTGCTGTGATACGCAGTGCGTGTTGCAGATATCCTCAGGCAGCAAAAGCGCACGTTCTCCATAAACGCCTTGAGCTCGGGGCAGGTGTTGTGGCGGCCCATGCTGGCGTTGCCATCGTAGCGCTCCCAGAAGTAGAAGACGTTGGGCTCGGCCTGGTCAACTATGACCTTAAAATCCATAATGCCGTTGGAGCGCAGCGACGCCCTGCCCTGTGAGAAGTCCACCACGTCCTTGCACATCTCGGCGACCTTTTCCGCCTGCGCAAACGGTCATCCATTCCCTCACCAGAAGTGTCAAATGTGCTCTACTAGCCACCTTGCAGTCAGCGCGCTGCAACGCTCAGAACATTTGTCCGCAGGCAGGACAGGCTGCGCGCCTGGTCGGGCTTGGCCACCACGGTCTTGTGGCAGACCACGTGCTTCTCCTGGGACTTCTTGATGGCTGCCGTGATGCTCAGGCGGCCTCGCCTGCTCACCCCCCTGCCACCGCCCGAGAGGCCGGGCTGCTGTGGGCAGGCCGCTCGCCTGGCCAGCCTGGACACGGGCGCAGGCAGCGCAGTAGACGCGTGCGCCCCACTTTGCTGTCGCGTGCGCAGCTCCAGGGCTGCGGTGCCTGCCGAGCAAAGCAGGGCGGTCTGCATTGCAGCTTGTTGGACGCTAATAAGGTAGACCTGCCTCCCTCCTGGGTCTTCCGAGGCTCGTAAGAGTCGCGGGGCAAGTTGGAACTGGCTGGACAGGCCAAGTTTGTGCCAAGATTGACCCTAGCCAAACCTGCGGCCCTACAGCCCATCTTCAAACTCAGCTGCCGCCGCCTGATGCCCGGCCTTTCTGTTCATCCGGCACCGCAACGGCCACCTCAACAGCCGCAGACTGTAGCCATGCCCGCAGTACCAGCCGCAGTGGCCATTGCCGAGGACAGGCAGGCAAAGACTGATGCCACGAAGAACCAATACATCATCCTGGCAGAGTGCGCGCTCAGGCTACACCTGCAGTACTCAAGCACTGTAAGCTTGCACGGCTTGCAGCGGGTCAAGGACTGGTGCGCGTTAGGTGTGGTTTGGCTTTGCTTTGCGTGCTGCAGTAGAGCCTGCAGCCCTGTGCAGCAGAGCGGCCTGGACAGACCTGGCCTGGCAAATAATACATTTGC
>JAABUV010002787.1_pt1 | contig 23114 bp, 18 predicted proteins | sample 5559971 | NCBI WGS metagenome assembly JAABUV01 (sample SAMN10711881, study PRJNA513362) | rock metagenome | isolation source: Antarctica rocks | place: Antarctica: Victoria Land, Knobhead nord | collected 2015-12-19
TAATCTGCTTTATGACCTGTGACGAATTGAAAGACAGCAATTCTGTCTTTTCTCATTCACTTTTGATGTTGACAGACGTGAAAGCAGCTTGATATGCAGGTCAAAATAGGTCAAAGAAGTCTCTTTTCGATATTCGAGAAAGTTCTTGACTCTTAAAGATTCAGTCGTTCAGGTTTTGCGAGTAGTAATTGGTCAAAGGGTTGAATAAGCTGACATTCAGAGGTTGAAGATGATGCGTAGAATGAGAAGAATATAAAGTCACGAGCATCTTGTTCTGCTCACACCAGTCAAGAAACTTCATGTTGATATGACTGTCATGTTCATCAACGAATAGAAGGCGATAATCGCGTGAATTTCTGGCTTTTGACCTCGTATTTCGATCAAATACGATAGTGAGCCAAGAGTAGATCAATTCATCGTTAGTTCAGTCAGTAGCGAAGAAAGCAAAGAAGCAAAATTGCTCTTTGAAATCATATTCAGTAAGTCAGCTGTTCTGAATATTGCCTGATATCGCCTGATAAATGATCGAAGGGAATATATAAGTCATATTCATGCAAATGATTGCAATCAAGATAATTCATTCTCTATTGTCGTCTTGATCAGCACTCAGCAATTTGTCACTGTCAAGATGCTTTAAACTAAAGACTCTTCGAGTCTTTTGAAGAAGTTCAAGTAGAAAGCTCTTTTCGTTCATATTGTATGTGTTTGAAGAAAGAATCTTATATTCTTCGATTTTTTGCTTTATCTACCCTTATATTAGTATGAAACTAAACGTAATAAAGACACTTACAAGGTCAAAATAAAGCTGATATTGATATGCATTATCGACTTTCTTTCGCTCTAGATCAGCGCCTTGTAGAAACTTTGACTGCAGTATATCTGAATGACGTTGAACGAACTCATAAGACCAGTTTTTGCCTGGCTGTTTTCCAGATATATTATACGCAAAAACGCGAATCATGACATTGAGAAAAGGTATATCACGCTCGATAAGCTTGTTGATATAGCGAATAAGCTCTTTTTCTTGTTGGTTCGAAAGAATTGACGTCGTTTGCTTGCTTTTCTTCACGAAGATCGTTTTGCCCCTATGTCGTCGCGACAGCGTGCTTCGATTGATATTGAATTTCTTTGCAGTTGCAGTGTAGTTAGATGAGTCTTGCAAAGCTAGATCTGCAAGCGCTGCCTCAATTGAAGTCATATTGAATTTGTAATTGATTTTTAAAGAAAGATGAAAGTAGTAAAGTGAGATGTGCACGAAATCGAAACATGCATCGGATCGAGAATACTTCTAGCTGATTGACTGCAAATTCAATTCTTTCGCGCAGTCTCTTTATCTGCATCTTTTTAGAGATGACATCATAGCACTTGCTAGTACTAACTTCGATGCTAGCTTCTTTTTGCGAACTTTTCATCGCTTTTCGCTTTTTCATTTCTTTGAATTTCACAATCGCTTGTGTTTGCTCTTTTTGCTGTGAATTCACATTTCGCAAGTTGATTGTATTCTTGTTTTTATGCGCATTTGCATGTGAATTTAGCATCAATGCATCAAGTAAACTAAACATGTATTGCGTTTTTCTATTTGCTGATGTGAGCGATTTTTGTTGATTGCAAAATAAATTGACAATGTCGTTCTGCAGTTGTTTGCTTGTTGATGAACTCATGCTAAGTTCATCTCATAGATTTGTTTCAGTCTTTAACGTTAACTTTTTGATTTCTATCGTCAACGTTTTGAGTTCTGACGCTGAGCTATTGCTTCTGCTGAGTTTCGCGTTATCATTCGCGAAACGAGGCGAGAAAAAGCGCATAAAGCGACTCTTTATATTTCTTTTCATAGAGATTTTCCCTCGTTTCAAGCTTTTGACTTCTAAAAATTCACTTAACATTGCTTAAATATTTCTTTAATCTCTTATTCAAAGCGTTTCACGTAGACAGTAACTCTAGTGTAGAGATCTTTCAATTTCTATCTCAAAATTTGCAATAAATCATCTTCTATTATTGACTTATGTCAGATGAAAATGATATAAATTTAGTCTGCAAGAGTCTAGATTACTCTTTTTGATAGAAAATGCTTGACGCAATTACTTTATATCTCATGTATCAAAGTAGTCATGTTATCTCGCTCAGAATAGTAACAACTGATCTTGACTTATTGTCTTGCACATCAAGAAAAGATAAAACAGATAGTGATTTGATAAGAAACGCTGTACTTCTCTGAAACAACGTTGTTCTCTGTGCAATCTTCAAGTGTAAAAGAGTTCGATTTCGATTTTTGCGTCAGTACGCAGTCTTCTGTGCTGTTCTGAAGTTGATTGATGACTTGTTCTTTTCGTGTGAGTTTGCTCTTCGATTTGTCAATCAAATTACTATCTGAATTGATGATTCTTTCTTCTGCGTTGATGAACTCTCGTTTCGTCGCCGATTTTGGTCTGCGTGAGCGCGAAAAATTTTAATTTTCGATTTTTGACTTGCGACGCAGTCATCTGTGAAGCTATTGAGTCGAATGAGAGCTTGTTTTGATCGTACGATTGTGCTCTATAACTTGTCAATCAATTTGATATATTATATGCTTCAATAAATCACTGTCGCCAATTGTCAAGATTCTTTAGTACATGAATACTCTTCTGCAGATTGACTGTTTCAGAGTTCAGTAATAGTTTCATTTGAATTTAAATTCATAGTTTGATTGTAATACTTAATCAGCATTATTTATTTCATCATTTTTAAACTCATCTGTAATCAATTTCATCAACATACTCTTTTAGTAAGATTGAAAGTTCACTCAATATTTATCAAGAATATTGAATATGAAAGAACATTTTTAATCATTTGTGTTAATTTAGAAAAATTCAAAGCATTGTTTTTTCAAAATTATCATGTTGAACATTTCTCATTTATAACATCAGTGCAAAGATATTGATCATCTTCATCTTGAAAAGAATGAACATGCTGAGATTACTGAAGCAATGATCTTCTAACAGTTGCAACAGACTACAAGATCATTAGTAAACAATCAAATGCATTATCATAATATATTATTTCATCAACATCACTTCTTACTCTTTGTGCTTCTGCTCTCAAATTGACAGCTAAATCTTTGTAGTAATGATGAAAATATTCTTTGAATTTTATCTTGTACTTGATCTCATATTAAACAGATTCTTCATCATGATTTGTATCTTGATTGTCTTTATCATCTTAAGTCTTGTAAAGATTTAGCTTCATTGTAGAATTCAGAATATTTGCAAAATTATATATTATTTCATTGCTGTCTTCAATCTTGAAATAATACTTTGCAAGTTTAATTAAGACTTTTTTGCAAGTCTTTATTATAACAGCACTTGATGAATAAGTACTTCTTCTTATATTCTTTTCAATCTGCTCAAGATGATTGAAAAGTGTATTAAATATTCAAAATCTCAAGTGAATATCTGCATTAATTATTCATGATATTATTAAAGTGCATTTGTAGAAGAAATTTAATAAATTGTCAACAAGCAAAATCATGAATCACTCACTTTCATTAAGTTTGATCTTTGCAATCTTTGAATCTTTGCAGTATTTCTCTGTTCAAAGATCAATAAATTTATGTAGTTGATATATTCAATGAAGCATCAAGTACATAAAGTTTCAATGAATGTAAATATTTTGTATCAGTTTTCTAAATCTTTTGTCATTCTGCTCTTGAAAAGCTCTGAAGTGAAGTAATCATTGAGAAGAGTCGTTGATAACTATCATCAAAGCATGAATTTAATTTCATGATTAATAAATGCATTACTTTTTTGCATTATCATTCAAAGCAATATCTTTTTGATCACAATAAATAATTCTCTGCTTATTTCAATATTTTGCATTTGCTCATTCTTTAATTGAGTAATAATATTATCAACTATTGTTTTTAATTCAAGAATTTAAATAAAATCTTGAATCATAAGATTGATGATGTAAGTCAAGCAATTAATGAAATTCTGTGTTCTGTTTTATTGAAACTTATGATAATTCATGATCTTTTCAAGTTCATCTTTCAAGATACTATTATTACTTGCATTATTGATAATAATCTTGAAAAGCTTGTTTTTAATAACGTAGTTCTTCAGAATTTTCATTAGCTTCATCATCAATTGATGATCAATATTGAAAGATGTAAATTCAATAAAATGTTCATGAAACTGAAATTTAACATCGATTCAGTATATTAATACTTTCAAGTACATTACTCTCTAAGAACTAAATTATATGTTCAAAGCAATAAAGATACATCATAACTTTGTAAAATTTGATCTGATCTTATTATAAATCTTCTTATAGTGTGAGAGAATCATGATTATCATCTTTATGTAATGCACAATCTGCAGATCTGAACGAAGAATTTGTAGCAGCTTTCAAAATTGCTCATTATCAATGATTTAAAAGAATAGATTTAAGTTAACAAAGATCTTGCATAATTGATTTTTTCAATTTTCTTGATTGAAGACAAAGATTAACTTAATATGACTTTTCTTCTAATAGTTTATTAATTTTGCATTATCAATTTGCATTATCAGATATGATTTACTCATTCGAAAGTCAGTTCAATCTATGATTGCAAGTGTTCATATTTTCATTCTGTTACTGTGCAAAAGTTTGATTCAAGATGTTTTTTCATAGCAGACATGCTAAAGTTATCAAAAGCTGTTGAATGATTCATAATTTTATAACAGATTATGCATGAGATTTTAAACAATTCTTCAACAATTGAAGTTAACTGTATAAAGTGATTTTATATATTAAATTACTTATTGTCTTTGACTTTTTTGAATTAAAGCAAATTAATTATCTTTTTTTGAGTCTTGTTTTGAATATTCTTGACAACAAAGATTTAAGATCATCATCATAGAAAAGAGTCATTTGTATTCAAAGTTCATTGAACATACTTGCTATTCTTTCTTATTTTGAGCTGTGAAAAATTCTGATGGATTTTGTTCATCACTTCTTGTTTAATCTTGTTCTTTTTGAAATGATGTGAAAATTTCATAAATCTTTGAACTTAACTTGCAAAGTCTTTAAAATAAAGATTACTTGAAGAATCTGAAGAAAATTTATGTAAAACACTTTCGTTGAACAGATTGAAAGTTGTCAGCGAACTAAACATTCTGTCATATTGTAGAATGATTTGTATTTGCAACGTGACAGCAGTAGTGATGAATAGCTTGAAGATAATATATAAAACAATGAGTAATGCAAAAAGATAATGCAATTTATTGCAAGAAAACAACAAGCGAACATATTATTCTATGTTTTTATTCTTAACTCTCTTAACATTAAGCTCAAGTTCTTGACAAGTTGAGTTGAATTGACTTAACTGCTACTCAAGTTGCATCAAGTTAAATTGAAAATATGCTCAACTTAACTTAAATTAAGTTGAAAATGTGAGTAATTCAACTTTGAATCAAGTTGAATTTAAAATGTTAACTTGAAATCTGACTTAATGATCAGTTTAGTTTCACTTCATTTAATCATATAAATAAGTTCATTTTTACATCTTTTACACTATCTTTCAGCAGTTCTGTTAAAGACTCTGCTATCTGAAAGTAGTGATGTATAAAATGTTGATATAAATTGATGAATCTCAGAAAAACTTGTATTTTTCAATACATCTTTGATCTGAACTCTGTTTTGATGATTTATATTTTACTTAAGTTCATCAGAATGTTCTCTGTGAATATAATAAATTTTAGAAAGTTCACTTTAGTGATGAAGAATTCACACTTCTTTAAGCTAACATATAGCTTGAACTTTCTTAATCTCTCAAGAATCTGCTTTACATGATTTACATAATTAATCTTCTTTATTAAGAAGATTAGAATGTCATTTAAATAAATAACATAAAAGTCATTTAAAAGTTTTATCAACATCTTATTAATATAAATATGAAAAATGACAGACGTGTTAATTAAATTAAATGACATGATCATATATTCAAAGTGATCATAATGAGTATGAAACATCATTTTTCACTCATCTTCACATTGAATTCTGAGATGATGATATGCATTCTTCAAATTCAATTTAATAAACTGCTTGACTTGATTAAGTTTATTTAAAGTTTTATTAATTAAAGACAGTGAATGATGATTTTTGATAGTGATCTTATTCAGATCTTGATAGTTCATGTATAAATGAAAACTATCATTCTTTTTAAAAATGAATAAAATAGACACATCAGTTGAGCTGACAAAGTGCTTAATTCATTCTTTCGCTAAAACATCGTTTAAATACTGTTTCAGAGTCACTAACTTTATGTTCAACAGATTATACAATGATTGATACAATGACTTTGCAGTGATTTCAATTGCATAATTATAATCTTTATGCAAAGACAATTTGTCTGTACTCTTTATTAAGAATACATCTTTATATTCTTTCAATTCAATGAATAAAGTCTACGTTTTAAGCACATTTGTAATATGACTTATCATGTTATTCATTACTTTCACTTAATGTTCAATGATTGATTCTTCAACAACATTAATCATGATAAAAGCATATACAGTAAACTCATCTTGTAGAACTTTTGCAAACTCTTTTGTGATGAATAACTTGAATGCATGCTAATTCATGTTGAAACATTATGTTTATTCAAATATACTTGAATTGCATATTCAACATGCTTAAGATCAAGAAAGATTCTTTCTTGTTGATAATATAAAAGATACTTATATCTTTCTTTTCTATGTTTCAGCTGTCTATAAGTCGATAACACATCTTATAAATATCATAGTGATAAACAATTTAATCATTCATTCAGATAAATCTTGAAAGATCAACGTTCAGCAATGATATACTCTGCTTAATGATGAAATGTTGACTAATCATGTTCATCTTGATGTTGATATTCATGTAAATTTTCATTTCTATCTTCTGATTTCTTTGAATTACATGCTCTTTATATATAAGAATCTTTACAAAGAAAACTTCTTGTTTTTCTCTCAATGATTTGAAGCATTCATCAAGAACTTGTCTTTTTTTGAAATCTTAAGACAATTCATATGCAACATTGAATTGATGAATACTTAATTTACATCAGATTCTTTTGATTTATTCTTGATCTTTATATCTTTACAATCAATAATGTAGTGATCTTTTCAATTGCATGTTCAGCACATTATATTGAACAAATCTTTGCTATAACATAACAAAGCATGTAAGCTTGACTTTAATAATGAGTCAAGTTTAATTGATTTATGAAACTTCTTTTACTTTAAATAAATCTTCTTATTAATTTTAGTTTAATCATACAAGTCTTTGTCTTGAAGTTGTTTCAATGACAAGATATGTTTTTTTTGCAGATTGATTTTCAATTAAATGACAAGATTGATTAATACATCTTGCATGATAGAAATCAACTGTACATTGATAATAATCATATGCAGTTCAAATCTTAACTTAATGAATAAATGACTTCACTTATGCTCATTATTATACAATGAAAGTTGATGTTTCAGAATGCTCAGATAAACTGCAAATGTTCATATCATCTGATTCAAGCATTGTGATGCATTTGCATATTACTGAGTCATGTTTATATCTTGATTCATCAAGTTCTTAATTAAATTGAGAAAAAAATCAGTAAAATTGAAACACATCTGCTGAGCTGCAGACATAATCTCTTCATGATTGAATCAAAGCTTCTTTAATTCACTCTTGAGATAAATCATGCAGTATAAAATCTTTTTCTCATTTCTTTCAAAATATTAAGAAATATTTTGAAATAAGATTTTAATGTCATGAATTCACTCTTTATGTTTTTTTATGATTTTATCATGATACTTTTTCAAGAGCATTAAGAATCTTCACTTCTATAAAATGATTTCATGATGACTTCATTTCACTTTCATTGACATTATAAAGATAATGTGTAAATCATTCAAGTTTTCAATGAAGACTTAAATGAAAGTTGAATGATTGTTAATTTCTGTTTCTTTTACAGTTCATTACATTAAAGCATTACTTAAGTCAGCTGTTCATTAATATCAAGAGAGAATTCATTTTCTGTTTCTTCACTTTCTGATTTTATTATATGATGTTCATTTTCTGATATGATGTTTTGCAAGATTAAAACATCATCATTGCAACTTTGTTACAATTGCATTGCTGTTATCATGCTTGAATATTAAATCATCATTTTTAAAAAGAGTTTAAAATAATAATAATAATAATAATAATAAATTCATACATTCTTGTGACATTGATTAGATCGACTCATGAGAAACTCTATGCTATGTGTGTTGAGTGAACAAAACTCTCTGAGGTAGAAAATCACTCGCTATTCATACGACTGCTTCACGCAGTTGAAACGACAAGATTAAGACTATGTATCAAATTTGTTCGCGTTGATTGCATGTTAAAGAATGAGTGTTCTAGTCATTCTAAATTGCTTCAGAAGCTTTGTTTTCATCATCATTCTTGCTGCTATTCTGAAATCTTTCGTGATCGCGACGATTATTTGATAGTTTGAGAAGTTGACATCACGTAGCATTCTTGATCGTAGATGCGTTCAGTTCAAGCAGTGCATGAGTACATGCTTCGCTGTCTGATGACTTCGTTCGCAGTCGCATCGCGAGCTATTCATGTTCGAAACGTTTCTCGAGTGCAAATAGACATTAAGATCTATGCGTTCAATTCTGATGTGAGTTGCAAGAATGCTTTCAGTCTTCTAAAGATCATCATGCATCTTTATCATCTTGTTGAATAGATGAGATCTTTGTGCTGAGATTGCATTAACATCTGCGATGCGTTTCTTGTATTTTTCCCATCGTTGCTCTCATTGATCTTTGTGATATAGCGCTATTGCAATGCTATCACTTATTGAGATCGTCGTAGAAGAATCAAATCATCTGCGTCTAGACTGCATTCTTATGTCTTCTTGAATAGATGTGTTCAGAAGCACTATTTTCTTGATGACAGAAAAGCGAGAAGTGAAACGACTAATTCTCGTCAGTCGAGCGCATATAAGTTTGCATGCTCATTTAGTCTCTTCCATTCTGTCATCAACTTGACTGCGTAATGTGACTTTATTCTGCAGCATGTTCAGATGAACATGCAGCAAACTTGTGTATGTTTCGATCTTTAGCGTTTCAATGCTTACTCTTTTGAACACTTCTGCAACGTGATGTAAAGTCTGATTCTACAAAGTTTCTAGTTTGCATTTCTTGTCTGACAGTTTTCTCTCTTTATCACGCTGATGTCAAACTGATGCTTTGAATGCAATTTCTGATCTCACTACAGTTGAGTACACTTGTCTCGCTTTTGCGAAGATTGTCTCTCATGTGAAGACTTCTAGATGACTAAGCGTAAACATTCTTGTGACGTGACTCACTTCTATCTGTCAAAGATGCGCGTCTCATCACAGTTTCATGTTCAGTTAAACTTCTAGAACTCGCACGTCTGACTTCAACTTAATCACTGAGCTTTCTATTTGTATGCTAATCATCATGTTGAATTTTCTCGATTTTCTAGTGAAATGTGTGAGCTCGTATTTTTCTGATGCAAACGTTGCATCATGAGTTCAAGCTCACTTCGCACAGACGTCGTGTGTCTTGCTCAGTGTTTTGCAGATTTCTTTGATGAATCTGTCATAAACTAGAATGTTGATGTCATTTATGAAGTCAAGCACTTCAATTTTGATTCTCAGTGCTTTGCATTTTTCAATTAAACTTGCGTTGAAAAATAGAAAGAGAATCGATGAAATGAAAGATTCTTGAGATGTGTCTGCATTTATCTCGCGCATAGTGCTCATTTGCTCATTAAATATCAACGACGTCTCTCTATTCTTTAGAAAGTTGCGTGCTCATTTGACTATGTAGCTCGACATTCTTCTCATTTTCAGCATGTGCAGCAGTCTGATGTGTGAGACTCAATCAAACACTTCGACAACATCTAAACTTAGCATGAAGATCACATACTTGATCTTGCAGTCTCACATGATGTAAACTTGATCAACTAGTAGATCTAACATCAAAATCATGAATCACTTACATCTTGTTCTCATTTGAGCATTCGAAAGCATGTGATGAGTCTCAGCTATGTCACTCAATCTTTTGATCATAATTGACTCTAAAGCTTTGCTCATGATATTAAGCAGAGCAATGAGTTGATATGTTTTTAAGTTGATGTAATCACTTTTCTTTGATTTATGTAACACTATTGTTTGAGTCTTTTTGAACTGCTTCGAGTGATATTTGTGTATCACGCATGCGTTGAATAGACTCGTCAGCACTGAGATCAATTCTGTGAGATCTGCTTAAAGTGCTTTGTTTGAGATTTCAGAGATGTCTGACGCTTTGTTTGCTTTTACTCGTCTGATTGCTCACTTCATCTTATTCTCTGAAATGCGTGAATTTGATGATACTGTCAAAGATATGAATGAATCTGAAATGTCATTGACGTCTGCTTGTAAGAATGAAGAAAAGAATTTCTCTTGCAACATCTTGATTTTTTCTTCAAATGTTGTTATCATGTGATCAGTATCATCTTGTTTCAGCGATGAAAACTGAGAAAGCTTTTTAGATAGTTGACTTTCAATTCTAGCTCATTTTGCAAAGCATCATATCAATTTCAATGCGTCGCTTAGCTCATGCATCTGTGATCTGAAGTGTGCGCATTTTGTTTGTTTAATGATCTTGTTTTTATGATCATTATGTTTCAAATATTCATTTCATGTCTTTAATGTGTCTTACATTTTTCATATGATTTGCAGTCATCTTGATTTCATTACTACTTTAAAGCAGCTTTGATTTCAGAAGTTTCTTGCTCAATTTAATGATTTTGCTCAAAGAGTAGACTTCTCAATAATCTCTTGTAGTACTCTAATGATCTCTGTCGCTCTGTCATTCATTTCAGCTTTGCTGTTCAGAGAGTGATCTGATAAAAGATGTATTTGCAGATAAGCACTCAGTGCTTCTGTGTTCATTTTTTTTCAAAGTCAACAAGTTGAAAGCTGTACTGAGATTGTTTGTAAATTTAACTCTGTAACAATTGAAAGATGATCTGATCTCTGATGTAAATCAATTCGTACTTTGCACTTGCGTGTCATAAACTGTATTTTCTCGCTGCTAAAGACTAAATCTATCATCGTAAACTGATTGTGAATCTTGCAAGTGATTGTGTTTGATTTCAGCAGTAGTCTCAGTCTTGCATTTGTAATGACGTTTAGTAGAATATCAATCATCATATGTTGAGTGAAGCATCTTCGCTTTTCTCAGTGTGAATGATGTAAATTGAAGTCTTCTACAACTAGTTGTTTGCAGTTATTCTTGAGTAGTTCATTCAAGCAAGAGATAGTTGAGAGTTTCTCTGTGAATGTGATGAATAGTGAGCTTGAATTGTAGACGTTTAGAAGTCTTAGCATCTGCGTTTTGTCATCTGTGTTGCGAGTTAATATTCTGATTGAGCAGATGTCTGACTCAGCTGTTTCTACTGTTCACTGATTGAATCTTAAGCATTTGTTAACATATATGCATGTTCTTGACTGAGATGACGAGTTTTTCACTAGATGAAAGAAGTTGTAAGCTGAGTTAAATGATTGTGAATTGTTAATGTTGTGTTCTTGCTTCTGTATGATTACTATGTCGAATTTGCAAACTTCTTTGTCAATCAAGAATGATTCTTGAATCTTCAATGACTTTCTGATGTTGTACTGTAGAATTCGTAGAAAGAGTTGTTTTGTCATAAAGTTATTTGTAGCTGTTGTTGACTCTGCGCTGAGAAGACTCTTTGTATGCTTTCAATCATTGAAAGTCTTTCGTGCTTTCTGATTGAGCGTTTTTGAGTCTGCTCAGATGTCGTCTTATCTGAGTCGCTAGTCACGCATAAAAAGAGATTGACTCGTCTCTTCTTGACTTCTATCATCTGTCATGTCAATTCAACGTCTCGATTGCATGTTTTCAACATGATGATTGCTGAGCTTGAAGAGTTCATTGAATTTGCGAAGTCTGTTGAGCTCAACGAATTCATTGAGCTTAGAGAATTCAGAAACAGCGAAAGAAGTGCGCGATTGTATTTCAACGTTTTTGAATATCTGATCGATTTGTTTCTGTAGATTTCTGATGTCTGTTTCATCTGCTGTCATTATTTGAGACAGATGCATCTTCAGAGTTTGTGATTTTCATTGCAGTTGACACAACGTCTTTTATTCAAAGACATCACGCACTTTTTGATGTGATGTTTGTCTGTGCATTTAGCACAGCGTTGTTTCTTCTTGCAGAATCTGATCATATGATCAAATTTGAAGCATCTGTAGCACTGAGTGATGTGACAGTTCTTTTCAAACAGCTTGCATGAGCATTCTTGATACAAGTTTAGCATGTTCTCGTTCATTAATCAATTTGTCATCGCTTTGATTGCGATCTCTATGATGAGCAACGAGTGAGTCTTTTCACTTTTGATTACTTTCTTAAGTCAGACTATTCTTAGAATCTTTAGATTCTCATGAAGTCTTATGTTATCTTTTATCAATCTTTTAATGATCACTTTCTGATTGTTTGTGTCTATTGTGATGTGTATCTCATGTGCTAGCACAGCGAAGATTTGACGCACTATATGTGTCAAGTTCGCAATTTCTTTTACTCATGTTTGAAATCTTTTCAGATTTGCTTGAGCTTCTGAGCTCACTGCGTGAAGTGTGATGTCTTCGCTTTCAAGCTTGCAAAGAGACATGATTAGATTTCTTTGAGCTGTCAACATGTTTGTGATTTCTTGAAGAATCTGTTCAATAAATTTCTTTTGTATCTTTTTTATTTTCTTTCTTTCTGCTATCTTCATCATGATTTCTCGTTTCTTGCGAAGCGATGACAATTCATCTCTGAAGCGTTGCTTTTTTGTTGTTACTTCTTCTCTTGTCACGTTCGCTCATGACGTGATTTTCGATGAGAAGCGTGTGCTATTTTATGTTTGCATGCTATCTTGTGTTTGTAGCTGCTTGCTAAGCAGTTGTATGAATGTTTTCAGTTTCTGTACATTCTTCGCAATGAATGTGTTCTGATTCTCATTGTTTTTTTCTTCTGAATCGTTTTGAAGACATCGCATCAGCTTCACTGCTACTTTTTTTCATGAATGATCTTTGTTCTTCTCTTTCTTTAACGTTGATGTCTGTATTAGAAGATCAATAATGTTAGTAACATACTTCTCATTGTTGCATGAGCTTTTCGATCTTACGTTGCTGTTTTTTCGTGACAAGTCAACGTCACTTGCAATCATCTTTGAATCAGCATTGCTGCAGTTCATGCAATTCATCGTCGTTTATTCATCTTCTAGATTCATTCTGTCTTGATTGTATTGCTCTTTTCAAAAATTTGCTTTGCGCGTGTTGTGATTGTTTTTTTGAGTTTAAAATAATAATAATAATAATAATAATAATAATAATAATAATAATAAATTCATACACTTTTGTGACATCGATTAGATCAACTCATGAGAAACTCTATGCTATTTGTATTGAGTGAACAAAACTCTCTGAGATAGAAAATCACTTGTAGTCTATACGACTGCTTCACGCAGTTGAAACAGTGAGTTTTGAGACTATGTATCAAATTTGTTGACGTTGATTGCACTTCAAAGAACGAATGTTCTAGTTACTCTAAATTGCTTCAAAAGCTTCATTTTCATCATCATCTTCGCTACTGCTCTGAGATTCTTTGTGATGACAACGATTATTTAATAGTTTAAGAAGTCAACATCTTGTAGCATTCTTGATTGCAGATGTGATTAGTTCAAGCAATGCATGAATACATGCTTCGTCATCTAATGACTTCATTCGCAGTTGCATCATGAACTATTCATGTCTGAAACGTTTCTAGAGTGCAGATAAGCATTCAGATCTATGCGTTCAATTCTGATGTGCATTGCGAGAATGCTTTCTGCTTTCTAAAGATCATCACGCATCTTTATCATCTTATTGCTCAGATGCAATCTTTGTGCTGAGATTGTGTTGATATCTGCAACGCGTTCTCTGTACTTTTCTCATCGTTGATTTCATTGATCTTTGTGATACTGCGTTATTGCGATGCTATCGCTTGTTGAAATCATTGTGAAGAAGAGAGTGCGTCGTCTGCGTCTTGACTGTATCTTCGCATCTTCTTGAATGAAGACATTTAGAAGTATTATTTTCTTAATGATGAGTGAGCGAGAAATGACGTGATTAACTTTCGTCAAACGAGCGTGTATTAGTTTGCATGCTTGTCTGATCTCTTATGTTCAATCATTGACTTAACTGTGTAGCGTGATCTTGTCTTGTACAGTATTTCGCGCTAAGTCTTCGACTGCGCTCTCTCAACAAATCACTTCTCATCTGCATTCAAACATTAAACTCTCAAATCAAGCTGAGAAACTTCAACATTTGAGCTATTTATTTAGTAGTATATGAGTTATGATTTCTCAATCAATATTTGATATGCCAGTCGTTCGCTATGATTACAGCTGCACATCTCTCGAGCATACTGAATATTAGCTTCTTCATTATCTTCTCTCGTAGATTCGCTCAGACTCTCTGTAAAATCTGAAATAACTGAGTTTCAGCTTCATTTTCTTTATTCTTCAGCGAATTCAGATTCGAATAAACTTTGTAGATCTTCTTCTTTAGTAGAGCTCAGAGATTTTCGATTGAGTTCAAATCGAAGCTGTACGTGTTAGGAACCAGCATAGAGCGAGTCATATGAGTGTAATGTAACGAGTATATAAATGCTAAGGAAGGAAAGTATCTAGAAGAGAAGGGCCGGCTATCTATATGACTCAGGAGAACATAAGCTAACCCTGAATAGGGTTGACTTCGGAACAAGCCTATGCCCTAGCGGCGAGCGATCGGCGATAGCTCTCAGGATAGCCATCAACATAGCCATCAACATAGTCACCAACATAGCTATCAACGAAGGTGCGTAGCTAGGATCGTAACATTACTCTCTCTCTTCAACGATTCATGTCCGCATGAATGTATTTTCTTAGTCTTGTGTAGAATCGAAATGCCTATTGTAGCAGGCTCACTATGCGAGGTAGAAGTGCCATTGAAGCAGGCTCACTAGTTGCACGCGAACGAGTCGGCAGACCGATTCACTGATAGGTAGGGCGATGTGGGTAGGTAGGTCATCGCATTGACGGAAGGTGCCATTGTAGCAGGCTCACTAGTTGCACGTGAATGTATGATCAGGTCCACTGGTGGGTAGAACGATGAGGAGATAGATCATCGCATTGACAGTGTCATTGAAGCAGGCTCACTGATCGACTTGCTCATCGAAGAGGTCGACTTTGGGCTCGCCATTGTAGCAGGCTCACTAGTTGCACGTGGACGTATGATCAGGTCCACTGGTGGGTAGAGCGATGAGAGCGAGTAGGCCATCGCATTGACGATGCCATTGAAGCAGGCTCACTGGGGGTTTGCTCCTCGAGGTAGAGACTTCACGCAGTTCTATGACTGGCCCCGTTTGGTTGTTCAACAAATTCGAAGAATTCCTTGCGAATCTGAATGAACGGTTAATCCGCTGATCTTTGACCTAGTCGGATGGTTTCAATCGTTTGTTTATACTCGCTGATCAGCGCACGAGTTTGAATCTTTTGTTTATTCTCGCTGAATCAGCTCACGAGGGGAGGGAGATGAGTGCTGCTGACGATTGCAAGCCGGCTAGATCAAATGTCGATAGTGGGTTGAAGGATCGACAGAAGCACTCGGGGGTCGATGCAGATTATTTCACTTCGCCTGTAACGAAGGAGCATTTATATAATGTTAGGGGCCAGCATAGAGCGAGTCATATGAGTGTAATGTAACGAGTATATAAATGCTAAGGAAGGAAAGTATCTAGAAGAGAAGGGCCGGCTATCTATATGACTCAGGAGAACATAAGCTAACCCTGAATAGGGTTGGCTTCGGAACAAGCCTATGCCCTAGCGGCGAGCGATCGGCGATAGCTCTCAGGATAGCCATCAACATAGTCATCAACATAGTCATCAACATAGCTATCAACGAAGGTGCGTAGCTAGGATCGTAACAGTACGAAGATTACTTCATGACTTCTATACTATTTTTCTGAAATCAAAGCTTCGATTTTCTGACTCTATGTATCGAAGCATTATTCTGCATGAACATTAGTTCTGACTTTCATATGTCAGTCAAATTGTATTTCAAAATCTGAAGATAGAAGACTGCTGAATAGTCATGTTTTTTGAATTCGAAGTTTCGATCGAGCAGATATAAATTCGATCTTTCAGAATCTCAAAAAGCTTCTCAAATCATAATGAAAAAGATCTTTTCATTGAGAATTTTCGTCACTTTATCTCTATTTCATTTCTGTTTGCGAGTTTCAAACATTCATTCTGATGTTTTACCTGATCTTCGAGTCACGAATGTCTCGTTCGATCAAATGGCTTTTCTTCATTGATTCACGATTCAATTTTCATGTGTTTTAGCTCATTTTAATCGAAGTCGAGCAGCTTCAGATGTTAATTTCGATCGCTTAAGAGCTAGTGATAGTGTTGCGTTGAGAGTTCTCGCATTCAAATCGATTTCGATGTTTATTTTCAGCTGTCTTCAGATGATTTTAGACTTCGATCGTAATTGATGTAACAGTAATCTAACTGCATGAGAGATAATTGATATGAGTCTTTCTGATCTGAGTTCATTGACTTCAAAGAGTGTTGTTTGAAGTCTTCTCAAAACGCATTGAACGATGATTCGAAGAATGTTCAAATTTCGTTCTATTTGAGTGAATTTTAGATCTAATTGAGTCTGACCTGATATTTGATCTTTGATGAGCAAAGAAAGCTTCTTTCTAGAAGTCTTGTTATCAGAAATTGAAGTTAACGAAGCTCTTCTGAGCATTGTGAATGCAGTTGAAGAAGGTGAATTATTTTGAAGATACGCGATTTTACGTGTTTTCACGATTCAGTCGAAGACTTAGTGCGAAGTACTGTAGCATGTTCAGATGAACATGTAGCAAACTCATGTATGTTTTTGTCTCTAGAGTTTCAATGTTTACTCTTTTGAACACTTCTGCTACGTGATGCAAATTCTGATTCTGAAGTGTTTCTAGTCTGCATTCTTTGTTTGACAGTTCATCTTTCATGTCACGCTGATGTCAGACTGATGCTTCAAATGCGATTTCTGATCTCACTACTGCTGAGTAAACTTGTCTCACTTTTGTGAAGATAGCTTCTCATGTGAAGACTTCAAGATGACTAAGTGTCAGCATTCTTATGATGTAATTCATCTTTATTTGTCGAAGATGCACGTTTCATTGCAGTTTCATGTTTAGTTGCACTTCTAGAATTCATACATCTGATTTCAATTTGATAATTGAGCTTTCTATTTATATGCTAGTCATCATGTCGAATCTCTTCGATTTTCTAGTGAAATGTGTAAGCTCGTACTTTTCTGATGTGAACGTTGCGTCATGAGTGCAAACTCATTTCGCGCAGATGTTGTGTGTTTTGCTCAGTGTTCTGCAGATTTCTTCAGTGAATCTGTCGTAGACTAGAATGTTAATATCATTTACAAAGTCAAACACTTCGATTTTAATTTTCAGTGCTTCGCATTTTTCAATTAAACTTGCGTTGAAAAATAGAAAAAGAATCGATAAAATGAGAAATTTCTGCGATATGTCTGCATTTATCTCGCGCATGTCACTCGTTTGTTCATTGAATATTAGCAACGTCTTTCAATTCTCTAGAAAGCTGCGTGTTCATTTGATTATGTAGCTTGATGTTCTTTTCATTTTTAGCGTATGCAGAAGTCTGACGTGTAAGACTTGATTGAACGCTTCGACGACATTTAAGCTTAGCATAAAGATCACATATTTGATTTCACAGTCTCACATTGTGTGAACTTGATTTATTAGTAAATCTAACGTCAAGATCATGAATTGCTTGCATCTCGCTCTCATTTGAGCATTTGATAGCATGTGATGAGTCTCGACTATGTCATTCAATCTTTTGATCATGATCAACTTCAGCGCTTTGCTCATGATATTGAGCAAAGCAATGAATCGATACATCTTTGAATCAATATAGTCGCTTTTCTTTGATTTGCATAGTACTATTGTCTGAGTCTTTTTGAACTGCTTTGAATGATACTTGTGTGTTATGCATGCGTTGAATAAACTCGTCAGTACTGAGATCAGTTCTGCAAGACTCGCTTGAAGCGCTCTGTTTGAAATATCTGAAGCACTCGATGCTTTGTCTGCTTTTACTCATCTGATTGTCTGCTTCACTTCATCTTCTGTGATGCGTGAATTGAATGAGACTGTCAGAGATATGAATGATTCTGCGATGTCGTTGACATTCGCTTAAGAAAATGAGAAAAAGAACTTTTCTCGCAGTATCTTGATTTTTTTCTCGAACGTCGTTGCTCTATTGAAAATATGTTGCATACGTTGCATGCAACATACATAAGACACGATCTCTATGCTGATTTTTCCCTTAGCGAGAGGTAGTTTCTCGCAGCAGATTCACAGTTCAAGATGAGCAAAATCTCTCACTGCTCAAATTTCGACAGTTTACTTCTTAAGCATGAGTTGCAGACGTTTCGTCAGCGACACGCATGTGTATCGCAGTCGATTTCTTCTTTAATCACATCGACATGCATTACTGTTCTCTCAAGCTATACAGATGATGTCTTCGACTAGAGATTGATTCTATCATCAAGACATTCAAGAGTCAGAACTCAGTGAAGAGATGAGATTCTCAAGATCAACAGTCATCATCATTGTATATCATGTTTCGCAGACGCTCGCTTCGCTTGTAAGACGTGCGACTCATCTGTTTCGTGTTATCTGTAGAGATCTCTCTCATGCAGATTGATCATGTTTTGCAGAAATGTTCATATGCTACACTTTTAATCAGACAGCGTAGTTCAATCATTCTTTACTAATTCGCTTGTGTCTCTCTTCTTTTAACAAAGTCTTCTCGTCAGCGTATTGCTCATGTATAGAATGTCTGTGTCTGAACGTCTGTTAAACGATATTAACGAGACTCTTGAGTTTGCTCATGTCGAATTTAATGAGTCTCGTGAGTTGTTCATGTCGTAGTAACAGACACGCAGTCTTAACAAGATTTATACGTAGTTAGCACATAGATTTAAAGAATGTTCGTGATTTGAGTTCTTTCTGCTAATCATTCTCAACAGATCAAACACAAGAGTGTTCTGTCTCAGTTCTTGTCATCACAACGACAAGATGCTGAATCAAATGATTTTCATAAGCGATTTTTCTCGTAGTTCTGCGTTCTATTTGACTTTCTCATCTGCGTGCAGATTGCTTATAGCATGCGCATTGAGATTATTGAAGTCTGCGCGATCGCGAAAACTCTGCACGCGATCAATGCACAGCGCTTCATCATCACGCAGCGTCTCGATGTCATTCAAACTTTTGATAATCTCTAAACTCTACTGTAGCTAGACAGTAGATTCATAATCAGCATCGCATACAGATGAGTTTCATTGCTGATCGAGTTTAAAATAATTAAAACTGTAATAATTGAATTTACTAAATGAATAAATGAAATTTATAAGAATGATATGACAATGTGATATTTTAAACAGACACAGAATGAATATATATTATGATAAAGTTAATTATTAAGAAGTTCTCAATAACTTGAGAAAATTATTTGACTATAAAGAATTTATTAAGCATTGTCAAGTTAAACATGATATAACTCATAATATATTAAGTTGAAGATAAAATGTGATTTAAATGATATCTTGACAAAGTCACAGAGTTTTAAAGCTAACTCAGATCTGATCTTTAACTTAGTCTTTGACTTTAATCTCTGATTTAATCTTTATGTATCAATTCATCATGATACAAACTTTCATTATTATATGCAAATAAACTTCAAAACTTTTGTTTTCAATCAATTTATAATATTTTTGAGTCAAATCTTAAACATTGAAAAAAATCTTTCAATAAGATTAAAGTCAAAAAAGTAGAATAATAAATATAGTAAAATTACATTAATTTAATAATATAAATTTTTAACTTTTTTATTAATAGTTAACAAAGTTCAGCTTAATATTAACATCAATGTCATTCATTTAAACTAATCATGTCAAGTTAAGTTATCAAGATTAAGTTGAATTCTCAACTTATTAAAACTTGATTTAAGTCAGAATTTTAAAATCAAGTATTTAAGTTAAGTCAGAATGTTGATATTAAGTATTTAAGTTAAATCATAATGTTGATATTAAATATTAACTCAAATTTTTGACTTGATTCATCAAGATATGATTTATTACTACTAATATTTATTTAATAATGCAATAAAGTAATGCAATTGATTTGATCACATCTTCATGATTCATAAAAATACTGACTATTATTAATAAAGATTTTCTCATGAGTATTGATCAGAACTCATGAAGATATTAACTACTATTGATATGTGTTTCTTCAGTCTAGTAATTACTATGTAGTCAAGCATAAGCTTTAATAAATTGCATTACTCTGTTGCATTATTTTGTTGCATTATCAATAGTATCATGAATTCTGCTTAAGAAATTTTTATTAGTAGTAATTAATATTTTCATGAGTCATAAGTTCTGAAGATGTTGATTAATAGTATCATGAATTCTGCTCAGAAAACTTTTATCAATAGTTGAATTCTGAATTTTTGATTACTTAATGAGTTGAGTTGAGAACTTAAATTCTGACTCAACTTGAAATTAATATTGAGTCAAGTCATAAAATTAATATTGAGTATTCAAGTTAAGTCATGACATTGATATTAAGTACTTGAGTGAGTCAGAAAGTAGGTATGAAAACTTGATTTAATAATCAATCTACATTCATTTGAGTATGATGTATAAAAGCATTATCAAGAATCAACATTAATTTAAACTTTGAAAAGTAACTGCATTTTAAAAGTATCTTGTTGATCAAAAATCATTCAAAGTGAGTTTCAGAAATATCTTTCTGATGTATATGTTTAATTAAAATGTTATCAAAGCAGTAGATTAATAAAATGCTTCATTTTTCACTTCATTTGACTGATTGAATTATACATGATGATATGTTATAAAGAGTTCAATTATGTTTATGATGCATCATATGTTCATTGACTGCACTTTCATTTAAAATCATAAGCATTTCATAAGTGAATTGATTAATGTTTAAAAAGTATAAATTTTGACACTTCTGCAAGCGCTTTAAAGTCTCTCATTTAAGATATTTTCAATTGATTTTCATGATCTTTAAAGCATTGAATAGAATGAAAAGAGCAATGATGATGCTTCAGTCGTTGAAGAGATAGTATAGCATTTCATTCTGATATAATCATGACTGATTTTCTAGAAAATGTTGAAGATTAATTCTGACAGCAGAATGAATCAAGAACATCTGTCTCATAGCACTCATTTTAGAAAATGAGTGCTGATTGTATGTTTTTAATCTATCTCTGATCTTTCTGACAGTTTTATCAATGATCTCTTCAACGTCGACAATGATCTTAAATGACAGTCTCTGCTGTAGATGCACTGCTATTCGATTCTTCTGAGTGAAGACAAGAGAGAGAGACATAGAGCTCTGAAATCGCGCTGAAATTGATTCTGCAACACGTCAGATTTACATGAAGAAGTCATCTTTGTATAATCTCATATTACATATCAAATGAAAGAAGTTAAAGGTCTGTGAGATGATGATTAAACTTCTTCAGCGAATTGGTTGATTGCAGTGCAAAATTTGCAGAGAGTGAACTCTTGATTTTGAAAATTCTAAAATTTGAAACAGTCAATGTGAAATAGAAGTACCGCTGCATATCTTCTTCATTATTCTCATCTCTTTCTTCTTTATATTCTTCAACATGCTCTTGATCTTGACGTCGTGAATCAACACTCTCGCGCGCTCGTGACGCAGTACTGTCATCGTAGACATGTCTTTGATTTAGAAGTCATTCAATTTCAAAATTCTTTTGTTGTTCTCATCATTGATTCTGAAAATTATCATTTTCTTGAATCATTTGATTCTCTGTATATTCTTTCGTGTCTTCAGCGTGTCGACTGTGTCTGATTCGCGTGTCAGTGCTACTATCTTCGCTGCGCTCATCTTATGCACTCTTTTCGTCTTCTGATTCTCTTTGATTCACGTCACTATTTCCATCTCTCTGCTTGACTTGCGCTCTGACGACGTCTGCTCGATGACTTCTCTTCTCACCTTCTGCGAAATAACTGCGAGACCTCTTGCTATTTTGGCTCAGGTGTCTGCTCCTTGAGCGTGTTTCCCCTCTCTATTTATTTTTTCCAGCCTATCAGCTGATTTCTTCAGCCTCTTCACCAGTGTGCTGATGTCGCTGCGCTTCGTCGTCGCGGTAGCTTCGCTGGTCCGCCGCGTCAACTTCTCTATCAGGATGAGCAATTTGCTCAATTTCGTCATTGAAACCATTCCGGACGCGTTTTTCTCCTTCGATTCATAGAGTTCGCTTATTCTTTGCCTCTTCATCGTCATATCCGCTGCGTGCGATTTGGGTTGTGCCACGTTTGGGCGTACTGAGTGCGCCCCTTCCACTCGTCGGCGTCGCGCCGACTGCGCCCACCTGACCATGACGGTCGAGATGGATCACAGGCATCATTGCCAGCGGTGTTTTCTCTCGTCTCTCTTGTTTCTTATTGATTTTATTAATTTGGTTCGTTTTTTCTCGTCTTCCCATGAGAGACAACTCGAGAGTGTAAATATTGGTTTTCAAAAAATCTTTCTTTATATGAAATGTCTATCGTTCAAAAGAAGCGTTTGTTTGATTGTATTTGTATTATGAGAACGGGTTATCATATAATGCTAAGGTAATTCAAACCATCAGTGGCCGTCGTTATAGCCTAAGGTATGCATGAACAACAACAGATTAGATTGTCTTCATTAACTGATCTGGTCACTAGACGATATATAATCGAAGCCTCGGCCTGCATCTTCTTGGCTACTGCTTCTTCACTCATGAGCATCATAATTCGGAGCTATCGACTGCTTTTTCTTCCTTTTCGGTTTCCTTACCTGAACCACTTTTGCGCCAATTGGGCTGTCAACGCCAGTCCCATCTTCCGGGCCCACCCCAGATTCCGAAACCATTACTTCTTCCGGAACTCCGTCCTTCCTTCTCTTCCTTCTTTTCTTTTT
>JAABUV010002788.1_pt1 | contig 23113 bp, 29 predicted proteins | sample 5559971 | NCBI WGS metagenome assembly JAABUV01 (sample SAMN10711881, study PRJNA513362) | rock metagenome | isolation source: Antarctica rocks | place: Antarctica: Victoria Land, Knobhead nord | collected 2015-12-19
GCGCCGGCGCCGGCCGCCCAACGGATATGCACGCACGCGCCCGCGGTCCGCAAGCGCGGCCCTGCGCAGCGCCGGGCAGCACGGCGCCTACGCTGCCGGCGCGTGAGCCTGTGTGCGCAGCCGGCGAGGCCCGGCGCCCAAGTGCGCGGCCTGGGGGGTGGGCCCGGCCGCGCCTGCACGTTGCCGCCCTGCTCAAGCGCGAGCGCGTGCTGCTCGCCGGCCTCTGCCAGCATCTGGTCCATGTGCTCTTGCAGCGCCGCGGGGCCGCCCGCGCCGGCGCCGCCGCCGTCGCCGCCGCCGCCCGCCTCGTCGCCCTCGTCACCAACGTCGCCGTCGTCACCGCCTGCGCCAGGCCGGCGGCGCCTCAAGCCCCGCTGTGTAATCTCCAGCACCCGGCACGGGTCACACTTGCCCTGAACCAGATCTCTGGGATGCCTCTGGCAGCGCCGCGCCGCCGTCCGCACCGGTGGCTCACCCTCGACAGCGCCTATCCGCGCAGGTCGCAGAAGCGCAGGTGACGCTCCCTGTGCGCCCCCCCCGCCCCGGCGCAGCCGCGCAATCATGATGCCGCACCGACGGCAGGGCGCCGGGCGCACCGTCCAGCGAGCCGTCGCCGCTGCTGTCAGAGTGCCCGGCGCTGCTGCCACCGCTGCCCAGCTCGCTCGTCTCGCCCGACGACTCGCCGCTGCTGGTGCTGGAGCCGCCGTCGGAGTTGAAGCCGCTGGAGTCGTCGTCGCTGCCGCCGACCGCGCCCATAAACTCTGCGCGCAGCAAAGCATAAAGTAGGCAAACAGAAGGCAAACAGAAAAGCTCTGCGCGGCGGCGGCGCCGCGCTTGCGCGCCCGTCCCGCACGGCCCTGCTCTGCTCTGCTGAGCACACGCTTGCTTGCATGCCACGCGCTGCGGCGCTGCTGCCGGGGCGCCGCCGCAGCCTGAGGCCTGCATGAGCGCTCGCGGCCGCCCGCTGCGGACACGCGCCGAGCGCCTCGGCGGCGCCGCGAGCTCGCAGCTCCACATCACGGCAATCATGCACACACAGCGACCGCTTCCCCGCCTGCACCGCCTGCACCTTCAGAGGCACCCATTGCCGCAGCGTCTTACGTCTGTATGTTCTGGGACTCCAGTTCTGCAAGCGACGGGCGCGCACCGGCCATCCACTCGCCGTCGTTGTCGTCGTCGTCGCTGCCGTCGGCGTCCTCGCCGAGCGCCCAGGCCAGGTCGTCGCCGCCCTCGTCGTCGTCGTCGCTCCCGCCGTGGCCTGGCGCGCGGGTCGATCAGGGTTGGGCAGGGTAGGGTGGGCGCTCGGGGCCGGGCAGCCCACCCCACAACGTGCCCGCCATGCGCGGACGCATCCGCCACACGAGAACAGCCGGCCCGCGCGGAAAGGGCCGATTTCTCGCCGAAAGCCACCCCAGCCCCGCCCAGGGGCCTCCACATGCTCAGCCGGCAGCCAGCCTGGTCGGCCGCATGCAGCTCTGGAGGCCTGGGAAAGAGGCGCACTGCCGGAGCCCTCGGAGTCGGTGTCCGACATCAGGTCGCCGTCGCCGTCATGGCCGCCGTCGTCGCCATGGTCCGGCCACACGCCCTCGTGGCGCCCGTAGACCTCCCGCGCCAGCTCGCGCGCCTGCCGTGCAGCGCGTGGCGCGCTCGGGCCTCTGCGCTGCGGCCCGGCGTCCGCCGTCGAGCTGTCCGTTGGCCTCCCGCGCCCGGGCCGCGCGCCCGTCCGGCGCATACGGACAGGATGCCACAGCGCGAGCTGGCCCATAGCACGGCGCCAGCGGCGCCTGCCTGGGGCGCGCCGGCGCTTATGCGCCCACGCCACACAGGCATCCATGCACACCGCGGCGCTTCGAGCAGCCTTGCATCTCTGCACATGCGCAGCACGGCTGCCACATACACATTGGCACAGATTTCGGCGGCGCGTGCGCACGCACCGCTCCTGGCGGGTGCCCATCTGCTTGGCGCCGCGCCCGGCTTGCCAGGCCCTACCCTAGCCCTGCCCTGTCCTGGCCACATACCGCGCCCCCATCCAGCGCGCGCCTTCTGGCGGATGCCCGGCTGCGTGGCGCCGCGCTCGCGCCCGCGCGAGTAGTTGGCCACGTGGTTGCCGGTGAACAGAAGGTTCTGGCGCGCCCCCGAGGCGCGCCGCCGCGCGCCCGCTCGCCCCTCCTCGCCCTCCGCGGCGTCTCCCTGCCGTGCGATGCAAGGAGTGCTCAGCGCCATGGTGCTGCGCTTGATCACAGCCACCTCACCATCGCGCTTGTAGCGCCACGGCCCTGCATCCATCCCTCAGACAATGCTGCCACACGCGTTGCTGCTGCCACCCTCTTGGATGGGAGCCAGGGATGGCAAGCAAGCCTCGGGCGCCTCGCCCCAGGCGCCAAGAGCGCCGGCAGCCCCGAGGCGCAACCATGCGTCCCGCACCTCGCCCTCCGCTGCGCCCGGCGCTGCTGCAGCGCCCGCGGCGCCAGCAGCCGCGCCAGGCGCTGCGGCGCCTGCGGCGGCGGGTGCGCCGTTCGACGTGGCGGCCGGCGCGCCGGCCGCGCCGCCGGCCCGCGCGCCGCTCGCGCCCGCGCCCGCCCCTGCGCCCGCCACGGGCTCGGTCTGCGTCTGTGCGTGCGCCGCGCCCGGCTCGGCGGGCGGCGCCGCGTGGCCGTTGGCGGGCGCGGGCGTCGCGGGCGGCGGCGGCTGCGCTGCGCCTGCGGCTGCCGCGTCGGCCGCAGCCGCGTTTGGCGCGTTTGCAGCGGCGCCACCACCGGCGACCTGCACGCATCCAGAAATCTGTAGTGCTGCGCTCTGTCCGAGCGGCATGGTGCCCGCTGTGGCCCTGCAGTGCCTCAGCGCTTTTGAGAGAGCACAGCTGCGCCACACCGCCCCGACCCTGCGCCATACACGCCCGAGACTGGGTGCACTGACTGTGACACAAAGCCCCGTGCGTCCCGCCAGGGCGGACAGGCATGACAAGACGGCCAGGCCAGCGTGAGCCCCTGCGGCAGCGCGCGCGCGAGGCCCTGCGGCCGCGCCTGCGTGGCCGCGAGCGCGCCCTCGGACAGGTGGATGGTGGAGCGGTGCAGGTTGCCCCAGAACTGGCATGCGGCGATGCTGCCGCGGCCGCCGCCCACGAGCGCGACCTCGTTGAAGCTGAGCGCGCAGTGGCGCAGGTCCACCTCGGCGCCCTCGGCCACGTTCAGCGCGACCTGGCAGTTGGTCACGCTGCAGCCTGCGCGCGCCGCGGGCCGCGCCTGACTTGGCGCTCGAGCCGGCGCTGTTCGCTGTCAATGCATCATGACCTACGGCGCCTGGCTTGGCGCACGGGGCCGGCGCGCTTCGCTGCCGGCGCAGCCCGGCGGCGGGGCGCGCCGCACGGCGCAGCGCTCCCCGGCGACAGGGGCGACCTGTGGGATTGCTTGCACTCCTACACGACGAAGCCGCCTGGCTGCCGGCGGTGCGCCAGGGCATGCACGCGGTCACCTCACACGGCTGCGAAGCAACCAGCGCATCTGCTGTCCCCGCACTGGGATGCTTACAGCCACCTCACTACAGGAATGCCATGCGTAGCGTGCCCGGCACCGCTACGCTCCTCGTGCGTTGCAGAGTCGTGTACACACCCGACGCCGCCAGCCGAGCAGCCCGCGCCTAGCGTGCAAGCGCACGGCAGCCGTGCCTGATCCCGTGCGAGCGCGACGGTGACCCACAGTATCACTCCAAACGTGCGAGTGGGCCGCCGGGGGCATGCCCTCCATGCGCAGGCGCCCGGTCTCGATGATGACGGCCGACTCGTCCTGGATGCCGTGCACCTCGCAGCCGAGCAGCACCAGCTTTGCGTCATCCTTCTGCGCGGGTGGCCGGACAGCCCCGCATCAGCCCGCGCGGCTCTGGCATCCGCCCAGCCGCCCTCGCGGGGGACGGAACCCTGGGTCGGGGCTAAGCGCGCCGCGCCGCGCCGCGCCGCGCCGCGCCGCAGTGGCTGCGCCGGGTAGGGCGCGGACGGCTGCGGCGCCGAGGGCAGCGGCGGCGGCCGCCGGGAGGCAGCCAAGCGCCTTACAGAGGTCTCCCGGACCCAGGGTCCGGGAGACAAGACCTTCCCAGAGAACCACGAGGGCCAGGGCTGCGTCGGCGGGCCCGCTGCACGGCCGCCGCTGCCGCGGCCGCCGGGGCCGGCCAGGGGGCGGGTCGGGCAGCCGGCGCGCGCGCCTGCTTGGTCAGCGGCAGGATGAGGCCACAGAAGCCGCCAATCTCGCAGCGCTCCAGCCGGATGTAGTTGCAGGCCGGCCCGAAGCTGACCACGCTGCGGTCGCCGGTCGACTGCACCGTGCGCAGCGTCAGGCCCTCCAGGCACACCCTGCGTACGCCGCCGCACGTCAGCCGCCACGCTCTCCAGGCGTCAGCCGTCAGGCCCTCTAGGCACACCCTGAGCGCCATCCCACCATGCGCGTGGTGCTTCAGCGTGTCTACGAAGTGACAGCCTGGCGCGCGGCCGCGCGGCGCCGAAGCGTCGGCCGCGCGGGCCGGGCGCCGGGCCCCGGGCTGCCAGCGGCGCTGCGCGGCTCGCGCCCGGTGCAGGAGGCTCCGAGCTGGACGGCGGTCAGCCGCGCCGTGCCTGGCAACCAGGCTGCCCAGGACGCTGGCGCGCAGAGCAACCCCCCGCGGGTCGCCAGGCGCGCAGGCGCGCGCGGGCAGCAGGGCGGGGGGCGCCGGCGCACCGCGCATTGCACATCACGGCCAGCGGCCGCCCCGTCTGCAGCACAACGCCGCGGCGCGCGCGGCCCCACAGGTCCTGCGCCGGCAGGCCCACCAGCCGCAGCGGCTTGTCTATCAGCAGCGTCTCCTGCGCCGCGCGCCCCCGGCGCGTTGACGCCCTCGGCGGGTGCGGCCAGCACGGCGCGGCTGCAAAGCGGGCGTGCGAGCGCGGACGCTGCCCTGCCTGTGGCGCTCGCCCCTCGCGTCTCATGTGCGCAGCGAGGACGTGCGAGCGCTGAGCGCCTCGAGACAGCACAGACCTTGACCGGCACAGAGCGCCTGGCGCTAGGCCAGGCACACAGGCGCTGCAGCAGGGCAGCGTACTCATGCAGGCCAGGCTGGCGGCGCGCACCATGTAGAAGCCCGGGGCAATGGTGACCGTGTCGCCGGGCTTGGCGCGGTCGACGGCTGCCATGATGGCGCCGCGCCCGTGCCCGAGCTTGACCTTGTGCGTGAAGCATGGCGCTTCCGCAACCAGCCGCCAGCGCCGGCACACTGGCGGCCAGCGTCCACACCGCCTCACAACTCGTAAGCGTGCTGGCCAGGGACGAGCACTGAGGTAGACAGCGTGGCTGCGCACGCAGCTGAGGGCAGGACCGGCAGCACACGCAGCACCTCTGAGGGCGCTCGTGGGATCGGGTTTGTTTGTGGCAGGCACTCTGGAGTGCAGAAGTGGCCGGCGCGCGCCGCGCACCCTGCTGCGCAGTGAGCCGGTCGAGGCCCAGCCGCTTAAAGACCTGCAGCAGCACAGTTTCTGGCAGGTCGGCCAGGACTGGCACGCGCCCGGGCTCCAGGCTGTGCTTGGTAGATGACAGTCGGCGCCGCTTCACTGAGGCTGTTCGGTCTGCTGGCGTGCGCTCTGCGCCGTGCTTCATGGCCTTGCCTGCAGCAGTGTCAGAGCTGTGCGCCGCTTCGGCTTATTGAACAGAGAAGTTTCCTGCCGCTGTGTAACGGGACTTTTACTCACCCAGTTAATCTAGGGGCTAGCTCCTTGAAATCAATGCATAGTCTGCTCCAGCACAAACACATGCCGCACGGCTGTGCACACAGCCATGCACAGACACATCACCACCGTGCTCAACAGCACTCTGCAGACTAGGTCTTCAAGTCCAATCGGCAACATGCGAGCAGGGGTGGCCAACAGAACACTGGAAGTGCCGTCAGCGCAGCAGCTCGCGGCCCCGCGCGGCGCTCCCGGCCGCCGCCAGCGTGCGCCGTATCCTGTCCCGCCGCTCGCGCAGCGCGCGCAGCATGCGCGCCAGCGCGGCCTTGCGGCGCGCGCGGAACTCGACTATCCGCGCCGTCACCGCGTCCAGGGGCGGCCGCCCTAACCCTAAGCCGCCCCCCAGCCCGCCGCCCCAGCCGCGCCGCGCCGCGCGCAGCAGCGCGGCGTCCTCGGCCTCGCTCGTCGGGAACGCGGCCAGGCGCGCGGCCAGGCGCGCCTCCTCACTTTCCAGCGCGAACGCCGGGAAGAGCTCCATGTCGTCGGCGGCGTCGGCGCCGCGGCTGAGCGCGCCGCCCGGCAGGTCGACCGCGGCCAGCCGGTCTTCGCGGCCGGGCAGAAAGAAGGAGTTGATGAGCGCAAAGTCCGGCCGCTCATACCGCTCGTCGTAGCAGTGCGCGACCTCCTCGCCGCGCCTGACGCCGCGTGTAGGGTAGGGTTGCTGATGCGCGCGTGGGCCGCGGCGGCGCCGGGGCGCACGGCGGCGGGCACAGGGTGGCACTGTGGCAGGGTAGCGGCTGCCGTCGGCGTGCAGGCACTGCAAATACATGCATGCAGGGGACCTGACGCGGGCCTCATGCGTATGCAGGCGCATGGTGCATTGGCACACCGCCTTACATAAGGCGGACAGCTTTGTACCTCGGGTGCTCGACAGACCGTGGAACAGTGGCCTTGATGGCACACACATGTCTAATAGAAGCCTGAGCACATCTGTTCCGACACTCTGCGTAGCCTCTAGCAAGGCGGCGCATTAGCAGCATGCGCATTCGCCCCAACCCATACATGCATCCGCCCTCCTTCGACGGCAGCATCAACGCCCCACCCTGGCGGGGCCCGCCGCACCGGATGTCGACTAGCGCCAGCAGGCGGAATGTCCGGCTCGGCGCGTGCCGCTCGACGTATGCGTTCGCGCCGCCGCGGTGGTTGACCAGGTCGAGGAGCGGGAGCAGGTAGCGCGTCAGCTCGCCCGCGTCGTCCTCGAACGCGAAGCTGTACAGCGCCACCTGCGCGCGCGCCGCAGCGGTGCGCGGGTCACGCGATATCACGTTGTATGCACACGCGGCTGCCAGCGTGTCATCTTCGAAGTCCGTACACTTGGTTGCTTGCTGGCGCACCAGCAGAGAACGATGGGCCCGCAATACTTCCAAAAAGCTTCTATGTCACTCATGTCACTGCAGCGAGCACAGCTGTGCCACCCGACCCGCACTCCCTCAAAATATATAAAGCACCAGCAGAGAGCAATGCAACGCATTTCAGGCGGGCAGGGGGCGAGGCGCACCCAGGCGACAGCCTCGCGGAAGTCCGCGCGGCTGAGGCCCGCGCCGCCCGGCAGCGCCGCCAGGCTCGGGAACTGGCGCCCGGGCGCGATGTCCTCCGCGGTGCCCTGGTACACCGCCTCGGTCGCCGCCGCGTTGTTGGTGAACTCGAACTCCTGCGCGGCGCCGGCGCGTGTCAACGGCCGCGCACGGCGCGCTGCGTGGTGCAGGGTCGCATGGGCCCCGCACCCGCCGCTTCCCCCGGACCTGCAGTACCCTGGAGCGTGGCCGAGTCTGGCGAGCCTGGCGAGGTGGGCAGCACCAGCACACTGCATGTGAGACACCCCAGTGTGTGCATCTCCTTACCCTACCCTACCCTACACGTTGCGACCTCACGGTCATAATTGCAGGGCAGCACCAGCGATCAGAGACGCATGCATGAGCACCCAGGCAGATCTGCTGGCCAGGACAGCACGCAGCCCCGCTCGCCGAGCGCGGGCGGCGGGCGCGCCAGCGCGGCGTCCTGCAGCTCGGCGGCGTGGAGCGGCAGCGCCAGCTCCTTGCAGTACAGCGTGGCGCCCGGCGGCAGGCTGCGCCAGTAGGGCGCCAGGTCGGCCCAGCGGCCCGGCTGCTGCAGGCGCTGCCGCAGCAGCGCCACCGCCAGCTCCTGCCCCAGCACGCGGGGCCGAGGCCGTGAGAGGGAGGGCTCGCCCAGCGCGCTGGCCAGAGGCTGCGCTGTACAGCCAGGCAGCCCGCCTTCCTTGCACAGCAAGCGAAGAAACAAGTGCTACGGCAGCAGTTCCCGGCACAAAGCGGCGGGGTGCGCACCGACGCGACCGTGTTGTGTCCGCCGACGGCCACTGTCAGGTTGAACGGCACGGCGATGATTGTGTCGCCGGGCGCAAAGTCTCGCGCGGCCAGCGTGCCCCGCAGCCCGGCAGCGTTTACAGGCCCCACGTCCACTTCTGCCTGTGCGCAGGAGTGTGCGGTCAGGACAGCAGTGCAGCTGTGTGTATAAAGCAAGGGGCCAACTAGCAGCATGCATAACGGAGAAGATGTCACAAACTTTGGAGCGGGACCCGAACCACTCCGCCGCTGGTGCGGATCCAGGTGATAAGTGCAGCTGCAGCATCGTTGCTGCCGTGGCCGCCCCAACTCGGCAGCACTGAAGCATATAGCAAGATGGCCGCGCCAATAAGGACGGGGAGCAGCCAGCGCATTGTGCTGTGTTGCTTTACATATGTCGGTAATTGTGAACCACAGTGCAGCTGAGCCTGGTCAGGTACCGCCCTAGCCGGTGCACCCGGCCCAAGACTGCCGGGCGCACAAACCACAGGACCCGCTGTTTCAGGCCTGGTAATACCGCGCGCCAGCAATTGCAGCTGGTAATTGCCTCTCCTGCCCGAGCTGCGCGGGAAGGAGGGCCTTGGCCGGGCCCCGTTACAGACGGATAATGCGGTACCTGTACGGACGGTCAGCCACAGCAAGGCAGGAAAGCTGGGCCAGCAGCTCGAGCAACTCCCGCGCACACGCAAAGAAGCAGAGTCTCTGTTTTTTACTGCGCTCTTGGAGTGAAAGCCTTGGCCGGGCGTGCTGCGGCCAAAGCACTCGACGATTACATGCTGCGGCGCGCCGTGGGCGCCGTGGGCGCAGCGCTGCTGGGCGCACAAGCCAGCAGCAGCGGCCGCACTGCAGCATGTGCAAGCCTGTGCACAGCTGCAACGCGCTTTGCACACGGCGACGAAACCATAGAGGAGATTCGCGCGCGCATCTTTGGCAACCACATTGGAAACGGCTTGCGCTCAGGCCGGAAGGTGCTGCGCAAGAAGCTGATTGGCGACAAGATTGCGGCCTATTACCCGGAGCCCATTGAAGCGGCGGACCCAATGTTTGAGGACCCGCTGAACCAGAGGTGCGGCCCGCGCAAGCTGCCAGGCTTTCCAAAACAAGCGGCCCAGTCACTGACGCAGGGGGTGCTGGTCGGGCGCAGGCGGCTCGACAAGCTTGACAGGTTGCACCGGCGCGGCAAGGGGCCGCCGAAGAAGGGCCAGGGCAAGCGCAGCGGGAAGAAGAAAAAGTGACCCGGGTGACGGGTGGGGCAGGCTATACGTGTATGTCAAGTGTCGTGTTCCAGAGGTGTCCGTGTCCTTGTCTGTCGAGCAACACACGGGAGCGGTCCGGCGCAAGTACCGCCTGTGGGCTGTTACAAAGCGCTGCACGCCAAACAGGTCCTCCCTGACCACAACGTCACAGAACGCCGGCTCCTGGCGGTCGTCGCGGAGCGCCTTCAGCACGTCCGCTACTCTCTCCGCCTGGCTCCCGCCTGCGCCCAGGCGCCCTGAGCGTGAGCGGCCAGCCATAGCGCGGCCTTGGTGCTCACGCCGAAGGCTGCGCAAGGCACGAAAATATCAACGCGTGGAGTGTGCTCCTGGTGGAGGACGTGTGGGGCCGCGCGCCGGCGGTCTCGACGCCCAGGAAGCCGGCCGGCCGCAGCATGCGCACCGCGCCGCTGCACACATTCAGCAGGCAGCTCAGGCCCTGCTCGCCGCCGCCGTCCAGCGCCAGGCTGGGCTCGTGCAGCCGCACCTCTGCCTGTGCAGGTCCGGAAGGCTCAGCGCACGTCAGGGCGTGGCCGTTCGGCTGTTGCGAACAGCCTAGGAAGGGCGCCGCAGCCTGGCCGCACTGGTACAGGTGCAGGGCCGACACGGGCGACATGGGCGCCAGCAAGCGACAGGGAGAGGGCGGCGCCTGCAGGCCGGGCAGCTCGGCGTCATCGATGTACGGCGGGTTGCTCAGCACGCCGCACAGCTGCCCCTCCCAGGCCTGCAGCGGCGCATACCACTCGCCGGCGACCACCTGCAGACCGGGACGTCAGCCGGACACACGGCACCGCGCATGCATGGCTTCAAGCCCAGAGCCTGCTGCTCTGGGCCGCCCCCGCACCTCAACTGCCGCCTGCAGGCCCAGCCGCCGCACGTTCAGCTCCGCCCAGGCGCGCGCGCAGGCGCTGCACTCCACCGCCAGCACGCGCGCGCCCGGCTGCAGCAGCCGCGCGAGCCCAACGGCGAGCGCGCCGCTGCCCGTGCCCAGGTCCGCCCACGCGCCGCCGCGCAGCTCCGGGCGACGCGCCAACGCCTGCACGAGCGCTGCAGGGCTCTCGCCAGAGCGGGCGAGACAGTTTCGGCGAACACGCGCTCCTCCGTCGCTCCTGACTGTCTCAGGACTCGGGGTGTGAGCCTCCAACTTGTGTTGCTTGTCGTGTGATGCCCGTTGGCGGCTGCGCTCGCTTCTGCAGCCTCCCGCTTGCGGCGGCTCTGCAGCAGCCCGGCCTGGACAGAGTGCATGCGCGCAGGCCTCACCCGCGTCAATTGCACGTGCGCACCGCTTCAGCAAAGTCGACCAGGAGCTCCGTCTCCGGGCGCGGGATGAGTACGCCGGGGCCGACGGCCAGCGTGACGTCCCGCCAGTGTGCCAGGTTGCACAGGTACTGCAGCGGCTCCCTGGCGGCCCCAGCGCGCTCAGCAAAGGCGCATCCTCACGTCCTGCGTCCTTGGCTGCTGTATGGCAGGCTGGATGACTTGCCAGAGGCTGTGTTGATCAGACTCCCATGAGTAGGAACCCTGATGAGCAGGCGCCCTCACCAACACCAGTGTGACGCACACTTCTGCAGGCACGCCCCGCAGACATGAGCAGCTGTGTGGCTGCCCACGGCTGCAGCACTTAAGTCAGCCCGCTGGGCTGCCTCTGCTCGATGCGCCCGCCAGAGCACGCAGCTCACGTGACGCGTGCCTCTGCTCCAGGCGCCGGCGCCACAGGTCCTCCAGGCCGTGGAGGTCCAGGCGCAGGGCCACTGCGCAGGGTGCGGCCGCGCCGCGCGCGCAGCGCTGCACCTCGCGCCAGCCGCGGCACGGCGGCGCGCCCCGCGGGTTGCACGCTCCCACGGCGTCATCCAGCAGCCAGTCCAGCTCTTTCTGCGCAGCCAGAGCAATGCTACCAACGTTGCGCTCCCCGGACACACTGCTTGGCACGTCTGCGGCCAGGACGGGACCCACAAGCAGCTCTCGTACAGCCGGCACGCCGCCCAGCGCGGCAGCAGCAGCTGCTGCAGCGCGCTCGGAGCTGCTGTACAAGGAGCCTCACCAGCAGCTCTGCCGCAGTGGGTCCACCGTCCGCGGCGAGCGCATCCCCTGTCGCTAGCGCCCGCTCCGCAGCCGCTCCGCGCCAGCCGAGGAGCGCCGCCCGGCTGACAGAGCATGCTGCCTCCCGCTCACACAGCGGCAGGCTCGCTGCAGCACGAGGTCGTGTTGGCAAGTGCGGAGCGCGTGCCTGCAGCACGCCCGACACGCGGCGCGCGCGCCCGAGCATGCACGCTTCCCCGCTCGACCTTTGCGGTCCAATGCTGACCTGCGCAAGTCCTTGCGCACAGTAAGGCCCAGCTCCTCGTTATTTGTAAGCATAGGCAGACTACAGTTGCCAAGCAACAGCTGAGCAAGTCCCAACGGCTCTATGACTCAACGTAGTCGAGGAGTCGAGCTCCTCCAGCCTGCTTTGCCACTCAAGGACACTGCGGATGCCTGGCCAGCCTTGCCTTAGCAGGCACTATCTGTTGCACAGCAAGGGGCTGGCGTGCGCGGGGCAGCTGCACAAACCGCTCCAAGGCCAGCGCTGCACCAGCTACGCGCGAAGAGCTCGCTGCGTCACCGCCGGCAGTCACAGCAGTTCGCGCAGTCACACGGCCAGCAAGCTAAACCAGCTCTCCGCGCGGCCAAAGAGGGCCTTGGGCCAGACTTCTGCGTCTCGGAACCCGTTTTGGAGGCTATCGTCGGCGCGGCCGGGATACAGGCGGGCGACTATGTGCTGGAGATCGGTCCAGGCGCGCTCCGGGTCCGGGCCTGGTACCTGAAGCGGTGCATGCAAGACCGGCGCTCGAGCGGGGGCGCTGCGGTTCCAGGCACGGGCAACCTGACGCGGCACCTCCTCAGCCGCCGGCCGGCGCTGCTGGTCGCCGTGGAGAAGGATGACGCGCTCGCCGCCGACTTGGGGCGGGACCTCGCGCAGGCGCGCCCGGCGCGCCGGCAGTGCCGGCTGTGCTGGCGTTCAGGACACCTCCTGGGTGCCCGGCTGGCCGGCGTGCGAGGGTTCGCCTGCCGCGGGCTGCAGGACGCACGCGTCAGGGTCGTCCACGCGGACGCGCTGCGCGCGAACCTGCGCGAGCTCACGGCGCTGCTGCCGCGGCCGGCCAAGGTTGTCGCCAACGTGCCGTTCAACATCACGACCGGTGACGCGCCCGGCCTGGCCCGGCGCTGCGAGCCCGTCGCTGGGACACAGGCGCCGTGCTGAGGTGCTCGGCGTGCGCCCGCAGACCTGCTGAAGCTCCTGCTGCCGCTGCCCAACGTGGCCTCCGTGCACCTGCTGCTCCAGGCGCGCGCGCCCGCCGCCTGAACCTTCCCGTGCCAGGACTGCTCTCATGTAGGCCGGCCTGTGCGGCTGCAGCGTGCACGCAATGCAGCAGCAGGTGTGCAGAAGAGGGCGCCTGCGGCGCTCACGCACAATTCGGCCTGCGAACGATGGCGCGCCGCGCAGGCCGAGGCGGCGGCGCGTCTGACGTCCACGGCCGCTCTACCCTACCCTACATTATAAACCTAACCCTGACGCCGGGGCGCCGCGCAGGCCGAGGCGGCGGCGCGGCTGACGTCCACGGCCGCCGGCGACGCGGCGTACCGCGCCATCTCGCTGTTCGTCGCGTTCTACTCGGCGCCCGCGTACTGCTTCACCGTCGACCGGCGCCACTTCCTGCCGCCGCCCGGCGTGGACGCCGCGCTCGCGGCCTTCGTGCTGACGCCCGCCGCGGGCCGGCCCGCCGTGCGCTCGGAGGCCGCGTTCATCCGGTTCTTGGACGCCTGCTTCCTGATGCGCCGCAAGACACTGGCGAACAACCTAAAGGCGGGCTGGGGCGGCGAGCGCGCGGCGGCCGCGCTCGCGCGCCTGGGCCTGCCGGCCGGCGTGCGCGCGCAGGCGCTGGACCTCGCCCAGCTGGTCCGCCTGTTTAACGAGCTGGACGAGGCGGAGCGGACACTGGATGCGCCGGACAGGACGCCGGCGTAGGCAGCGTGGAACACGGTGCAACAGCAACACGGTGTAACAGCCGCAGCGCCGTGCACATGTGCCGAGTGCGAGCACCGCCCAGCAGAGCATGCATGGGCAAGGCGTCAGCGCGGCCAGCGACGCGCGCGCAGCAGGCGCGCAGCAAAGCCGCGAGCGCGGGCAGCAGGCGGGCTACTCCAGGCGCAGGAAGCGCTCCAGTGCAGCCACCAGGCGGGGCGGCCACCTGCAGGCGTTTGTTCAAAGTCTCAACTCCGCTCAGGCAGGCGATGCGGGCAGAACATGTGCTCATTGGCGCAATGCACTCGAGCGCAGTTGCAGCTGCAAGTGCACACGTGCAAACTCTGTCAATAACCCATCACACGCCCATCACATGGGCCTGCAATGCCGTGCCTGCGCGAATCAGAGCTAAATAAACCAGAACCCAGTGACAGCACGGTCAACGGGGGGGTCAAACGCAACGGTTGATCAAGAGCGTCCCGCGCCTGCGGGTCTCGGACACATAGGCCGGCGCCGACAGGCGCGGCTCGAGCTGCATGGCGCTGTCCCACAGCGACTCAGCATGCGCGCGCTGCTCGGGCGTGGGCCGCTCCACCCACAGCATGGCCGCCAGCGCAGCGTCGACCTCCGGCGACGCGCGCGTCAGCAGCCGCTCGCCCTCCAGCTCCGCAACTGCCCGGCCGGGCGCCCCTGTCTGCACACCGGGTGTCCCTCCTGTGACACACGGTGATAACACACGCTTGAAGCACTTAATACGGCGCTTACGACACTGAATAGTACTGATGCACTCCCCTACGCCCTAGGCAACAAACATGCACATGCTCACACCTGCGCCTCACGACAGCTGCAAGCGCTCGACAGCACCACCGGCGCATAGGGTATCCTACCCTAGTCCCTGCACGCGCAGCGTGCTATGTCTGCCAGCCGCTCAGCCGCGCCCCTCCGCCCGACCGGCCTCGGGCGTGCCTGGTAGAGCAGCAGGGCGCGGCCCAGCCGCGCTCGGGCGGCCAGCGCGAGGTCGCTGAAGCCCGCCGCACGGTCGTACGCCGCCAGTGCCTGCGCGCGTGCGGCCAGCTCTCCTGTGTGTGCACAGCAGCGGTGTGGGCAGCTGTAGTGTGGCGCGTGCCAATACCTGCGCATAGTCCCCGCTTGCGCGTGCTGCCCAAGCCTCCTCCAGCAGCCGCGCGGCCTCCGCTATCCCTGTCGGCGTGAACGGGGGGCCGCGCTGAGTGCTGCCCCAGTTCCGCGGCAGGCGACGGCATGGGGAGAGCAGAGGAATGCACTTGGAGACGCGTGTTGCTCGACGGCGGGCGCTGTTGCGGGGGGCTCGGCGGGCATGCGGCCAAAGCCCGCAAAGCGCCCCGCCTCCGCGCTGCCGGCGCCTGTGGCTAGCTGCAGGGCGAGCAGCAGCGCGCCCAGCGCGTGCATATCAGGGCCAGCAGGGCCCCGGTCAGCGCACTGAGCGCGGGTGGCGGGGAGGTCCCGCGCTTGCGCAGCAGGTGCTCGCAGCACCCGCACTGGGCGCCCCGGCACAAAGAACATGCACATGGAGCGTGGAGGTGCCCAGGCCATGATCGCTCTGGCGGCAGGACATCAGGCACCGAGCTCGAGAGGCAAAAGCTCGACAGCTCGAGCCGTAACCCCTAGCTTGTGCGCAGCAGCTTGTAGAGGAGAGCGCTCCAGCGTAGTCCCAGAAGTACAGGCTGAGCCTGGGCATTCCTTGCTCGACCTGACCTACGCTTTTGCCGCGGCATGGCGAAGCGCGGCCTGCAGGCCACGCCGGCCACCCCGCTGCGGCTGCTCGTCACCACCGACCTGGGCCAGGTCGTTGGTGCGGTAACCCTAACCCTGTCCTGACCGCGCGCGCAGGTGTTCCCCAAGATGGCGTCGACTTCTCGGTCATCCTGTCGCCGGTCGGCGGCGGCGCGGTGCAGTACCTGCACGAGGCCGACTACGAGCTGAGCGACAAGCCCACGCGCCAGCGCCTGCACTTCTACCTGGACAAGCTGGAGACGGGCGACGTGATCGACTTCACCGTGTACCCTCGCGGCCAGCACGACTGCGACGGCGCGCTGCTGCTGGAGGCGCAGATCTGGGAGCAGGACGCATACAAGGCGCGCGCTCTGCCCCGCCCTACCCCAGCCGTCTGCTCTCAGACGCATGCCCACCAACCCTGTGCTTTGCATCGCCCTCTGGTGTGGCAGGCAGGCCTTGCCGCACGCAGACTCTGTTCCTGCACGCGTCCAACCTCAGTCCCTGCAGGGCCTCCTGGCAGCATCTCGAACTGCCTGCTTGGCTGCTTGGCTGCTGACGCCTGGGGGTTGTGACGCTGCGCAGGGGTAAGCGCCCTCGAGCTGGTGCCTCCGGGAGGCGCTGTACAGTATGCGAGCTATTCTTACACCCGACGCATGCTGCGTCGGGCCATTTTGGCGTCGACACCCCTGCCGCGCGCACGCGTGGAGCGCGGGGGCCGGCCTGGGCAAACCTTGCGGGGCGCCCGTGCGGAGGGCCTGTGTGCCCCCCGAGTTGCCAGATACTCATGCCGTGCCGCGAAATGCGCGTGAGCCAACCCGCCGGGCTGGGGGGCTCGCGGGAGCGCCGGCGCGCCCCGCGCAGAGGGGCTCACCACGTGTTGGGGCGGGGGAGTTTGTGAAACCGTGTCGAGTCCTGGTTGTGCGCGGCTGGCCCGGGCGCGGGCAGTGCGCACGCTGAGAGATCCGCCAAGTTCGTCTGTACTTGTGTAGTGCAGTGCTTCCCTGTGGCATGCGCCGGGCTCCGCCCTAGTAAGCTGAGCTACAAGGCGAGGCGCGCCCCAGCGCGTGCCTCGAGCGGTCGCGGCCGTGCTGGCGCCATGGTTGACACTGCAAGTGCTTTTAGCGCTGTACACACTGCTGAGCGTCGGTGTGGCACGGGGCGTGCCGCCGGCTCGCTGCCTACGTTGACACACTTGCACCAGCTCCTGCGCACGCTGCAGGAGCGCAGAACGGACCGTCTGTGCCCATAGGCTCGCATAGGATGCCGCCGTTTGCAGGCGGCTTTCGCGTCGCTGGTTGTTGCGCTTCCCTTATCGCCTGCTCGACAGCGCGGCTAGGAGTGCAGCTTTTAAAAGTTCCCGCCCTGCCGCTCGGGCACCCTTGTGCCAGCTTTGGGTCTGCAGTGGGGCCGCCTGACGCCCCGGACCGTAGGACCCTCCCCTTAGCGCCGGCGAGAGGCGGTGAGGCCTCCGCATCAGTGTTCCGGAGTGGTGGCAGCAAAAGACTGCGGCGCTGACCCCAGTCTTTTGCTGGAGCGGATGGGCCGCAGCGCTGCGGGGCCGCTTGCGGGGGGTGCCGCGCCCGCGACGGGCGCCCGCCCTCTGGCCTGGCTGTGCGTCAGCTGTGTCTACTACCCAGACTTGAGTGCTGGTCCCTGTAATATAAGTGCCGCAGGAACTGCCCTCATGATGCATGTTGTTGTGTCAAACAGCAAGCCACGGCAAACAGCAAGCCACGCCTTTACCACACAGGCACGGCCGGCATTCCATGCACCTGCATGCTGTGTCATTTACTTCGCAGACAAGCTACACTGTCAGTCCACATCCAGCGCACCATGATCAGCTCACCATGCCCAGCTCACCGTGCACTATCAGTCTACACCCAGCGCATCATGCCCAGCTCGTTCTGCTCAGCTCAGCTTCCATATGAGCTCTTCCACATGCACAGGCTGTGCACATGCCGCAACTGGACCATCATCCTGACTGTCCAGCCCATGTTGTTCGCTTTCCATCAGGTAAATGCCAGCCATCCTTAATACCGATATGCTGTATTGCCTCAATAGCCCTGCACTCTTATCGCATATGTTCGCCCTCATGGGAGCCACATAGGCGTCGGGGTCGACAGTTAGGACCGCCGTTAGAGCACGTCTGTGCACCTGTCCTCAGCTCCAGGACAGCCTGTTTGGATGGTTGAGCCGGCGGCGGGGCTGGTCGGCCGCCACGCCGCTCAGGCCGGTACGGCTACGGGCCGCATGCACTGGAACAGCGAGCTGGCTGCCTGCCGGTGCGGCGGCGGGGCGATGCCGGACACCAGCGCGGCCATGGGCGAGGTGAACTTGGTGTCGTAGATGCGGCAGCGCGGGTTGATGAGCAGCGCCTGCACGCCATCCGTGCGCGCCTCAAAATGTGCACAGCAGGAGTCATATGCCAATGCTCAACAATCTAAGCGGCGCGTCACTGCAAGCAAAGCGAGGACCCTTGGAGATGAGGAGCTATGGGGTCGTAATCATTGTGGTATGATTTGCATGTATTTGTCATGATGAGTGGACAATGTGTGACAAGTGCATGCAATTGTTGCAAGCAACTGAGCATGGCAGGCGCCGATCCTCTCCTTGAGATGAGACACTACGCTACAATTACTGAACATAAGTAGAAGCAGAGCACCCTAAGCACTCAGCTTCATGCATATTGTGCACTGCCTGCACCGCAAGGCCTTGCACGGCAAACGGTGTGACGCACCTGCACGAGCGTTGGCACGCCGTGCAGCGAGAGCCAGGCCGCGCGCTCAGCCGGCGCCATGGGGCGCAGCAGCTGGGGCAGGTCCATCGGGCGGCTACCGGCAAGCACCTTCCGCAGCGCCTGCCAAACAATAACCCCATCCAAACGGCTTCTCGCACAGAGTTGCTGCAGCGAGCTAATACGCACTTTGAGCACAGTAACTATGTGTGTGATCATCTTGACTTTGCACTAAACGCAAGTTTCACTCGTGCAAGTAGAATTACCTCCGGGGAGTACCAGGGCGTGCCCTGCACACACCTATGGTCCAGAGCCAGCAGGTAGGCCAAGAGCCCCGAGCACTTACCGGGCGGATTTCCGCATGCGTGAAGTGCTTGCGCATGAGCGGGATGCCCGCGCTCTCCTCCTCGCCCAGGCGCACCAGCAGCAGCGCGCGCATCGCCTCAAACTTGCCCTGCCATGGCAGTACCCTCCCTATTTTGGCGCCTCAAGTGCGCCCTGGCTGAAGCTGCCAATGGTTGCCTTTCAGTGTTAGCGGACTGTGTCGGTTTCAGCGGCCGCCTTGCAAGCACCTCAGCGCAGCGCCTTACGGTGTTGCAGCCTTTGTCTCTATTCTGCATCCTTCTAGCATGCATGTAGGAGAGTCTTGGTGTAGCAGTAGGGCTTCCTGTTTGCACACCAGTCAGCTTGGCATCGGGGCCATCCTTCCATGATATGTCTTGGGTGCTCGCATTTGGCACTTCATGCATCAGAGCGGAGGTCTGCACGCAGCCTGGGTACCTGCCCTGCCTGGGCATGCAGCGCCCTGCCGCGCGCACCTGCAGCTCCAGCATGGACTCCTTGGCGTCCAGGACGGGGCTCTTGCCGCAGAGCGCGCGCACGCACTTCTTGCACGCGTCCATGGCGGGGCCGAGCCCGTTGTCTGTCGCGGCGCACAACCGCGTGCTTGCCACATGTGCTGGGGCGCCATGCCAGTGCCTTGCAAACGCATTCTCCAGGCCGTGCGGGTGCGAGCTGTAGTGCTAGGTTGAGTGCAAGGCTCGGTAAGGGAGGAAAGGTGCGCACCCAGGGTCAGGCCGCCTGGCAGCTCAGTGCGCGTCTTTATGAGCGGCAGGAAGATATCTGCATGCGCGGCATGCGCAGTGCCTCAGCTTTTGCTGCTGACAAGCGTTCGCAGCTGACTGACTTAGCACTTATCATGTGGGCTGTCTCACAGGGCTGTCCACACAGCAGGCCGGTGCAGAAGTGCAGCTTGGGAACAGAGTCACGAACACACTGCTGCCTGACCTGCGCTCAAGCGCGGGCGCATGCCCCGCCCGTGCGCATTGTGCCGGCGGAAGCTGCGGTCGAAGCGCTCGAAGAACGTGTGCAGGATCTGCGCCTCCCAGGCCGGCAGCGGCTCGGTGGTCAGGCAGCGCGGCACGAGCGCCGCCATCGCGCTGGAGAGGTCGCCACTGTCCAGCCGCAGGCTGGCGATCGAGGCCGCCCAGCCTGCGCGCGGGCAGGGCTGTCACCAGAGCACACAGGCTGGCGTGTGTTGCCGCCTGTCGGCCGTGCACTGGGGCGTCAGGCCGCTTCGTGGTGTCCACGTAGTTATCGGTGCAGGCCACTGCAAGGCCTGCGCGCTTGAGCGCCTGCCTGCACTCCCCCGCGTGCAACCGCATCAGCCAGAACTGCCGTACATCGAAGGCATGGGCTGCTCTTGCCGCAGCCTGGCTGTGTATGGCACCAATTGGCGCGTACACCAGAGCGGCCTTGCGGAAATACCCAGTCAAGCGGTGTGAGCGCCTTTGCTGCCACCCCTGCAGCTGCGTGTGACCGGGCTGCCAGCCAAGCTCATATTTACAGCACATAAGTTTGCATTGCGTAGCAATAACTCTGAGAGCCTGCCGTGCAGTGGTGGACGCGCCGAGCGCCGAGGCGCCGCAGGTCGTCGCGCGGTGGTGCGGCCCGCCAGTGTCCACGCGCTTGCGCATGCACGACTGCGGGCCAGGCGTGAGCGTCGGCGTGCTGCGGCAGGGGCGCGCCGGACCGCGAGCGGCGGGCGGCCGAGTGCCTCGCCGTCTCCAGCCGCACGTGCGACGCCGGCGCCGGCGCGCACACGCCGAGTGTGCCGCACGCACCGTGCCGCCTATCGGCCGGCCTGCTGAGCCGCCCGCCTGTGCGCCCAGGGGAGGAGGCCGCGGTGGCGGCGGCGGTCGGGCGTGTCAGCGGGGAGGCCGACATCCTCGACGCCCGCACCGGCGCGCGCCTGGGCCGCGTCGCCGCGGCGCCCGGCGCCAGGGCTGCGCAGGGCGGCGCCAGGGTCGCCGGGCTGGCCTTCCTGGGCGGCACGGCGCAGGGGGAGCCGGCGCAGAGGCTGCTGGCGTGCACAGCCGGGGGCGCGGCGAGCGTGCACGCGTCTGAGCGGCCCGCTGGCGAGGCGCAGCCGGCAGGCGACGGCGGCAGCGACGCGGCTGCGGCCGGCTGCGAGTGGGCCGCGCAGGCCTCCTGGGCGGTGGGCAACGAGGTCCTGTGCATGGCGCGCACTGCTGACGCTGACCTGACGCTTTGCAGCGCCGCAGCAGGATGCAGGCGCAGATTTGCTGGGGCCCCTGCGCCGCAGGCCGTGGATGCGGCGGACCGGCACGTGGCGGTGGGCGCCAAAGGCGCCGAGCTGGGCGTGTGGGACCTGGAGACGCGGCAGCGCGTGTTCCACGGCCGCGGCGCCAAGCCCAACCGCATCGGCCTGGTGGACCCCGCGCACAACAGCGCCGCGGCCTACCTGCCGGAGCCGGACGGCAACAAGGTGCGCGCGCCCGCCGCGCCGCACGCCGTCTTTGCATCTAGTTGCAAAGGGTTGCTTCTGTCCTGAGGCAGTATAGGAAGCTGGCGCCCGCCTGAGCAGCCCTGGTTAAGCTGTTCGAGCTGAGTCATCAGGGTCGTCACGATGCTCCTGCCGGCGAAGCGCTGCACACATGCCTGCATGCAGGAGTCCAGGAGCCCGTGTCTCATCTGCGCCGGAATGGTTGGAATGCATCCTGTTCTGAGTGCCATGATTCCCTGTGCTGAAATTCTGCAGCGCCGGTTTCCCTACACATGTTCGGGGACAGGCGCTGTGAGGAGCCAGGCTCAGGGCTTGCCAATGACCTGCTGCAGGGCTGAGCGTGGCATGCCCGCGGCGCGCGGCCAGGTGCTCGTGGGCACCGGGAAGCACCGGCTGCGACTGTACGACGTGCGCGCGCAGCGGCGGCCGGCGCTGGATGTTGAGTTCGGCAGCGCGCGCGTGACGGCGCTAGCGGTGGACCCGTCCGGTGCGCGCGCACCCCGTGTTAAAGGGCTAGCGCGCAGCGCGCGTTCGCACAGCTACAGTCTCGCAGCAGCGCCGCCACGACTGCTGGCGTGTGCGAGCAGCATCACACCCCTGGCATCCTGCCGGACGGTCCAATCGACAGCGACGGGCTCATGAGCCCCCGCGCGTCACGCGCACGCAGCGCGGCCGCCAGGGTTACGCGCGTGGGCGGGCGACTCCTCGGGCCTCGTGGAGGCGCTGGACCTGCGCGCTGCGCGGCTCGCCGGCGGGCTCAAGGGCCTGACCGGCGGCGTGCGCGCGCTGGCGTGCCACCCGGCGCTGCCCGTGCTGGCCGTCGTCAGCCTGGACCGCTTCCTGCGACTGTACGACACGCAGGCGCGGCGCCGGCCTGCTTGCGGGGGCAGGGTAAAACAACCCTACCCTACATTCTGCTTGCGGGGGCTTCGCGCAGCCGGCGCGCCCCATGTGGGGGCTGGGGCGGCAGCAGCATGCGCCGGTCCGCAGAACTGCCCGCCGCTGAGCGCGCTGCGTACGCTCGCGCAGTCGCGCCGGATGCTCGGGAAGGTCTTCCTGAAGCACCCGCCGACCGGCGTGGCCTTCTGCCCGCCCGTTGTGACAGAGCCGGCGGCGGAGGCGGCGGCCGAGCCAGGCGCAGCGGCGGAGGCTGTGCGCGCGGCGGCCGCCCCGTTCAGGAGAAAAAAGAGGCGAAACGAGCGCACGTGAAGCGTTGTCACATATCAGGAGTCATGAGTAGCTGTGGCACTGCATGGCTGCGTGCATGCCTGATCAGAGCGCCAGGCCCAGGGTCAGGGTGCGCGGGCGCTGCACAATGTCAGGCTGAAGGAGGCACGTGCGCGTGCATATGACCAATGCACATGCGCTTGCGTCCATCAGCGCCAAATTATCACCTAAAATCTCAGGTCTTGTCACACCTTTGGACACTTTGGCCTGCTCAGACACAACCACCGGGCGCCACGCTCACGCCCCCAAAGCCTAGGACGCCTCCTGGCTGTCGGGGATCAGCAGCTCCGCGGACTCCCCACTCCCGCCGCCAGCCGCTGGCGCTGCTGCGCGCTCGCTGTGCGGCGCCTGCGGCGCCTCGCAGCCGAGCGCTCTGGACGTTAGGGCAGGCGCCTCCCGCCGCGCAGCAGCTGGGTCCACAGCTGCTGGGTCCACAGCTGGCCTGCTCCCGCCGCAAGCCGGACTGCCTGCAGGCGGCACTGGAGGCTGCGCCGCTGCGGGCTGCTGCACAGCCGCGTCCCCGATGCTGCCGCAGGCCGGGCTGCTGGCGCAGAGCGCGGCAGCAGGCCGCTCCCCGTCAGGCTGCTGAGCGGCAGGGCCCCCGATGCCGCCGCAGGCCGGGCTGCTGGCGCAGAGCGCGGCAGGAGGCCGCTCCTTGTCAGGCTGCTGAGAGGCCGGCCCTTCAGCGCCGCCGCAGGGTGGGCTGCTCGAGAACAATTGCGCCGGCGGCGTCTCTGCATCAGCCTGCTGCAGAGCCGGCCCCGCCGCGCCGCTGCGCGTTAGGCCGGCCGCGCAGGGCGCGGCCGGCCGCACCGCCGCGCGCAGCCCGATCAGCTGCGCCAGGGGCATGTCGTCGTCCTCGCCGCTGCTGGCCTCCTGCGCAGCGACGCACCGGGGCATGGCGGCTGCGGACGCCTGCGCGTGCGAGCGTGCATGCTGGGCATGCACAGCCGACGGAGAGGGATACCCGGCAGCACGCTAGGAGTGCTCGCGCGTCACAGCTCAAAGTGCATGCAGCGCGTGGCTCACCAGCGCGCTGCCGCCGGCGTCGCTCACGCTGAACCCAGAGGCGGCGGCAGCAGCGCCCGCGCCTGCGCGCGCCGTGCGCGCCCGCGTCAGTGCCATGTGCTCGGGCCTGTGCGCGCGCGCGCGTCTGCGCCAAGGCGGATGCGGGCGGCATGACTGCAGGCCCTGCCGCACATGTCTGAGGGCACAGGCTGCAAGACGCCCATGCGCTCTGAAAGTGGCAGTCATCCATTGCCTGAGGCGCT
>JAABUV010002793.1_pt1 | contig 23090 bp, 22 predicted proteins | sample 5559971 | NCBI WGS metagenome assembly JAABUV01 (sample SAMN10711881, study PRJNA513362) | rock metagenome | isolation source: Antarctica rocks | place: Antarctica: Victoria Land, Knobhead nord | collected 2015-12-19
CAAATGTGCTGGGTGCCAGCGGCCGCGCCGCGCTGACAGGAACAGCGCGCAGCGGGCCGGAGGGCGTCTCGGGAAGCCGCACCAGGATACCTGTGATGTTGGCCGTCCAGCCCTTCTTGACGAACTTATTGAACTTTGTCTGCAGCCCCCAGCACACAAATGCCACGTCAGGGCCGCGACGCTGTCGCACAGCCGTGCTGCACACAGCGCAGGCCGAGGCTGCCATGTGACAAGCGGGGCGGCGGCAAAGGCGCGCGTCTGTGCCCACGCACGAGCGGCGCGCCGGCGCAACAGGGTCAATGGCGGGTGCCCTGCGCTGGAGCACAAGCAGTCATCGCACACGGAGCAGCTGCGGCGCTGTGAGCGCCAGGGGCCGGCAGGCACGACGGTCGCACGCCGACAACGCTCAATCAGCAGCTGCCTCCTGCGCTCTGACTGCGGGGCTGGCAAGGCTTAAAGTAGAGTTAGAGTAGGGCGCGGCGCCGACCTGCGTCTCCTTCTCGAAGGCGAGGTAGAAGTCCTGCTCCTCGGGCGTGAACTGCGCGAAGGTCGGCAGCTTCACGGCGGGCGCCAGGTCGACCAGCGGCCGGCCCGCGGCGTCCAGATCGGCCTTCATCCGCCGCAGCGTCACCGCCTGGACCAGCACATGCAATTAGGGTCAAGGCAGGGTGCCGGCTTACAGCGGGCGCCTGGTCCGCCAGTGGCTGGCCCGCGGCGTCCAGGTCCGCCTTCATCCATCGCAGAGTCACGGCCTGGGCCGGGCGCTTGTGTTCTAGGTTCCGGGTAGGATTACCCTACCTTACCCTAAACCGCCACCGCCCGGGCCGGCGCGCGCGGTCCGGCGCCGGGCAGCGGCTCTGCGCAGGCCTGATGGCTGGCACCGCTTCTTGCATGTAACGGGCGGCGCAGCGTGGCGCCGCTGCTGAAGGCGCGACATGCTGCGCACACCAGTGCGGCCGGACCTGAACGCACTGTGCCGGTGCGCGATTGCGATACTTCACACCCACACATGCAGGTTGACCAAGTGGTGGCGCATGGGACCACATGCGCTACCAACAAATTGGCTACAATCTGACCACAGCGTGGATGCCTGCGTGAAGAATGCAAACCACCATTGTGAGCTGCACACACAGCAGAAGCGCTGTTCACAGGAGGAGAACGGCCGTGTCCTTACTGACGGACAGTGCGGAAAGGCCCCGCTGGGGGCCAGCGCACATGCTGCGCCCGCCCGGCGGGTGCAAAGCAGGGCGCGCGCCTTCACGCCCGTAGCCAGTGCGTCGTAGCCCGCCTGCAGCCGCTGCGCGCAGACGTAGGGGCTGTACAGCTCGGCGTACAGCTTGACGGGCTCGATCTTGTCCGCCACGTACCAGTAGAAGAAGGCCTGGTCGTCCCAGGGGCTGCGCGTGGGGCGCCGCGGCCACTTTGCTACCATAACCCTAACCCTGACCCTGATATCTAGTAAGAAACCCTGCAGCGGCGCGGCGGCACCCGGCCAGCGCCCTGGCTGACTCTTTAGCGCGCTGGGCCGGCGCGCAAGCCGCTGGCGGCGCAGAGCCACGCCCCCCGCTTTGGGCGCGCGTGCTCCCCCAAGGCGGGAGGCGGGCGCCCGCTGCGTGCCATGCGGCACGCAGCAGGGTCGTAAGTGGCCCATGCAGCACAGGCTGCAGAGCACGCTGCCAGGCGTGTCCGCACAGGAGCCACCAGGGCGCGGCTGCACGGAGTGTGCCATGATGCGCCTAGAGGGGCCACGCCCTCAGCACACGCACAGCACGCACAGGTCGACGGGGCGCGCTCGGGGCGCCTGCGAGCGCAGCAGAGGGCATCTGGGCAACACCGTACCCTAACCCTAGCCAGGCGGGCGGCGTACTGGTGGCGGAGGAAGGCGAACAGCGGGAAGTAGTCCGATGCGTGGTTGACGAGCGGCGTGCCCGTCAGCAGCCACCTGTGCCGCAGCGGGCGCAGCGCGCTCGGGGGGCGGCCGGGGGCGCAGTTCCCCGGGCGAGCGACGCGCTGCCTGCAGGCCTGCCAGCCAGGGCGCTGCCGGGCATGTCCGCAGCGGCGCCAGCAGGAGAGGCACATCGCATGGGCGGTGACGGCGCAGGCTGCGCGCGGCCCGGCCCACCGGCGCAGCAGCAGCACGGCCGCATGCACCGGCGCGCTGGCGCGTCATGGGCGTCTGAACTCTGCGGCACCCCCATGCTCTGCCTGGGGCGCGAGCACCCCAGGCGCACCGGTTCCTGGCCGTCAGCTCCAGCGCGGCCTTCGCTGACTGCGCGCACACGCGTGCGTTTCAGCGGCCCGACTCGTGACCGCGCGCGCGGCCTCGCGGCCGCTTCCCACAGGCCCGCAGCCCGTTTTTCCCAGCCGCGCTGCTGCCGCCTGGTCTTGCATTTCACGACTGCAGGGCTGCAAACACTGTCTCTAACCCTACCCTAACCCTACACATATGAGACGTCCCAGCGCGGGCCCCACGCGCCTGCGTGCTGTAGTCCGGATGGTGTGCGCCTCGTCCAGGACGGCCCTGCGCGCGTCACGGCTGCGCGTTGGCGCAGGCCAGCCGCCCGGAGCGACTCGCGCAGCGCTGGCGCAGTGCCAGGGACAGACAGAGCTCCCACGCGCAACCGCAGCAGCGCGGACGGGCGCCCGCAGCGCGCCCTGCTCGTGCACAGGCATGCGCAGGCGCAGGCACGCCGGAGCGCGAGTGGCGACGCGCGCGGCAGCAAGAGCCTGGGCCGCCGGAGCTGGCAGCGCGCTGCGCCAACAGAGCAGCCAGCACGAGGGGCACATGGCAGCGATGTGTGGTGCGCGCGGCAAGGGGCGCGCGCCGGTGCCAGGGCACAGCAAACACGCCCGCGGACGGCTCGGGCCCGCGCGGTGCAGGCCCGTCCGCGTGCCGCTGGCGCAGCAGCGCCTGCTCGCGCCCGTCCATGACCAGCACCGCGTAGGTCGTCACGACGACGTCGTGCGCGGCCAGCGCGAGCGGCGGCAGCAGCTTGCGGCGCTGCGCGCCATGGTACTTGGCCACCGTCAGCGCGGGCGCCTTCTCCCGGACCTCGGCCACCCACTGGTCCACCTGGCGCGCGGCAGGCGGCCGCGCGTCGACGCGCGCCCTGGCGTCATGCGATGCCGCCTGCACCCAGTAGCCCAGCCCCAGGGGCGCGGCCCCGCTCCGCGCCGCGCCGCGCGTTACTGTCGCCGCGCCGGCCCGCGACTGCGCCGCCCTGCACAACCAGCCGCCCTCAAAAGCACGCGGCCGTCGGGCCCTGCCACTGTGGAAAAGCTGCGCAGAGCCCTGACTGGGTGATCCCATCTGTCCTGGCCGGGCCCGCGGCGCACCACGCCGAGCGGGCAGACGACGAGCGTGCGCCGGCCCGCGCGCCCGGCCGCGCTCCGCGCGGCGTCCGGCGCCGGCGGCGGCCTGCCGCAGGCACGTGTGAGCTGCACGGCGGGAGCGCCCGGCCCTCCTGAGCTCATGCGCCCCGGCCCGCGCGGGGGCGCAGTGTCAGCGGCGCCGCGCGCTTGCCGGTGAGGCCGCTGAGGCGCGCCTCATGGCGTCACGCCGCCGTCCACCGCCCTTCCGGCACTGCTCAGTTAAAAAAAAAATTATTAAAAATAAAAAAAATGCAGCGTGCAGCCACCCGCGCTGCCTCAGGACCTGGGCGGGCGGGCCGGGGAGGCGCGCCCGCCGGCGGGGCCGCCGGGGCCGCCGCGGCGCTCGTTCCCGCTCGCGGCCGACGCGGCGCGGCCCCGCTGCGCGGCCTCGCGGCGCCTCTCCGTGGCTTCCTGCTCGCGCGGCAGCGTTCGTGATGCCGATGCGCACGCTGTCGGGTCTGCTGTGCGCTGTGGGCTCGCGCGTGATGCGCGGGGCTGACGCCACTGGCGGCCCGCGTCGCACATGCGGCATGCCTGCCGCGGCCTGCGCGACGGGGCCCCGGCGAGGCGCGCGCGCGCGCCTGGTGCTTGCGCCAGTCGCGACACTTGGCGCACGTGCAGGTGTCGGGGTTCACGCCGCGTCGGCGGCAGGGCTCGTGCTGCCCCTCTCGCGCGCGCTTGGTGCCCGCGCGCGCGCCCGCGCTGGGCGTGGCGCCGCCGCCTGCCGCCGCGCCTGCCGCCGCCGGCGCAGCGCCTGGCAGCGCGCGGGTGGCGCGTCAGCGCCAGGCACGGGACAGCGCGCACGGCGACGCGGCGCCGCACCCGCGCACCAAGCGCCTCTGCCCGCACAGCATGGGGTGACCCGCGCCTCCGCCGCGCATGCCTGCACAGGCACTACCTGCATGTTTGACGGCCGGCAGCCTCGCAGCGCTCGGCCCCGCATCCACACAGCCCGCACGAGCCCACACAGCAGCCGGCACGTCCCCGTGCCCCACGCGCTGCTGTGCAGCCTGCCTGGGGCGCGCCCCCTGGGCGCCGCACCGGCAGCCGCCCCTGGGTCCGGTCGGGCGCCGGCCTGCCCGCCGGCCGCCCTGGCCGCGCGGGCCTCTGCGGCGCGCCTGCGCTCCGCCTCGGCGGCGGCGCGCTGCGCGCAGGCCTCCTCGTACCGCCGCGCGCCCGCCTCTGCGCCCCGCATGGCGTCCTGCGGCGTCCGCGCCGCCGTGAGTGGGGTGGAGCACACGCGCGCTGCCCGCCGCACTGGCGGCCAGCCGGTGGGCGGGCCTCGCTCGCAGACACTGCGTGCAGGAAGGCGAGCACGTTGGCGCCCACCCCGTCACGCAGTGCGCACGCGACGGCGCGTGGTGGGCCGCGGGGGGGCGCCGCACGCGCTGCTCGGCCGCGGACGGCGGGTAGGACCAGACGAGCGCGATGACCTGCACGGTCTTGCCGGTGCCCTGCTCGTCCGCCAGGATGCCGCCGCGCACGCCCGCCGCGTCCGCCTCCCGGCGCGCCATCCACCTGGCGGGCGCCGCGCGACCCAGGGTGAGCCGCACCGGGCGCCCGGCTCGCGCGCGCCGGGGCGGCATGGCAGGCTGCCGCGCTGCGCCGCACACGCTCTGCCAACCGAGGCGGCGCGCTGCGAACTCTCCATGCTCACGCCCGGGTGCCTCGGTCGCGTATTCCGGCCGTAACAGGGCACCGCCGGCCGCACACGAGGCGCGCCGACGGGGGCGGGCCGCTTCCCACGCTGGGAAAGTCTGCCACTTCAGCAAACCGCACACTTTGACCTCTGCCGGCCCTGTGCGCCGCCGTGCAGCGCCGGCCCTGCAGCCGCCCGGTGTGGCAAAGAGCGCGGGGCCGCACCCCAGGCCCTGCTTCTGAAAGGGCTTCAGCGTGAAGGCCAGGCCGGCCGCCGGCTCTACCTCGGGCAGGCGCCTGTGCGCACCCTGGCCCGCCGCCACGTCCTGCGCGCCGCGCGGTGCGGCTCGCGAGTGCTGTTGGTCTGACAGCATATGCTCGTCCCAGCCCTAACATGCCCAGCAGCCCGGCGCGGCTCCGCCCGAGCGCCCGGCCCCATCCAAGGCGCCCTGCGGCCTCGCGCCCGCCGCCGTCGCGCCGCCGGCGCCGGCCGGGCCGCGGGCAGCTGCTGGGCGCGGCCCGCAGGGCGCTCGGCCACCCCACCCGGCTCAGTGCCGCCCCCTTTCATGCGCCCTGCATACGCCCGTCGCCGTGCACGCCTCCCGCAGACGGTGGGCACCGGCGTGTCAGCGGCTTGGCTCCTGTCACAAATGCCCACAGAACGGCGCAGGAGGCCACGGCGCCCAGCAGCAGGCACAGAGAGCGTCGCACCCGCAGCGCCTCGTCCGCCCTCTGCTCTGCCGCGCGCACGTCCGGCCCGTGGCCGCCGCCGCCGCCTGGGTCGCCGCAGCGCGGCCCTGCTGGGCGCGGGGGACGCTGCGCCGCCCCTGGGCCGCCTGCAGGCGTCGGGGGCACATTGCTGGCGGCAACGGAGGCGGGCGCGCGCGCGGGGCCGGGCGCGGCGCGCGGGGCGCCGGCGCCGCGTCCTTCCTGCGCCGCCCCGCCGCTGCCGCACGAGCTGGCTGCCTCCGAGCCTGCCGGCGCGGGCGCGGCGGCCCTCGGCGGCCGCACGGGCGCCCCGGAGGTGGACCCGTCGGCGATCTCTGTTTCTTCGGCTGGGCGCACGGCGGGGCCGCCTGCGTGCGCTGCATCCGGCACTGCGCTGGGCTCCCGACCTCGGCCCGTGGCATTGCCGGCCTCGAGGCCAGGGGCGGGGGGCTCAGGCCCCGCCACGCCCGCCGCCCCGGAGGTGGACCCGTCGGCGATCTCCGTTTCTTCGGCTGGGCGCACGGCGGGGCCGCCTGCGTGCGCTGCATCCGGCACTGCGCTGGGCTCCCGACCTCCGCCCGTGGCGTTGCCGGCCTCGAGGCCAGGGGCGGGGGGCTCAGGCCCCGCCACGCCCGCCGCCCCAGAGGTGGACGCGTCGGCAACCTCCGTTTCTTCGGCTGGGCGCACGGCGGGGCCGCCGGCGTGCCCCGCGTCCGGCACTGCGCTGGGCTCCCGACCTCTGCTCATGGCATTGCCGGCCTCGAGGCCAGGGGCGGGGGGCTCAGGCCCCGCCACGCCCGCCGCCCCGCTGGCCGCGGCGTCGCCCGCGCTGCACGCGGCCGCGCCGCTCCGCTGCGGCTCCCCGTCAGATCCGCCGGAGCTGGCGGGTCCCGCGCAGCACGCCAGGCCCTCGAGGTAGCTGCGCTGGGCCGCCCGCAGGCCCGCACGCCAGTCGGCGGAGCCCATCGGGTGACCTCTGCCGCCGTGGACGGGAAAGTCACAAACGCCTGGCGTCTCCCCTGGCGCTCTCCAGGATGGGCAAAAAGTGCACACACAGAGCAGACCACAGCACACGCGCAAGCAGGTGTGAGCATCTGTCATGCCTGTGTTTGCCTACGCCCTCTACCTGCTGCAGTCATGGCCCCTGGGACGTGCGGCGCTCGTGCGTCGCAGGCACCACCCACTACAAGCCAAGCGTGACTGCTGGGGCACTGGGCGTGCTGCAAAGGTAGAGCAGATCAAGGCGTTAACCCGACTTGCATGGGTGTGCAGCACGGGCGGGCACCTGCCGCTTGCAGTGCCTATGTGACTAAGTGCCAGCGCGCTGCCGCCCGCACTTCCGTGCAGCGCGCAGCATCTGCTGTTGGACGCTCTGCGCTTGCTCCGCTCGCCCCTAGTTACATCCAACGACCTCTAAACTGTATACATATGGCTCAGACAAGTCTGTGGTTTTCCCCAGAGGCTCGTATGCCCAATGTCTTCTTGACGCATGCAGGAGTGGGCAATCTCAGGTACATTCCCAGGTAGCAACGGCGGAAAACGGCGGCCCCACAGCACGTCGTCTCGAGGAGGCAGCGCTAGCGGTGGGGTGGTGCACGTGCAGGGTCTCGACGAATAAAATACAAATAATGCCGGCCAACATGCGCCGGCCAACATGCACTTTTACGCCTTCGCTCCATTTAGAATGGGAGAATACCCATGACCCAGAGCCATGACCCAACACAAATTCCAGCCCACGCTATTGCAGACTGTTTGTCTCAGATGCATGGACAACCCAATGGACAACCCACAGCCCACCACTGCATGACCTGTCCTTTGATATACATCACTCACCCCGAGCTGACCCGCAAAAGACATGAAAGACATACAACCCAGTACAAATCTGTGCCACTGCAGACGCATTCTCATTGTACAGCAGCTGTTTGTTTGACATTTACTACCTCCTAGCCTCCCTGTTTACATTTCACATGCAGGTGCCAGCGGGCACCTCGCCAGTGTCAAAGAATACTGCCCACCGTTGCTGCCGCCCACCACCAAGTGTGCCAGCTGCCTCAGCGTGTCAGCGGCACGCTGCACAAAGCAAGCTTGCTGCGGTCAGGGTGCAGGCATGGGTTAAGCGCAGTTCAAGCCTGTGCATGGCCACATGGCATATGCATTCGCAAAGCTCCAAAGTTTGGACTCCAAACAATAATAAAGGGCGAGCTTCAACTCAGATCGAGGCCAGCTGCCAGAGGCTGAACAACAGCCGGCGCAGGTGCGGCCGCCTGAGGCGCGGCGCGCGGCTCAGCGGATGAGCCGCGCCAGCAGCTTCTCGGCGCCCAGCAGCGTGTGCGCGGCCTCGTGGCTCACGCGCTCGCTGACAAACGTGAACACGGGCGAGGCCTCGATCCAGGGCGCGGCCAGCGTGAGCGCATCCGCCAGCGTGACCGCCCACGCCAGCAGGCATAGGTTCTGGAACAGCGAGGTCAGCCCGCGGCGGCCCACGCCCTGCATCAGGTGCCCGATGTCGCAGCCCTCTGCGCCGCCGCGCGCCCCGCTCGTGAGCACCGGGCATGCATCAGGTTTGTCACTATGTGATGGGTGAAAGCAGAACGTGTTTGCACAGCGCCTCGGCATCCCCATGCCGTCCTGCACGGGTTCGTCAAAGCCTCGCCTCGTCATTGTAAGCATGCGAGCTTTGTTATCGAAGAGTCACTATGTGATGACCGCGCAGCTCAATTCCTCAGCGCGGTCCACAGCGTCAGTCGCGGGCGCACCGATGAAGAGGATGCGGTCGAAGCTGTGCGAGGCGCCGGCGACAAACGTGGCCGCCACCAGCTTGTGCGCCGCGTTGATGGCCTCCGAAACGGCCTCGCCGGGATCGTCCGAGCACAGATTAGCCACCGCTGCACGCACCGCGCAGCGCTCTCAGCCAACGCCCAGACTTGATGCGGTGGGCGGTGCATTGTGTACATGGCGCCTTTCTGCGCTCGAGCAACCCTCAAAGTGTGACCAAGGGCCGCAGCCGCCCCACCCCAAGCAGCCCAGCCAGCGCCTGCAAGCCTGGCGTGCTCTCCGATCGCAGACCTAGGCAGGAGGCGCTGGGTCAGGCGCGGCAGGCTGGGCGCGGCCGCCGGAGCGCCGGCAGCGCCCGGGGGCGCACCCAGCAGCCCGGTGGCGCAGCCCTGCAGCGCGAGCGCGGCGCCGGCGGAGGTGGCGGAGTGCATGCAGATGCGCAGCAGCTGCTTCTCGCCGCGGCAGAACGCGTACTGCGGCAGGCTGCAGTCCAGCGGCTCGTCCGGGTGCTCCGTGCTCAGGCTCATGGCCAGGTAGGGCTGCAGCGCCTGCGAGCGGCTCTCAGAGTTAGGGTTGGGGCGGCAGGCTGCAGTCCAGCGGCTCGTCCGGGTGCTCCGTGCTCAGGCTCATGGCCAGGTAGGGCTGCAGCGCCTGCGAGCGGCTCACAGAGTTAGGGTTAGGGCGGCAGGCTGCAGTCCAGCGGCTCGTCCGGGTGCTCCGTGCTCGGGCTCATGGCCAGGTAGGGCTGCAGCGCCTGCCGCGCCCCGCCCGCCTTTTGCCGCCCTGGTATGGGATCGGGGTGCACACTGCTCAGGCCTATGGCCAGGTGGGGCTGCAGCGCCTGCGGCACCCCGCCCGGCTCTGCCGCCCTGGCGAGGATGTGACGCTGCCGAGCGGCCGCGGCCAATGCGACAGCGGCTGCGCCAAGGACAGCCGCAGCGCCTGCATCACGGGCGGCCTTGCCACCCCAACGAGCCCAGACCCGCAGCGCGGCTCGTTGCATTCAGATGGAAGGCAGAGCATAATCCCGTGCCAGGCCAGCGTAGGCCTGCCCGGTGAGGTGACGCCCGGCCACCGCACCGCGCTGCCTCGGCGGCTGCTCGCGTTGCGAAGCAGGGACGCGAATTGCATTGGCACAAACAGAGGAGAAAGGGTGGCTACATGTCTGTGACTCAGCCTGCACGCTCCCCACGTGCCCGGCAGCCCCGCAACAGAGAGTGAGCGAGCTCACACCGCATCCCGGTCAAGCTCACGGCCGACTGTGTGGCAAGGTGGCAAGAGAGCCGCGCATATATATGGGTACTTATAAGGGTATAGCGCATCCGCACCGCGGCGCGCCCCGCATCGCTGGGCGGCTCGTACTGCGCCAGGTGCCCGAGCGCGATGCCGACCGCCAGCCGGTCCAGCAGCGGCAGCTCGGCCGCGCACAGCTCGGCAAGCGGGCTGTCGCCGCAGCCGCGGTATGCGGCCAGCGTGGCCTCGATGTCGTCCAGGCGGCCCGCGTGCACGTGCAGCACCCACCACATCGCGCTCGAGCGCACCACTGGCGCGCCGGCGCGGCCGCCGCGTCAGGCACCCCGGCCAGCAGCAGGGGCGGGTGCTTACCGAGGCATGCAGGGCGGCCAGTGCCCCAGCACCCAAAGTGCACACTCACCACAGCAGCACACCGCCGAGGAATGCGCTCCAGCATGCGCTCGCCGCTCGCAGCATCGGTCTGGTTGAGAAGCAGCGTATGGTGTGCCCTACGTTCAGCTGCCGTAAGGTGTTTATATCTGCCGCCCATGGTGTGCAGGCCCGGCGGCTCACCGGCCACGCCGAAGAAGAGCGCCGACGCGATCCAGACCAGGTCCGGCCACTTGGCCGCCGCCTCCAGCGTCGTCACCGTGCTGACGGCCAGGCTCGCGATGACCAGCTGCTGGAACACCAGCCCCAGCCGGTTGATGCCCTGCAGCCCGCACGCGCGCCCGGCTCAGAGCCGGGCATGCAGGGCGGGTGGCAGCACAGCAGAGCGCACAGCCCGTGGAGCACAAAGCCTGGGCATGCGCTCGGAAGTATGGGGTTAGGCCCTGTCATGACCCTACCCTAAAGAAAGGGTGCGGCGGCGCGCGGGGGGCGCGCCCGGAAGACGTAGGCGAGCTGGCGCGAGGACGAGGTGGCGACGCGGCCAAACGGCCGCGCGCAGTAGAGGATGAGGCACGCCATCAGCAGCGTGTCCACCGGGCGCGCCACGCCGCCGACCGTCAGCTCGCGGAAGAAGGCCGCCGCGCCGCCCGCGGCCGCCTCGTGGTGCCCCTCGCCTGCATCCTGCGCGGCGCGCGCGCGTCTGTCACAACGCCGTTCAGCGGCAGCTATCTGAACACGTGCTGCCGAACGGCTGCCAACCCACGGTGGCATGCAGGGCCCCTCCTGCACGTACAGGTTCTGCCCCTCAGCAATCCGCTGCGGACCAATAGCGGTCCACTGCAGGCTGTCAGGGAGGCCGCTGCGCCGTCGTGTGCGCCAGGCCTGGCGCCAGCCACCGCTGCTCGTGGTGCTTTGCAGGCCTCCTAGAGAGAGCAGTTGAAACGTGCTTTAAAGCTTCTGCACTACACTGGCACTAAGCCTTTCCTCACAGACAGCGTTTGCCGCACAGCGCCTCACAACCGCACGCCTGGCGCAGCGCGACTCGAGTGTTCCGCTGTATCATGTTCTGTTCTACAATATCGGCCAGGTTGCATGTGTGAAAATGCCCAGGCCGGTGCCCCATCTTGTAGACTAGGGCCAGAATCCCAGCCTCGTACAGAGGGCGCGCCTTGGCGACCACGCCCAGCACCGTGGCGCCCGCGACGACGATGAAGCTCCAGCCGCACTGCTGCATGGTCGCGTGCAGCGCGGAGAAGCGCTTGATGTGCGCTTCCGTGAAGCTGTACGCCCCCACAAGCTCCTCCTCCAAGAAGATGGTATCCGGCGCATCGGTGCTCGCAAGGGGCGCAGCAGGCCCGCCCGGAGCATCGCCCCTCCGCTCTGTCGTCTGGAGCGCGGAAACCCTGGCGCGCCGGCAGGCGCGCGGCCTGGCCCTGGCTAGCTGCGGCGCTCGCAGCGACCTGCAGCCGCAGCTCACGCTGAGGCGCGCAGGCAGGTTGCAGGCCATGCACCGCACCGCGGCCGGTCAGGGCGCTCTGTGTTAAGACGCACCCACTTGCCTCTAGGGGGGTGGAGGCAGGCAAGGCTAGACAGAGATTAGAAAGGCTCGCCCTCTTGTACTTCTTTGCTCTCTGCGGGCAGGTTCAACCTTGGAAACCCATTTCGGGCCTGGGGTTGAGGCGCATGGCTGCATGACATGATGTGCCCAAACATAGCCTGACTGCCCTGCCTTTTGGTCTTGCCTCGTATGGCACTGCTGGGTGCGTTGTTTTTGCAATTATCCGTCGCCTGAGCAGCCATAGCTTTCAGCGAGCTGTCAACTCGGCACGCCTGGGTTCACCAAAGGGCGCGCACTTAAGAGCTTTTCCTTCCAGTGCCTGACACTGCCTGCCTGCCTGATGCCTGGTAAGGTTTAAGACAGTCTCTGTGAGTGAATGAGTTACAACGGTGTTTCAGCCAACTTGGCTGCCTACGGGCGCAGCCTGTGAAATCACTTATGTAAATGTACATGAAGGCCTCAAACCTCCTGCCTACACTTCCTTGCCAACGTGTAGAATGGATCACATCCATGCATCGTCCACCTGCGGCTGTTCATGGTGTGCAAAGAACTTGGCTTACGACCAACCAAATATGCTTGGCTACTGTTGGGACGACATCCGGATGCGATAACCTGCACTGGCTTGGCTGTACAGCCCTGCAACATTCATTTACGCAAGTCTGTCAGCCCGTATTAGCAAAGCCAGTGCAGCTAATGGCCCGCTGATGTTGCCCGAGCGGTAGCCAAGCAAGTATCAGGCGTGCAGGCAGCGTGCCCAGCTGCTCCTCTATGCGCTGCAGGCGCTCGCCCGCAGCGGCCAGCGCGCCGTCTGCCGCCCGCTGCGCGGCCGCCGCCTCGCCGCGCTGCGTGCCCAGCTGCTCTCCAGCCGCACGCGTCGGCGCGTAGCCTGCCCAGCGCGACGCTGCGGCCGCCGCGCACACGCAGCTGGACGACCAGCTGGCAACGGCGGCTGCCGCGCGCGTGCAGATCGAGCGCCGCCTGGCCGCGGCGGCGCGCGCGAAGCAGCGCGCGGAGGAGCTGCTGGGCGCGCTGCGCGCCAACGCGGCCGCCGAGCGCAAGCAGCTTGGGGACCAGGCGGCAACGCGCGGCGAGCGCCTGCTGCTCCTCCGCGTGCTGCAGGCGCTCGCCGGCCGTTGCCTGGCCCTCGAGCTGCGTGCGCGCGGCGGCCGCCTCGGCGCACAGCGTGCGTGCATGCCTGCATCAGCCTGGCTGTCATTTTCTGAACCTATCCGCCATGTCGCTGGAGCACACAGCACTATCAGCCGCATGTCTGGTCAACGGGAGCCAGATAGCTCCATTGGACTAGCTTTGGGCTCAGGGACAGCGCGGAACCAAAGGCGGTGCGCCGCAGCAAGCTACCTCGGTGCGCAGAGGCATGCAGAGCGTTTGCTCGACAGCCCGGCATGCAGGCGCATGACGGGCGGGGCAGCAGAGCTGCAATTCACAGCTGCGGCGCTGCCAAGGCCCAGCTGCCGCATGTGCGCGCGCATGCGGGCTCAGCCGACGAGGGGGGGGGTCTTCTTACGCCACTGAGGCGCGCGCCCGGCATGCCCGGCTGCTTACTTGCACAGCCAGCTCTGCCGGCTGGCACCGAGTCAAATGAAGCAGCCTCGCCCGCGGCGCCTGCTGGCAGGCACATGTCATGTGCCCGCTCCGCCTGGCGCTGGGGCTGGGCGCTTCGCAATGCCGTGTCAAATAAAGCGGCGCATCATCCAGGCCAAACAAGTACGCACGCACCCTGCGCCCAGCTCGTTGCCGGCATGGCCAGCCAGCGGGCCGCGCGGGCAGGCAGCGGGCGCGGGCAGCCCGACGCGCACACGGGCAGCCTGCGCCTCAGGGGTTTGGAGCGTGGTGCAGAAGCGCGCGCTGGACCGGCTGCCGGCCTGTCGCTGGGCACCGGCGGATGCCATCGTGCGGCCTTGGGCGCCAGGGCGGTCCACAAGCGGCGGAAGCCGCAGCGCAAGGCTCCCTGCCTGGCCAGCCGGGGCCGGCGGCGACCGGCCCCTCCGGGCGCACTGGGACTCCCCGGACGCCGTCCTCTGGCTGTCAGGACTTGGGCAGTGCGAGCCGCAGCCCTGCATGTCTGGGCTGTGCAGCCGCAGCCGCCGCATGGAGCGGCCGCACGGCAAACAGAGCACGGCGGCCCAGACATGTAGGCCTGCAGCCCGCACTGCCGGGGCCTGAGAGCCACAGGACGGCGTCCGGGCACTGCCGGCGCGTCCGGAGAGGCCGGTCGCCATGCCCAGTTGGCCCCGGGCAGGGGCGGCCGACCTTGTGCTGCAGCCCCCGCTCGCGCGCCGCCCTGGCGCAAAAGGTCTCGTGCAGGCATGCACTGGTGCCCATGGCCTGCGCGACAGCCCGTTCAGCCTGCGCTTCAGCACCAATCTCCAACTCCTGGGGCAAGCACTGCCCCTGTACGCCGGGCCATGTGGGCACCCGGGTCACGCTATACAGCAGATAGGGCAGCGCGCCGCAGAAGTGCTTGCGGGCGTGCTTGGTCGTGACGATCAGCGCCTCAAATGAAGCTGATTGTGGACAGCACCCCACTCTACAGCTCAGGGCAGGGCCAGCCCCAGCACTCATGCCTGCAGGCACCGCTGCGAAGGGGCTCCTGCGGCGCACAGGCATGCAGTTGCGCGGCTGGCTGCGCATGCATGCTCCCTCTCAAAAGCAGAGCTCAAGCTGCGCCATGCAAGTCACAGCACATGCAGAGCCCGGTCTCGCGCTCACTCGCATCAAGTGCAAGTCGCTTCATTTCTTTATCATTTCAGCAAAGCACACATGATGCATCCTCTCCCGTATAGCATGCAAGACACAAACCTGTGGGAAAGACCACACCTGCAGCCTGTTGACATGGGCTGCCTGTTTCAAAGCTTGTCTGTGGTTGCAGAAAGGGCCTGGATCACATGCTCGCCAGTGGACGATCTGAGACCATCGTGTCACAGGTTTCAGATCGTCCACAGGCGAGCATGTCATGCACGCCCTATCTGCAAAAATAGACAAGCTTTGAAGCAGGCAGCCCCTGGTCATCTGTGAGCAGCGCAGGAGCAGCATGACAGGCGATGCCTGCAGCCTATTATGTCACTGGACACATGTCTGACATGTCAGCACCGCAAGCTCGTCCTTTCACGCACTGCAGGCGGGGAGGAAGCAGGCTGTGCGCGCCGTGCGGCGGTGCTGGGGCTGAAAGCCATGACGTGCAAGGTGCCAAGCACGGGTGCGCGCTCAAGCCCACAATTCAACCAGCCTGCTGCCAGCGCCTTCATGGTCGCAGGCAGCCCGTATGAGAGGCTCTCAGCAGCTCGCGAGGCGAAGCGGCCTGACATGTGCTATCGTGCTGGGCAGACCGCGTGAAAGCAACTGCCAGGGCGCGTGCAGGTGTCTGGGGACTGTCTACACTCATCCAAGTGAGGGCCAGCAGGACCTGTGTCTGGCAGGCATCGGCAGTAAAGTAAATGTTTGTTGGCATGCTTGGCTTGGCCAAGCATTTTAGACCAAACACCCTAGACCTTACCACCACTTGGAAGAGCTGTGGAGGCCAACCTGCTTCGCTCGCATTTAGCAGCACTTTGTTATTTCAGCAGGCATGTTGGCATCTCAGGCGGCTTCTGAGATGCCTGCCGTCAAACAAACGTCACAGTAAGCTCATCAGGCCGCTTGAAAAATGATGACTTCCGAGGAAACCCTCTCAATGTGAAGAACAGAACTGCAGAAGAATGACGAAGCCCCGACACCAGGCCATCACATGCCCACTCTAACAGACCTCTGTACGCTCAAGGATCACAGGCCATGCGGTCTGCAATGCCTCTCAGGGTCAGCGTGGCATGAGACAGCAATCCACCGAGCTCCACAGTCCGTGGGCGGCAGGGTCCATGTGCAGCCATTTGGTGGCCGCCACCGCTCACTCCAAGGCCTCCTTCGCGTCCCTTGCCACAGACGCCGCGGCGTCGTTCACTGCCGTGCCGGCAGCCTGCGCAGAGCCACGCGCGCGCTCTAGCGTGCCAGGCACTGCCGCCCTTGCTCTGGTCACGCAACGGCGACCGACGGCGGCAGCACCTCATGCATGCCCAAGAGTCACCTGAAATCCGCTGCCCAGCCTCCCTGACCGGCAGATCCCATGACCGCACCCGGCATGTGCGGCAGAGCACACTCTTGCATGCAAGAAGCACTGTGCATAAGGCACCCTGCTGCCCATGCTGCGCTCAGGAGCCGGTCTGCGTGCAGCGCACAGTGACTTGGACCCTGGAGCTGGAATGACGACCATCATGCAGCACACATGTTTAAGCGAGTCCTTAAACCTGGCAGGCCCACCAGCAACACCAGGGCTCCCCACGCCCCACCGCTCATCAGCTTGGGACCTTCTGCCGCAGGCCGCGCGCCTGCACCACGCCGGCCACGTCGCGCGCGGCGCCCTCTGCCGCGGCGGCCGCGCGGTCGGACATGTGGCCGCGCTTGTGCGGGTTGCGCCGGTAGATGGAGGCCGTCAGCGCGGCCGCGTAGGTGGACCACATGTAGTAGGGCACCAGCGCGTAGGCCGCGTTCGGGCTGACCTTGTGGAACTCGACCAGCGTGGCGGTCAGCACGCCCAGCAGCGCTGCGCCGCGCGGGCCCGGCCGGAGCGTCAGGCCCTTCCCTACCCTAACCTCGATCAGCGTGGCGGTCAGCACGCCCTGCAGCGCTGCGCCGCGCCGCCGCGCCCGCGCGTCAGGCCGGGTACACTAGGGCTGCACTACACTTCGGGCTCCACTACGGCAACACTTAGGGCTGCAACAAGAACAGCATCTCTGCCGGGTCCCACGCCGGGCGGCCATGCAGGTGTCAGCCGCTGCCGCTCCGTGCAGCAAGCAACAGCGCTTCTTACAATACGGAATAAAAAACCATGTGGTGCATAGGGGGCGGCTGCGCAGGTGCGGCACCCGTGATGTCGGCCAGAGCCAGGCCGATCTCCTTCTTCACGAAGAACAGGGGTGACCAGGCAAAGTTGAGCGCCAGCTGCACCGCGTACAGGCCGAGCGGCAGGCCCCCCAGGCCTGTGTGCTTCCACACCTCCCGGCTCGCCAGCCCCATCACGGTGTACAGCACGGTCCAAACCTGCGCCCCGCGCGAGCAGACTGCAGGGGCTGGACGCCATGGGGTGGTGCAAAGCGACCACTACGGAGCTTGGGATAAAAAGCACTTGCTATGGAAACAATGGAAGAAGTCTTGATGCAGGCATGCGCCGCTCCCATGAGCCACGCAGAGCTGCGGTGTGCGCTCACCGGGCCAAACACCCAGCCCGGCGGCGTCCAGGACGGCTTGTCCAAGCGCTTGTACCAGCCGTTCACTTCATCCTTCACGCGCAAGCCGGTGGCGAACGAGATGCCCAGCAGCGGGACGACCGCCACCGCCTGCACGAGCGGCTCAGCAGTCTCAAAGCTGCCTTACCCCTGTGTGCAGAGACAGCCGCAGAGAGGCAACCAGCGGACAGCGCACCACAGACAGCCCAGCGCCCATCTTGAAGTGCTTGAACAGCCGTTTGGTGGGAAGGCTGTCTGTGCTGAGCTGTTTTGGCTGGAATGAGGCGTGTGAAGTGCACTACCTGGCCTGAATAAATCACTCACAGAGTTGTGTTTCACAGCTTGCTCTCTACACAATTGGGAGGGTTGCTGGCCCAGCAATGCTGGGTCTTACGACCTCTGTGGTCCTGATGTCACAGCAGACGGCCACATGTACACAAGTTACAAACGCTTCCTACCTAGGCAGACCATCCGCACTTCAGACAAAACCCATGCATGTGCCATGCACGCGCCCTAGTTGATGGGGATCAACCGGCCCCTCCCTGCGAGCAGGCCCACAGAAAAGAGCGTCAGCCACCTGGAGGCACAACATGTGGGACTCAAGAAACCGCACATCTGCTGCCACACTCTGCATGCAGGGCAGATAGGGTGTACTTAAGCCCGCCGGACGCCTAGACGCGCGAGCGCACAGACCGGCTCACAGTCTGGCCGCGCACCTGCTCGTGCAGGGTCGGGGTCGCCCCCCGCGCCGGCCACGCCGTTCGCCGCCGCCGGGCCCGCGCCGCCGCCCGCCCCGCCGCCGCCCAGCCCGCCGCCGCCCGCGCCTACGTCGGCGAAGCCAGGCACAAGCGGCGGCGGCGGCCGCGGCGGCGCCGCGACCGGCCTGATCGAGTCGTCGGCCGGGAACAGCAGCGCCAGCAGCGCGGGCGTGCGCAGCGGCCGCCGGCCCGTGATGCGCGGGTACACGTCCTCCAGAAAGTAGTAGCAGTGCCCTGCAGCGCACAGGATCAGGGTTGGGGCCATGGCTGCCTGTTGGGCATGCATGCGAGCTCCCATCTGCTTGCCGCTGGCCCCGCAGGCCGCAGCAAGCCAGTGGCTGCAGATCGCGGCACTGATGTACTAGGCTGGGCATTTGCCAAGCGCAACTCAAGTCTGCACAGCGAACCTGAGCTGCTGCGCAGAACCAGCTGACGCCAGCCTCAAACTTTGCGCTGCAGCAGAAGTGGCGCCGGCGAGGCCGGGCGGCGGCGGGGCGGGGCGGCACCGGCGACCATGCCGAGCAGGTCGACCACGGGGCTGCTGCGCAGCACGACGCTGAACGCGAGCAGCACCCAGGGCAGGTAGGGCGCCGTGAAGTTGAAGATGCCCAGGAAGCTCAGATTGACGTACTGGTGCCGCCGGCCCCACACGTACACCTGCGCGCCGGCGCTGCGCTCGGGAGCGCGCCCGCGGCGCCCGGCCAGAGCGCGCCAGGCCTCGGCCCCGCTTAAAACCAGCACCCTGCCCCATGCAGGTGCAACGTTGCCCGTTCCTGCCGACGGGGCCGCGGCGCGCACCATCATGAACGTCAGCGACGAGCCCAGGAACTGGATGTTCACAAACGGCGCGATGACCGTGAGCAGCGTCCCGCCTGCGCGCGGCGCGCAGCGCGCGTCGGGCGGCGCCGGGCGCGCCTCGCCGGTCGCCTCGCACGGAGCAGGGGCGGGCAGGAGCGCGCGGGCACTGCGCGGGCGCGGCGCAGGCGCAGCCACCGCCTGCGCGGGTTGGAGCATAGGGCGGGGGGCGCGCCGAAGATGAGCATATACAGGAAGTCCGCGCTGCGGCCCCGGAAGCAGCCCTCCTCCAGCGCCTTGCTGTACTTAATCAGGAAGAACATGTGGAAGACAAAGTCCAGGCCTGCCGCAGCACGTCTCCGCCAGCGTCAGGCTCGGGCTGCAGTCGGGCGACCCGGGCAGCAGCAGCGCGTCTGCATCCACTCGGCCCGCGCACGCCGGCAGCAGGCTCGGGCCGCAGCCGGGCGACCCGGGCAGTAGCAGCGCGTCCCCGCCCGCGCGGCCTGCGCACCCAGGCTCCCGAAGAAGAGGAAGTTGGTGAAGAGCCGCCAGACCTCATACTTCTGGAAGATCAGCCGCGCGTTGAAGTACATGCTGAAGGGCGTGATCACCTGCGCACCGGCCGCGCTCATCGGGCTGCACGCGGAGCGTCCCGGATAGGCGGCAGCTCTGGAGTTAGAGCCGGCGCTCCCGGGCCACCGACAGGCTGGTCCTGGGGGCGCTCACCTCGAGCGCGCATCCTGCTGTGGTCAAGAAGCAGAGCGTGACGTACGTGCGCGTGATCAGCGGCAGCTGCAGCGCTCAGCAAGTTAGTCGGCACGGCCTTGCAAAGTGTTTGCCATAGCGCACGCGACAAGCTCGCAGGCAGAGGTGTGCAACGCACCTGCTTGTACCAGTCCTCCAGTGACTGCCCCCAGACACGCTCAGCTCAGTTGGCGGCCACACTCAGCGAGCGCGTGAGCGGGCTTGGGAGCAGCGCGCACCATCAGGGCAGGCGCTCAGTCGAGGCACCCTGGCCAGGAGGCGTCACCAGCGCCGGTCGAAGCGCAGCGGCGCGCTGCCTTTGACAGGTCAACAGAAAGCACCCAGCGCTGGCCCCCAGGCAGCTGTCTCCTGGTTTCGTCGGCGTGGAAGCTTGTATTCGACAAGCGGGTCGGTTGCGTCAGAGGTGCAATGCCGCAGGCGTCAGGCAAAGCAAGTGTTTAGTCGCTTTGGCAGCTTCGAAGCCAGGCCTGTCCTTGGTCGGTTTCCAGGGTAGATCGGGGAAGAGGGTTCAGCAGCGGCGGTGTAATGGCGGTTGCGCATGAGCATGCATCAAAATGATGCATCGAAGACTGCATGTGTGATGGATGCATGCGCAGGTCCGCAGGCGCTCATGGCTCGAATCTGTTTCCGCGCACCCACACGTTTGGACCAACACGGCCCGACCCGCACGGCAGGCGCGCAGGTGAGGTACGAGTGCTAAAGTGAAAGTCGTCACTTCATCTTTGGCTACCACGCAGGCTGCTGTACAATGTGCCTGATGTGGCTACCCCACCTACCAAAAAGCTGGACCTCAGCGAGGCCCGGGTCGGCCCCGGCCAGCGCCGTGCGGCATGCAGACCGCCGGCGGCGGGGCCACGCGCTGGTCCACAAACATGCAGCCACGCATATCATCACTCATCGCTGCATCACTACCTCAACACCCGGTGCCTCTGCCTCTCAGCTGTACATGCGCCGGGCACACATCGCCCGACAACGTCACGAACACAGAGCTCTACCGGGCGCCGGTGCGCCTGCACGCCGAGGGCTATCCTGCAGCACCCCTGGTCGCTCAGAACGCATTCCTTCTCACAAGGTAGCTGCATCGTCAGTCGCCACACTCAACCAGCATGCGCCCGCTCGCGGCCCCCCCGCGCCTTGCCGTCGCCGCCACCGCCTCGCCCAGGCATGCGGTCTCTCCAGGACAGCGCGCCTGGCGCCCCGCAAACCGCGCCGGGCAGCACGCGCCCTCTCCGGGGCGGCGCGCCTAGCGCCCCGCGTCCGCGCCGGGCAGCATGCGCGCCCCCCGAGGCAGCGCGCCCAGCGCAGCGCCTAGCGCCCCGCGGCCGCGCCAGGCAGCACGCGAAAGTCCACCTCGTCCTCGCGGATGTGGTGCTGCCGCAGCCAGCCGCGCAGCAGCTCGCGCGGGTACTGCTGGAACATCACCACGCGGTAGCGCGGCGCGCCGCCCGGCAGCGCGCCGCCGGCGCGGCCGGTCGCCGAGCCCGCCCGCGGCCCCAGGCCCAGGCCCGGCGGCGAGCCGCCTGCGGCGGCGCCGCGCCGCGCGGCCGCGCCGTCGGGCGACGCGACGAAGCGGGGCGTACCGGCTGCGCTGCCCGCGGTGAGCACCGAATCCGACGCGCGCAGGCCCTGCTCCTGCAGGCGCCGGCGCGCGCGCGCGGCCGAGCCTGCATGGCGCGCCGGCGTCGCGTCCTGCACGCGCGGGGCGATGTGTTGTGCATGCTTCTCTGGGATGTTTCATATGCTATCCAGCGGCGCTGCTGCGTCACCAGGAGACAGACTGCAGGTTACCTTCTCGCCCGGCTGGCACTCCTGGACCGCGACCTCATGGTGAGCGCTCAGCAGCAGCAGAGCACACAGCCGCAGCCATCTCAGCACCCGGGGCGCCTGCCTGCTCCGCGAGCGGCGGCCGCTCGGGCGTGGCAGCCGGCGCGGTGGCCGCGCGCGCCAGCCGCCCCGCCGCCGGCCGCAGCGGCGACAGCGGCAGCCCGCCGCCGCCCGCCGCGCCCGCCGGAGCCGGCGCGCCGCCGCCGCTGCGCGACGCGTCCAGCGAGAGCGCGGCCGCCGCGGCCGTGCGCAGCATGCCGCTGTCCGGCGTCACGCGCGCGGGCGCCGGCGAGTCTGTCAGGCCCGGCGGCGGCAGCGTCGGCGCGGCCGGGGACGCCTGGTGCGCCGCGCGCGCGCGCTTGCCGGGCGAGGCGGCGTCCGTGCGCGGCGCGGCCGGGCGCGCGTTGGCCGGCGCATTCTCCTTGCGCCGGCCGCCGGCCGGGTGGCGCAGGCGCCGCGCCGTGCCCGGCGTCAGCGGCAGCCGCGGCAGGCCGCCGAGCGCGGCTGGAGCGGCCGGCCCGCCCGGTGTCGCCGGCTCGCCGCCGGGCGGCGGCTCCTGGAACAGGCTGCGCGCGCGCAGGCCGCGCTCGGCCGCCGTGCAGGCGTCCGCGTCGGGCGCCGCCGCGGGCGTCACGAGCCCTATCATGGGCGTCGCCGCGGCGGACGCGGGCGGCACGCCCCGGCACGCCGGCGAGCCGCTCGGCGAGCGCGACTCGGCCGGCGACATGGCGAAGGCCGGGTTGAACGTCAGCGCGCCCGCCGCGTCCACCGCCGCCGTCTTGCGCAGCACCTGCGCCGGCCGCAGCGCGCTGGTGTCCGCATGCGAATGGATGCAGTGTTTCTACTGAGCTGCAAACACCGCGCTACTTGCTAAATTGTGCCGGAGCGACCCACAACAGCAGGCTAAAATTGCATGCATGCGGTTGACAGCAGAGGCTGGCGCTAGGTGCAGCGCAGGCGCGGTGTCTTGGCAGCAGCGTTGCGGTCACGTTGTCCATTGGGACTCGAGCGAGTGGGCGGGTCTTGGGAGGCACCTGCTCGACCACGTCGCCGCGCGCTGCGCGCGCCGCAAAGCTTGCGGCAAGCTTGCAGCAAGGCCGCAAGCATTCAGCCGGGGGTGCGGGCGCCGGGCTGGCGGCACCGCTGCCTGCGCTGCTGGCTGCGCCGCTGACATCGCCGCGCGCCGCGCGCGCCGCAAAGCTTGCAGCAAGCTTGCAGCATGGCCGCAAGGTTGCAGCCGAGCCGCCCGCCTGTGCAGCGGCCGGGCGCGCGGACGCCGGGCTGGCGGCGCCGCTGGCTGCGCTGCTGGCTGCGCTGCTGGCGGCGCCGCTGGAGGTCGCCGCCGAGGCGGTTCTACCGGCATGGCCAAAGGTCGGCCGGGGCGGGATGCGCCCGGAGCCCACCGAAACCCCGGGCGACGCCCCGGGCGCGAGCTTGAGCGGCGCGCTGGCGAGGCCGGGCGCGAGCGGATTCAGGGTCAGGCCTCCGGGCGCCAGGCGAGCCCGGCACAGACCCAAACTTGTCGCGCAGCTGCAGCGGCGAGCCGGGCCGGAGCGGCGCCGGGCTCGGCGTCGGTAGCAGCGCGGCGGCCCAGCCGCCGCCGTCGCGGCCCTGCGCGGCGCGGCGCCGCGCGCGCAGGCAGCAGCAGGCCGCCACGACGGCGAGCGCCGTGAGCGCCGCAGCCGCCAGCGCCAGGCCCGCCGCCAGCCCGGTGCGCTGGCTGACCCAGGTGGCGGCGCCCGGCGGCGCCAGCACGGCCGGCGACGGCGACGCGCTCTGCGCGTCCGTGCGCAGCGCGAGCACGCCGTGCGGCGCGGGTGCCGGCGCGCCGCGGCCCGGGGCCAGCGCGGCCGCGGGGCCGGGGGCCGCGCGAGTAGCTGGGGAAGGGTCCTCGGCCGCAGCGCCGCTCACCTGCTCTGCGTGCTGGCGCTGCAGCAAGCTGAGCCCGCCCCCGGCCGATAGGCCATGGGCGGGGCCGCCAGGCACGCCCGGCCCGGA
>JAABUV010002794.1_pt1 | contig 23086 bp, 39 predicted proteins | sample 5559971 | NCBI WGS metagenome assembly JAABUV01 (sample SAMN10711881, study PRJNA513362) | rock metagenome | isolation source: Antarctica rocks | place: Antarctica: Victoria Land, Knobhead nord | collected 2015-12-19
TCAAAACTCTTGCCCAGGCCTACATCTTCAGTGTGCCCGCTCATCTCCTGTGGTGTACGATGCATCTCCTGTTGCGTATGATAACATGCATTGATGAGTAGATTCTTTGTTCGCATCGCGGGGCAGTCGATTGCAGGGCAGGGTGGCAACCTTGTGTGGTGCTGAACGGCCTGTGTTGATCGCACGGCTGCGACTGCAGGCTGTGCTGCGGGAGCACTGGCATGTAGTGGTTGGCTGCAGCAAGACCCCTTGGGCTAGCAGGAGTGCGGCGCGCGCTGGCTCTGTCACAGCAACCGAGCCCGTTAACTGACTGTAAGATATGTCGAGCGGCATGGTCCAGCATGTTGCATGTGAGCATGGGTGTAATTGCTGTCCATACGCCTTTTTAGGCATCGGTGCAGTGCGGCGCATTTGCTGGCCACAGTTAGGTGCAAGCATCTCGTCGCATGATACGAAGGTACAGCCTCAATGGTCACGAGCGTGTAAGCAAACAAGGGGACAGGTGACTCACATCTTGACAGACATGCAGCCGGGGCCCGGACAAAGCTGCAGCTCCACTCACTCATGCAAAACTACGAGACAGCATACCGCTCCAGCTGCTGCAGCACCTGACTCACATCTCGCCAGACATGCAGTCGGGGACCTGACACAGCTGCAGCTCTACTCCCCCATGCGATACTATGAGACAGCACACTGCTGTAGCTGCTGCTGCACCAGACATTTGAATGGCACGCACGCAGCCAACCAGGCAGCAGCAAAGAATGCGTTTTGCAACTGCACACTGACACGATCAAGCACAAGGACAGGCACCTGTGCGCAGCGCCCGTCCGCATAACGAAAACAGTGGGCGTGCGCCCTAGACATGCGATCCCAAAGCTTGCCCCTGAAACTTCCAGGCCCCGTGTCACTGCCACATGGCCGCAGAGCAGACCCTGCAGGCCTCCCCACAGCACACTATGCGTCTGGGACGGCAACAATGCAAGCATGACGGATCGCGGCGCGCAGAGCGGCACCAAGGGCTCAGATGAGCGACGGCACCATGTGCGCGGGCGTCTTGAAGCCGAGCAGGTTGAGGTAGGTGCCGGTGATGTTGGCCAGGCCCGCATCCGGCAGGTCGTCCCGGAACTTCACATCTGTCGGCAGGCCCGCGCCGCCGACGGCCACCGGCACAGGCGCCTGCACGCGGCATGCGCTCGCTCAGCATGTAATTGCATCAGAGAGCTGCCACACAGAGGGCTCCAAAACTCTGCAGGAACCCTGGGTCAGAGCAGGCTAGCGCGCTACCCTCATACTGCCAGGCCCGGGGTGGCTTCAAAGATCTTGCGCAGAGGCGCTTACGAACGTAAGTGTGTGTATGCGCAGGGGCTGCATGCTCTCACTAGCAGCATATACAGTGAAAGCTCAATGACTTCGTCTACAGGTGCAGGCACAGTGCTCACAGCAGGCCCCGCCGAGATGCAAGCGGCGCACCAGCGTGTGCGAGGTGAGCAGCTGCAGCTCGCCCTTGTCGTTCTTCAGTGGCGCGTTGGTCTTCTTGGCGCGCTGGACCATGTCATCCGCGTTGCCATGGTCGGCCGTCACCTGCGCCCCGCTCCCACAATCAGGGTCCGCACACAGCTTTGATTAAGCTCCCGCTCTGCAGCCAAAGCCACTCACCGAGACGACACGTGCGATGCGAGCAAACCACTGCTGCCTGTGGTGTTCCCAGTGTCGGCACAGTTGCGTGCCATGCACCAATGCAGCTCAAGCAGTTCGCAGCTGCTTACAGTAATAGTATCCAAATCAGCTCCAGCTCGCATGTGTGCTCCCTGCCAGGCGCGACGCGCCACCATGCGCCACGACTGTGGCGCACCAGCCAGCGGCCGCCCACGGCGTCCACGGCCGCCAAGAGCTCCTTCACGCACGAGTCCACCAGCGCGCACGCGCGCGTGGTCGCCTCCATGTCCCCGGTGTGGCCCACCATGTCTGCGCGCGCGGCCGCGCGGGGTCAGCGCGGGCTCCAGCCGCGCGAGGAGCGCGCTGGCGGGTCCTGACACGCGCGCCGTGACGCGTCTCTGTCCTCAACAGGCTTCAGTCCTTACAGGCTCTCGTCACGCCCAAGGCGCTGGGCTGGCGCCCTGTCACGCACAGCTGGCGCTCCTTTGGCACATGGCAACAGTCAGGCTATCAGCGTACTGCCCCCGCTGCCAGGGACATCAGGCAGTCTGTCTCATATCAGGCTTCCGGTAGGGTCGGGTAGCAAAGCAACGGCCCTGCCTTCCAGTATGCCTCAGGGGCTCTGTGGGCGGTCTCGGGCGGCACCCGGGTTGGCGTAGTTGACGCGGACCATCTGGAAGCGGCCCGACTGCAGCGCCGCCTTGCCGGCCTCGGTGATCTCGCGCGCCTTCATGTCCGGCGCCTCGTTGAAGGGCACCTGCGCGGCTTCAGCGCCAGTGGGTCACAATGGGCGCATGGACCCTCCTGGCGTGCCAGCGCATGCCTCATGCGCTTGCTCCATCTGCAGTCAGCAGCAGGGAGGGCTGCACGCAGCCTCCGCTGTACCGAGGACCACATGGCAGACGCAGCCAAGCATCAGTTAATACACCTTTGCAGAGAAAGCGCCTCAACATGACTTGCAGTGCATGCTGCAGGTGAGCAGTGTCGTGCAAGCGCGGGCGCATGTGACAAGGTCAATGCCTGAGGCAGCGTGCGCGGCGCGCCTTGTCGGAGGGGATCTCGACATACGTCTCCAGCTGCTCGTTGAAGTAGCCCGACACGTTGCCGTTCCAGAAGAACGTCACCTGCTCCGCCGCAGCGCACACCTGTCAATGGGCATAACCCTGGCATACCCTGTGCACAAACACCCCTGTCACCCCTGTGTTGGGTGAACTAATGATGCACGGTGTGGTGCGCACAGCGGCTGTGCAGCAGGTCTGCGCCGCGCATGCAGCCTGACGCATGAGAGGCCGCGTGCGAGTCCGCATGTGCGGACATGCTCGGTGGCGCATGGGCTACAGAGCGCGTGCCAAGGTTGGGAGCCCCCCACGCTTCTGCGCCAGGGCCGCGCACGTGGCCAAACTTCTGCGTCTCGGAGCACGCGAACGTGGTCACGCCCGCATCCGCCAGCAGCTTGCCGGACACGCCGTGGATCGCGGGCGGCGGCACCAGGAAGCGCGCCGGCAGCTTCAGGTCGCCGTCGTACTGCATCATGCCCACGAAGCGCGTCTGCGCCGTGCAGGGCGCCCCCAGTCGCACGGCTTTCCTCTCCTAGGGCCGTGCGTCGCAGGTGCCCGCCTTTGCTGCTTTGTGCATTGGTTCCCTGCCACCCTGGCATGCCGCGAGCACGCACGGCCTACCGCGCTAGTGCTCTGCAACATCACAAGGCCACAGCACCCCAACGAAGCGTCCAATGACTGTCTGCTGTAGTGCGCCTCATAACACGCATGCATAGATTCAAAATTGGGTGTGCTCGTAATGCTGGTGGGCGTGCCTTCGGGAAGCGCTTGCGGTCAAACGCGGTGAAGTCCTCGTACTCAAAGGCCTTGCTGATCTCGATCACGCGGTCGGAGCGGAAGTTGAAGATGGCGACCGCGTCGCCATCCTGCCCGGCGTACGTTTCACAGTCCGCTACGACGGTCTGGCGACATGCCAGACTGGGGCCAAGCTTCCGCCAGACTTGCTGTTCGTAGCCTGCCCACCCCATGGCTGTGACGCCAATGCTTTCAGCAGGCTGTTCACCGAGGGCGTTGAGCAGGCTAGCATCACCGAGGGCGTTGAGCAGGCTGGCCAAAATGTCTGAGGAAGCTTGGCGCAGGCCGACCAGCCAGCACCCGGAGCTGTTTTCCGCAGCCGCCCCCCGAGTAGGAAACACGAGTGCTCTCCACATGAGCAGGTTCGGCCAGAGGGTGTCGCACACCTCGATGGTCCCTACAGGCTTCCCGGCGTCGTCGACGATGACAAAGGGCGGCAGCCACTGGTCGCTGACGGGCTTGCCGCCGCCTTCCTGCAAGTCGGGAGCCCGGTCACTGCGCGGGCCGCAGCACGCAAGCATGCAGGTGCTACACAGACGACTCAATGTGTAAACATCGTGCATGAGGACGCCCCGGCCATACAAGCTGCCAGCTCGGTGGTAGACTGCCTTACATGTCCAGGCATGCACGCCGAGGTCGCATTTGGATAAGGACATATGGAGTGCATTGGAGTATATGTAATAACTAGCTCGCATGGCACGTGCGCATTATTACCAGCCCCAACGCTCCAGAGGTCTGTCCCTCCATGTGCCGCAAGAAGAAGCCCTGTCGCCGCACCCGCAGCGTCTTGACGGCCTTGACCGCAGACGTGAAGGTGTGCGGCGCCTCGCCCAGCACGTGCGCGTGCCAGCCGCGCTCGACGATGGCCCAGTCCGCCTGCGCAGTAAGCATGCAGCGATGACCAGTGGCAGCACTACAGCGGTCTGGTTGCAGCATCAGAGGCGGTTCGCTGACCGCTGACCGGTGGTCAGCGGTCCGAACGCCAAAATACTGGCACGTTAATCTCCACTGGTTGACATAGCCTGCTCTTTGCGCGACATTTGGTGGGCGGTCCCAAGGCAAAGGTCTCACGAGCCTAAGTATTACCTGTGCTCCAACGCGGCTGCTCGCACCCAGGCATACTCACAAACATTTTAGCTTTGGGAGAGTCACCTCATAGCGGTCCATGGTGACATACATGCGCCCGCCGCCCGATGCTATCTTTGCGTCGCAGCCCTCCACGGCCGCGAGGTCCTTCTCGAGCTGCTCCGTGAACGGGATGGACGTGCCGTCCGGCACATCGCGCCCGTCCTGCCATAGATTTGCTTGATTGCCATGCCCGTTGCGATACAAGCCCACATCGCAAACGCGCCGCACAAGAGGTCTGCCCAGCACAGCTGCGCTGTTGCCTCAGCCTTTGCCTCACGCTCCTGGTTAAGCTCAAGGTGCACAGAACTTTGCAGTACCCTGCTGCGGCAGTGTCATCAACCACTGGCACAGACGCAGTTTCTTCCGGGCGCGCACCGTCAGAATGTGCACGCGGATGCGCTTGGCGCCGTCCTTGGCCGCGCCGTGCACAAAGCCCAGCAGCTGGTTGATGCGCGAGTGCACGCCGCCGTCAGACAGCAGGCCGATGAAGTGCAGCGTGTGCTCTGCGAATGACTCCTTGATATACTTCCAGCCATCCAGCTTGAATGCCGAGCCATCCTCCAGTGCAATATCGACCAGCCGCGCGCCCTGGTCAATCACCTGCCCGGAGCCTGTGCGCGCGCAAGGACAAGGTCGAAAGCGAACCTTTCTGGCAGACTACAGAGTGTGCTTTGCAGTGCCTCATTCACGTGCATCTCCTGAACACCTTTGGAAGGCCAGCAAACCATCAGCACGAGGTCCACCAGCACAAGCATCTGCCCAGAGCCTTCTGACTAGCAGCTCATAAAAGCAAAACTCCTGCTCATCCGCCGGAGACCTCCGTCACATGGCCACCACAGTCTAAGCACACTGTCAGACTCCCCAGCGCTGAACCATGACGCACCAGTGCTATGCTGGCTTGCCACGAGCTGCAAAGTTGAACAATGGATCCTATGACTGCTGCTGTCGGCCACAGTTCAAGTGTGATGGAATCTCTGCTTCAGACACGCCGCACAGAACATCCTGGCCAGCTTGACCAGACCTGACCCATGATACACTCCTAGATTGTATACAAGGGAGATACGTAGCTCACGGGCAGGTCTGCAGCTCTGGTCGCCTGCTTGCAGCGTCACGCACACATGCCCTAACAGGTGGTAGAGGTGTGTCTGCAGCACCTAGCTAGTGCGCGTGCATATGGCGAGTGTCCGCAGCTGCAAACAACAGCTGCACAGCAGTGAGGCATTGAACGTGGGCTGCAGCAAGTGCGCCGCAAGTATTGCGCGGGAGCGCTCTCCCAGGGCCCTTGGGGCTTGGGCGGCAGCGCACCCAGCGCGTTGTGCCCGACCTCGGAGTTCCCCATGTCCGCGTCGCTCGGCAGGCCGACCGCAGTGCCGTGCGCACGCACTGTTCGCCACCGGCCCGGCACATGTTTCATCGCATCGGTGGTAGGCGTCGCAGCGACGTGCACCGCGTTGTACTCATCCTTTACCTTGTTCTCACCCCACCCGTCCAAGATGCACACCAGCACCGGGGCATCAGGCTTGGCAATGCTCGGGTGCGGTTCCAGAGCGCTAACGGGAGCCATCTTGTTGCTATAAAGTCCAGTTGCTGTGTTTAAAGCGAAAGCAATGAGCGGCCTGGCTAGTGCGCGGGCCCTACTGTGGTTGGCAGGCGTTAGCAGTGCATCAGATGCCGCCGACTGTTTCCCAGGTGTCAGACCTCCAATAACATTCTGCTCAGACGTCAGTGCAGCTCTCTAGAGCAATCAGACACGTTCTCCTACAGGTACAGAGATGGGCAAGGCCATCTGAGGTGATCAAGCCACACATTAGCTTCAGATCAAGGATGTAAAACTCGGTGCTCATAAGTAAACCGCGGTGCTTCAACAAGCTGGCTCACTGACAGACCCTGCATGCGCGCTGTAAGCGACTCTCACATATTACAACAGCCCAGCTAGCCGCCAGACTCTCGACACAATGGGCTACATGGGCTGCCTCACGCACAACCTAGAATACATGGTCCAGAGCAAGTCACCACCCGGCCAGACCGCGGGTGGCGCCCGCGGCAGCTTTTGGGCGCCCACACGCAGCCCGCCGGTCAGGGCGAGGCGGCCAGGAACGCGCCCACATCCACGTCCATGATCGCGCTCTCCGTTAGGCCCGGCCCCTGCCCCTGCTCCCGGCCGCCAGCGCGGTGAGCGCCGGGCACCAGGTGCGCCGCGGCCGCGCCCTGGACAGGCAGCGCCTGCTGCGCGCCGGGCGGCCGCGGCCATGGCGCCGCGAGCCCCGCGCCTGCTGGCGCGCCCGCTGGCCGCGCAGCCGGCACGGGCGCCGCCGGCGCAGCGGCGGCCGGCGCTGGCTGCGCAGGCGCCGCTGCCGCCGCAGCCCCAGGCATCAGGTGCCCTGGATAGGGTAGGACGGCGCCGCCACCGTCCGACCGGTGCGACGCAGCGCCCGCCGCGCCTGCCAGCGCCCGCGCCGCGCCGGCCGCGCCCGCCGCGCCCGGCGGCCCCGGCGCCCCCCACCTTCCGCCTGCCGCACGCCCGGCCGCCGCGCCTCCCGCCGCGGCGGGCGCCACAGGGGCAGGGTGCATGCTGAAACGAGCCCCAGGGAGCCCAGGCGCCCACTCGGCCGGCGCGGGGGCGGCGGCGCCGCCCCCGCCGCCCGCGGCGCCGTGCCACCCGCGCGAGGCGGCCGGGGCAGCGGGGGTAGCTCCCGGGTAGGCAGCATGCCCCTGCGCGGGCGCCGTGGCGGGCGCAGCGGCCGGCGCGCGCATGGCCGCTGGAAACGGCGGCTGCCAGGGCGCTGGTCCCCCGCCACCCAGCGCGCCTGCAGGCGCAGCGCCTGCTGCTCACACACGCGGTGGGCTGACTGGAGCCGCGTCCTGGGATGCTTGCCTGCCAATCAAGGGATCCAAGACTCGCAATAGCCAGCTAGCAGCGCCCCTGCCGCTAAGCGGCAGGGGCGCTGCTAGACAGCGCAGTATTAAGCTGACTTCAAGCTAGTGATCAGCCAACATATGAGAGACAGGCGCAACCACGTGTGTTGGGCAGGCGAAATGCGGCGTGGCCCATGCAAAGAGGGCCCGCCACAACCAACCGGCCCAGACTGCTCTGGCAGATCCGCCACTTCGGCGAGGCCAGGTGGACAGCTCTGGCCCGTCGTACACATGGACTGCCGAAACGCACTGCTGCAGGCTTGCAGCTGTGTTATCGCCCCACAAGAGCGCCGTTGCTTACAGAGAAACCTACCCAGAGCGCGGCAGGGCGTTTATGGGGGCCCGGGGGCGCGCCGGACGCCATGGGCCGCTGCATCCCAGCGGCAGAGAGCCCATGCGCCAGATGCGCATCGGCCCTGCACTGACGCAGCGCGCGGAACGCAGCGGCTGTCGCATACGCCGCCCCTGTCAAGGGATCCCTGCACGCACATCACCAAGCAATTTTGGCTAATCACTTGTGTTCACTTATTTTTTGCGCCGAATGACGCGCCCCTTGTCTGTTTTCCTTTTTATTTCCCTCACAGCAGGGTAGGAGTAACGACAGATGTGCGCTGGTAGCATGTGGCAAGCGTGTCAGCTTACCTCGCTGCCAAGACGCACACCCGCTCACCACACAGTGACACAACAAGAGCGCACGCCAATGAACCAGAGAGAAGACTGACCACCAGGCGTACCGGTATTTGGCAGGCAGACCGGTAACCGCGCAGGGCGCGCGCGGCGCGCTCGGCGGCGCAAATTGCGCCTGCAGCTCCGGCGGCGACAGCATGTTGACAATCTCAAACACGGTCTGCCGCCCGCGCAGGCCGTGTCGTGCTCAATAAAGATCGTATAATAATGACTAGCATGCCAGATGCGCATATGGTGCCTGTCCCGCACGCTGGCGGCGTGACCAAGCGCACGAGGCACAGGTGGGCTTCAGCATTGGCGATCTCCCGAGTTGTCTGCACGGCGGGCTTTGTCAGCCAGCCTCAGGATCTACTATCAAGCATTGCCTGCCATCACAAGCCACCATGCCGTCAACTGCAATGCGTGCACTGCCATCGACGGCAACCCGGCAGTGCGACCCAGCACCCTTAGGTCATGCCGCTGGAAGCGTGCCATGCGACGCAGTCTCAGTGGATTCCAACCTACTCGCGACTTATACTGTGGCCTGCCGGGCAGGCGCGCCTCGCAGCGCAGCTCGGCGCCCTCCCCGACGCGGCGCGAGTGGTAGCGCAGGAGCGGCCCGGTGTAGCCGGCCTTCTTGTTACCGTCCGCGCGCGCCTTCACCTGCTCCCACGCAGTAGGCTGCTGTAAACTGCATGCCAGGCTGTCAGATGCGTTTCAGGCTGTCATATGCATGTCAGACAGAGCAGTACACCAGTAGATGCAGGCTTTCACGCTCTTCCTCAGAAGCCACATGCAACCGCCTTCTCTCATACCATGTCAAGTCTGTGGTAGTGAGCATGGCATTCACATATGAAAGCTGGTGACCCAATAATGGCAGGGCTTAAGCCACCTGCACAATTCACTGACATGCGCATCGGAGCCACAGGCACCAGCCCTTGCTCAGCAGGGCACGCGGCACTGGCGCATGCAGCCCCTCGTTCGGCAAGCAGCGGCCGCAGCGCGCCTCCTCCTCCACGGCGATGAGGCGCGCGAGCGACGCGGTGTTGACCAGCTCGGTCTCGGCCGCCTCGGCCAGCAGCTCCTCCTGCGTCAGCGCGCGCACCTCCGCCTCCGCGCGGCGCTTGCGCGGCTTGCGCTGCGCCGCGGGGCAGGCGGCGCCTCAGTGGCCTGCTGCGGGGGCGGCCCTGCCCGCATCGGCCGTGCCGAGCTTATGTGGTTTCACCATGGCCTATTCACCACCTGTTACAGATGTCACAGAAGAGTGGCACATGTCAACAGGGGCCTGATATGTGGAACATTACACGATGAAGCCCCGAATTAAGCCATCAACATATGCTCTTCTGCCTGCACACCACTAGCGGACGGGCTCAGCACGCCACCCGCCGCCATGAGTAGCACTGCAGGCAGGCTGGCGGCGCAGCCAAAGGAGGCGAGCATCGCCACGGCGCACCTGCTGCAGCAGCTGTCGCTCGCGCTCCGCTTCCTCGATGCGCTCGCGCGTCGACTTGCGCAGCGTCGGCGCCTGGCCAGCAGCCGCCTCCAGCCGCGCCTGCGACCCCAGCACTGTTTGGGATCTGCCTTCAATTGAGGCCGAGTGTCTGCATAATGACATACAGCACTGTAGCCATAGCTCAAGCTCATTGGTTACTTTGCACTTGCTATTTTGGCTGCATGCGCAGATGAGGCGAGCCTGAGCTCTGCTAAATGGACTAACTGCTCCGGACAACATGGCTCGGAGCAGCAAATTGACAGAAATTGCTCAATTTACATAAGGCCGGAAGCTCTTGCAATGTGTCGCCATGCTTGGAAGCGGGAAGTGGCGAGGCAGTAGAGCATGCACTCCTTCGGGAATATCGTCCCGCACCTGGCGCACTGCAAGCTTAGCCGCGCGGGCGGCGGCCTTGGCAGCGGCCGCCTCGCCGGGCAACAAGCTCTCCTTCCCCGCTCCGGCAACGCCCTCAGCAGCCGACCCAGCCGCGTGCGTCGGCGGCCGCGGCCGCTTGGTGCCCGGCGGCTTGAGCGTTTTGCGCCTGCGCAGTCAGACTTTGTTCGATCAAGCAGACACACAGGCAGGGCAAGCAAAGCACATCTATGCGCTGTGCTGCACCCACATACAGCGACTCACACGCACCTCTCCTTGGCCTCCGCGCCGTCGCCGCCTTCCTCATCGTCATCCTCCTCCGACCCAGAGAAGTCTGTGTCAGCCTTGTCCTCGCTCTCAGACTCAGTCGCATACTCATCGTCTCTGCCCTCCTCTGCAAAGAACTCCTGGTTCCAGAACTCGGTGTCTGCGCCATCTTGGTCCTCCATGAGCTGCGCAGCCGCGCCGTGCGCGTTAGACCTGTCTGTGGGGCGCTTTGCTTGGCGGCGCGCTCTGCGCATAAAGTCGTCGACGCATGGACAGGCCGCATCTTGTCAATGTAACACAAACGGCCACCGGGCAGGTTCTGTGCCTGCACTGGACAGGCGGGCTAGTTGGCCTTGCGTGTCGAGCGGCGCGCCTGGCCCAAGCGGTTGCCGCGCGTCGCGCGGTCTGGCAGCTCCACCTTTGGAGACTCTGGGGCGTCGCTGTCTTCATCCTCGTTATCTTCTTCGTCACCGCTCTCAGCCTCTTCACTGCCCTCTTCCTCAGCCTCCCCGTCCTCCTCCTCCTCCTCCTCAGCCTCCTCGTCTCCCTTTGCGTTGGAGTCCTTTGCATTGGAGTCCTGCGGCTCCGACTGAGACATGTATGACCTTGTCAGGAGTCTGGCACTCTGTGCGCGCTGCCAGGCGCCCTTTCTACGGCCAGCCGGCCGGCCTACTGAAAGGCATTGCCAGGCAGGCCATCAGCATGCTCAAACACAAGGCGAGGCCTTGGGCGCCCAGCGTGCACATGGGTACATCTACTTTCACAGAGTGTGAAATCTTCAGAGTGAAGTCAAGAAGCAGACCTGGGGGTGGAACTGGGAATGCACGCCAAGCAGGCCAGCATCGCCGAGCGCTTGCTGGGCGTGGGCAGCATCCTGCTGGCAGTGGTTGCAGTGGTCGCCACGCTCGCGCTCGGCTGGCTGGCTGTTTGGCACGCCGGTCTGCGCGAACTCCCCATCTGCCAGGAGCTGATGGGCCGGCGGCGGCAGACGCCCGAGGCCAAGCAGCGCATCGCCGACGAAATCTTGCAGATTAAGCGCACGCACCGCCGGCCAGCCGCGGCTGCCAGCGCTGCGCCGCTCGGCGCAGCCGCGTCAGAGGGCAGACGCACGCAGCGGTGACGCAGCGGCGACGCCGCCGCGCCCGCCGGACACGCCCGTCAGCGGGGCGCCGGCGCCTGTGCTGGGAGCGCAGGGGCTTGCTGGCACTGCACGGAGCCACAGGCCGCTGTCGACGCGCTATGCTGGTGACTTCGGACGCCAGCGGCAGCGGCCGCGGCGGCGCGGGCCGCAGGGCGCCCGACCCCGACTTTGTGCTGCGGGGCCACCGCGGCGACGTCCAGGCGCTTGCATTCCACCCTTCGCTGGACCTGCTGTACGCGGGGTGAGCCCCCTGGGAGAGCGCTGTAGGCCGCCGAGCCTGTCAAGCTCGCTCTCAGCCTGTACGTCCCAGGCAGTCCTGCTGAGGCAGCCTCCGCGTGGCGTTCGAACCGGCGTGCTCTCTTGGACCGGATACATCCATATGCTTCCTTTTCAAGCGTGTGAATGCACCTGTTTGGCCTGGCTATGGAGGTCACGTAGTGTTTGAAACTTCCTGGTAGAAATGACGATGCACGTCATGCAAATGTAGATACAGTATGTGGGTGCAATACTTGCATGAGCGCTTGGAGCAATTTGCCTGACGTGCCCTCTGCGCCACGAGCTTGTGTTGGTGAGAATGAGATGGCTCGCCGGCTTGTGCCTGCAGGGATGCAGAGGGCCGCTTGCTTGTGTGGGACCTGCAGCAGCGCCGGCCTGTCGCTGAGCAGAGGTGCGCCTGCTCAAGCTGCCTCGTTGGATACGGTGCAGCAGCCCAGCTCTTTCTTACATGCCATACTGCGGCGTCCAGGGCGCACAGCGCTGAGGCGGGCATCATCTCGCTGCAGGTGCTTGGCAGCACTTGCCTGCTCAGGTGCGGCAGTCTGCGGTGTCAGCGCATGTGTTGCATGCAAGTCTGCTGCATATTGACATGTTGTGCAGCTAAATTACCTGAACACCATGCAGTCAGGGCAGAGATGGCACTGTTAGGTCCTGGCGGCTGGACTGCAGCGGGCGACTTGAAGATCGGTGAGCCTTGTTGCCGACTGTCTGCTCTGTGCTTTCGCGTGCCACCTTGCAGCCTCAGCTAGGTGTGCACATGGCAGGGACCCGGAGCTGGAGCTCGCCACAGGCAGCTACAGCTTTTGCCGAGCAAGCGCCCTGCTAGTACGTGCGCCAGACCAGGGGGTGCACAGTGAGATTGGGTGAGACAACATGACGGCAGTGAATACTTCATACTTGACTTACGCTGCAACCAATCTTACAAAGCCCCAGCGCCTGAAATCGCTCTTGTGCAGGTCTGCAAAGCTAGACGCTGCAGCACAGCACATGCGCACACTGCTGGCTGTGGCCGCCAGTGATGCTGCGGTGGTAAGCGTCTGGGACATCCAGGTGAGGGCCAGCTGCACAGCATGTCTCAGGCAGGTGTATGAGCTTTGTCCCACCTGCTGCTGCCTGGGTGTCATCCCAGGTGGCTTCTGCAGATGAGTCAGAGCTAGTACGTGTTTGTGCATGTGCATGCATAGTACCAAGCATTGAAGTCAAGCTCATGTCAGGTCCAGAGCAAAGCCTAGCAGACCTTGTTGGCCAGGTACCAAGCTCGTTGCGTGTTGCACAGGCAGGCCAGGAGGCCGCGGCGCTGCGCCAGCCAGCAGGCATGGCGTGCGGCATGTGCATGGCCGTGCAGCTCCTGCCGGGGCAGCCTGACGGACCCTGGGTGCTGGCCGGCTATGAGGATGGCACGCTGGCGCTCTGGGATCTCGCAGCTCCTGCGCGTCCTGCAGCTCTTGTGCGGCCACACAGTGAGTCCGTCATGGCACTTGCTGTGGACGCATCAGGCCAGGGTGAGGCGCCTTGCAACCCATTGCTGGTTCATGGCTCCGCTTCCACTCTGGCCCGACCCACATGCATGGTGCAGGCGGTGTGAGCGGTGCCGCTGACAGCAAGCTGGCGGTTTTGGGAGTGGACTGCGCGGCGCGCAGCCTCTCTGTGCGAGCTGTGCTGGACCTGCCAAAAGCTGGCACTGCAGATGTGGCCGTACGTGCGGACAGCCGTGTGTTTGCGTCTGCTGGCTGGGACAGCAAGGTGCGGGTGTTTGGGTATCCGCGCGGCAAGCCTCTGGCTGTGCTGCACTACCACCGCAGCGGCTGCGCATGTGTGGCCTTTAGGGCGCGGGATGGGCTGCTGGCGTCTGCCGCACGCGATTGCACCATAGCGCTGTGGGCAGTATTCCTGCCGTGCGGTGCGGGGCGGCAAGAGGGCGAGGGCGTGCCTGCAGGAGCTTGTTCTCAAGCAATCTAGGGACAAGCTAGGGACTGAAGGAAGCTGGTGAGGTGCAGAAGTATGACATCTCTATGTCCTGCAAGAGTCGTGTGCACCATGGCCTGTCAGAAGCCAAATCAAGTGCCAATGCAGGATTGTGAGTGGGTTCTGCATGGGGTCTCTTGGCTGTAAGCAATTTAAAGAGCACAGCAATGCAAAAGTGCATCATCAGCATCTCAACGCCTGCTGCTATGCGGGGTAGGAACGTCCGATCATGCTGGGGGCACCCAGCGCGGCCTGTCACGCTTAGAAACTACTTGCAAGAGGCCAGCGCGTGCGTGCAGCAGCGCTACGCTGAGGCAGTCATAAACCCGCCTCTGGTGCCTGATGCAGACAGCTTGCTTGACAGCACGTCCACGAAACCAGGAGGAGCCTTTGCGCAGGCTGCAGCAGCAAACTGCTGCCTGCTGCCGTGCGACCACCCAAACATGAAGGAGACGCTGCACCAGCTCGTAGCCTTAGCCTCCAAGAGGGAGCAGCTGCATGTCATGGACCACCTCTTCACCATTCCAGCGCAGCGAGCCACTCTGATGCCGCAGACACAACGCTCCAGCCTGGACCTGCTCCTAGGAGGACGTCCAAGGCGCCACATATGTGCTACAAAGAGCAAAGAGCTCGAGCTGCCCTTACTCCTGTCTCCACCAGCGCTGCAGGTTCACTTGTGTGCTTCTGGCTCGGATTGACCCCGGCAGTCCCTGGTCTTGCTCTTGATCTGTCTGACCTCCCTTGTTATGGACAGGCGGTGGATGGTATCACCTTGGCCACGGAGATGCCAGTTCCTACAGAAAGAGACAGCGACTTGCAGCAGGCACGCCTCTACTGCTGTTGTATGCAGCATGTTATGACATTGCTGGCAGCATACATGCGACAGCCTGCTCATGCAGGCACGTGCACGCCTCGGGCTCCTGCCAGCTCTGCTGCCAGCTGCGCCAGCGCCGGTCGCACCTGCGCGCGCGCTCGACGGGCTGGGGCAGCACGCCTGCCGTGCAGCTTCCAGAGAGCTCCTGGAGCTGCCGCTGCTGCCGCAGCTGGCAGCCCTCTGTGTGAGACATGCGCCAGGGCAGGATCTGCATGCGCTGCTGTCGCTGGTGAACATGCTGCCACAGCCTGAGCTGCCAGACAGGCCGCTGTGCGACGCTGAAGCCTTTGTCCTGGAGCGCTACGCGCGGTGCATGCCAGTCCCAGAGCTGAAGTACCTGTCAGGCAGCTCGCTGTGGCTCAGCTCTGCAGGCGGCGGCAGCGCGGCTGCCCGCCCCGCTGCCCCACAGCTGCTTGAGCACCTGCTGCTGCCGCCCTTCCTTGCAGCCGCAGACATCCGCAGCACCGCAGCTGAGGCGCTTGCCGCATGCATGCCAGTGGACATGCGCGGTCGGGAATGCAGCAAGGTGCTGGAGGACCTGGCAGGAGGTCTTACTTTTATGAGCCTCTTGGCCCCTGAACAGGTCCGCGTGGCTTTCCAATGTATTTTTTCCAATGTATTTCCAATTGTGCTTGTGCAAGGGTTTGAGGAATGTACAGCCGCAGTCAGTTGTCATTGAGCTTTGCGGATGACATGCAGGTGCTGGACGATGAGCGCCTGCAGATGCTGTCCCTGCCAGCGCTGCCGGACATCCTGCTGGCCACGACAAGGCCTGCAGGGTCGGATGCGCTGGCACAAGCGCTGGCAGCCTGCATGGCGCGGCGGCTGGCCGTGAGCCACCTTGAGCTGCACATGGACTGGTCGCTGCTTGATGCGCGGACATGCAGCGCTGCCAGTGCTGCGAGCATGGCGCGGCGCGCTCTGGCAGCGCAGCTACGGCCGCAGCTGCGGCCGCTCCCTGCATCGCTGCCAGGCCCGCTGTCCTGGTCAGTTGTGGTGGCGCTGCTGGCGGGGAACGCGTTCAGCCTGCCGCCGGAGATCAGAGACATGCAGCATGAGGTGCCGCCGCGGGCCATGCAAGCTTACCTGGAAAGCAGGCGCGCTGCAGCGTGTGGTGAGCCAGGCATCGCAACGGCCAGTGCGACCGGCCGTGCCGGCCAGCATGACCAGCAGGCGCGCAGGCGTGCTCCTATGCAGACCAAAATGGCGACAGCACCCGGAAATGGCTTGCAGCCGCCGGCAGCCGCTGGCGTGTTTGCCGCGCGCAAGCGCAAGAGGGCGCCCCGGGAGCAACATGCAGCGGGTGGGGAGGCGGCCTTCTTTGCTGGCCTGCAGGGCGGGCCCCAGGTAGCGGCTGGCGCTGCTGGCACAGCGGTGGCAGCGGACAGCGCTGCGGGCACCGAGGGCAGCGAGGACAGCCTGCTGCAGGATGCCGAGGCAGCGCTGCCGCAGCTGGAGGTCATGGAGGTCGAGCTACCGAGCGCGCACGTAACATTGCTTGATGCGCTGGAGGCTGACCACAGCTCAGCAGCAGCCGCATGCAGCGCAGTGTTCCCCCATGCGGCGGCCTCCGGCCTGCTGGACGTGCATGCGCTCACGCCAGGCCTGGGCGCGGCCGCCAGCGCTGGGGTCCCGGGGGAAGCGCAGCGGCAGGCGCGGCGCGCGCTCGCCTCCGCGGCGGTGCTGCGCCAAGCTGCATCGTTCCTGGTGCACCACGGCGTGCGCTGCGCGCACCTGCACCTGTACCATGCCCTGCAGGACGCGCCAGAGCTGGCGCCGCGCTGCAGCCGCGCCAGTGCCGCCCAGTCCCGCGCCCTGGCGGAAGTGGAGGCGGGGCGCCTGGCGGACCACCCCAAGCAAGCCGCGCTGCGCCGCGTGCTGCAGGGCGCGCAGGCGACCAGACCTGTGAGTACCCCCTTCTCTCAGCAGCAGCATCAGTCTGCTTGAGTTGTGCTAAGGTAGGGCTGCAGGGCACATGTTACCCTGCACATGTGGCAACATGCATGCCTTTACCAGCTGCACTGCCTGTCGTGAGGCTAGCACTGCTGCGTATGTATCACAGATCCTGAAGAGTGTGACGTTAACGTGCTGTGGACCTTCTTGCTGCCCAGGGCTGCCGCACGCTGCTGCTCTGTGACAACCGCGCCTTCTTCCTGCTGTGCAGCGTTGTGTCGGACGCCGGCCTGCGCGCTCAGCAGCTGGACCGCGACGGCGCGCTTGCGCGGGCGCGCGCGCCGCCCGCCGCGCTGTCGGACGCAGCCAGGGCGGCCGCGGGTGCAGCTGAGTGCGTGCTCGCCACACATGAGCAGGCGGCGAGCACGGGCTTCCCCTGGGACGCCTTCCACATGATCGTGGAGTATGACCGGCAGGCCCTGAGCAGCGTGCTGCATGCGGCGGACGCGGCGCTTGCGGCTGCACCCTGCCCACGCCATGTGCAGCTGGGTGTGCGGCTCACCTGGGCAGCCAGTAGAGCAAACCACGCAGACGCTGGCGCAGACCTCGCGGCAAGCCATGCACACGCCACAAGCCCGGCGCAGGCTGCCGGAAGCAAGCCCCCTGCAGAAGCGCGACCGCAACATGATGCGCCAGGTGAGTTGCTATGTGCTTCTTTGCCTATGACATGCTGCTGGGGTTGTTCACATGGCACAACAATACAACCAATAAACTAGTTGACGCCAAGCATGCATGCCCACAGAGCTCCAATATCTTTCTTAGCCGGCGAGGCAGCGTCCTCGCTGTGACGTGCTGCCAATATAATAGGCACTGAGAGTGCTGGGGCGCTGGACGCTTGGTGCGTTGCCGTCAACGCAAGCAGCGCCAGCGTCGTGCGCTCACGCCGCGGCCTGTACGAGGCGCTGCTGGGCCTGGAGCGTGAGAGTGCAGTGGTGGTGGAGCGCGACATGCCTGCGGCTGACATCGCCTTGTCGGCCTCCACCTGCCTGAGCCTGTGGCCGGAGAGCTCTGTGCAGGCGCGCACCAGTCACACATCGTGTATGGTGTGAATGCACCACACTGGCGTTGCACACTTGACTGAACACTCTGCAGTGCAAGCATCTGTAGTCCTTGCGCAAATGCATTGGTTAAGGCAGGTAGTGCTTTCAGAGCTGTTGCTGACATCTAGCGTGTCATATGCATCGCCGCCTTGCAGGGGAACGGCGCAAATGCGGGGGCGGCACTGGTCGAGCACATTCAAGAGCAGCTGCAGCTGCTGGCGGAGGGCTTTGCGCGCTGCCTGCTGGTGGTGGAGGGCTCGCAGGGCTTCCTGGCGCAGGCCTGGGCCCGCGCGGAGGCGCTCTACGCGACAGCGGAGCGCATGGGCATCTCCCTGCGCCTGCTGACCTCCAGCGGGCCTGCCAGGACGGAGGTGCCGCCCTCCAGCTTCTGACTTGTAAAAGTGTGCAAATGGGGGCACACACCTCCATGCACACATGCTCCGGTGTATGTGTGCTGAGAAGGATATCATGCGCAGGCGGTGCTTGCGGACGCGGCCAGGTCAGCGACAAACACGCTGCGCGGTACACCTGCGTGCCTCATCCTGCCTGAGCAGCCGACAGAGATGGAGCGCTGCCTGTGCTTGATCTCGGCGCTCAACCCGTTCAGCGCTGCGCGCCTGGCCGCCATCGGGTGCACTGTCCGGGACCTGCTGACCTTGGATCACGCCGATCAGGTGTGTGACGGGCCACATCGCAGAGCGCATGAGCAGTGCGCACTGCTGGCAAGCCTATACTGATAATTTGCAGGTATTCGGCCCAAAGGCCTGCTCCTTGGGCTGCATGCGACGTTTGCGGCTGGCTATGATGGGGCGTGCACTGCAGGAGAGGCTGGCACAGGCGCTGCCTGACCTGCCTGCGCGCAGCCTGCGCTTGTTCTTCCAGCAGGCTGCGCATGATGCGATGATCAGCCAGGAGCCCGGTGCGCCATGTCACCTGTCACGCATTGTGTCACGTATGTGCAATTAAAAAAATGTTTGTAAAATTGTGCCAGACACGCTGAAGCTGCTTGTGCTGGTTGATGCGGCAGGTATCAGCAGCACATTGATAGATAGAGCGCCCGAGGCGCTGCCGGTCGGGGCCGCAACACCCGGATGCCAGCCTGGGCCAGTGCATGCAGCGTCTCTGGGACCAGCCTCGCCCGGCTGGCAGACGCAGCCAGGCTTGGGCTACTTCGGGATGCCCGTAGCCGAAGTGCCCTGTGCGCGGCACCCCGAAGGAGACGCCGGGGTGATGTGGCAGGCTATGGCAGAGCAGGGAGGCGCCACGGTCCAGGGCCTCGCTGGCCAGCGGCCGTGGCAAGGCCAGGGCCTGTGCCATGAGGCTGCCATGCTTAGTGGGGCAGACGACGCAGATGACCGGCACGCCAGCTATGCACAGCCTGCCTTTGGCGCTCGCTGGCATGCCGACGCAAGGGCACAGACCATGCGCGGAGCTGCCACGCCCAGCATGGCAGGGGCAAATGGCGTGCAGCGCGTGGCCTGGGGGCAGTGTGCGGGCGACGGCTGGCAAGCAGACGCCCGGGCGCTGCACATGCGCGGAGTTGCCGCGCACGGCATGGCAGAGAATGCGGGCCATGCACAGCGCATAGGCTGGGTCCAGCCTCCATGCAGCGCTGGGCATGCAGACCTGAGGGCAGAGCACTTGCATGGAGGCAGCTGGCAAGACCCTGCTGACAGCGTGCAGAGGCAAGACTGCAATGCAGCCATGCTGCAGTCAGCTGCCGCGGGGGTCTGCCCTGGGGTGGACGAGTTCGGTGTGGACGAGGAGCGCGTGTTTGCGCTAGACGATGACCGCGCCCTGTCGCAGTCCAGCCAGGAGGCTGAGCCCGGGAGCGCATGGAGCGGCGGCGGCGCTGCATCCGCCTTGCCAGGAAGCAGCCGGCTGATGGCGGAGCCGGCAGACTGCATCGGCGAGGCGGGCGACACGCGTCTGCGCTCAGGAGGCGCCCAATGGGATGCTTCCAGCATCCTGGTGCAGCCCAAGCTTCATGCAGCGCATGAACCTGCGAGGGCCCAATCATACATGCATGCCAAGTGAAGTTTCCTGCATGTGCACAGTATGTGGCCTGTCAGTTGGCAAGGACCGAGCATGCGTGCAGGATGACTTCCTTACTCGGCGCAAAGCGGCTGCGCCGGCCGCCAAGCCCGTGACCAAGCGCCTGCAGGGCCGCCAGCCGAAGGAGCCCGCCGCGTCGCCAGGCATGCAGCCGCAGGCCGTCTCGCGCGAGCCTGCCTCGGCTGTGCGGGCCGATCTGTCAGCTGCCGTGTCCAGCTCGCCGCCCAGGCGCCGCAACCCCTCGCGCGCCGCGCGGCCGCACCGCCACGCCCCGCCCCGGCTGCTTTCGTCGCCGGAGGCTGAGACATCCAGCGGGGCTGCCCAGCAGGTATGATCCAATGCTTTCCAGCGGACGCACAGTTAGTGATGCCCCTGCCAGTGTCAGTATGTCTTTGTAAATACATGAGGTAGGGTGACCGTGCTTATGGGCCGCATGGTCGCTCCTGACCAGCAGGCGCCTGCGCCTGGTGTGGACCTGGGCACGCTCTTCGTGAGCGCGGATGGCGCGGCCAGCGACAGCGATGCCAGCGAGATCAGCGGCACTGGCCTGGAACAGCTGCTGCAGCGCAGGCTGCCTGGATCGCCCCAGCCGGCGCGGGCGGCCAGGTAGGCTGCATGCTGATGCCTCTCTGCAATCAACCCTCCATGCTTTGAATGATGCGTGCGGTTGTGACTAGCTTACCACCAGACCACCATGCTCTTTGCTTGAGCAGTCATATGCGCTACTGATCACATCTGGAACGGGTGTGCAGGCCATCGAGGCCCTCCAAGCAAGTGCTGGGCTTCAAGCGACATGGGTCAGGCCTGCGGCGCCCGCCAGCGCCTGTGCTGCCGTCCATCCTGCCCCGCAGTGGGCGTGCAGCTTGCAAGCTGCGCAGGATACGGTGACCTGGTGTTTATGTCGAGGCTTGAGACGTGAGTGTGAGCATGCGTTCGCGCGCCTTACATGCATCTGTGGCATACATCGAGACCACCCTCACAATGCTCTAGTCTTGAGGGACTGGACATATGAGGTAGACATGCGACCCCTCCCCAGTTCAGACTTGCAAGGCCAGCCAGGAGTCCTAGAGCATCCCCGTGAGCGCGCAGTCATCTGCAATAGTACTACTGAACCTAGGCAACTAGTACCACTTCAGTTCTTACCCTGCACCATTCCTGGGCAATCAAACGAACCCCAAACAACCTCGTAAGGCTCCCAGCTCTAGCAGGTCAGATGAGCAAAATGCATGCGTTAGACGAATGGCACAGGAGTAACCGTCTGCTGTGCACCATTGGACTCCTTGTGAAAAAGGATGGGCTGCAGGGGTGCTGATGGGCCGTATGCCTCGCGCAGCAGGTGCTCGCCCTCCTGCAGCACCAATGACATTGGCCCAGTGACGACAAATCACGCTTTTCTCAGAGACTATACGGCTTGCTCCATATAAGTGTTTTTCTGTCTGGTGCCAATGCAGTGCATCATGCGCACCACGGCCCCCACCTTCAGCCTTCTTGTACTGTATGTACATAGGCTTCAATGACTTTTCATACTGCAGCAGTACAAAAGAGAGAAGGACTACATAATATCCTGTAACAGGTTTTGGGCAGCGCACTTGGGACAGTCCAACCGTCACTGGTCCAACGTAGCTCTGTGGCAGCTGGAGGGAGACGGTGTAGAAGGCGGCCCCGCGGCCTCCCGCAGCCGCCGCGGCCGCGGCCGCGCCCTCGCCGCCGCCCTCGCCGGCCAGCAGCGCCAGCTGCACGCCACGGCAGCATGCGCGGGGTCATGGTCAGCGATACCCATGCGCTGCTTTTCATCCACGCGCCAGCCGCCATCAGCACCGCCAGCTGTCCGCAAAATAGGTAGCACTGCATTGGCATGGGTTGGATTCAAGTGCACCGTGAGTGCCAGGTTCATGCGATTTGCAGCTCTGCTTTTGCTGGCATGACATGTACGCATGCTCATGCTCACAACCGATGCAATGCTGCACCTCCAGCAGCCGCACGCGCGCCACGCCGTTGCGCGCCGCATTGGCGGCGCCGTCGCGCACCGCGGCCGCGCACGCGTCGGCGCCGGTGACGGACGCCAGCTCGATGCCTGCGTCGCATGCCGCACGCGCCAGGCCCAGCGCCACGGCGCCCGAGCCGCAGTACAGGTCTACCAGCGCGTCGCCGCTGCGCAAGCCTGCGCGGCAGCGTGCCCTGTCTCTGAGAATGCTTGCAGTGCAACCAGGCCCATGTCCACGCACGTGTGACCCACCCCAAACGTGTTGACCATCTGCCCTCGAGTACCACTGCGCTAGACTGCAGGACAGCACTGCAACGGCATTGCTGCCTGCTCGCCCTGCTCGCAAGCGCCACCCCTGTCGCCATTGCGCCATACGGTCGCTTTGTGCCTCACAGACCACTGCCCACACACACAGTGATGTCACCCAGGTTACAACTGCACACCCTGCAAAGACATCATCCTCGGGCCTCGCTGCGGAGGCCAGGGATGCGCCTGCCGCGTCAGAGATGAGGCGCAGCAGCACCTCGCCCTGGCGCGGGTTGGTCTGCCGGAAGGACTGCGGGCTGACGGTGAAGTCGAGGCCGCCCGCGCGCTCCGTCAGGTGGGGCGCGCCCCAGACCACCACCGGCGCGCCGCCGCCTGCGCCGCCCAACCCCGTGTTAATGCAAATCGTGACTGGCAACAGCTCAGACCTGACCGGCGGGCAGCGGCTGGCTGCCTCTCAGCCCCGCCACTCGGCAGCTGGCATGCTGCTTACATGCGGTGCCATGCTCGCGCGCGGGCCTCTTGGGAGCGCACGGGCGGTCGCCCTGGCTGGGGGACTGCGCAGACAACATAAGCAGCCGGCCAGCCTGCCCCAGGCGCCTCACGGCCGACCAGTCCTCGCTGGCCTCCCCGCGCCTGCCCCCGTACGACACTACCTGCCACATGGCAGCATGCTGCGGCATCCAGGGCAGCGGGCGCACGCGGCAGCAGCACCACGCTCGCCAGGCCGGGCACGTCCGCGGCCAGCCGCTCTGCCAGCACGCGCGCGCCGGCCAGCGCCCGCGCGTCCGTGCCCTCAGGCGACTCGCTCGACGCGCCGGCGCCGCCGCCGCGCGGCCCTTTGCCCGCCGCTGCGGGCTCCTTCGCCCCAGCTGGAGGCCTGCCGGGCGCAGCGCGCCGGCCGCCGGCCGCGCCACTGGCAGGCCCGCCGCCGCGGGTCCCAGCGCCTGCGCCCTTCCCAGGGGCCGACACGGCAGCGCTGCCCGCGCCGCCGCAGGCTGCCTCCGCTGCTGGCCCCCCAGCTCTGTCCCGGGCTTCCCCGCGACCCAGCGACCCCGCGTCCAGCCCCGCATCGCGCCCGCGCCCGGCCGCCGCGCCCGCGCGCGCCGGCGGCCCCGTCTGCAGGACCGCCATGTAGGCAGGGCCCCCGGCCGCGTCCACCCCCCGCCGGACGACCAGGCCGA
>JAABUV010002796.1_pt1 | contig 23078 bp, 37 predicted proteins | sample 5559971 | NCBI WGS metagenome assembly JAABUV01 (sample SAMN10711881, study PRJNA513362) | rock metagenome | isolation source: Antarctica rocks | place: Antarctica: Victoria Land, Knobhead nord | collected 2015-12-19
GGCAGTCGGCGCCCTGCGTGCAGTTGACGCCGTGCATGCAGGCGCGCAGCGAGGACTCGTACACCTCCTCCCAGCCGGCGCGCGCATCCTCCGTATCCACCAGCCTGTACTTGGCGCGCAGCTCGTCCCGCTGCGCGCGCCCATCGCGTCGCTCACTGACCCGCGCGTGTGCGCGACGCGCCGCGCGCTAGCGCGCGGTCACCTGACAGAAACCCTTAACGGGCGCTCGTGCCGGAATCCCGGGGTGCCCGGCCGGCCACTGCCTGCACCCTCCTGTGGGACTACACCCGGGCCTGCTCTCCCAGCAGGGTGTACGCAGCTCGTCCTGCTACGTGCGCGGGCACGCCCAAGACTGCACTGCTGAGCTCTTGTGTCTGGCAGTGCTGCTTGGGAGGTCAGTTACACACATGGCGCTTTGCAGGTTTCCGCCTCTACATGGGCTGGAAGAGGCGGTGCGTTGGAAAGGAGGCAGCAAGGTAAGGGGGCGCGCCTCCATGTCAAAGTAGCTCTCGCCCGTATTGGGCCTGCAGGGTCACAGCCGTCTGTCAAGCCCTGTCTGCACTCCATGTGCAGCATCCACACACCCGAGCAAAACATGCCTGCACTCTAGCACAAAAGAAGAACAAGCATTGGAGAGGCAGGGTCCAAATCTGCACACCGCATGCTGCAGTGCGCACCGCAGCACACAAAAGTAGTTTGTCCCGCCAGGGCGCTGCAGCGCCAGGACGGTCATGCTCCGGCTGCACCCGAGTACCATGTCGGTCAGAACGTACAGTGCCGTGCGGCACCATGGTGTCAGCAGGCGAGCATGCAGGGCATCATCATCCGGTGCACACTCCACATCAAACAGTCAGGTACAGTGTCCGATGCGCCTGTGGTGTAGATAGCAGCAATGCACGCAGGTCTGCTCCACTGACCAGCAGTCCGGCAACGTCGATCTGGAAATGCGTTGCTAGGGATCCTGCGCAAAGCTGACTGCTCGAAGGTGCCTCTCAGCCCATCATGCAGCGCTCAAGCGAGCAGGTCGGTGCAGTGCAGCAGGCCGGCCAGCGCGCCGCACCCAAAGATGCGGTTGCGGCTGGCGTAGAAGCCGCTGGCGTCGCCGTCCCGACGCTCATGCTCCAGCCGCCGCAGCGCCGCCTCAAAGCTCAGCCCCTGCACGCCGCGGCAGATGGGCGGCGAATGTGCTTCCTCGCGTGGTTGGCGCACCGCTCTCAGCAGGGTAAACAGGATCGTGCTCAGCGCGCGCCACGGCTCACAGCAGTTGATCTTTACTGAAGAGGACCCAGGACCGCTGGCTGCCAGATCGGGGCCTGTGACATCCTGCCGCCTGCAACGCCGCCTGCAACGCCGGCCTCTGGACAGCAGGGGCGGGTGCGCTGCGCATCGCGACGCATGACAGGCGCGCACCCGGTCCAGCGTAATGTCGTGCCGGATGGTTGCGGCGCGGTTGTTGTACGCGTCCACCCACAGCACCTGCTCAGGCGCGCCGGGGGCGCCTTGACCGCCATGGATGGTTTGTGGCGAACGCTGTGCGATGCCCAAATGCCACGTAAGGCCCAGGGGACGCTGTATGAAGCACTTGTGGTTCACTGTAAATAAGAAGAAGGGAAAGACCCCGTCGTCGACTCATATTGGCCGCCCCTGGTGCTGGCCGCTGCGAACCATGCAGGGCTTCCGTGAGGTCCCGGACCCCACGCGGTGCGCTGCAAGCCGAGCGCCGCCGCCCCGCACGAACGCCTGGCCCACGCCCGCGCGCGCGCGGGCGGCGCGCCTGCGGGCGCGGCTTCTCGCCGCCGTACAGCGAGCCGCCCAGGTCGGAGAAGCCCTCGAAGAAGCGGCCCTCGGCCTTGGCCGCGCGGACCTCGGCCGCCAGCGTGGCCGCAAAGTAGCTGAACAGCAGGTTCTGCCGCGCGACCGGCAGGCCCAGCAGGCGGTTGAGGAAGCGCCTGCGCGCGTGTGCGCGGGCACTTTAGTCGACTTTCAGCAGAGCCATGCGGGCAGACCCTGCTGCCTGCCCCCAGAACGGCTGCTGTCCTGGAGATCCTGTTTTCAGAGTCCTTGATCATTATGTGCTGCGGCGCCAGCAGCATGGCAGACTGATAGTGTTGCAGACCCAAGGAATGTACAGTGCTCTAACATGTGGTGCCCTGCTGAGCGATGGGCGCAGCCGCCGCCGCGCACCTGACGTCGCCGACGTCCTTCGTGCCTGCGCTGGGCGGCGCGACCGCCGCGGCGCCCTCCTCCGCGATGTGGTCTGCGCGCGGCAGGCCCACGCCGACGCCCATGATGTCCACGCTGTCGCGCAGCCGCCGGTGCAGGTTCTCCACTGCGCGCGGACGTGTGCACGGGTTAGCTGGAGCCGTGAGGGGGAGCACTGTCGTCCTGAATCAGCCCTGGGTCTTCAGCTGCCTAGTTGCACTGCCAGCCGCTGATGTCTGCTTACGGCAGGGCTACAGCCGCTGGGCCGGGTGTCCAGCGCGCAGGGCCGCGCATGTGCTGGAGCCCCGGGCAGGGTCATGCCGGCCGGCAGCTGCACCCAGAGCAGTCCCTCGGACACCATGCGCGCTGCAAGCCCAGTGGGGCGCTGTCAGGGGCGAGTGCGCGGGGGTGCGCGCCGGACGCGACCAGCTCCGCAGCGGTCGCGTGGCCGCCGCCGCTGTCGAGCAGGCCGCGCAGCGGCGCGAGTACCTCGCTGGCCTCCTGCGCGGACGCGTCCTCCACCACGTCCGGCAGCTGCACGCCGCTCGGCAGCGTGGGCAGCTCCAGCAGGATGTGGTCGTACATCTTCCTGCGGCAGGACCCAGGGCGCTCGCACACGTGATGCCCTGTCAGCCATGTGCCATCTTTTTCCTTCCTTTTCCCTCCTTAAATTTTTTTCCCGGATGTCAGCCTCAGCTTCACTTTCCTTACACATGAAGTGCTGAAACACTTCCTCAGCATGAGCCGACCAGCAAAGCCGCGGGACAACTGCAGAGCAGTTGACCAGCTTGCACAGACACGCTAACACGCAAGCGGCAGGCGACGGCGGCGCGCCGCAGCGACTTGCGGCCGAGCGGGCTGTCAAAGTTGTACTCGGACAGGTCGGCGCCGCTGGCTGCGCGGCGGTCGCCGCGCGTGAGCGCGCCCAGCGACTGCAGCCGCCGTGCGACCGCGGCCGCGAAGCGCCGCTCGCCGCCCACGTCCGTCACCACCAGCTTGTACACCGGCGCGCTCACCTGGCCGGCGCGCCGGCGTGGGCTCGCTCGACCGCGTGCAGCAGCTGCAGGCCTCTTGTCAGGTTACCGTGTCAGGGCACTGTGCAGCAATTCCTGTGCAGCGCATACTATCCGCTGCACAATAGACATTCTGAGTAGGGTATGACCAGGCATGCGGGTTGACTCAGTCTGCTGCAATGCCCATCTGCAAATAGTAAGTATAACAACGGACTGCACATGACGGCTCTTGCCCTCACGGGGGACGTCCGAGGGCTTGATGCGCACCTGGTTGGAGCGGTGCGAGCGTCCAAGCTGCTGGATGGCCTGCATACCACACACCACGCGCGCATCAAACCTCAGTTGCTACATTCCCATGAGAAGCGCGCTGCTGCATTCGAGGTCAGGCACAACAACAAAAGCAATAAGCTTCGCCTGCAAAGCCACGCCCGGCGTGAGCACTGCAACAAGCACACGCCGTATCTGACCAAAAAATGCAGAGCGCATGCGGCCGCGCGCGCCTTGTCCGCCGACCACGGCAGCTCGATGGTCAGGTGGATGCGGCGCCGCTTGTTGGCCGCGTCGGCGGACGCGTGCAGGCTGATGCCGGTGCTCGCGGCGTCCGACACGATCGCCACCAGCTTCTCCCCGCGCATGAACGCCGCTGCGGGCGCCGCGCACACCCAAGGTCGCCACCGCCACCCGCTGCGCCCGCCTCGAAGCGCTCTGCCTTGGGCGGGGACAGGGACGATGCCACGCGCGCTGGCTCGCTTGCTGAGAATACGCACCCGGCGGGGCGACGCCGCCACCTGCTCTCAAGGCATGCATGGCGGCACCAGCACACCCCCGGCGAGCAGCTGTCCGTGCCGAAAGAGAGCAGGCCGCGCTCGTGTAGAGCGCAGTGCCCTGCTGCCCTGCGCCACAGGGCGCCCAAAGACGCAGCATCGTATCAGCTTTACGACCCATCACAGCGCTGTCCACTGTCCCGCCTGGCTGGACGCCAAGAAGCAACCCCTGCCAGGGGCGCGGCAGCTTTTGCAGCGGCAAGCGCGCGCACCGGTCTCGCGACAATCCCTTAAAGCGGCACGGCAATCTGTGAGCCAGTGAGGGCGCCGCACCAGTCTCGCGCACGTTGAGCGAATCCAGCTCGGCGCCGTCGGCCTTGGCGCGCAGCTGGAACACGCCGCGCCCGCGCGCGTCCGCCACCACGCGCCCGCGCCTGCGGCCGCGCGCGCGCGCATCGGGGCGGCCATGCCCCCCGCCTTGCGCCGCTGGGCGCCCACTTGCACTCAGCACAGGCCCGGGCTGCGCGGCAAGTGACATCGCTATGCTCCATGCTGTGCAAATGACGCCAAGTGTTACACAGCATAGGCCTGCATGTCTGGGTTTGCTCAGCACATATGAGCTCTGGAATACCCGGCCAGCAGTGGCGCCTGGCCAGCATGGCGCCGCCTGCCCGCAAGCAGCAGGCCCAGACAGCAGAACCCACCACCCCCCCCCCCCCCCTCCTCCCCACCCCACACACACACGCACAACACAGCCCACAGCCCACCTGCCAGTCATCTCGGCGACCTGCTGTGGCCCGCCCAGCTCGTTGAGCAGCAGGTCCAGGAAGTTTGCCGGCAGCGCCGCGGCCGTGATCGCGGCCTGCAGGCGCGCCTTGGACGCCACGCACTCCTCCACCACCGCGCCAAGCGCCGCGTCGCGCGCCGGCGTGCCGCCTGCGGCGCGCCGGGAGCTTGGGGAGACCAGGCGGTGCTCAGCAGCTTGCCCAATGCTCAGCAGCTTGCCATGCGCATGGGGCATCCAGGGGAGGCAGCATGGCGGCATGTCATGCGCAGCCACGACTCCTCCCTGCGATGCGGGCCGACGGAACCAGCAGCCGGGCACGCGGGCGGCGCCGCGCGCCGTGTGCCCTGCGCCGCCCGGGCTCACAAGGCCGCACTGAAACGCCCGGCGCGCCCGCCGGCGGCGGACGGGCATGCTGAACCGGGGCGCCGGGAGCCAGTGCGTGCGGGCTGAGTGAGCCCATCAGCGGGACGCGCAGGCGCGCGCCGCGCACCCTTGGCGCCGGAGCCGGGCACCTCGCGGTGCGTGGGGAAGTGCGCGGCCACGAAGCGGCGCAGCAGCTCGCGCGTGGTGGACACCCAGCCGCACTGGTCGCCCGCGTTGAGCTGCATCGCGTCCACGGCCGCCTCGCCGGTCGACTGCGCCGCGGGGCGTGGCGCTATGTGTGCGCTCCACTGAAGTGCACAACATTTGGCGCCCAGCCACGGGGGTCGCCCACAGCTTGCAACCTCTGTGGGTGCCGCCACGCCAGTGCCGCGGGCCGCAGGCGCAGGCCGTTGGTCCTGAGGCGAGGGCGCGCAGGAGGGTGTGTCGCACCTGCAGGCCGATGACCACCGCGCAGCCGTCCGCCAGCGCCATCTTCGCCTCCAGCACCACCTTAGGCACCTGGCGCGGAGGCAAGGATGGTCGTGAACCACTGAGCACTGGTCTTCCAAAGTTGGCATGGTATCGCATTGGGCTTACGCATGTCATGATCATTCCTGGTGCGCGCCAAGTGCCCAAGCCCCATGCGACACCAGTCCGTCAAGGAAGACCAGTGCTTGCTGGGTGAGGACATACAGGAGGGAGACGTCCAGCACAGTAAGCGACGCAACACCGACTACAGTGAGATTGCCACAGGTGCTGCCAGCGCGCGGGACTGTAGCCAGCATCGACCAGACAGGCATAGCCGGGCAGCGGGCGGCAGAAGTGCTGCATGTAGCCGGCGGCGACCAGGCAGGTAGGCCCGGGCGGCGGCGGCAGCCGCCGCGGCGTGCCTTCATGCTGATGCAGAGCAGCTTGAAGAAGCGCTGCTGCGCGGCCCAGTACGGCTTCCACACGTCGCGCGAGGTGGTGCCCGTCAGCTCGCCCGCCTCCAGCAGCCGCGCACGCAGGTCCTGCGCCGGCGCGGCGCGTCTGCATGCTCCGCCCTTGCCTTTAATTGCGAACAGCACGCACCGCGGCGACTGCATGCAAATACCACACGGCTGCCCAGCATGCCTTCACGCCCAGCAGCCCATGGCGCGCAGCAGCCGCTGCGGCGGCTGGCGCATGTGCCCATCACGCTGGAGAGCCGGGGTCCGCCCGGCGCACCTGCCAGAGCTCGGCCGCGGCGTCGTAGCGCGCCGTCTGCTCGGCGTCCAGGTCGCAGCGCAGCGTCATGAACTCGGCCTGCCTGCGCGCGCGCGGGTAGGTTAGGGTAGGGCAGAGAAGGGTAGCCTGCCTGCCAGCGCCAGCAGGCCCAGCAGGGCGCCGGTCGCCGGGCAGTGCGAGGGCTGGGTGCCTGCGAGCAGGCAGGGCGCAGGGAGCGTGCACCGTTGCGCTTGCCCCGCGACTTGCTGGGGGGCGAGACACCCGGGGGTAGCGCTCTGTCCGAGCCATGGAGGCCTCGCGGCGCTGCAAAGCCGGAGGGCGGGCGCGGCGGCGGCGCGGTGCGGCGCTGCAATGTTAGAGGGAGGGCGCGGCAGCGAGCACAGACCGCGCCTGAACGAGAGGCCGCGCGCCACGTAGTACCCCTCTGCCTGCGCGGCCGCAGCGGGCCCGCGTCGGTCTGCTGCTCGGCTGCTCTGTTGCGTGCGGTGCTGCGCGGAGACAGCTCAGGCTAGGGTTAGGGTTACGTTTAGGGTTAGACGAACAATAACTGACGCGGCCTGCGCGCCTTCATCTCCATGGCCAGCATCTCCAGGAACGACACGCCACGCCGCTTCATGGTGTCCAGGAAGGCCTGCCGCGCGGGCCCAGCCAGTGTCAGCGCAACCGAGAAGAGCAGCCAGGCTGCAGTCAGGCTGCAGCGCGCCCACACAACTGACTGGCACAGGTGTCGGTGCTGGCAATTCTCTCACCCAGCATGCAGCATAGCAAAGTGTCATCCTCTCCCAGAGGCAGCACCTCAGTGCTCTGCTTCCAGGCAATCATTGAATGCACCCATCTGCCGGTGTCAACGCATGTACGGTGATAGAGGGCAGAGGCGGGCCCCACCTCAAAGTCCTTGAACGCGGAGCCGGGGCCCCACAGGCCCAGGCGGCACATGTACGCCAGGTTGCCCACCTGGCGGCCGCGCCCCCGCATGTCAGCCGGCGAGCTGGGGCACGCGCACCAGGCGGCGCGCACGCTGCCGCCGGCGACCAGCAGGACATGAGCACGTCACCCATACTCTGCCCTGCCAGGGGGCCATGAGTCTCGGCGTTAGTGCTGCCTGTGAGGGACACACAGGCGTGGCAGGCAGCAGGCGCGGGCGGCAGCCCCCGCCCCGCTCGCCAGCTCCGCATGGGGGGCACAGCGGCAGGCGCGCGCGCGCGCCTCGCTGACGCCGGTTGCCGAGCAGTACACTACGCGCGCGCGCGGCAGCTGCTGCTGGATTGCCAGTACAGTGGTGGCCACCTGCGCCGGGCGCCAGGCACGCGCTTGCGGGGGCGCGGAAGGCGCGCCCAACTCTTTCGACGTCCCCACGCATCACGTCCCCACAACTGCATTGCGCTGTCTCGAGGAGGGTGCATATGTAAAGAAGGTATGCATGCGCCCTTGGCAGCCATTGCTTTTTCGGTCTGGACACCTGCGTTGTGCCAGACCGGCGCTGTTGGCTCGGCGCTGCAACAGGCAGCGATGCAAGCAGCGCATACACAGCAGCCGTACACTTGGAGCAGGCATTTGGGTTCCCCAGCTCAAGTGCTCGCGTACTGCACTGCAGAGCAGCTGCAGGTGTACACGAGCCTGTGGGGTCTGGCACGTCCCGCAGGCAGCCGCGCCCACCCTAATAGAACCAGGTGAGAGAGCGCGCCTTGGTGCTGGCAGCCTCCTTGCCCGGCGTGAAGTTCTTGGCTTTGTGGCACTCTGCGCAGCAGCAGCCGTAGGCTCAGACAAGCTCTTCACGCCTCCCAGTGGCGTCATCATAGCAGTCAGGGTATGCTGTACCGCAAGCACTGCCGCCTCCACTGGAAAGGACAGAGCATGTGAAAACGACAATCTCTGCTAAGCAAAGCTGCACGCGCACGCGCGCGCTCATGGTCTAACATGTGACGCGGTGTGACGCGTGAGGCCTGAGCGCAGCCACTGACCCGGTTCATGCAGGGCTGCGCCGGGGCATACCGTCAAAGATGAGGCAGCCGTCCCAGGCGGGACCGCCCACCCAGTCAATGACCTGCGGCGCCCTCGCTCGCCGCTTCAGTGGCGCTGGTGGCACTCGACAGGGCCAGCGCGGGGGCCAGGCGAGGACGCGGGTGCATCCATATGTTCGCAGGGCATAGCAACATCCACAGCATGCATACGCGGGAGCTGTGAAGCGGCACACATGACGTGAGGCCTGGGCAGTGCTCAACACACTCTCTGTGCAAGCTCTGCGAAGATAGGGTGGGGTCATGGTAGGGTAGGTCGGGCGTGCGGCCGGCGCGCCTGCTGCAAGCGCGACCGCCCCTTGCCCGACAGCACCAGCGTCGTGTACGTCCTGCGCGTGACATTCGACTGCTCTGGTTCTGGATTAGGGTAGGGTAGGGTCATGTGCGCTGCAATTACGAGTTTGCTCACGATCACAGCGCACGCAGCTTACCACCAGGGGCGGACGACAGTACGCGGCCATGTCACCCTGCACAACACCACCTGGCAGGCTCGTCGAGGCAAGGTTGAGGGTCGGCGGGGCGCGCATGAAGAGCACGCCCTCGCCGCAGCTGCTGGCGTCCTTGGCCAGGTCCAGCGACTGGCAGTTGTTGATGACAGGAATGTGGCAGCCCAGCGCGCGCAGGTCGCGCTCCGCGTCATGGTGCAGGTCCTGCGCGCGCCGGCGCGGCGCTGACGCAGTGGACAATGTGAGGGCCCGCCTGACACAGCATGGGTCAGCGACAGTCGACATCAACTTTTCGAGCGTGTTAACGTCCTCGTCTTTGCGTAAATTGGACAGTACATGCGGAACACACAAGCGCGCCCACCCCGCTCCACGTCTGATTTGCCGAGCGTCAGCGGAACAGTGGCTGCGGCAGGAGGCAGGTCGTCCTATCCAGTCCTAAAGCCCGCGGCCGACGCCAGCCGCCCCGGCCGGGGCGCTCAGGCCGCACCGCGGATGTGGACAGCCACACGGCCTGCCGCCGGCCGCGCGCATAGTTGTCCATGATGATGCCCGCGATCTGGCGCCCCTTGCCCACGCCCGCGCCGTCCCCGATGAAGAAGCCCGCGCCTGCGCCCCCGCACTGCCTTTGCTCGTTCGTGCAGTGCACATCATGGTGCTGCGCTGCATGTGCGCATGCAAAAGTGTGCAGACGTTGACCAGTGCAGCATTGTCAAAGACCTGTTCCAGAGTGAAGGTACTGAAAGCAAACAAATTGAGCGCTATGGAGTGCATGCGAGGTTGATTGTACTCAGTGGCCTCCGCCCATGCTTTTGAGAACCTCGCATGCTCTCCATGGCGCTCAATTTGGTTGTTTTCAGTACCATCACTCTGGAAGAGCTCAATGACAATGCTGCACTGGTCAATATCTGTGCACTTGATTGTACACAGTGGCCTTCGCCCATGCTTTTGACAACACAATCACCCAGCATGAAAGTCTGCATGCACAACATCAATCTGACAGCAGAAGCCCGCTCTGGTGGCAGTGACAGGCTTTAGCGCAACCTGCCAAGGTCGCCGTGCAGGCACAGACTCTGCATCACAGTGCGTGCGAGCAAGTCACGACGCAGTGAGCATGCTCGCCTGCTGGCCGCAGGTTCTTGGAATGAAGGAGGCTAGCTGAGCCGCTTAAACAAGCGTGTAGTGGGTACCATGTGCAGCCCCAGGGCAGGCGCAGCTGGCGCGCGGGGGCGCCGGGCGCGCACGCTCGCCGGACGGCAGCAGCTCCTGGTGCTTGGTGCAGGCGTACATGACGCCCTCCAGCTGCAGCTGGCTCAGCTTGCCCTCCGATACCACCTCCGGCGGCAGCGCGTCGTACAGCGGGTAGTCCGTGGCGGGCAGCGCTATCGCGCTGCGCAGTGGCGGCGCCTGCTTAGGCCCTCTCGAGTCTGTGCAGGCACCGGGCATACGGTATGCCTGCAGACAGGCAAAGCACTGCCCGCCCTCTGCCAATCGTCTGAGCTTCCCGCGCCTCTCTGACAAGCACAAAGCAGGCAATGACGCTCTGTACATACACTGACATGGGCTTGAGCACACAAAACACGTGTGCTTGTGCAGGCCAACGTGTGTCCCGCGCAGCTTGCCCTGCCCTGCCGAACTGCAGGCCCAAACGCGGCTGGGCTGCATAAATAAATTTTGGCTTTGGGACCTCCTGGTCAAAGTACCTGAGGCTGGTAGCCTCGGCGATGTCGCCGGGGTGCGGGTGCGATGCCGGGTGCGTTATGGTGCGGCACGTGTAGGTGGAGAACACCTCCTTGCTGAGCGCCTCGGACACGCTCTCATCACCGCCCACGCCCCGCTCGTCCTCATCCACATCCGCGCGCGGCTTGAGAGCCTGCTTGACGGCTTGCCGCAGCTGCTCTCCGCGCGCTGCTGCGTCCATCGCGCCGCAGCCCGCGGCCGCCCTGCTACAGCGCGTGCGTATAAGGCATTGCAGCTACATCAGGCGCCAGTCCTGATGCTAGTGGGAAGGACGTCCAGTTTCTGTGACCTGTTCAATTCTAAAGAGCCAGCCGTGCTCTGCTGCGCTCAAGTGGCAGGCCATAATCCGGTATTAACCGGGTCCCGGTCACCGGGAGCATCGTCCTCTGCAGATTACTCAAACAACAAAGTTGATCGTCCTATTGTTTAGGCCAAGTGTATCAGGCCAGTGCCTGCTGAATGTGTATGTGATGCCCCTTCTCAACCAACGTCCCGCATGGTGTTGGCGCTGAGGCTGCTGAGCTTGCCGTGCCCATCACCTTCCTTGTGCAACGTGCTCCCTGGTCTGCACACAGCACGCCTGCACACAGCCTGGAGACAGTGCACAACCAGAGCTATGCGGCTGTGCGGTGCGCCACTGCCCACTGCCAATGTACTGTACAGTGGCTACTATTCAGTCACCGCAATTGTGACTGAGCGCCCACCAAGTTAGCACGTGTGAGGGGGCGGCAGATATCGGCGCCAACCTGACAGACGAGATGTTCCAGGTGCAGCTCCTCCTCGTGTCAGTGCTGCAGCATGCTGTGCAGCCCCCCACGCTATATGCATGCTCAGCAAACACCCCTGGCAAAGCCCCTGTTCTGTGCGAGGCGCACGTGCGCTGCAAGGCCTCTACAGCTTCAGTCCAGGGCATGCAAGGCGGCACGCGCCACCCAGACCCCTGCACGTTGCTCGTGTACAGGGCGTGTATGGTGACAAGCGCTACCACGACCCCGACCTTGCGGCCGTGCTGGAGCGCGGCTGGGCGGCCGGCGTGGAGCGCGTCATCATCACGGGCGGCACGCTGCAGGGCTCGCGCGCGGCGCTCGACCTCGCGCGCACAGACCGTGCGTTCGCCACGCCAGCTCACGCCCATGCATGTGCTCTGCTGCTTACTGCGCCGTTTACCACCTTTCTCTGCAGTTCTGCAGTTCTGTTGGTGCACAGCGACCGCCCTCCTGGGTGTTCAAGTCGCCTGCCACGGTCGGCTCTTCACCCAGCCCGGCCACTGCCAAGTCACTCACATCCAGCAGGTGCCGTGCGCAGGCCGGCTGTTCAGCACGGTGGGCGTGCACCCGACGCACTGCGGTGACTTTGGCGCGCACGCGGGCGGGCCGGAGGGCCTGCTCGCGGAGCTGCGCGCGCTGCTGGAGGACGGCCGCCGCGACGGCAAGGTCGTCGCGGTGGGCGAGATCGGCCTGGACTACGACCGGTGCGGCCCTGCCAGCCGGCGCACATAGGCCCGCCCGATGCGGTGTCAGGCCGCGGCGCGCCCCCGCCGCGCGCGCGCGCCGCCTGTGCTCCGGCGCGCCGTCCAGCCCATGGCAGTAGGGCTTTGCTGCAAGCGCCACTTGCTCGAGGCATCCATGCATCGGTTGGCGCACGGGGCACCTTATGCAACCCTGCGGTGTTGCAGGCTGGCCATTGCGGCCACGCCGCTGTGAACGTGCACGTCGATAGCATTCCGCACCAGCGCGCAAGCGTGCAAATTACCACACACCGCTCACTTCACCACGCCTGTGTGCTTCAGGTCCCGCCGTCACACCGCCAGGCGCCGCGCAGGCTGCACTTCTGCGACGCGGCCGCGCAGCGGCGCGCCTTTGAGGCGCAGCTGGGGCTGGCGGCCGCCGCGCGCCTGCCGCTTTTCCTGCACATGCGCGCGGCCGCCCCGGACTTCCTGGACATCATGCGCCGCGCCGCGCCAGGCGCGGGGCCTGCGGCGCCCTCGGGGGGCGGCGCGGAGGCGGTTATGGAGGAGGGCACGGTGGAGGAGGCGCGGGCGTGCGCGGGCGTGGTGCACAGCTTCACGGGCGCGCGCGCGGAGCTGGACGCGCTGCTGGCGCTGCGGCCGCCGCTCGCGATCGGTGCGCTGCATGGAGGCATGCTTTTCTGAGGGTCAGACGTCAGGTACACAAGGCATTGCCGCCCGGTGCCGGCGCCACGCTGCATCTGGTGTGTGCTGTCTTGGCAATTTTCATATCCAAGTACACGAAGTCAAGCAGCATGTTACACAGACATTCAATACTGTTCGTACAAGCCCCAGTCGCATGTGCAAGCAAGCGCGTGCATGGTCCACTGCTGGTTGCCTACGTGTATGTGCCTGTGACATGCCCAGGTGTGCGAGAGTTGTTGTTGTAAAATGCTGCCCCGTTGGGCTTGCATTCTTTGCCAGGGCGCGTGCCGTTGCCGCCACAAACGCCGCGTCACCGCCCTTCTCCTCTGCCTGCAGGTGTGAATGGCTGCTCGCTGAAGATCGATGACAACCTGACGGCGGTTGCCACCATCCCCGAGCACCGCCTCTTGATTGAAACAGACTCGCCCTGGTGCGGGGTGCGGCCAACGCACGCATCAGCGCAGTTTGCCGGGCCGGCGCTGCCGGCGCGAGACAAGAAGAAGCACGACGCGGCGCTGCAGGTCAAGGGCCGCAACGAGCCGTGCAACCTGCGCCAGGTGCTCCTGGCCGTGGCCGGTGCGCCGCCCTGCCCTGCCTGAGAGTTCGCGCGTGCCACGCGATAGCATTGCTGTTGATGTGCTGTGCGCAGCCCTGCTCTAGGGCTGCGCCCGTCATCAGCCAAAGTCGGCTGATACACGGCTGAAATCATTCATTGCTGCATGCTGCATGTTCAGCGACACCGGCGGCGACAGTCACAGGGGTGCTCTGCGAGGGTCAGGCGACTTCGTATCCGCATTGGCCGGCGCGCTGACAGGGCATGGCCTGCCTCAGGCTGCCGCGGCGTCGACGATGTGGAGGCTCTGTCGGAGCGAATATGGGAGAACACCTGTCGAGTCTTTTTCAGCCACGTGCCAGACGCGGCCTGTAACACAGGACAGTCATGATGTCCCCACGGCATGTTGTTGGGCACACCGCATGTCCTACTCCACTATGCAGATCCGGATGCAGGAACTGAGGGCTGCCAAGAATATGGGCGGCGCGACAGCCAGGGCTTGCACCACCCCTCCTGTTACTTTGCAAGCAGGAGCACTAGCTCATCAGAAGTAACTTGTTGGTGTGCATACCCAACCTGTGCGTGCTCACCTCGCGTTAGGGCAGCTCCCCCCGCCGCCCCGGCGGGGCCGCGTGCAAGCAGCGCGCGCCATGTCCAGGCGCAGGAGCAGCAGCTCCAGTGATGAGCCGGCCAGCAACCCGCTGTCGACCAGCTACCACAGGGGCACCCAGGAGGGCTCGTCCTCCCTGCCGCCCGGGCGGCAGAGTCATAACGGCATGGCTCGACCGTTGGACGCCGCAGCGGCCTTGCCGGACGCCGAGGCCGAGAGCGGGCACCACGCGGTGAGCATAAACGCCAGCCCGCCGAGGAGGCGTACGGAGTCCGCTGCCGACAGGCCACTGCGCAAGCAGCGTACCTCGATCTACAAGCGCGCCCTCCCGCCCTTGATGTCCTGCTCTCTTCTCCCGTGCATTCGTTGCAGCTGTGTCGTGCCTCAGCAAGGTCTGTCACCGTGCAAAGCGCCAGGGGAACAACTCCATAGTTCAAGATGACACATGAACTCAAGCAAGTTCCGCGCCCTTGCGCCGCACTGTTATAGCGTCTGGCAACCTGGTAACACCTCTGCTCTGTGCTGCTAGGCTGGGCGAGGCCGTGGGCCACTACGCGGCGCTGGTGATAGCAGAGAACCCCGTGGAGGAGCACCGTCAGTTCCTGCTGCGCCAGGCGACTGTAGACGAAGCTGGAGACAGCACGGCCCCGCCGCCGGGCGCGTGGGACGCAGAGGCGCAGCGGCAGGGTTCGGCAGCGGCGCTGCGCGGCCGCCCGAGCGTGCTCGGAGCCAAGCGCGCCAGCACGCTGGGCGGCGGGCAGTCTGAGCCCGTGGCGCCAAAGGGCGCTCGCGTCAGGCGCGCGCTGCACCCCCTCTCTCCCCTTTTGCTTCAGCTGCACGGCTCCACAATAGCCCTGGGCGTTTGCATGGGCACCATGGGCTGCCATTTGACAAGGACGCGCTGCGCCAGCCTTAAGCAGGTCCTGCAAGTCCTGTCGCCCTCTGCGCTTCAGCCTTCTGTGCTCCTCCACCACCCAGAGACGCAGGCGACGGAGCACACGCCGTCCTGGTAGAGCAGCTGGAGGTCTGAAGGGTGACTCTGGTATTACTGCAGAGGCGGAGGCTGCGCCCGCTGCGGCGCAGGTGGAAGGGCGCGGTGCAGACGCTCATCAGCACGGCGGAGCTGGTCCGCGACGCCGACACGCTCGCGGACGACGGCGCGGCGCCCGCCGACCGGTGCGCCACTGCCCGGTCGTCTGGGCGCGCTGCAGAGGCTCCCAGCTGGCCTCACTGCACGAAGTGGGACAAGGCCGCAGACGTGAAGCTCGGCCATCAGCAGAGCCGCATGCCAAGCCATAGCTACGGACATGCAGAACAACCGTGGCCTGACCCTGGCGTGGGGGGCACAGCATGTCTGCATGTCAGCGGCGCATTTTTGCTGTGCTGCATGTGAGGCCGCTCTAGCCAGTCTTGCGTGGCAATGCGCTGTCCTCCAAACAAACAAACAAGCATGCTCTGCCAGTGCGGCGCAGCGACATGGGGGCTCACGCTCAGAGTTCACTGACATGCAGGCGGCGCATGCAGGCTGGCGGCGCTGGTGGGCGTGGAGCGGCAGACGGCGCGCTCGCCGCGGCGGTCCGTCCTGGTGCTGGCGCTGGAGAAGCGGCGGCAGAACAAGTTCAACGGCGTCATCGACCGCCTGATGACCGAGCTGTTCATCACAGGCGCGTGCCGGCGCTGCGCGCCTGCTGGTCGGCCGCGAGCTCGCCTGCCATGCAGTTGTGCAACCAAATGGACCTAAGGGTTGGCAGCTGGGCAAATGGCGATGATGATGCGGCCGCGCTCTCGTACAGCCCGAGGCGCGCAGCTGAGAGCATGCGACAGAGTGGTCATGCCTGTGTTTCCTTTTTTTTCACTTGCGTTTTCTACAAAGGTCTTGCGTGTCTCTTACCCAGCATGTTGCCCAGAGGACGGCGTGCAGATAACCGGACAGCCGCGCATCTTTTGCATACGCTTGCAGCACGCCTAGCCTGAGGGCAGCAGCAGCGCTGTCGGACAGCACCCAGCAGTCCCCCAAGCAGCCCGCCCTAGGAGGCGCGGCGGCCGCGGCAGGCGACGCCATCTTCCAGTTCTTCACGCCGGCGCGGCTGGGCCAGCACCGGCTCTGGTTCACCTGCGGCTTCGCGCTGGCCGTGTTCGTGGTGTTCTTCTTCTGCGCGGGCGCGTTCCCGGCGTTCGCCATGCTGCAGGCGCCGCCGCGGCCCGATCCCGCGCCCTGCCTGCGCGCCGCCTACCCGCGCCTGCTCGCGCTCGGGCCGGCGCAGCTGGCGCACTGGCTGGCGCCCAGGGTGCGGCCCCGTCGCTGCAGTGACCTTGACGGGTTATTGGCCTGCCGCGGCTAGTACTAGAGATGAGGGACTTGCACACGCTGCGCATGACAGCAATGCCTGCACACTGGGTGGTCCTCAAGCATAAGAAGAGCACACGCGCCTACTTGCACCATGTAATCAAAGGGAGGCAGGGAGGAGCCGTCATGCGTACACAGTTGCGCAGGCCGCAGCGTTTGCCACTGGCCTGCCATGTCTGCAGCACTGGAATGTGCCCGGGTGCAAATGTCAAAGAGAAAGGCCCTGGCACCTCGGCGCCGGGAGCGGGTCATGCACGGCGCAGCAAGCAGGCGCCGAGCGTCAGCGCTCTTGCTCTGCAAATGCGCGCAGGGGGCGCCCTGGTGCTTCGGCAACACGCCCTGGATGCTGAGCGCTGACTTCCTGGTCGCGTGGGGCGCGCGCTGGGGCCCGCTGATGCGGCGGCAGCCCTGGCGCTTCGTGACGTCCTGGTTTGTGCACGAGAGCTTCATGCACCTGCTGTCCAACATGCTGCTCTTCATGGTGGTCGCCAGCCAGGCACGCCCGCAAGCGCGGCGCCGCGGGCGGCGAGGCGTAGGCCAACGCGCGCGCTCAGGTCTCCATCGTGCTGGGACAAGGGCGTGTCGTTCTGTTGGATGTGCGGGTGTGTTTGTGGTGTTTACTCCAGCGCAGGGCATGTACTGCCTTCCACTGTTTCCGTACCTTCCTGCCTCCAGCACCTTCCATGTGCCACTGTCCCAGCTTACCAAATGCACTAATGTGTAGATAAGGCTCCTGCCGTGGCGCGAGCGCAGATCGAGGAGAAGTACGGCTGCTGGCGGATCACGCTCTTGTGGGTCGTGTCGGCGCTCGGCGGTGCGCGCCTGCCGCATGCCCGCTCGCACGCCTCGCCGGCAGCATGCAGCTCTGCAGCTTCTTGACGGACATCGCAATGTGGGCTTAGGAGTGTAGCAGCACTAGCACCGAGGGTGCCGTGTCGCGGCTCCCGCCATCACTTGCGCCAGGCGGCCACAGTGAGGAGCGCATGCGCCGGCGAGCAGCACCCCCCCTGCAGCCCATGCCCGCGCCACAGGTGACACCAGCGTGCCGCCCGGGGCCGCGCGCGCGCAGGCAACTTCTTCAGCGCGGCGTTCGAGGACAACTGCCTGGCGGTCGCCGGCGCGAGCGGCGGCATCTTCGGCATGATCGGCCTGTACCTCGCGGACATGATCCTCAACTTCCAGTCCATCAAGCGGCGCGGCCCGCCCGGCGCCCGCCCCTGCGCATGCGCGTGACCAGATGAGGCTTTGCATGCAGGCGCATGCTCCCTGGTGGGCAAGGGGCCCGAGCTGACGCTGGCTGCACCTACACTGCGAGCAGGCCTGCCTGCCAACCTCGCGCCTGCCAAGGCCCTTGAGAGAGCCAGGATGCGGACATGGCAGTATGGCAAGCAGCGCCGTCTGCGCAGGGTCGTGCACGGGTCACGCAGGGGCGCGGCTGAATGCGCCGGCGCGGCGCAGGCCGATAATGCGTGGGCTGATGATGCTCGCGTTCCTGGCATTCTTCATCGTGACGGTGGCCACCACGCCGGCCGGCACGTCGCACGTGTCGCACGCCGGCGGCTTCATCTGCGGCCTCTTCCCCTCGTTCCTGTTCCTGCCGCACCTGCGCAGGCGCGCCCGGCGCCCCCGGCGCATGCGCCCGCGCCCCCACCCGGTCCAGGACCTGCCCAGCCTGCGCATGTCCGGCCCTCCCCCCGTCCCTGCTGCGCACCCCTGCCATGCCTCCTTCTCTCCCGACGAGGCACGACGCCCTGTTCACCTCCATGTGCACTTGCAGCTGCGTTGAGATCAAGAGGCGGCGCAAAGAAGGGCTTGCCACAGCACATGCGTCCCATGCCCAAGTGCACATGCAAGTGATATACAGGTACCTCTGCGGCAACCGGACCGGCTTGATGTATGAGCTGGGCCGCCCCGCGATGCGCTCGCGCGGCCGCGCAGCGAGCGGTGGGAGGCGTGGCTGCCCATCGCGGGCGGCGCGCTCACCGCAGCAATCTTCATCGCCCTGCCCACCTACTTCTACGTGGGCCGCCTGCCGCGGCTGGGCGACTGCGGCGAGGACCTGTCCCGCTACACCTAGGTGCCCTGGGTGGCGCCAGGGGCGGGCGGGTGCGCTGCCTGCTTGGTGCGCCGTCGGGGTTGTCCCTGAAAGGAGCAGGCTGTCGGATTTTGGTCAGGATGATGTGCTGGGTCTCCGTAGGACCGCCGCGTGCGCCTGGGCGGATGCGGCACGAGAGCCGTGGCGCAGTGAGGCGCTTTTGAGTACCTTCAGCAGGCTGCTTGCGTGAGTGCCTTCAGTGGGCGGATGGGCTGGCATAGTGTGCACGCAGGTTGTCCAGGAAAGAGTCTGGGCGTAGTCTGGTCACTGCTTGCCAGGCTGAGCCTGTAGTAAAAAGGAGTCAGCTGCGGGAGCTCCTTCAAAAGCGTGTGGATGCATGCAATCTCCTGGTGCACCTGCACCCGCTGTTTGGTGGGCAGAGCAGCATGCTGGACCCCGGGTGCTGAATGACAGCTTGATCAGATTCCACCACCACCAGATCACCTTTCCATGTGTAGCCAGGTAGATCACAGGAGCAACTGAAGATTGAGGAGAAGAATGTGGGAAGTGGGCTCTGGCTCAGGTAGGAGAGCCTTAAGCTCTATCAGCGCTCTTGGCATGGGCAGCACAGGGAATGTGATACGCTGTAAAAGCGTCCTGTAAGGACGTGCCTACGTCACGGCTGTGCCACCGCTGCGCAGTGCAAGATGTTCAGTCAAGGTGCCCTCAGTCCATAGGGCGCAAGTGCGCAGATGGAGCACCCCGTGCTAGGTGCTGCAACGCGACTAGTAGCACTGATGGCTGGTAGTCACTGCCGCGCTCCTGCGATGCGCAAGGTGCGTGGCTGTTGAGAGACTTCAGGCGTACCGCATTCTCACATCTGAGAAATCAATACAAGGAAGGAGGTTGCCTTGTTGTCTGGCACCGCTTAATTTGAGCGCCAAGCGATATCACCCTGGAGGGTTCGAGAGATGGGCCGGAACTGGCCTAGCGGCCAGCGTACTTCTCTCACAGCTTTGGTTCGTGAACGCTCTGTCGCCACCGCAGCCGCCCTCGCCTGTGCGCCCGTACTTTCCTCTGCAAAGAGCAAAGATGCCTGGCAGGCGCTGCTGGTACCGCGCGTCGCGCGCCACCAGGGACAAGTGGGCGGCAGAGCGCCAGGCCAAGCTGCTGGAGATGGCAGCTGCGTCCAAGCGCGCCCGCCTGGTGTGCGCCGGCCCGTGTCTGCACTCAAACTGTGGGGGCGAAGCAGCCTACAAGGCAACCGTGTTTCACTCTTACGATTGGCTGAACAGGCTGAGCTTCAAGCTGGCGCAGGAGCCCGCCGCTGACAGCCAGATCGCTGAGCTGCGGTTTTTGCCGTTCCCTGTAGGCCGTGGACCACACCGGGGCCGAGCCCGACCACCGCGGCAGCGAGGAGGGCAGGGCCGCCAAGCGCTCGCGCACGAGCCGCGACGGCGAGGCCGCCACACGCCCGCACCTGTGCCGGGAAGCCTGCATCGCACTGGCATGCGCAGCTTGCGCGCGGTGCGCTCGCGCCCAGGGTGCAGCGCAGCCAAGTGCCCCACACCCGTGGTAGGTTTGAGGGCCCCGCGGGCCTGCAGCTGGGCCCTCGAGAAAGCTGCAGCCCCAGCTTGCGCTCGCCGCAGGCGCAGGTGGTGGACCCGGCCGAGCGCGACCGCGAGCGGCAGAGGCTCCTCGCCTCGTGGGCGGCATTCCTGATCAGGGCCTTTCCCGGGTCTGACTTCGGCGGGCGCCGGGCGCAAATCGTCGCCGGCGCGCTCATGTTCCCGGCGTACCCCGACGGCCGCAACAGCGGCGGCGGCGACGACGGCCCGCGCGCGCCGCCGCTGCTGCCTTACGTCCTTCCCGGCGATTCTCCTGCACCGACGGTGACGTTCCTCGCAGAGGTGTGCGCCCGCCCGTGCCACAGCGCCCCCGCCCGACTGCCGCGTGCAGCTGTGCGCCTGCAGAGCGACCGCGCCAAGCGCGCGGCGCTGTCAGCCTGTCGCATGCGCTGGGAGCCACTTGCGACAGACGGAGGCAAAAACGACAGCACAGTCAGCTGCAGGTGGCGCAGCCAGCGGGCGCCCGCCAGCGCCTGGCCTGCTCGTCCCGCAGAGGCTCGTAGCAGCAAGGTGCACCGCTCCGAGTAAAGCTCTTTGCTCAGCCCGCTTCTGCGCCGCGTGCAGGACGCCTGGTCCGCGGCTAAGGAGAACCAGACGCCTCCCTCGCGCGCCGTCAAGCGCCGCCGCGTGAGCGGCAAGGTGCCTGTCCCTGCCAGCACCCTCCACACCGCACCTCTCAACTGCCGCTCCACTGCCGCGCCCTGCAAGGCTGTGCGCTGCCATGCAGCGGCTGCCAGTGGTGACGCGGCCTGCAGCAGCCCCAGCGCTCTGCAGCCCTGAGGCGAGGCGCCTCGGACGTGCTGGCTTGACATATTATAAGGTGGCCGATGGCGTTTCGAGGGCTCTGCTTGTCGCGCAGGCCATGCGGCGGGTCGCGCGCTCCCTCCTCTGCGACTTCCGCTGAGGTGGAGCGGCGATGAGGCAGCAGAGGCCGAGCGGCCATGGTGCGGGGCTGCTGGCGGCGTCGCACGCTCTGGCGACGCCCTGGAGCTTGGGGCACGTTCAAAATTCAGCAATCAAGACCGCAACATTGAGGTTATTTGCAACCGCCCCATGCTGCAGGTGCTGGGCACGCACACGCATGTGGCGTGCCCAGCACCGTGTGAATGTGTTTAGGCCCTGGTTTCAGGGCGCCCTGCAAGGCAGAATGCGTAAAAGATTTCATGCTCTGCACCCCGGGCTTGCTGCGCGATCCCCATGCGCACCGCCCGCCTGCTCCAACCATATCGAGGGCATTGCAGCCCCCATGCGCGCAGCGCGCACTGCGCCGAACGGGCCGCTCTGGCAGTGCGTGTTGTGCTGTGTTGATGGTGGAAATGTGCTTTTGCACCATCGTCTCCAGGATTGACTAGTTTTGGCTGTCCCCAGTGACCTTCCCGTGCTGCTCAGCAGCAGTGCGGATGTGGCTGGAGGTACTCATGATTCCTGCATGACAGCATGCCACTGAGCGCCTTGGGTGAAATGCGACGCTCTAGGCGCAGTGTGCTCCAAGCCGGCCGTTCCGGCCGGGATTTATACAAGGCAGGCGCTGCACGCCTCCACCAGGAACACACCTGTGTGTTGAGTGCGGGCTGCAGGCCATCGGAATCGCTTAGACTTGCACTTGTGGTGTTGCCAGAGGTCCAATGTCGGAGGCAGTCGTATGTACAGGTCACAGGCCTCTCGGGCATGGGTAGTAGGTACGGGTTTGGGTGAAGGCATGATTTTGTGGTAGCATAGGTCGGACGGCAATAGTAACAAAGCACACGACAGGGCAGGCTCAGCCGCCCTCACCCACACAGAAGAGCCATTTGCAAGTCCCCAGCTCTAGCTCCAGCATGCCCACCCCGCATACGCACCCAGCAGTGCTGCTCATATTGGCAGCTCGAAGTAGTGGTAAACCGCCTGGAAAATGGGGATGTCTCTCATATCTTGCCCAGCCTTGCGGCCGCTCACACCCAAGGGTATAATGCCGCCGGCCGGCGTGCGCCCCGCTCGACGCACGCGGACCCAAGCAAAGCTCCGCCAGCAGGCCGCCCCGGGCCATAAGCCGGCGCTCAGACCGCGGGCGGCTGAGGCCGCACGCGGCCGCGACGCGCTGCAGCGTCTGCGGCTCCCGCACGCCGTCGTCGAGCGCTGCGGCCGCCGCGGCCGCAACTCCTCCGCCGACCGGCCCGCCGCCACCTGCGCGCGGCGCGCGGCCACCTGTGTCAGCATGCGCGCGCGCCCCGCCACCGCCGCCTGCGCTCCGAGCCTGCGCCTCAGCTCGCAGGCCCGGCACTGGTAGCCCGCTGATGGTGACGGACACCGCCAGCTCTCCGGCCGGGACGTCGCGGCAGCGCATGCAGGGCAGCAGCGGGCATGCAGCGCTGCCTCGAGGAGCGCCAGGCAGACCCGCTCCGTCAGGCTCGAGCGACCCGCCTTGCCACAAGACAAGCGGAGGGGCGCCGTGCGACTCCGCCCTCCCGTGCAGCCTGACCCTGCTCAGGAAGGCGTGCCCGCCGGGCGGGCAGCGGCGGCGGCAGCACGGGCGGAGCCCTGGACTGCACCCCATCACACACCCTACATTAGGCTGCCCGGGCGTGCGCGCCCGCCTCCAGGTCAGCAGCGGCGGCGACAGCGCCATGCGAGCGACCAGCGCGGCGAGCACGTTGCAGAAGTTGTCCAGGTCGGCCGCCAGCTGCGCCGCGCCCGGGCCGCTCAGCCCCCCGAGCGCGCCCAGCTCGGCCACGAGCGCGCCCGCGGCGCCCGCCGGCCACCTGCGCCGCGGCGGGCCCTCAGGGTGCGCGCTGGGTCGGCACAAGATTATAAGTGGATGCTATGCAGTAGCAATGCTTACCCCCGCACAGCCCTAACTGGCTGTAACACCAACACAACCCCTGCGCGCACTCAGAGCCTTCCTGGCCATAGCTGAAGCCTCTTTCAGCCCGCCTCATATGTGACAATACAGGTCGTGCTCGATACTATGATAGACCTGAGCTCCTTCGCGGAGCCTGACTTTGACGCGAAGGCGTGGATTAATGATGCATGCGCGCAAAAGCCCGCTGATGAGGCAGTAGACAGGTACTGTATTGTGGAACTCTGCTTGCCCTGCAGATAAAAAGTGGGCATTGTCAGGTACTGATTGATGATCATCAGAGGGGCCGATCAGTGTGCAACGCCTCATCGTGCAGGTACCTTGCGGACCTGGAGCTGCATGTGCACCTGGCAGCGGAGGATGTGGACGCCGCGCTGGAGG
>JAABUV010002797.1_pt1 | contig 23074 bp, 20 predicted proteins | sample 5559971 | NCBI WGS metagenome assembly JAABUV01 (sample SAMN10711881, study PRJNA513362) | rock metagenome | isolation source: Antarctica rocks | place: Antarctica: Victoria Land, Knobhead nord | collected 2015-12-19
CTGCTCAGCGCCGCCCTGATCATCGCCCAAGCCCGCGAACGCACACGCGAACACGAACTGCGCCAGCAGGAACGGGAGATGGCTGAGCGCGAACGGCAAGCCTGGCGCGGGGCGCACCACGATCCCGCGGCCTCCCCCACCGGACCCGACCCCAACGGTGCGCTCACGCAGCCAGACCCAGCACAGCAGGAACGGGAGCTGGAGGCGATCCGCGCCAGCGCCGCCCGCACCAGCAACGTCACCGCGGAACGCGAAGACGAGTACGCGGCCGCCGCCGCGAGCGCCGCGCACTCCACGCAGACCCCCGCCTCCCAACTGGACCTCGCCGAAAAATGGGCCAACGCCCACGCCTCCCCCGACACCGGGCCCCTCTACCGCGCCGAGCTGGACAACCAGGTTCGGGCCCGGGGCGTTGATCCCGCCGAGATCCTGCTGCCCCCACCCGAAGGACAGCAACCGAGTGGGCAGTACTTCACCCCCACCGTCATCGACCCCGAGCAGGTCCGCCAGGACGCCGACATCAGGGCTGGTGAACTCGAACGTGATCCCGACGCCCGCCGACTGGAAACCGAAACCACCCGCGAGCAAGCCCTCGGCGAGGTCCAAGCCCGCCAAGACGACGGCGCCGAAATACAGGCGGCCGAGCACCCCAACGGGGCCTGGCAGGGCGGTGGGCCAGCGGCGCAGCTGGCGGGCAAGGCCTACAGCAGTGATCCCTCATCGGCCATCCCCGCGCGCCTGGGAGCCAGCCGTAAACAGCCCATCACCAACCGGGACCAAGCCCGCACCCAGAGCAGGGAACGCTGAACCAGAACCACCACCGCGGCTGCGCTGAGCCCCCACCCTTTCCCGGTGGGGGGCTCAGCGCGTCTTCCGGGTTGGGGTAGCAGTCGCGCAGGATCCGCGCTAGCCGTCGCTTCCAATTAGGAGTGGGCGGAGTTCGCCGGCGCGGAGCTGGTCGGGGAGTAAGAACGAGTAGCGCCCGTGCAGGTTGACCTGCTCATGTTGCAGCGGCGAGAGGCGTGCTTGATCAATGTCGGCCGTCGGGGCGCTGGCACTGTCGAGGTGTTCGATAGCTCGGGTCAGCTGCTCCGGGGTCGGGTCACCGGCGTAGCGGCCCCACTGCCTGATCTTGTCCTCGGCGAAGCCGACATCACGCTCGGCCGCCACCTACAGCAGGCCGGCGTCGTCCAGGACGCCGATCAGCGCGGAGGAGGCGACGGTGGTGTAGATGGCGGTGGTGCGGGGGTCGGCGTGTCCCATCAGCTGGCTGATCGCGGCTTGGGGCACTCCCCGCAGCGCCAGGGTGACCCCGTAGTGGTGGCGGAAGGCATGTGCCGCGGCACCGGCCGGCAGGCTTACCCCTGCCCGTAGGGCAATCGTCCGGAGCAGCCGGTCGAGGGTGCGGGGGGTCAGTGGGCTGGTGTCGGTGCGCACGAACAGCAGGCTGGACCGCGTCGGCTTGGGTCCGCCGCCGTGTGTCCTGCGGGCATCCAGCCAGGTATCGAGGGCCTCGACGGTGGCACCCGGCAGGGGGACGTCGCGTTGTTTGCCGCCCTTGGAGCGCCCGACCCGCCAGATCGGCCGTTCGGGGCGGCGGTCGATCTCGGTGATCGTGGCGCCGCAGACTTCCTCGGCGCGGGCGCCGCTGCCCGCGAGGAAGCGCAGCAGGGCGACGTCTCGGTCGGGCCAGAACATCCGCTGCCGATCGGTGGGCTCGGCCCGGGCGGCGGTGACCATCGCCTCGACAGCGTCGGCGTCGACGGCGCGGGGACGTCGTTGGGCGCGGTGGGAGACCCGGAGCAGTTCGCTGTCGCAGGGGTCACGGGTCAGGACGCCTTGGCGGGTCAGCCAGCGGGTGAACCCGCGCAGCGTAGAGAGCATCCGCGCCACGGTGGCCTCGCTCCAGCGTCGTTTGGCGGTGATCACCGCGTCGACCAGGCGGTCCGTGTTCAGCTCGGACAGGGACAGGTGTGCCAGCGCGGACGCCACGTCCAGCCGTGCACCGGCGTCTACCGGCCCGTGATCCCCGGACGTGGAGATGGAGGTGGAGGTGGAGGTGAGCAGCTGGCCCCAGCGGGCCAGGTCGGCGTGCCGGGCGCGGTCGCTGTGGCCCTTGGTGGCTTGCTCGGATGATTCCATCGCCCGCTTGGCGGTCAGCCACGTCTGCGCCAGCTCCGCCAACGGGAGCGCCGCGGCGGCTGGCGTGGGGGAGTGGTGGTGGGTGCGTGGCTCGGGCACCTCGGGACTCTACCGCCGGGTGCGCCGATATTCCCCTATATCGGCGTTGTCGGTGTTACTTCCGGCGGGGCCCGGCGTCAGGGCTGCTGCAGAATCTTGAACGCAGACATCCCTGAGCCGAAACGACGTGAGCAGCTCCAGGAGTTCGTCGTTCGTGACGCGGCGCAGCGCGCCTGGGGGAGTGCACGACCGGGTTGCGGTACATGCTGCTCAAGCCGCGGGTGGACGCGCGGCCGCCTGATCTCTCGGCAGGCTGGCCGTTGTGCGGTCGTCTTAAGGCCGCTCGACCGTTGCTGGTGGACCGGTTTGCGGTTCGCCTTGCGCGGCGTTCGAAACGCTTTCCCACGCTTCCCAAGTGGCGAGGCGACCGGTGTAGACGGCCCGTGCCATGGGCAGGACTGTCGACCCGAGGGCGAACCGCAGGGGCGGCTCCTCGGCGTCTACCACGCTGAGGATGGCTTCAGACGTCGCCTGAGGATCGCCGCGCAACGCGGACCGAAACGCTCGGCATTACGGCAGCCGCCGCCTCGGTCAGGGGGTCGCCCCGCCAAGCCCCAGCGAAACAAGCTCCTCTAGCACGCGGCGGTTTCGTCTGCGGTCGCTGACTGTGATACGTAGCAGCTTGCCTGTGGCGTACGCGATATGGCTGCCCGTTTGGTCGACGGCCTGAACCGGCCTGCCCCGTCGGTTCCGGCGCGTTACCCGCGCCGCTTAGGCTGCTCACGTGACTTACCTAGCCGTCGATGCCCGTTATGAGAAGATGACCTACCGGCGCTGTGGGCGTAGTGGGGTCAAACTGCCGGCGGTCTCCCTCGGCCTGTGGCACAACTTCGGGCATGCGCAGCCGGTAGGTCTGCAGCGCGCTATCTTGCGCCGCGCGTTCGACCTCGGCATTACCCACTTCGACCTGGCCAACAATTATGGACCGCCCTACGGTTCGGCGGAGACGAACTTCGGGCGCGTCTTCGTCGAGGACTTCCGTCCCTATCGCGACGAGTTGTTCATCTCCTCCAAGGCCGGTTACGACATGTGGCCCGGTCCCTACGGCGACGAGGGCTCGCGTAAGTACCTGCTCGCCAGCCTGGACCAGTCACTCGACCGACTAGGCCTGGACTATGTCGACGTCTTCTACTCCCACCGCGACGACCCCCAGACCCCGCTCGAGGAGACGATGGGTGCCCTGGACATCGCCGTCCGCTCAGGGCGCGCACTGTATGCGGGTATTTCCTCGTACTCGCCCGAGCGCACGCGGGAAGCGGCCACAATCCTCCGGTCGATGGGGACCCCGCTGTTGATTCACCAACCGTCGTATTCGATGCTCAACCGTTGGATCGAGGGCGGCTTGCTCGACACCCTCGAGGAGGTCGGCGCGGGCTGCATCGCGTTCTCCCCACTGGCGCAAGGGATGCTGACGGCGAAGTATTTGGACGGTGTGCCGGAGGGATCACGCATGGCGCGTGACTCGTCGTTGTCGCCGGAGCTGCTCAACGAACAGAACCTGGCCAACATCCGCGCACTGAACGATCTCGCTGCCCGGCGCGGTCAGTCGCTCGCCCAACTCGCGTTGGCGTGGTGTCTGCGCGATCCCCGCGTCACGTCGGTACTCATCGGGGCGCGCAGCGTGGCTCAACTCGAGGACAACGTCGCGGCCCTGGACAACCTGCAGTTCAGTGACGATGAGCTGGGTGCGATCGATGAGTTCGCCGTCGAGGGCGGCATCAACCTCTGGCAGCGCAGCAGCAACTAATGCCCGCGCCATGACAATCACTGTTCGCGGGGCGTCGGGAGGGTGTCCACCTCGCGGCTTTGCTCAGTGTCTGGTCGGCTTGCTCCTGTGTCTGCCAATCGTTGATGGCCATGATACGTCGGTGTGGAGATGTGCCCGCATGCCATCGTTGTGTCGGTGGGTTTCGGGCGGCATAGTGGCGGTATGGATTCGTTGACGGTGACCGCTGCGCATGCTGCGACCGCGCGGATGGATATTCACGAGGTGGCCCGTCAGCTCAACAGCCCCTGGGACCCACGCTTGTCGCTGCGCTCGCCGGCACTCCCGACCGTAAGTCGCCGATCCGCTGGGCCAAGTCCGACGGCCCGACCCCGGGGCCTGCCTACTCCCGTTGGCGGTCATCCGGCGGGCCGGGCGTGGACCCACACCGCAGGTGCAGAGGGCGAGCACGTCGCCCGTTCCTGGTTCATCGGTGCCAACCCAGTCCTGCAGGAGACCACCCCGCTGACCGCCATCCGCAACGACCGCGGCGATGACCTGATGCTCGCGGTGAAGGTTCTGCTTGAGGACACGCCGGACACGTGAGCCGCCCGGCAACGGACACGGCACCACCGTTAGCTCCACGACCGCACGCCCCGACAGCACCACCGGCCTGCATCTGCAGGCGACGACCGACCTGGTGAGCCTGCGTGTCGCGCGGTCCTCCCGCGGACCGCTGACCTCTACTACGACAGGGCAATCCTGAAGGAAGCTGGTCGCGTTTCGACGTTCAAAGACGGACCGTCTGCCCCGATGACCACCCGAGAGTCCGCGTCCGCCGTGGTCCTCGCCTACGCCAAGCGGCGCCTCGGCCACATGACCCGGTGGCGAAGAGACGCCGCCGCAGTCGGGCTGTCCCTGGCCGAGTTCACTGACCTCGTCGGCCGAGAGTGGGCCGCCACCGAAACCGCGCTCGAAGGTGAACTCGCCGCCCGCAACGTGGCAGCGCCACCGTCGCTGCCCTGCGTGGCGAGAACCGCCAACATCACCACCACCGTGTCCCGCTGGGCCCACAACCTGTACCGGACGACGGCACCACTCCCCTGGGCCTCACCTACTACAGTAAGCACGCCACCGGGCGGTGTTGGGCCTACTGGCTCACCGACGCACACCCACCAGGGTTGGCGTGCGACGAGGGTTCCCCGATCACCGACACTGACCTGCGGGGGATCGCTGACCGGTTCCGCATCCGAGTTTGGTAAACCGCCTACCCGGTCGAGCCACGCGCGCTCGCGCGGAAATGCCGGAAACTTTCCGCAGGGCTTTCGGCCGTGCAGGGATTCCGGTGGTCCTTGGTGAATCTCAGCCGGCTGCGTAGCCCCTTCGGTGTCCGGGTCGCCAGCAACGTGAAAGCCGTTGTCCGGGTCGCTGGAAAAATTGGCTGGGTCTCAGGTGGTGCTCATTCAGTCGGTCTGGGATCGTCCTGTGCCCCGGGTAGCAGCCCTGTGTGACCGCATCTGCGGTTCACGCCAGTCAGTTTCTCAGACGGACAGGAGGCTCATCTGGAAGCTGTAGCGCGCGGCGGCATAGATGTGGCTGCCGTACTCGACGCCGGTGCCGTGGTCGTCGTATGCGGTGCGCTGCATGGTTAGTAGTGCGGCACCTTTGCGTTCGCCGAGGCCGCGGGCCTCGGCGGCGCTCGCTGTGCGTGCACCGATCACTTGTGTCGCCGAGTGCAGTTGGACACCGGCTTGACGCAGCAGCTGGTACAGCCCCTGCTCTTCGAGTGCCTCAGTGGTGATCGACAGTCGTTCCGTGGGGAGGTAGTTCGTCATGTGCGCGATCGGTTGGTCCAGCGCGTGGCGTAGTCGGACGATCGTTATCACGGGGGAGCCCTCCGGAACGGAGAGCGCATCGGCGATTTCGGGGGGAACCTCTTCGATGGTGTTGGACAGCACCGTTGTGCTCGGACGCTGTCCGCTCGCCGCGAGGTCGTCGAACAGGCTGGTCAGCTCCAGGGACCGCCGCACCTTCGGTGATACCACACGGGTGCCTTCCCCGCGCTGTCGCACGACGAGCCCTTTGTCCACGAGATACTCCATCGCCTTGCGCACGGTGGGTCGGGACAGCCCAAGCAGTGCCGCTAGATCGAGCTCATTCACCAGGCGCATCCCGGGTGTCAGCTCGCCCTCTGCGATCGATTGCTCGAGCTGCTGCGCGAGTTGGTAGTAGAGCGGGATCGGCGAGTTCTTGTCCACGGTGAGGGCGCGGGCTAACGCAACTTCCGCTACTGGCCGCACAGACATAAGGCGAATATGTCATAGCAAACTGACAAAAGCAATAGTATGTTTGTCACAACAAAGTATTGACAGTTCTAGATCGAGGGGGTTGCCTGTGTGACATAGATCGCATGCTGCAGCGGCGGACCCCACGATCCCGGTGGGGACAGATAGGAGACAGCTGAGTGGACACGATCGAGCACTGGATCGACGGCAAGCGGACTGCGGGCTCATCCACGAGAATGGCACCGGTGTGGAACCCCGCCACCGGTGCACAACAATCTCAGGTGCTGCTCGCCACCGAAACCGATGTGACCGTGGCGGTCGGGGTTGCCCGCCAGGCATTCGAGGAATGGTCGCAGGCCTCGCTGAGCCGGCGCTCGAAGGTGCTGTTCGCCTTCCGAGAACTGGTGCACAGCCACACGCCGGCATTGGCGGAGTTGATCACCGATGAGCATGGCAAGGTGCTCTCCGACGCCGCTGGTGAGGTACAACGGGGGATGGAGGTCGTCGAATTCGCCTGCGGTATAGCGCATCTTCTCAAGGGTGAGTACTCCGACCAGGTGTCCACCGGCGTCGACACCTTCTCCTTCCGTGAGCCGCTCGGCGTGGTCGCCGGGATCACCCCGTTCAACTTCCCGGTGATGGTGCCGATGTGGATGCACCCGGTCGCCATCGCCTGTGGCAACGCCTTCATCCTCAAGCCGAGCGAGCGTGACCCGTCCGCATCCATGCTGATCGCTGAACTCTGGCAACAGGCGGGGCTGCCGGACGGGGTGTTCAACGTCGTTCACGGTGACAAGGAATCCGTCGACGCGTTGCTCGACTCGCCGGATGTCGCGGCGGTGTCCTTCGTCGGTTCGACCCCGATCGCCAAGTACATCCACGAGCGCGCCTCGCTGACCGGCAAGCGCGTCCAGGCCCTCGGCGGCGCCAAAAACCATGCCATTGTGCTGCCCGACGCCGACGTCGACTTCGCGGCCGACCACCTGGTCGCCGGCGCGTTCGGCTCGGCCGGGGAGCGGTGCATGGCGGTCTCGGCGGCGGTGGCGGTCGGTAGCGCCGGCGACGCGCTGGTCGCGGCCGTCACCGCCAAGGCGCACACCGTCAAGGTGGGCTCGGGACGGGACGCCGGCAGCGAGATTGGTCCGGTGGTGTCCCGGCAAGCCCAGGACCGGATCGTCGGGCTCATCGGCACCGGCGAGAGCCAGGGCGCACGGCTGGCAGTCGATGGCAGACAGCTCGTCGTCGACGGTTACGAGAACGGCTTCTTCGTCGGACCAACCGTTCTCGATGGCGTTACCACCACGATGGACGTCTACGCCGAAGAAATCTTCGGGCCGGTGCTGTCGGTGCTGCGGGTCGACACCGTCGAGGACGCGATCGCGTTGGTCAACGCCAATCCGTACGGCAACGGCACCTCCATCTTCACCTCCAGCGGTGCCGCCGCCCGCACGTTCCAACGGGGTGTGAAGGTCGGGATGATCGGCATCAACGTCCCGGTCCCGGCCCCGATGGCCTACTACTCCTTCGGCGGCTGGAAGGACTCACTGTTCGGGGACAAGCACGTCCACGGACCGGAGGGCGTCTCGTTCTACACCCGCGCCAAGGTCATCACCTCGCGGTGGCCCGACCCGCACCACACAGCCGACGCCAGCTACCACTTCCCAACCGCCACCTGAGGCGAAACCTCTGTGTAAAGGAGAACGACATGATCCGTCGAACGCCGAAGTGGCTGTGGGCCACCCTCCTCGTCCCCCTACTTGCGCTGTCGGCGTGCAGCAGCGCGAACGGGGTGAACAACGCGCCCAAGGCCGGTGGTGGTGGCAGTGGAGGCTATGGCTACAAGATCGCGATGGTCACCCATGGCGGGGCCGGTGACGCCTTCTGGAGCGTCGTCAAGGGCGGCGCTCAGCAGGGCGGCAAAGACATGGGCGACGACGTCAACTACCAAAGCAGTGGTGACCCGACGGCTCAGTCGCAACTCATCGACGCCGCGGTGAACCAGAAACCAGACGGCCTCATCGTGTCAATGGCGAATCCGCAGGCGTTGAAGGCATCCGTGGAGAAGGCTGTCGCTGCAGGTATCCCCGTCATCACCATCAACGCCGGAGGGGCGGAGTCGAAAGCGTATGGTGCCCTGTCCCACATCGGCTCGGACGACAAGGTCGCCGGTGAGGCGGTCGGTACCCAACTCAAGACCCAGGGTGCCAAGAACGTCATCTGCGTGATCCACGAGGCCGGCAACGTCTCGCTGGAGAATCGTTGTGCCGGGGTCAAATCCACCCTTGGTGGCATGGTCACCAACCTTCAGGTCGACGTCAACAACCTGCCGGCCGCGGGCGCCACGCTCAAGGCAAAACTGCAGGCCGACAAGTCCATCGACGGTGTCGTCACGCTCAACGCCCAGGTCGCCACGGCCGCGGAGTCCGCGATCTCCGACACGAGCTCCTCGGCGAAACTGGCCACCTTCGACCTGAACGCGGATGTCGCCAAGGCCGTGCTGGACGGCAAGATCACCTTCGCGGTGGACCAACAGCCCTACCTGCAGGGCTACCTGGCCGTCGTAATGCTGACGCAGTACAAGTCGAACCTGAACGTCCTCGGGGGCGGCATGTCGGTGCTGACCGGGCCGCAGCTGATCACCAAGGACAACGCGGCCGCGGTGATCAAGCTCGCTGCCGGAGGTACGCGATGACGGCAATTGCCGCCCGGCCGGTGGATGAGCGGGTCGCGAATATCGGGGTGCTGCGGCGGTTGCTGGTCAAACCGGAGTTCGGCGCGCTGATCGGCGCGGTCGTGGTCTTCGTGTTCTTCGCCGTCGAGTCGAGCGTCTTCCGCTCGCCAAGCGGGTTTGCGAACTGGCTGGACACCGCCTCCACGGTGGGCATCATGGCCGTGCCCGTGGCGATGCTCATGATCGGTGGCCATTTCGACCTCTCCGCTGGGGTGCAGACCGGCACCGCGGGGCTGGCCACCGGCATCTTCACCACCTACTGGGGTCTGAACGTTTACGCCTCCCTGTTCGCGTCGTTGCTGCTGATGCTGGGCATCGGTTTGCTCAACGGCTACCTGGTCACCCGCACCGGGCTGCCCAGTTTCATCATCACCCTCGGCACGTTCCTGGGCCTGCAAGGTGTGAACCTCGGCGTCACCAAGCAGGTCACCAACACCGTCCAGGTGTCCAACCTCGACCTGGTGCCCGGCTATCAGGCGCTGAAAGATGTCCTGGGCAGCACCTTCACCGTGGGCGGAACCAAGTTTCAGATCGCAATTTTGTGGTGGATCGTGTTCACCGCGCTGGGCGCCTACGTGCTGACGAGAACCCGGTTCGGCAACTGGATCTTCGGCACCGGCGGCGACGTGACCGCAAGCAAGAACGTCGGGGTGCCGACCGACCGCACCACCCTCGCGCTGTTCATGCTGACATCGGCGGGTGCCTGGTTCGTGGGCAACACCCAGATCGTGCGGTTCGGCACCATCCAAGCCCAGGTCGGCATCGGCAACGAGCTCATCTTCATCGTCGCCGCGGTCATCGGGGGCTGCCTGCTCACCGGGGGATACGGGTCCGCGATCGGGGCCTCGGTAGGCGCGCTCATCTTCGGCATGACCGAGCAGGGCATCGTCTACGCCGGGTGGAACTCCGACTGGTTCAAGTTGTTCGTCGGCGCGATGCTGCTGCTCGCCGTCCTGGCCAATCAGTTCGTCCGCCGCTACGCCGAGCAGAGCAGGAGATAGCTGCCATGCCTGAGAACAACATCAAAGACGAGATCAACAATGTCACCGAAGAGCCGAAAATCGTCACGGACACCGACGGCGCACCGCTGCTGGAGATCCGGGAGGTCACCAAGATGTTCGGCAGCGTGATCTCGTTGGCGGAGATCTCCACGACGGTCCGCGCCGGCAAGGTGACCTGCGTCCTCGGCGACAACGGTGCCGGCAAGTCGACGTTCATCAAGATTCTGTCCGGGGTGTACCAGCCCGACCACGGGCAGCTGCTCATCGACGGTAACCCAGTCCGCTTCGGCACCCCGCGCGCTGCCCTGGACGCCGGCATCGCCACGGTCTTCCAAGACCTGGCGATGGTTCCACTGATGGCGATCTGGCGGAATTTCTTCCTCGGTCTGGAACCCACCAAAGGCTGGGGTCCGTTCAAACGGTTCGACGCCGAGAAGGCAAAGCGAATCACCCGGGAGGAGATGGCGGACATGGGTATCGACATCCGCGACCCCGACCAGCCGGTAGGAACCCTCTCCGGGGGTGAGCGCCAATCAGTGGCCATCGCCCGCGCGGTGCACTTCGGTGCCAAGTTGTTGATCCTGGACGAGCCGACCTCCGCTCTCGGGGTGAAGCAGGCCGGTGTCGTGTTGAAGTACATCATCGCCGCCCGTGACCAGGGCCTCGGCGTCATCTTCATCACCCACAACCCGCACCACGCCTACCCAGTGGGCGACCGCTTCCTGCTGCTCAAACGGGGCAAGAGTCTCGGCGACTTCGCCAAGTCCGAGATCACCCTGCCCGAACTGACCGGACTGATGGCCGGTGGCGCCGAACTCGAACAACTCGCCCACGAACTCGAAGGCGACCAGGGGGACGGCGACTCAACCACCACCCTCGGCCGGCAGCTGTTGGAAGAAACCAAACCAGTCAGCTGACCATCGACGGCGAGAAGAGAGGGAGTTTCGTATGTCAGTACGGATCGGTGTCATCGGCGTCGGCGTCATGGGCGCCGAGCACGCCCGGCTGCTCAGCCACGAGGTGTCCGGCAGCAAGGTGGCGGCCGTGTTCGACGTGGACCAGCAACGGGCCGTGCAGGTAGCGGCGGCCAGCGGGGCGCGGGTCCATGACGATCCCATGGTGCTGATCAAGGACGATGAGATCGACGCGGTGGTGGTGGCATCCGCTGATCCAACCCATGAGCAGTTCGTTCTGGCTGCGCTGGCCGTGCAGAAGCCGGTGCTGTGTGAGAAACCGCTCGCCCCCGATCTCGTTGGCTGTGCCCGCATTCTCGATGCGGAGGTCGCGGTGGGTCGTCGTCTGGTGAGCGTCGGCTTCATGCGCCGCTACGACCAGGGCTATGCAGCATTGAAGGACGCCGTCATCAGTGACCGGGTGGGCCGGCCGTTGATGATGCACTGCACGCACCGCAACACCGCCGCTGCCCCAGGGGTGGACAGCTCGGTGCTGATCTCGGGGTCGGCGATCCACGAGATCGACGTCGCGCGCTGGCTGCTTGCAGAGGAGCTGGCGGCAGTGACGGTGCACACGCCTCGTCGGGGCGCGGGGGCCACCGGAACCCAGGATCCGCTGTTCTTGGTGTTCGAATCGGTCAGCGGCGTTCTGGTCGATGTGGAGGTGTTCGTCAATGCCGGCTACGGATACGAGGTCCGTTGTGAGCTGGTCGCCGACCGGGGAACCGTGTCCCTGGATTCCCCATCCCCCACGGTCCTGCGGAGCGCCGGCAGCGTGGGACGGGTGGTGCCGGTGGACTGGCGGCCACGATTCGCGGATGCCTACCGCCGGGAACTTCAGGATTGGGTTACGGCCACCGAGGCGGGTCTCCCCGCGTGCGGGGCTTCCGCGTGGGACGGCTATGCCGCGACCCACATCGCCCAGGTGAGCATCCGCGCACTGGAAACCGGTGCACGGCAGACGGTGTCGCTGCCCGATCAGCCGGGCCTGTACCGATGAGCGCGCCAACGACGGGCCCGCTCGAGGTACTTACCGTGGGGCGGGTCGGCGTCGACCTGTACCCGGAGCAGTCCGGTGTCCCGTTGTCGCAAGTTGCCACGTTTGCCAAGTCCCTCGGCGGGACGGCCACCAATGTGTCGGTCGGTGCGGCCCGACTGGGCCGGCGTACCGCGGTGCTGACCAAGGTCGGACCAGACGATTTCGGGGGCTACGTCCGCCAAGCCCTCACCGAGTTCGGGGTCGATACGCGGTACGTCGGTACCTCCCCGGATCTGCTCACACCGGTGGTGTTCTGCGCATTGAACCCGCCGGCAGATCCTCCGTTGCTGTTCTACCGGCTGCCCGTCGCACCGGACCTCACCCTGACAGCCGAGGACGTGCCGTGGCCTCTGGTGCACGAGGTGCCGCTGCTGTGGGTCACCGGCACGGGCGTCTCGGTGGAGCCGGCGCGCCAGACCCAGCTCGACATGCTCAACCACCGTAACCGCCCGGAGGCGGCCAGCGGCCGGTGGACGGTGCTCGACCTGGACTGGCGGCCGATGTTTTGGCCGTCCCCGGAGCACGCCCGCCGGGCGTACACCTTGATGCTCGAGAACGTCAATGTCGTGGTCGGTAACCGGGCCGAGGTGGAGGTCGTCGTCGGCACCACGGACCCGGAGGAGGCGGCGCGCAGACTGCTCGCGAACGGTGTGGAACTTGCCCTGGTCAAGAAGGGGGCCGAAGGTGTGCTGGTCGCGACGAAGGACGGCATGACCACTGTTGCCCCCCAGCCCGTTGACGTGGTGTGCGGGCTGGGGGCCGGCGATGCGTTCGGCGGCGCGCTCATTCACGGCCTGCTGTCCGGGTGGGATCCGGTGCGCTGCGCCGAGTACGCCAACGCGGCCGGTGCGATCGTCGTGTCCCGGCTGGCCTGTGCCGATGCGATGCCAACCATCGACGAACTCGACGCCATGGTCTCGAAGCGCCATGCGTCAGAAGAAGTGATCTGATGGGAACCCTCAGCGACGCGCAGTGGCAGCAGCTGCTGACTATCCGGACCACACGCCCCGGTGCCATCGCCGAGGCCTACGCCCGACGTGCACGACCGGCACACCTGCTCAACGAGCGTGGCACGATGTTCCTGGTGGCCGCGGATCATCCGGCGCGCGGCGCGCTGCGCTCGGGTGCGAACTCGATGGCCATGGCGAACCGGCGCAGCCTGCTCGACCGGTTGGTCACCGCACTGGCCCACTCGGATGTGGACGGGATGCTGGGTTCGCCGGACGTGATCGAGGAGCTGCTCTTGCTGGGTGCCTTGGAGGGCAAGGTCGTCATCGGGTCGATGAACCGAGGCGGCCTCGACGGGGCGAGCTGGACCATGGACGACAGGTTCACCGGGTACGACGCGGCGAGTATCGCCGCGTGCCGGCTCGAGGGCGGCAAGATGTTGCTGCGCATCGACGATGAGGACCCGGGCACCGTGCCCACCCTGCAGGCCTGCGCACAGGCCGTCACCGAATTAGCCGCGCACCAGCTGATGGCCATGGTCGAACCGTTGCCCTATCACCGCGCCGCCGACGGCACCCTGATCCTGCAGCAGGACGCACCTTCGCTCGCGCGGGCGGTGACGGTCGCCTCCGCCTTGGGCACGACCAGTGCCTACACCTGGCTGAAGATGCCAGCGTGCGACAACCCGGACGTGGTGTACGGGGCAACCACTTTGCCGTGTGTGGTGCTCGGTGGTGTGCCTGGCCCGGACCGCGCCGCGCAGGTGGACTCGTGGGGAAAGACCCTGCGCCAACCCGTGGTCCGTGGCCTGGTCGTTGGCCGCACCGTCCTGTACCCCGACGACGGTGACGTCGCCGGCACCGTCGATGCCGCCGCGAAGGTGCTGCGCGCAGCCAGCGAAGGAATCCCCGCATGACGTTGCACGTCCCCGCCGCCGAACCTCTCGTCCTCACCCCGCAGGACGCCGGCTGGGAATGGGCCGGACTGCAGGTCCTGCGTTTGCGACCCGGCATCGGGCAGTCCGTGCGTACCGGTGATGCCGAAGCATTTGTGCTCCCGCTGTCCGGTGGGCTGACCGTCGAGGTGGCCACCATGTCCGGGGAGCACGAGGCATCCTTCGCCCTGGCCGGTCGCCAGTCGGTGTTCACTCAGGTCAGCGACTTCGCCTATGCCGGACGGGACAGCATCCTCACCCTGAGCAGTGCCGCCGGTGCCGAGGTGGCCCTGCCCTCGGCCCGGTGTCAGACCCGACGCCCACCCGCGTATGGTGCCGCGGCGGATGTCCCGGTGGAGCTGCGCGGAGCTGGTCCGGCAACCCGACAAGTCACGAACTTCGGCGTACCCGGGGCATGGGATCACGCGGAGCGGCTGATTTGTTGCGAGCTGATCACGCCCCCCGGTAACTGGTCGAGTTACCCGCCGCACAAGCACGACACCACCGATCCCTGTCCGGTGGTGAACGAAGAGATCTACTATTACCGCATCGCAGGTGCGGACCAGGTCACGCCGAGCCGGGAGGGGTTCGGCCTGCATCGCACGTACACCGGTCCGGAGCATGCTACCGCGGGACTCGCCGAGCTGGACGAGTTCCTCGAGGTGCGCGACGGTGACGTGGTGCTGATCCCGTACGGTTACCACGGCCCCTGTGTCGCTGCGCCCGGGTATCCGATGTACTACCTGAATGTCCTCGCCGGGGCCGGCGCGCAACGCTCGATGGCCTTTTGCGACGACCCGGGACACGCCTGGATACGGGACTCCTGGTCGACCATGCTCACCGACCCGCGGTGCCCGGTCACCTCGGCTGTCGGTCGCCTTGACCACGGGAGTGCGACATGAGCGGGACCCTGCGGCTGACCACGGCCCAGGCGCTGGTCAGATGGCTGATCGCCCAGCGCTCGGAACTACTCGACGGCACCGACGTCCCGCTCTTCGCCGGGGTGTTCGGGATCTTCGGGCACGGCAACGTGCTCGGACTGGGTACCGCCCTGCACGAGGTGCGCGATGAGTTGCCGACCTGGCGTGGCCAGACGGAACAGGGAATGGCGTTGGCCGCGGCCGGCTACGCCCGGGCGATGGACCGCCGCCAGGTCATGGTGGCGACCTCCTCGGTGGGCCCTGGGGCGTTGAACATGGTCACCGCCGCCGGCCTGGCTCACGCCAACCGTCTGCCGCTGCTGTTGCTGCCCGGTGACACGTTCACCGGACGGGCACCGGATCCGGTGCTGCAGCAGGTCGAGCACTTCGGCGACGCCTCCATCAGCGTGAACGACGCGTTCCGACCGGTCTCCCGGTATTTTGATCGGATCACCCGTCCGGAGCAGCTGCTGGCCTCGTTGCCTCAGGTGGCCCGGGTGCTCACCGATCCCGCCGACACCGGTCCGGTGGTGCTCGCGTTGCCTCAAGACGTGCAGGCCGAGGAATTCGACTTCCCGACGGCCATGTTCGCCCGCCGGGTCCACCGTGTACCGCGACCCCGCCCGGACATCAATGCCCTTACCGAGGCCACCGCCATCCTGCGTGCGGCCCGCCGTCCGCTGCTCATCGCTGGCGGCGGGGTGCGTTATTCGGGAGCGGCGCCGCAAGTCCTCAACTTCGCGGTCGCCCATGGGGTGCCGGTCGTGGAAACCTCAGCGGGACGCACCCTGCTGCCTGATCCGCATCCCCTGAACGCCGGTGGGCTCGGCACGATCGGCTCTTCTTCCGCGAACGCCCTGGCCGCGGACGCCGATGTGGTGTTGGCCGTGGGCACCCGGCTGCAGGACTTCACCACCGCGTCCTGGAGCGTGTTCTGCAGCGACGTCCGGCTGGTCACGATCAACGCCGCCCGATTCGACGCGGTGAAACACGCCGCGTACGCGGTGGTCGGGGACGCCCGGGAATGTCTCATCGAACTCGGCGCTTCACTGGCCGGTTGGAAGGCGGACGCGGCGTGGACCGCACGCGCGGGCATCGAGCGGGAGTCGTGGAACACCCACATCGACGCCCTGCGTGCCGGAGTGACCCCCGGTGGCACCCTCACCTACGCCCAGGTGGTGGGGATTGTCAACGACGCCAGTGGCCCCGACGACTACATACTCGGCTCCTCCGGTGGGATGCCGGGGGAGCTGAACGGCGGCTGGCGCGCCGGCGCGGTTCCCACCACCGCCGGCGCGACATCCGGGGCCACCATGGACCTCGAATACGGCTTCTCCTGCATGGGCTATGAGATCGCCGGACCCTGGGGTGCAGCGATAGCACGCGCGGTAACCAACCCTGCCGGCTTGGTTACCGCACTGTTGGGTGACGGCTCCTATTTGATGCTCAACTCCGAGTTGTACTCCGCGGCCTTCGCCGGGCACCCGTTCGTCGCCGTCGTCTGCGACAACGGCGGATACGCCGTGATCCACCGGCTGCAGACCAACCAAGGCGGCGACGGTTTCAACAACCTGCTCAGCGATTGCACGGGACCCGGCGCAAAACCGGGCGGGGTGCGCGTCGACTTCGCCATGCACGCACAGGCACTGGGCTGTGCGGTGGTCGATGTGCCCGCCGGTGCAACGGTGGAAGACCTCCGCGCGGGCTATGCACGGGCCCGGCAGCTCGCGGTCAACGAGCAGCGTCCCGCTGTGCTGGTGTGCCGGACGCACCCGTCGGCTTGGACTGAATCCGGCGCCTGGTGGGAAGTCGGCGTTCCCCCATCGCTGTCCGGACGAGAGGCCTACGCGGCGACAAAGCCTCGCCAGTTGCGCTGGATCGAGACCTAAACCTGCCACCAGCGCGTAGATCCCGGAGCGTTGTTCAGATACTCAGCTCTGCGACGAACGCACAACGCCTGCGGCCTCTTCGAGATACTGGTCAGCGAGCTGGGCGGCGAGGTCTTCGCGATCCTCATCCAAAACCATGTTCACTCGGTAGGTGTAGTCGTCCCGCAACTCTTCAAGGCGAGTGGTCAGGTCGGGGCTCAATGTCACTGTCACGCTCGCTACAACGGCTGGCGGGCACGGGATGTTTCGGACAGAGCTGTGGTGTCGCCCACTGGCGTGCGCGTAGCTGCGGCTGGGGCTTCTCCTGGGGTTCAGACAGTGATCAGGGTCTTGAGCTGGGTCCGGTCGGTGAGCGCGGTGTGCAGCGCGTCAGCGGCCTGGCGCAACGGGAATCGTGCGGTGATGAGGCGGGGGAGGTCGATCCTGCGGGTCTGCGCGAACGCCGCGGCAGCCGCGAACGCGCCCGGGCCGTACCGGAAGCAGCCGCGCAGCTCGTATTCGTAGCGCTGGGCACGGATCAGGAGGTCCTCGGGGACCGTACGGCGCGCGGGTGTGCCGACGAGCGCGATCCGGGCGCCAGGGCGCAGCGCACCGAGATCACTGAGGGCCTCGGGCGCGCCTGAACACTCGAACAGCACGTCGCTCGCACCCTCACGGAGGTCGTCGGCGCGTTCGTGCACGGCGTCGGCGATCGCCCGGGCTGAGGAGAGTCGGTCCGGATCGGGGTCGATGACGTCCACCCATGTCGCGCCGGCTGCCCGCGCGACTTGGGCGACGAGCTGGCCGATGGGGCCGGAACCGGTGACCACGACGCGCTCGCCGAGGGTGAGCCCGGCGCGGCGTACGGCCCAGACCGCGACCGCTAGAGGCTCGACGAGCGCAGCCTCCTCGGGGGTCAGGCCGCTCACGGGATGGACGTTGGTCGCGGGTACGACCACGGTCTCGCGCAGCGAGCCGTCAGTGGGAGGGGACCCGAAACAAGTACCGTTCGTGCACAGGTTGTACCGCCCGCCGCGGCATAATGGGCAGGTGTGGCAGGCGAATGCAGGCTCGATCGACACATGCTGACCGATCAATCCCGGCAGAGCACCGTCTGTGGCTTCGATGACGACACCCGAGGCTTCATGTCCGAGCACGAGCGGTCCACGGACAACGTTGGAGCCGTTGCGACCCGCGGCGTAGTAGTGCAAATCGCTGCCGCACAGCCCGGTCGCGCCGACAGCGACGCGCACCCAGCCCTCCCGCAGCTCGGGGACGGGCAGTTGCGCAATCCGGATGTCCTTGACGCCATACAGCACCGCGGCGGTCTGCGTATGAGTTGTTGTTGACGGGAACGATGTCACTGTGCCACCCACCAGGAACCCTTCCTTGGTTAGCTGGGTAGCGTGACCCATTGCTGGTCGCGGGCGGATTCGGCCATACAGTCCAGGGCACGCGCGCTGCGGACGGCGTCGTCGACAGTGGCACCGCACGGCTTGCCGTCGGCAATGGAGCGCAGGAACCGGGCGGCCTCAACGACTTTCAGGTCGTCGTAGCCAAGCGCTATGCCGGAACCAGGCTGAAAGGCCCCGGTCTCACCCTGGCCGGGACCGACGAGCACGGTTTGCACCGTCTGATCGAGGTAGTCCTCACCGAGGCTGATCCCGAGTTCGCCCATCCGGCGGAAGTCCCAGTAGAGCGCCCCCTTGGTGCCGTGAATTTCAAAGCCGTAGTTGCACTGGTCGCCGACGCTGATCCGGCTTGATTCCAGCGAACCCCGCGCACCGCTGGTGAACCGCAGCAGGCAGTTCAGGTAGTCCTCGTTCTCAACCTGTCCGACTTCACCACCCTCAGCCAACGCGAAGTGACTCGTCGCCCGGGTCGCCTTCGGCCGCTCGCCAATGAAGATCGCGGTGTCGGCCACCAGCGAGTGGATCTCGCCCAGCAGAAACCGGGCGAGGTCGACACCGTGGGAGACCAGATCCCCGAGCACACCCGAGCCACCCTGCTTGCGCTCAAACCGCCAGGTCAAAGCGCCGTGCGGATGCGCGGCGTAGTCGGTGAGGAGGCGGAAGCGGGCATTGGTGACGGTGCCGATGGCGCCCTGCTCAATTACGGTGCGCGCGTGCTGGACGGCGGGCGCATTGCGGTAGTTGAAGCCGACCGTGCTCTGCACCCGCGCGGCAGCGACGGCGGCAGCGACGGCCTCGGCGTCGGCAGCCAGTACCCCGACCGGTTTTTCGATCCACAAGTGCTTGCCTGCGCGGGCGACGGCCTCGCCGATCTCGCGGTGCAGGAAGTTAGGGGCGGTCACGCTCACGGCCTGGACCCGGTCGTTGGTGAGGACGTCTTGCCAGCGGTCGGTGCTTCTGGTGAAGCAGTAGCGATCGACGGCGTCACTGAGCCGATCAGGTTCCGGGTCGGCGACCAGGACGAGCTCCGGGGCCAGCGCGAGCTCGGGATAGTGCTGCAGGACGCGGCTGTAGGCGCGGGTGTGCGCGTGCCCCATCCAGCCGAAGCCGACCACGGCTACGCCCAGTATTTGCCGGCTCATCGCGCAGCGATCGAGGTGAGAAAGTCGATGCTGCGGCGAACATCGAGTACAGGGCCGGCGCCGTCAGCGGGCTCGTCGTACAGCGCGCAGTCCTGCTCCAGGACGTACCAGCCCTGGTAACCGACGTTCTCTAACGCTGACACAACGGCCGCGATGTCGAGATCGCCGTCGCCCAGCGGCGCGTACAGGCCGTCACGGACGGCCCCGATGTAGCTGCTGTCGCCGGCGGACACCCTAGCGGCCACCGCGGTGCGAACGTCCTTCAGGTGCACATGCGCGACCCGGTCGGCGGCCTGGGTCAGCAGTTCAAGCGGCTGCATCCCGCCGATGAGGAGGTGCCCAGTGTCCAGGCATAGCTTGACGTCGCTGGAGTCCAATAGCCGCAGTACGGAGTCCCTGTCCTCGATGGCGGTTCCGACGTGGGGGTGCAGGGTCGCAGCCATCCCGTGTGCGGCGATCACGTCCTGCAACCGTCCAAGGTTGCCGACGAGAATCTTCCACTCGTCGTCGGAGAGCGCTACTTTCCGGTCGTAGCTCCCATCGGTCGACCGCGCGGCGAGGACAACGACCTGAGATCCGGCGGCCGCAAGAGTGGCGATCGCCGCAGTGGCTTCGGCCAGATCCAGCACGGGATCAATATGCAACGGAACCGGCAGAAAGCCACCGACCAGGCTCATGTCGTAACGGCCGAGGTGGGCACGGACATCCGCTGCTTGCGCGCCGAGGTAACCGGTCGGGCCAAGGTCCGTGGTGCGCAGGCCAAGGTCATGCATCTCGGCGAGCACGCGGTCGGGGGCCAGTTCGTAGCCCCACCCGGGGGCCTCGCATACACCCCACGAGATGGGCGCACCGGCAATCCGGTCGACGATGGAAGTGGTGTTCATGCTGGCTCCTCGTACCGCGGGGGATGCTCATTGAGAATTGACCTTACAACTAGAGCGCTCTAGTCATCCAGTATCATCGGGGCCACCACCGGTTGTCAATAAGCTTTGGAAAGGATTCAATGCGTAATGTGTCGGCGCGAGACGTGTCGGCGTCGTCACGCCCACTGCCGCGCCCGGGTCGTGCGTTGACCCTCGAAGACGTCGCCGCCCGAGCGGGTGTGTCCAGGGCGCTGGTCTCCATTGTGATGCGCGAGGCCCCCGGCGCTAGCGCAATGACCCGGCAGCGTGTGCTCGCCGTGGCCGAGGAACTGGGCTACCGGCCCGATATCCGGGCCAGGCTGCTCGCCCGCCGGCGAACCCGATTGCTCGGCGTGACACTGGCCCTGAACAACCCGTTCCACGCCGACATCACTGAAGGCATCTACGCCGCCGCCGAGCCGCTGGGCTACCAGGTGGTGCTGAGCGCGGTAACCGGTACCCGAGAGCCGGGCCAGGCCGTCGATACGCTGCTGTCCTACCGTTGCGAGGCGGCAATCCTGCTAGGCGCCCTGATGCCAAACTCTGCGCTCGCAGCAGTTGCTGAAATGTTGCCAGTGGTCGTGGTCGGTCAACCCACGTCGAATCCAGGCGTCGACGTGGTGCGCGCCGCGGACGACCAGGGAATGCGGCTGGCCGTGGACCATCTCGTCGAACTTGGTCATCGCTCCATCGTGCACGTCGATGGCGGCAGAGCTCCCGGCGCCGCGGCGCGTCGTGACGGATACCAGGCCGCGATGAAACAACGCGGACTCGCGCCGACCATTCAAATTTTCGCTGGTGGCGACGCCGAAGACGACGGGGCGGCAGCCGCCCGCACACTCGCCGCCGCCTACATACCGGACGCGGTGGTGACCTACAACGACCGCAGCGCGGTCGGATTGCTCGACGTCTTCGCCCGCTCTGGAATCACCGTCCCGGGCAACATCTCAGTGGTTGGCTACGACGACAGCCAAGTCGCCTGGCTGCCCTATCTGCGGCTGACGACGGTGAGCCAGGATGCAACGCAGCTCGCGAGCCTCGCGGTCGAGCGTGCCGTGGCACGACTGGAGCACCAACAGATCGCTGACCGCGAAGTGACCCTTACACCGCATCTGGTGGTCCGCGGCACCACCGGCCCCGCGAGAACCTGACCCATACTTGTCCTGCCCCGCTGCGACGCTCCATGGCCCCATGCTCAAGAACAGAAGCTAATCCGGACACCGTCATCTGCTGCCACGTGACGAAAGCCAGGAGGACACCCTCCGAACGACAGACGACCAGGTGGGTGCGGCACATGAAAGATTGGAACAGTGAATCCTGTGGGAGCATCCGTGAGCACCGGTCGAAGCGGCACATCGTGGCGTCGAGAGCCACGAACAGGCAGTGGTGTGCTGGCTCTTCCTCCGCTGCTCACGGTGGGGGTGGACATCGGCGGCACAAAGGTGGCAGCAGGCGTTGTCACGCCGCAGGGTCAACTACTGGAGTGCGTCAAGGCTGATACGCCGCATTTGAGCCAGAGCCCCCAGGTCGTCGAGGACACCATCACGGAGCTGGTGCAGCCCCTGATGCGTCGGCACGAGGTCTATGCCGTGGGGATCGGTGCCGCGGGCTTCGTCGATTCCGCACGTTCCTCCGTTCTTTTTGCTCCGCACCTGTCCTGGAGAAACGAACCGCTCCGTGAGGCCGTGAGCCAGCGACTTCACGTACCCGTGGTGGTCGAGAACGACGCGAACGCCGCCGCGTGGGCGGAGTGGCGCTTCGGCGCCGGCCGCGGCGAGGACTACTTGGTCTGTGTGACGCTCGGCACCGGCATCGGCGGGGGAGTGCTGGTCGACGGCGCGCTGCAGCGAGGGCGCTACGGTGTAGCTGGGGAGTTCGGGCACATGCAGGTCGTACCCGGCGGTCACCGCTGTGAGTGCGGCAACCGAGGATGCTGGGAGCAATACGCCAGCGGCAACGCCTTGGTCCGCGAGGGTCGGGATCTTGCGTTGTCCAAGTCCCCCATGGCTCACGGTCTGCTGCGTCGGGTCGAGGGCGACATATCACGCCTGACCGGGCCATTGGTGACCGAGGTCGCCGCCGCTGGCGACCAAGCGGCAGTGGAGCTGCTCGCTGACGTCGGTGACTGGCTGGGCATCGGTCTGGCGAACATCGCGGCCGCGCTCGACCCAGGCACCTTCGTGATCGGAGGTGGCGTCAGCGACGCCGGCGAGCTGCTGCTCGGACCAGCCCGCGAGTCCTTTCGCCGCAAACTCACCGGTCGCGGGTTCCGCCCGGAGGCCCGCATCGTCCGTGCCGAGCTCGGCAACAACGCGGGGCTCATCGGGTCGGCCGACCTCGCCCGAGAGGTCGCGCGCCGTTTCGGGCGATCGCGCCGACAGCAACAACGCCGGCGCGCCAACCCACGCAAGCGATGAGCAACCCCACGAGCCGGTTGCCGCAATAATAGTTCTCCAGGGGGGCGCTTCGCTCCCGACCGCCAGAGAAGCTGGGAAAGTTACCGCGGCGTCGGACATGCATCAGTTGCAATATGTTCACTTGGCCGCCGATAATGGGAATTATCGGCGCATTACATTGGGGCGGGGGAGGGCGAAACTGCGGCTCTGCCGCCGCTGCTGTCCTTGCTCAAGATATCTGTGCGTCGTCCAAGATAGTTGTCGCACCGCAGGTCCGACGACTTCCTGCCGACAACCAACTCCAGCAGGGACGCAACGCTCCTGCGGCGACTGTCCGCTGCCCTCGACCGGACGCATGGCCAGCGTGCCTGACGCACGTGTGCGGTTTCTCCCGATTCGCCACTACTTGCCGTCCCTTCCTGCGTGCGCTCTAGACGCAAGGACCGAAAGCGGTTACATTTGTTGCGAGGAGGAGGTGTCCCGTGAGTACCGCAGTAGTTCGCAGAGACCCAGAAACGTACCTGCCCTCCGCCGACAACGCCGGTGGGCTCGCCCACGTCCACGACTTCCTGGCCGCCCATGAAGCAGCCGGCAGGT